>TARA_B110000037_G_scaffold92765_1_pt1 | contig 21380 bp, 19 predicted proteins | sample TARA_B110000037 | Tara Oceans TARA_B110000037 (sample SAMEA4397196) | marine metagenome | biome: Polar Biome; feature: [MIX] marine epipelagic wind mixed layer (ENVO:01000061); material: water (ENVO:00002006), including particulate matter (ENVO:01000060) such as... | depth 10-100 m
AAACAAGGTAAGCTCAGCGTCAGTATTTTAGATAGAGGAACCGCTTGGTTAGATACCGGAACGTTTCAATCGTTAATGCAAGCCTCTCAATTTGTGGAGGTCATTGAGCAGCGCCAAGGCTTAAAAGTAGGCGCTATTGAAGGGGTTGCCTTTGAGATGGGATATATAGACGAGACACAATTAAAAGCATTAGCAAAACCCTTGTTAAAAAGCGGTTACAGTACAAATTTAATGGAACTTTTGAACATCAAAGAATGAAAGCAATAGAAACAAAACTGAAAGGTTGCTTTATTTTAGACCCCACCGTCTTTAATGATCCTAGAGGTTGTTTTTTTGAAAGCTTCAATCAAAATAAGTTTAACGCATTAATTGGTCAGAAGATTAACTTTGTTCAAGACAATGAATCATTTTCTTCCAAAGGGGTTTTAAGAGGCTTGCATTTTCAAACAGGGGAGTATGCTCAGGCTAAACTTGTAAGAGTTGTAAAAGGAACGGTCTTAGATGTGGTCGTAGATATGAGAAAAAATTCACCTACATTTTCTAAGCATTTTTCAATTGAGTTATCCGAAGACAACAAAAAACAGCTTTTTGTGCCCCGAGGGTTTGCACATGGATTTATAGTACTTAGTGAAACCGCTATATTTTCTTACAAATGTGATAATTTCTATGACAAGGCTTCAGAAAAAGGACTACGCTACGACGATCCCTCACTAGAAATCGACTGGCGCTTACCTGCTAAAGAATTTATTGTTTCTGAAAAAGACCTAGTATTACCAACACTTTCAAACATAGACCTATGATCAACGTATTGGTAACTGGAAGTAACGGGCAATTAGCAAGCTGTATTAAAGACCGTGCTAAGCAGCATAAGGGATTACATTTTATTTATACCGATTATCAAGAACTAGATATCTGTAACTTGAACGACGTAGAGGAATTTTTTAAAGCGAATCAAAAAATAGATTATTGCATCAATTGTGCAGCTTATACTGCAGTTGATAAAGCAGAAACAGACGTCGAAAAAGCGTTTGAAATCAACGCGAAAGGCGCAAAAAACTTAGCACTTGTTTGTAACGAACAGGGCGCTGTTTTAATTCATGTTTCGACCGATTTTGTGTTTGATGGTGATAAGACAGAACCTTACACTGAAACAGATATTCCCAAGCCAATCAGTGTGTATGGCGCTTCTAAACTACAAGGGGAAGTTGAGATACATAAAACACTAAAAAAACATTTTATTATAAGAACATCTTGGTTATATTCCGAGCATGGTACTAATTTTATGAAAACGATGTTAAACCTAGCGAAAACACGCAATGAAATTAGTGTGGTATCAGATCAAATAGGTACACCCACATACGCAGGTGATTTAGCAAACGTTATATTAAAGATCATCACTTCTAATAGCAGGAGCTTTGGTCTTTACCACTATAGCAATGAAGGCGTAGCGAGTTGGTATGATTTTGCATCAGTAATTTTTAAGTCACATAAACTTTCAATAAATTTAATCCCCATTTTGTCAAATCAATACCCAGCAGCAGCAAAACGCCCTAAAAACAGCGTCTTAGACTCAGAGAAGGTCAAAGAGGTGTTTAATATACAGCCCTCTAAATGGAAAATAAGTTTAAAAAAACTAATTGAAAATAGATAATATAATGGAACAAAAAAAAGTAGCACTTATAACAGGAGTAACAGGTCAAGATGGCGCATACTTGAGTGAATTTCTTTTAAAAAAAGGATATTTGGTTCATGGATTAAAACGGAGAGCGTCCTTGTTTAATACCGCTAGAATTGACCACCTATATCAGGATCCTCATATAGAAAATCAAAATTTCTTTCTTCATTATGGAGATTTAACAGATAGTACAAACCTTACTAGAATTATAAAAGAGGTACAGCCAGATGAAATTTATAACTTAGCTGCGATGAGTCATGTTCAAGTTTCATTTGAAATGCCAGAGTATACCGCCAATGCAGATGGTATTGGAACTTTACGATTATTGGAAGCGATTCGGTTTTTAGGGCTCGAAAAAAAGACTCGAATTTATCAGGCGTCTACTTCAGAACTGTATGGAAAAGTTCAAGAGGTTCCTCAAACAGAAACCACACCATTCTATCCAAGGAGCCCCTATGCTGTTGCAAAAATGTATGCCTATTGGATTTCTGTAAATTACAGAGAAGCCTATGGTATTTATGCGTGTAATGGGATTTTATTTAACCATGAATCTCCTATAAGGGGCGAAACTTTTGTAACCCGAAAAATTACCAGAGCTACGTCAAAAATAGCCATGGGGTTACAGGACAAAATCTATTTAGGAAATTTAGATGCTCAAAGAGATTGGGGTCATGCTAAAGATTATGTCCGAATGATGTGGATGATTCTACAAGCTGATGAAGCTGAGGACTGGGTGATTGCCACAGGAAAAACAACAAGTGTTAGAGATTTTATCAAATTGTGCTTTCAGCAAGTTGGGGTAGAGTTAGAATTTAAAGGCGTAGGAATTGAAGAAAAAGGATATGTTAAATCCTCTAAAAATGAAGCGTATACACTAGAAATTGGTAAAGAAGTTGTATCGGTAGACCCAAAATACTTTCGACCAACAGAAGTAGAGTTGCTAATAGGTGACGCCACTAAAGCAAAAGTTAAACTAGGATGGGTTCCTAAATATGATTTACAATATTTAGTAGAAGACATGATGACAAGTGATTTGAAGTTGATGCAAAAACAACAATATTTGAAGGATGGCGGCTATACAGTCGAAAATTATTTTGAATAGTATATGGATATAAATTCTAAAATATATGTTGCAGGACACCGCGGATTAGTCGGGAGCGCTATTATTAAAAACCTACATTCAAAAGGGTATTTAAACATCGTTACCAAAACACACAGCGAATTAGATTTAACAGATCAGTTAGCTGTACAGGAGTTTTTTAAAAGCCAACAACCTGAATATGTGATTTTAGCGGCCGCTAAAGTTGGAGGAATAGAAGCAAACAATACGTATCGTGGTGCTTTTATTTATGAAAACATGATGATTCAGAACAATGTGATACATCAAAGCTACGTGCAAGGAGTTAAAAAATTATTATTTTTAGGGAGTACGTGTATTTATCCTAAGGATTGTCCTCAGCCTATGAAAGAGGAGTACCTTTTAACAAACCCGCTAGAGTATACAAATGAACCCTATGCGGTTGCTAAAATTGCTGGGATTAAAATGTGTGAAAGCTATAATTTGCAGTATGGTACGAATTTCATTTCCGTAATGCCTACTAATTTATATGGGCCAAATGATAATTTTGATCTAGAAACATCTCATGTACTGCCTGCGCTTATTCGAAAAATTTATTTAGCAAAATTATTATCTGAATCTAAATTTGACGCCGTTGTTAGCGATTTAAAGGTAGGTAATATTGAAGAAGCTAAAACGTATTTAAACGGTTTTGGAGTTTCAGCAGACCGTGTTGAAATATGGGGAACTGGAACTCCAAGACGAGAATTTTTATGGAGCGAAGACATGGCGGATGCTTGTGTGTTTCTAATGCAAAACAGAAATTTCTCGGACACTCACAATGCTTCAGAAAAAGAAATTAGAAACACCCATATAAACATAGGAACAGGTCAAGACATCTCTATTAAAGAGTTAGCCGAAACGATAAAAGAAACTGTAGGATTCCAAGGAGAACTATATTTCAATCCGCTAAAACCGGATGGTACGATGGTAAAACTCACGGATGTTTCTAAATTACATAGTTTGGGGTGGAAACACACAGTCGAAATAGAGGCAGGAATTGAAAGAGCATATGGGTGGTATATTGCTAAAAAACAGAACAAATTTAAATAATATGAACAGAATAATTACTCTCTCAATAACATTAGCCTCTATTTTTAATTGCAAAAGTGAGAATAAAAAGGAGAAAGATCAGGTATATAGAGCAGTTAAGGTTTCACAATCAATTATTCTTCCAAACTACATTCTTTGGGGTCTAAATAGATTGACTTTAGTAAAGTCTGAACTTGAAGACAGTGAAAAACCGGAATTTTTACTATCACGAACAAGTACTCTTCAAACCGCCTATGCCTCAGTTAATAATATTCCAGTTGAGTCTGGGAATTATTATAGAGCTAGTATTATGGTTAAAAAGGATGATTTAGGAGTAGGAGGGTTTTTTGGGCTGAGAATTATTGGTGATTATCCCAATAGAGTAGACGCTGTATTCGATTTAGAAAATGGTTTATTGAAAGGCGTTGCTGATGTTGGAGAATTTTTTAAAGGAGATGCAAAAATTGAAGATGTAGGTGAAGGTTGGTACAAATGTAGTTTGATAGCAGAAGTTTATTCAAAAAAAATGAAAATAATCTTAGGACCAACTTCAGGATTCGGAAAAACAATTACGTGGGAAGGAACAACTAAAGAGAAGTCTAGTGTATACATAATACCATCTAGTTTAGTTTTAGAAGAATTAGTAATTAATTAAACGAAGACATAACTTTCTCTTTAAACAACTAGGATACGAAGTAGAATTTCAAGAATTGTTATTTAATTATTTTAGTTTGAGTATATAAACTAAAAAATAACTAAAAACGAATTTATTACTATTAAAACCAAATATTGAACATTGAACATCTATGAAAAAAGTTATTTTTTTTGGAAGTGAAGGCTATTTAGGAAGTCATCTAGTGAGTCAGCTGTTTGCGGACAATTATTCGGTGCATGGCTATGATATTCACGAAAACACCAAGCACGAACAACTTCATAATTATCAAAAGATTGATATCACAAATAAAATTGGTATTGAACACATCGATTTTGATGTTGATTTTGTTTATTACTTTTCTGGAGTTACAGGCACTGATATTTCCATTGGAAATTACGATACATTTATTGATGTTAATGAAAAAGGATTATTAAACGTTTTAACCACAATCAAGAATAAAGGATTTTCTCCAAAAATAATTTTCCCCTCAACTAGATTAGTTTATAAAGGAGTTGAAAATAAACCTTTAGTTGAAGATGACTCTAAAGAATTTAAAACCATATATGCTTTAAATAAGTTTCATAACGAAAATGTATTAAAAATGTTTAAAACTTATTTCAATATTCCTTACACTGTTTTTCGTATATGTGTACCCTATGGAAACCTATTGAGTAAAGATTATTCATACGGAACTATTGGTTTTTTTCTTAAAAAAGCTCAAACCAACCAACCGATAACCCTCTTTGGAGACGGTAAACTTAAAAGAACCTTTAGCTTTGTTGGGGATATTTGTAACCAAATAATACAAGCTTCAGAAACCACTAATAGTAATGGGGAGGTATACAACATTGGGGGAGAAACACATTCTTTGTTAGAGGCAGCAACTATGGTTGCTAACAAGTATAATATAGATGTAGAACACGTAGACTGGCCTCCGATGGCATTAGCTCAAGAGAGTGGCGACACAATTTTTAATTCGAATAAAATAGAAAAGATTTCTAATCAGAGTTATAATTCATTAACCTCTTGGATAAATAAAATATAAACACATTTAAAATGCATAATATATCTCACCAAAAAGACATTGAACTTCTTTTTTTGAAATCGGCATTGACCATAGAAAATCCATTTAACTCGACAGAAGAGATATTAAAGTGGGTTAAAAAGAGAAACGAAGATGTTAGCGTAAATATAAAAAAAATAAGTTTCGATGAGATGGACAATTGGAGTTTGGACAAAACAAGAGGCGCTATAGTTCATAGCTCAAATAAATTTTTTTCTATTCAGGGAATTGAAGTTAACACAAATTATGGACAACTTAAAACCTGGGATCAACCTATAATCAACCAACCTGAAATAGGATATTTAGGATTTGTTACTAAAACATTTAATGGAATCCTGTATTTTTTAGTTCAAACAAAAATAGAGCCAGGAAATGTAAATTATGTGCAGTTATCTCCAACAATTCAGGCAACTAAAAGTAATTACACACAAGTTCATGGGGGTAAAATTCCTAACTATTTAGAATACTTTGTAAATGCTAAAAACGATGAAATTTTATTAGACCAGCTTCAGTCAGAACAAGGAGCCAGGTTTTTAAAGAAACGAAATCGAAACATTATTATAAAAACGGAAAAAGAAATTGAAACCCTAAAAGACTTTAAGTGGCTCACATTGGGGCAAATAAAACTGTTAATGAAGCAGGACAATATCATTAACATGGATACTCGTACGGTTATTTCGGGGATATCATTTGGAAACTATTCAAAAAGCATGTTAAGTTTTCATACGGTCATGAACGCCAAAGTTGATACTATTGAAAATAAATTGCTAACATCGGCATTAGTTAACGACCAATCGCTATTTTCTTTTAATCAAATCATATATTGGTTAACAGCACAAAAAGTTAAGTATGAGTTGTCTGTAAGTAAAAAGTCTTTAATGAATTTACAAGATTGGAATATTACAGATAGCTCCATAGCCCATAAAGACAATCGTTTTTTTAAGATAATTGGGGTCAATGTTGAAATTGGAAACAGAGAAGTCACCTCATGGCATCAGCCATTGGTTAAGCCATGTGACGAGGGCATTTGTGCTTTTATCATAAAAGAAATAGAAGGGACTGTCCATTTTTTAGTTCAAGCTAAATTAGAGGCTGGGAATTTTGATATTGTTGAAATAGCGCCAACAGTACAATGTAGTAGTGTATATTCTGAAAATGAAGAAGGCCAGAACAATATTCCGTTTTTGAAAGAGGTTTTATTTGCACAACAAGAACAAGTAATTTTTGACACAAATCAATCCGAAGAAGGGGGTCGTTTTTACAGAGAACAGAATAGGAATATTATTATTAAAATGAATGACGATTTTTCTAATGAACTCCCTGAAAACTACACTTGGCTAACATTGAATCAGTTAAAGAAATTCATTGTGTTTAATAACTACGTTAATATACAAGCTCGAAGCTTGGTGGCAGCGTTATCTTATACTAACTAAAAACAAACAAATTATGAATTGGGGAATACTTGGGTGTGCCAATATAGCAATATCGTCTGTAGTACCAGCGATTTTAAGAACAGATACAAATGCGAGGATTACGTTTTCTAGCAGAGATGAACAAAAGTCTAAATCCTCAGCCAAACAATTCAATTGCAACTATGTTGTTGGTTATGATGCCTTGCTAAGTATAGAAAACATTGAAGCTGTTTATATTCCTTTACCAACCGGGTTACATTTTGAATGGGTAATAAAAGCAATACAAGCAGGAAAGCACGTGCTAGTAGAAAAGTCTGCTACAAACAATTATGCTGAGGCTAAAGAAATTATAACGTTAGCCAAAAAACACCATGTTGCAGTTGTTGAAAATTTTCAATTTCAGCACCATTCTCAACATCAATATGTTTTTGATTTAATGAAAACAGGACAAATAGGGGAAATAAGAGCTTTTAGATGCTCTTTTGGGTTTCCTCCTTTTTCCGAAGACTCAAACATTAGGTACAACAAAGAATTAGGCGGAGGGGCGCTCTTAGATGCCGGCGCTTATGTGTTAAAGGCAACTTCTTTTATGATGGGAGAGGGATTTGAAGTCAGATCAGCGTTTCTGAAAAACAACGATCAGTTTAATATTGATTGGTTTGGCGGTGCATTTTTAGTTAATAAAGATAAAGGTATATTTTCCGAAGTAGCATTTGGATTTGATAATTTTTATCAATGTAATTACGAAATTTGGGGAAGTAAAGGAAAAATCATTTCAACAAGAGCCTTTACAGCAAAAGCAGATTTTAATCCAACAATTATTTTAGAAAAACAAGGCTATAAAGAAGAAATTGAACAACCAAAAGATGACCATTTTGGTAATATGATATCTCATTTTATGAAAATCATAAGCCAACAATCATTTAATGTTGAATGGGAAAACATACGAGTTCAAGCAAAGTTAATCGAAGACGTTCGTCAGTTTAGTACACTATAAAAACGTCCCAAATTATAATTTAGATACTTATTTAATGAAGAAAGACTACATTATACTACAAACGGTCGCTCCAGACTATAGAAGAAAACTGTATGACTACATAAAGCAAGAGTTTGGGGATTCATTTGCTGTATATGCAGGTCTAGACTATTTTGAAACAACGGTAAAAACTGACACTAGTATAACCAGCTTCAAACAAATTAAAAACAACTTTTTTCTTAATCGGGCATTTTTAATTCAAACAGGGATGTGGAAAGATGTAATCCGTTGCCACACACTCGTAATGGAAATGAACCCTAGAATACTTTCCAATTGGATTACTCTAATAGTAAGGAAAGTTCTTAATAAAAAAACAATTTTGTGGGGACATGCATGGCCTCGTTCTGGTAAGAAAAGCAAAACAGACAAACTTCGTAAAATAATGCGAGATATGGGCGATAGTATTATCGTGTATACAAAATCCCAGAAAGAAGAACTAGTCCTCGCTCATCCCCACCTAAAGGTGAATTATGCACCTAATGCATTATATTTCAAAGACGAAATGAATGTGAGTGCAAAGGAAACTTCTGAAAGTATACATAATTTAATTTATGTAGGGCGACTAACGAATTTAAAAAAACCTAAATTATTATTACAGGCCTTTCATAAAGCGTTATCTCATTTAGATGAAAACATTAATTTAGTTTTTGTGGGAGATGGTGAAGAAAAAACAGGTTTAGAATCATATGTAATAGAAAACAAATTGGAACATAGGGTTGTTTTAACAGGCCATGTGTCAGACTACTCCATGCTTGCCGAACTTTATTCTAAATCCCTATTTAGCGTTTCCCCAGGTTACATTGGTTTATCAGTAACACAAAGTTTTGGTTTTGGAGTTCCTATGTTAGTTTCAAAAGATGAAAATCATTCACCGGAAATTGAGGCAGTTATAGAAAACGAAAACGTACTTTTCTTTGAAACAGATAATTTAGAAAACTTCAAGAATACTATTTTACAGATCTATAAAGACAAAGAAAATTGGATTAAAAATCGTCAACAAATTAGTGATAATTGCAAAGAAAAATATTCAATTAATGCCATGGGAAATACATTTATCAAACTTTTTCACGAAAAATAAATAATGCCTAAACATAAGAAAAACAGTAACGTATTGCTTATCGGCCCTCTTTCGCCCCCTGTCACGGGGTGCAGTGTTGTAAATGATTTAGTTTTAGAAAAATTAAACCAAGAAAATGGTTTTAGTGTAGACTGTATTAATAGAGCCTACCCAGAGTTTAACGAAGCTATTGGAGAATTCTCGTTTAAAAAAGTTTTTTTTTATGTTAGCCAGTACGTTCAAGCCTTTAAGATATTCAAAACAGACATCACCTATGTGGCCATCGGCTTAACTTTTTTTGGTGTTTTAAAAGACGCTCCATTCATTTTGTTTTCTAAATTTATAGGGAAACAAGTTGTTATTCATGTACATGGCAATTATTTAAAAACACAGTATGCACTGCTTTCGGGTGTTAAAAAAAAGATATTTCATTTTATTCTATCGAGAGCAGATAAAGGTATTGTGTCTTCAAAATTGTTAAAGGATAATTTAACACCATTTTTAAAAGATGACAAAATTTTCTGGATGCCTTATTTTGTCGAAAAAACGTTAAAAGACTTTACGGAAAAAGAGGCTGTAAATACAAATGGATTAAATATTTTATATCTTAGTAACTTAATGGAAGGCAAAGGTGTTTTCGATGTATTTGAAGCGTTAAAGATATTAAATGAAAACAAAATCCCATATAAAGCAAAAATTGTTGGAGGTGTAGATTTAGAAAATAAAAACAAAATATTTGATTATATAAGCTCAAACCCTAATATAGAGTATTCCAAACCCATTAGAGGTCAAAAGAAAATTGATGCTTATTTAGCTTCAAATGTGTTTATTTTGCCTACATATTACAAAATGGAAGGGCAACCTATAGCTCTATTGGAAGCAATGTTAACAGGTCATATTATTATTACAACAGACCATGCGGGTATTTTAGACATTTGCTCAGAGAAAAACGGATACATAGTTAATAAAAAAGACCCAAGGCACATTGCTAAAAAACTAGAGTATATTGCTAACAATTTAGATAGTTTTTCTGACATGATGGTTCATAATCATGTTTACGCTAAAACTAATTATAAGCCTAAAGATTTTATAAGTCGGTTAGGAGTTATTTTAAAAAACAATTATGACATGTAACGTTTTTTTAATGCGATTTTTTCTTTTTTTAACCCTAGGACTATCAGCCTTTTCTTGCGCTAATGATGATGAACCTGACTGTGCCGATGTATATAAAGGGGATGTAATAATAACAAGTCAACAGGAATTAAATGACTTTGGACGCTGTAATTATAGAATCATCGAAGGAGCCTTAAGGCTATCTGGGGTTGATGATTTGACGCCTTTAGAAAACCTAGTTCAAGTACAAAATATTTACATCCGTGACACATATTTAAAAACGTTAAATGGTTTATATAACTTAAACGAATTGGCAGGTAGAGAGTTAAATCAGTACGGAAATTATAAAGGCCCTAATGAAATTGGTAATTATCACGAGGAAGGAAGAATTGAGATTCGGGGAAATAATGAGTTACATAGTTTAGAAGGGCTTTCCAGCCTAATAAATATACCAATCATTACCGTTTCTAATAACGTTAAACTATATGATTTTTGTGAATTATCTGGAGACATAGAAGGCAATGTGCATTATGTTGTAGAAGGCAATGAATTTAACCCAACTCGAGACCTATTGAGAAACCAAATTCAATGTAAGAAACTTAAAAATGAAAACTGCGATCAAGATTTTGAAGAACACTTATTTACGGGAGATGTAGACATAATAAATCAACAAGAGTTAATCGATTTTGGAACCTTAAATTACTCTTCAATTGAAGGCACACTTAGCATAACAAATGTAAATGATTTGAATGGCTTAGAAGGAATAAAAATGGTTACTAATTTAAAAATCACAGACACAAATATTATAAATTTAGACGCATTACAATGTCTTACCGATGTTAATAGCATAGAACTTAAAAATAATCCGTTTTTAGAAAATATTAAAGGATTGATGTATGCAGATATTTCTAGACCTAATGTATTTGACTTTAATGTCCTAGAATTTGAAAACGAAAGCGGCTCTTTGGTAATAAGTAACAACGATGCATTAATTAATTTAGAGGGGCTTGAAAGAATCGAATATTTAAAAACAGTATTAATTGAAGATAATGATGCGTTGGTTAGTATAGAAGCGTTATCTCATTTGATTTTTATAAGCGACCCAGGAAGAGACTCTGAATATCCAGACGGAGATTATCTTAAAATCATAAACAACGATGCGCTATTAAGTCTTAGAGGGCTTGATAACACAAAAGTAAACCATATTTATATTCATGAGAACGATGCATTAACTAACTTAGAAGGCCTTTCAAGCATAACCCATTTAGATTTATTGTCTGTAAAAAACAACAGTAATATTATATCTCTGGATGGCTTAAATAATTTGAATGAAATTTCAGCATTTTATGATGTTTATGAAATTAGTGGATATACATTTATAATTAATAATATTAATTTGCAGAACTATTGTGTTTTAAAAGATGTATATTTTTTATACTACCCATCAGACGATCATTATCAGCTCACAGGGAATGCTTACAACCCAACATACTCACAACTAATAACTACTGATGGTTGTTTTAACTAAAAAAATAAAACAGAAAAATGAATAAAAAAGTTATAAATGTAGATATAGTAAAAGGCCTGGCAATAATTCTAGTTATGATAGGACATAGTGGGATGTTTTTATTTATTAAAGACAAAGTGCTTTTAAATAGTATTATTTATTCCTTTCACATGCCCTTATTCTTTATCGTAGCGGGATTTTTCATGAAAGAAAAAGTTAGCTTGAAAAAAGCAATAAGAAGATTATTGGTGCCATTCTTCATTGCTAGTATTTTCTGGATTTTTATTGCCTCTTTTTTAGTTCAGTTGCCAACATACTTTAGAAGTCAAGAGCTTTACCCATACAGCTATGATTTTATTCTTCAGTTTGAAAAATTTCTAAAAGCAATATTTTTTGCAACACGAATAGATATCGTTGGTACAGGGCTGTGGTTCTTAATTGCACTATTTGTAGGTAGGCTATTGTGGTTTATTTTTCAAGATTTATTAAAACTTAAGGTGACGGTATGGTATATTTTAATTGTTTTGGCAATTAATTTTTTATTATACAATTACTTAACCTTAGCTCAAACTCATTTTTATTGGATGTTTCCACAATCAATACTTGCTTACTTATTTATGTTATTTGGAAACTACTACTATAGAAATAATTTTGTAGAAAAAACAACACACTTAGATGTTTTCGTCTTAGCTGTTATAACCTTTTTTGTTATCAAATGGAACGGAAGAATTGACATGTCTTCCTTCAGTTTCAACAATTATGCAGCATTTATCTTTAGTGCAATATCCGTTTTTATAATTATTTATAAATGTTCTTTTTTAATCGAAAAAAAATCAAGTATTTTTAGATCGTTTTTAATTTGGGCGGGTAAACGAAGTTTAAATATATTTCTCGTACATCCTTTTCTACTTGCGATTGTCCCCTATATCTTAATTGCAAACCTAAATATAAAGGATGTTTTTTCCAGACATGAATATCTTGTTCTTATATATTTAATGGTTTTTTTAACAGTTTATATTTACGAAAAATTAAAAATTATAATTATAAATATCACATCGCTAAAGGTTGCTTCGTAATGAGATTATTAAATAAAATCTATGATCTTTTAAAAGACAATGAAAAAAAAGTAGTTGCTCAAAACTTTTTATCCTTGGTCTTGCTTCAAGGTGCTAATTATATTTTACCGCTTCTAATACTTCCATATTTGGTGAGAGTTTTAGGAGCAGAAAAATTTGGACTAGTAATGTTTGCGCAATCCTTCGCTATTTTTTTAACTGTTTTTGTGGATTTTGGGTTTAACATAAGCGGCACTCGAGAAATATCATTGGCTAAAAAAAACAAGTCAAAAGTAGGGGAGATATTTTTGGCAATAATGAGCATTAAGTTAGTGTTAATAGTCATAGCCTTTAGCATATTGTATGTTGTAGTAAATCTATTTACGAGGTTTAGCGCTGATGCTGATGTCTATTTATTAAGCTTTGGCATTGTGATAGGGCAAGCACTCTTTCCAGTGTGGTTTTTTCAGGGGATTGAGAAAATGAAGTTTGTAACTCTTATTAATATTCTGGCTAAGGTGATATTTACTGTTCTCGTCTTTTTACTAATTAAAACAGAGTCCGATTATTTCAAAGTTCCAATTTATAATTCCCTTGGTTTTATAGTCTCTGGGCTTATAGGTTTTTGCTTAAGTTTTCAATACCTTGAGATCAAACGCCCTAAAATTAGTTTAATTAAACAGTTGTTAGCGGATAGTTCTAGTTTGTTTGTTTCAAATTTTGCTACAAGTATGTATACGGCAAGCAATGTCTTTATCTTAGGCTTATTTTCTGGTAATGTAATCGCTGGGGTATACTCAAGCATGGAAAAGCTTACTTTAGCAGTTAAAAACGTGTACGTTCCGTTTTATCAGGCATTATATCCATGGGTAGCGAGACAGGAAGACAGTCAAAAGAAACATATTATAAATAAAATCACGCCCCCTGTATTTTTTGTAAGCACTTTAATTACCGTAGTAATTTTCCTTTTTGCAAAAAATATCTTAGATATTGTTTATGACGATGTTTTAATAACGAGTTATGGAAATGTGTTCAGAATATTAAGCTTCATATCTATATTTTCTGGGTTAAACATGCTTTATAATATGTTGTATTTTCCTGCCATAAAACGATATAAAGTAAGAATGAACATTTTAATCTTCGGTGGATTATTTAATATGATGATGAACTTAATTCTTGTTCGGTTTTACGATATATATGGAATCGCAGTCATAGTAACTACAACAGAGCTGTTGTTGGTTTTTATAGGGTACTATTATTTCAAAAAGTTAAGCAACCAAATATCAAAATCTAATCCTTAATTAATGGCACATTTAACTACAGCACTTTTTATAATAGAATTTTTTTTGATTGTGTTGATACTGTTTTACACGCTTTTAAAAAAAGGTGTTACCTTTAAAGTAGGCATTTCTTTTGGCGTATTATTCTTTGTTTTTATCCCTGTTTGGGTAATGATATTCACTGGCAGTCTAGAGCTTTCTAAAGCAGATTTCAGTTATACGACGATATCTGATATTATATTAAAGAAGAGTGTTAGTGGCTCATTTCTTTTGATAACATTTTTGTTTTCAATCATTTTATATCTATATTTTCCATCAAGATTTGCTAGTTTAGAAATTAACCAAAAATTTAAGCCAAGTATTAAAACCTATTTCATTATTTACCTGATCGGAATGGCGATAGTGTTTATAGGGTCAGGCTTATTAGAAGGAGGAAACTGGTACCAAAACAGGCATCATTTTTTTGAATCATCAGGGGCATTTGCAGTGTTAGTTGCATTTATAATCAATTCCGCCAAAGTTTTAATAATTTCATCTTTAGTTTATAAATGGATAAATGACGAGTTAGGCTTTTTTAAGTTCTTGTTTTTAGTGATTGCCTTTACCTTTTGGGATATGTTTTTTTCTGGAAACAGAATATATTTATTCTGCACAGCCATAATAATAGGGCTTATTCTTCTAAAGCGATTTCCTAAAAAAACTCTTATAGCCTTTCCTTTTCTTTTTCCTACAACATTTTTTTTAGGGTATTTTGCGTCTATTTTTAGACACATGAGAGGCCCTTTGTTTTTGAACGGACTACCTACTTTTGAGGTTTTTATTGCAGCATTAAATAGAGCTATGTTATTAGAGCCTCCAAACCCTAAATCATTCTTTATTGGAATATCGGAATCTGTGAATGTAAATGTGATTTATGATTTATTCAACAGATATGATGAGTTTTTATTAGGAGCAACTTACCTTAAGCCGTTGTTTTTTTATGTTCCTAGATCAATTTGGGAAGCGAAACCAGAAAGTATTACTGTAATTACAGCAAATTTTTTAGGGGGCTCTTCGTTAGTATCTACAATCATAGGAGAAATGTATATGAATTTTTCAATATTGGGAATAATTATTTTACCAATTGTTTTATGGTTTACCGAAGGGGTAATTACTAAATATCTAAGACCTTATGGCTCTATATCTAGTATTGTAGGTTTCTTTTTTGGAATATTATTTTTTAGAATGCCATTCTCGGACGAGTTCTTAGTTTTTGTGTTTTTAATTCTCATTTTAACTTTCTTCAATATATTTAAAAAGTACAAATTTAAATTGCCATTAAACCATGAGAAAAATTGATAAAACAAATATTTTAAATGGGCTGATTTTATTTTTCGCAATTTTCCCAATTATTCCAAACTCACTAAAGGGGCTTCCTGTTATTTTATTAGCTATCGGCGCACTTTTTTTCTTTAAGAAACGTGAAATCAAATGGAAATGGCTACTCATCAATTCTTCATTGTTTCTTGCGTATACAATTTCTGTACTATACAGTAACGACCATTCAGTGGCCCTCAAAAAACTTGAAACCGCCTTGTCAGTTTTAGTCATACCCATAGCCTTTTTCTTACTACTGCCCCACTTTAAAATTTCAAACAAGTTACAGCAAGTATTTATTAAAACCTTTATTTGCTCAACAACACTTTTTTCTATATACTCAGTTGTATACATCACTTTCAGAAACTCTTCTTTAAATTATTTATGGATCACGGATGGTTATAGAAATATCATTACAGATATGCCTTTTATAGGACAACACCCTATTTACGCTTCTATTTTTTTAGCATTGGCAACATTGTTTTTTGTGTACTTATTCAAGCATCGGTTATTTAAAAGCTCTAAAGAGGTTTTTTTATTATTAATATTAACCGTTATCAATTTAGTCTTCCTAATTTTTCTATCAAGTAAAGGCGTCATTTTAGCCCTTTTTATTATAGTTTTCTTTTTCTTCCTCCTTGAAAAAACCAAAAAACGTTATAAATCCTTAATAATAGTCTCTTTCATTTTATCAGTATTAACACTATTCATTTATAACCGAAGAATGAATGAGTTGATTAGTGCTCAAACTTATGAAGAGTTCAATCCAAGCCTGTCAACTAGTGTTAGACTTGGTATTTATGGTTGTAGCTGGTCAATTATTAAAAAACAATTATTCATTGGATACGGTGTAGGGGATGCGCAACGAGAATTAAATCTGTGTTATGCGAATAAAAGCGATATACTTTTAATGCATCGGTTCAATAGTCACAATCAATATATGGATATTACTATTAAAACAGGGGTGACAGGGTTATTTGTTTTCTTAGGGTTTTTAATTATTAACTTTTTAGATGCAATTAAAAAGAAAAATCAACTGCTAATAATGATACTTGTTCTATATTGTATATTGTTTTTAGTAGAGAATGTTTTATCAAGACAATCGGGTGTTATATTATTTTTCTTTTTAATATGTTTCTTTAATAATGCTAAACCCCTATCGATTAAAAAATAACATATAGTATGCAAATCCTTTCGCAATACCAAACCCCAAAAGATTTCAGAGGTAAATCTAAAATTACTGTCCAACTATGGTGGGTCGTTTACGCACTTCTATTTCGTCCATCTCCGCAAGTAATGTATGGGTGGCGTCGTTTTTTGCTTAGAAGTTTTGGAGCAAAAGTTGGTAGAAAAGTAATTCTAAGACCAACCACTCAAATCACATATCCTTGGAAGGTTTCTATTGGCGACTACAGCTGGATTGGGGATGACGTCGTTTTGTATTCATTAGGAACAATTTCAATAGGGTCTAACAGTGTTATTTCACAAAGATGTTATATTTGCACTGGGAGTCACGATTATCAATCCGAAAATTTTGATATTTATGCTCAACAAATTATTATTGGTTCAAAATGTTGGCTAGCAACGGACGTATATGTAGCTCCTTCAGTTCAAATTGGAGATGGTACCGTAGTCGGCGCAAGAAGTTCTGTGTTTAAGGATTTGCCCTCAAATAAAGTATGCATAGGGACACCAGCAAAACCAATTAAAGATAGAACACCAAAAGATTGAAAAATAAAAACATCACCTTCATAAGTTTAAATTATGCTCCAGAAGATTCTGCCATAGGCCTCTATTCTTCTCAATGGGTTGAATTTCTTGAATCAAATGGGCACAACGTGACTGTTGTGACCGCATTTCCATACTACCCGCAGTGGGAGATTTATAAAGAATACAAGCAAAAGCCTTTGTTTTATAAAGAATCTTCAGGCCCAACTATTCTATTAAGATACAGGCAGTATGTCCCTAAGGCGCCCACATTTTTTAAAAGAATAGTACATTTACTAGACTTCACTCTTGGGTCCTTTTTTAATTTATTTAAAATTAAAAACTGTGATTTAGTCATTGCGGTTGTACCTTTTACATCGTCTGCATTTTTAGGCTGGATTCAAAAAAAACGTTTTAATGCAAAACTATGGGTTCATATTCAGGATTTTGAATTTGATGCGGCACTACAAACAGGCGTTAGTAAAAAAACTAATGCTCTTTTTTCACTACTATTTAAGTTTGAGTCGTGGATCCTTAATAGAGCTACGGTAGGAAGTACTATAAGTTATAGCATGCTAGAAAAATTAGCCCAAAAGACGAAAAGTCCGACGTTCTATTTGCCCAACTGGATTGATCAAACCACAATTGACCCCTTAACCGCTACCCCTCACAATTACACTAAATCAAATAAAATAACACTCCTATACTCAGGAAATATTGGAGATAAACAAGATTGGGATAGTTTCATTGAATTTTGTAATGATTTAGATAAAAACAGGTACGACGTTATAATTGTTGGAGACGGTGCTAAAAAAGAATGGGTTTTAGAAAACACTTCAAACCTATCGAACGTAACGTATTACCCTCCTGTGCCCTACAAAGAGTTATCTGATTTACTATGTAGTGCAGACATTCACCTACTCTTTCAGAAACCAGACTTACTCGACACCGTGATGCCTTCAAAAGTATTAGGGATGATGGCAAGTGCAAAACCATCCATCATCATTGGTCATAAAGACTCTGAAATAAATACCACTTTTAAAATAACAGACGCAGGTCTTTTTTTCGACCACTACTCTAAAGAAGTCATTAAGCGGTTAGATCAACTGACTTCCGAAGACATTAGGATGAAAAACATGGGAAGTAATTCTAGGGCCTATGTTCTTAATCATTTCTCTAAAGAAATGATTTTAAATAGGATGCTTAAAAAAGTTAACAATCTTTAAACACCAAAGGCTAGTGCGTGCAATAAGCAATCTAAACAAAAGTAGGGTTTTTCCCAATTTGATTGTTTATTACCTGTGATAAGATACTAAGCTATTATCGCTTCATTTTTAAATACACCAAGCTGTATATTTTTCTATGTACTTATTGTTTGCGTTTACTATTATATTTTTAAAAGTAGACTTGTAAGTTATTGTTTATTGCTGTTTTGTTCTAGAAATTTTTCAGATTTTGAATAAGGCTTCTTTAATTGTGCTATTTGTTGTTTTGACACTAAAGATATATCAGTACATGAAAAGCAAAAAAAAGCAATCTTAAGTATTGTATTGCTGCTTATTACAGTTGTTTCGATGTTTATATTGAACCCTCGTTTTTAAGAGTTTTACAAAAATAATTTTGTTATAAATAATACTGAATTAGAGGTTAAAGACTATAAAAAAATAAAGAACAAAAACCCCAATAGCAATACTGATTTTAGGGTAATGCTTTGGGTTTCATCTGTAGAATTAATTAAAGAGAATCTATTTTTTGGCATTGGTGCTAGAGGTTCTGACAATAGACTTTATGAAGTGTTTGCGGTTAAAAGGCAATGGTATGATAAAAATGAAAAATATCGTGCTCATAATCAATATTTACAAATATTTTTAGACATAGGTCTTATTGGTTTTATTCCATTTATCTTATTTTTTGTTTATTTTTTGAGATTTTGTTATCACATAAAAGATAAAAAATTAAACATGATTGCTGTTAATTTTATATTAATAATTGGGATTAATTTTTTATTCGAATCTATGTTTGAAAGGTACTCAGGAATTTCATTTCTCATTTTTTTCTACTGTCTTTTTATTTCTTCTAGGGATAGAGAAGATAAATTAGCGTTATAAAATAGATTATTATTAATACTGGATTATATTTGTACAAAAAATAAAATGATAATAAAAAATATATGTTGTATAGGAGCGGGGTATGTTGGTGGTCCAACAATGGCCGTAATAGCTAAGCAATGCCCAAATATCAAAGTTACTATAGTAGATATTAATGAAGCAAGAATTACTGCATGGAATTCAAATAATTTTGATGAACTACCTGTTTTTGAACCTGGTTTAGCAAACATTGTAAAAGTAGTAAGAGATAAAAATCTTTTTTTCTCTACAGATGTAGATAAGGCCATTGACGAAGCCGAAATGATATTTATTTCAGTCAATACACCTACCAAAACTTACGGTAAGGGCAAAGGTATGGCTGCTGACTTAAAGTATATAGAACTATGTGCAAGACAAATAGCTAGAGTTTCTAAACAAGATAAAATAGTAGTTGAAAAATCTACACTTCCAGTACGAACAGCTTCTGCCATAAAAAGTATTTTAGTTAATACAGGCAATGGCGTTCAGTTTCAAATATTATCTAATCCAGAATTTTTAGCAGAGGGAACAGCGGTACAAGATTTGTTAAATCCAGATCGTGTGTTGATTGGTGGAGATGTCTCAACTAAAGAAGGTGAAATAGCAGTTAACGCTCTAGTTGATATATATGCCAATTGGATTTCTAAAGACAGAATTTTAACAACTAACGTTTGGTCTTCCGAACTTTCAAAATTAACAGCTAATGCTTTTTTAGCTCAACGCGTATCTTCAATAAATGCAATGTCTGAAATATGTGAAAAAACAGGAGCTAACGTAAAAGAAGTTTCAAAGGCTATAGGGATGGATTCTAGAATAGGCTCAAAGTTTTTAAATGCCTCTGTTGGTTTTGGAGGGTCTTGCTTTCAAAAAGATATTTTAAATTTGGTTTATATTGCCAAAAGCTATGGATTAAATGAAGTAGCTGATTATTGGGAACAAGTAATTCTTATGAATGAGCATCAAAAGAATAGATTTTCAGACAATATAGTGAAAACTTTATACAATACAGTTTCAGGTAAAAAAATTACTTTTTTAGGTTGGGCTTTTAAAAAAAACACTAACGATACAAGAGAATCCGCAGCTATAAAAATTGCTGACAATTTATTAAATGAACAAGCTAATGTTTCAGTATTTGACCCAAAAGTAGTAGAGGAAAAAATATATGCCGATTTAGATTATTTAAAAACTAGATCTGTAGAAGAGAATAAGAGTTTATTAAAAATAAATAATGATCCTTACGCAGCTTGTAATAATGCTCATGCCATAGCTGTTTTAACTGAATGGGACGAATTCAAAGATTACGATTGGGTAAAGATTTATAATCACATGCAAAAGCCAGCTTTCATTTTTGATGGAAGAGGAATTTTAAATAAAAACGAAATTGAAGATATAGGTTTTACATATTATAAAATTGGTCTTGGAAAATAACTGTGAAAAAAGTTTTAAGAACAGAAGTCGCTGGCTTTCCAGGGTCTCATTTATGTAATCATTTTAGATAAGAAGGGTATTCTGTTATTGGAATGGATGATTTTATAAAGGGTCCAATTCAAATTTTCAATTTATAGGATATGGCTTACAGAGTTTTAAAAGAATCTACAAAAAAAATGATAAATATCGTTGGTGATTTCAAAGGCGAATTTGACATAGAAAACACTCCAAAAGAAATGTATCGGAGTTAATTTTTAGAAGAATTCAGCCTTTTTAACTTAAAATGTCAGAGTAGATACTAAGCAAACTAAAACCAAAGTAGGGTTTTCCCCGCTTTGCTTGTTTATTACTCGTGACAACATCATAAACGATTCTCACGGATTTTTTAAGGTCCTTTTAACTTAAAGAGGCATTCAAATCAATCTTGGAATAATATTTTCTTACCTTTGTAAACTATGTAACTTATTTTATGCCCAAAACCATACTTATTACCGGTGCTGCAGGATTTTTAGGATCCCATTTATGTGATCGCTTTATAGACGAAGGCTTTCGGGTGGTAGGTATGGATAATTTCATTACAGGTGATAAGGACAATATTAAACACTTACTGGACCACCCCAATTTTCATTTTATTCAACACGATGTTACGATTCACATAGACATTGAAGAACCGATACATTATATTTTACATTTTGCTTCCCCTGCAAGCCCTATAGATTATCTTAAAATCCCTATCCAAACCCTTAAAGTAGGCTCCCTAG
>TARA_B110000037_G_scaffold47672_1_pt1 | contig 21324 bp, 20 predicted proteins | sample TARA_B110000037 | Tara Oceans TARA_B110000037 (sample SAMEA4397196) | marine metagenome | biome: Polar Biome; feature: [MIX] marine epipelagic wind mixed layer (ENVO:01000061); material: water (ENVO:00002006), including particulate matter (ENVO:01000060) such as... | depth 10-100 m
CTGCGTTTTGTTTTACAGCGGATGTTAAAGTATCAAATGCTACAGAAGCTGGATCTGATCCCATTTCTTGACGAACAAGAGGTACCCCTGTTCTGTCTGCCCATATTTGTAACTGATCTATGGCAGCAGCTCGAAAAGTATCTGCAGCTCCTAAAACTACTTTTAACCCTTGTTTTTTAAACTGACTGGCCAACTTACCAATAGTGGTTGTTTTACCAACACCATTTACACCTACCACCATGATTACATATGGTTTCTTATCTGCAGGAACTGTAAATTCAGTTTGGCTCTCAAGATTCGTCTCCGATAATAATCCTGAAATTTCTTCTCTAAGGAGTATGTTTAAGGCATCTGTGCCTAAATATTTATCTTTCGCAACGCGTTCCTCTATTCTTTTTATAATTTTCAAAGTAGTATTTACCCCTACATCAGAAGCAACTAAAACCTCTTCTAAATTATCTAAGACATCCGCATCTACTGTCGATTTTCCAACGATCGCTTTCGATAGTTTATCAAAAAAATTAGCTTTCGTTTTTTCGAGACCTTTGTCTAAAGTTTCCTTTTTTTGTTTGGAAAATATTTTTTTAAAAAAACTCATCTTTCTATTTTATGCTTTTTGAAAACATTATAACTCAGCATTTGTTTGTTTGCATCTATTTGTTATTTGAAATCAATTCGATACTTCTACTGATTCCGCTCTCTTTTTTGTTTCCAGCACAGCTCACACTTTTTTATTAGTGTCTCTAAAGACTTAAACAATAAGTGCTGTGCGTTTTTTCGAAATAGCTGCCCACAGCGCTTAAAACCTACTCAAAAATACGGAATAATAAGGCACAAAAAAAACTACTTTCTAAAATTAGAAAATAGTTTAAATATATTGTGCAGTAAAAACTACTTTTTTGCTAAAAAAGCATTTACTTTTTCTGGTTGCATGATTGCTTCTACGAAAGTATATGCTCCTGATTTTGGAGATTTTACCATTTTTATAGCTTTACTTAATCTCTTTGAGGTTGTTTGTAAAGATGCTACTGTTTTCTTTGCCATTGTCTAAATGTTTTTAATCTATGTGCTCTGTTCAGAGTTCTAGATGTTTTAATTATTTAATTTCTTTGTGAACAGTTACTTTATTTAAGATAGAGTTGAATTTTTTAATTTCCATTCTATCAGGACTGTTTTTTTTGTTTTTTGTTGTAATGTATCTAGAAGTTCCTGGCTTCCCAGTTCCTTTATGCTCTGTGCATTCTAATATTACTTGAACTCTATTTCCTTTTTTTGCCATCTCTATATAATTTTAAGCTGCTCGCCCTTATTTAGTTAAGAATCCGTTCGCTCTAGCTTCTTTTATAACTGCAGAAACTCCTTTCTTGTTGATATTTTTTAAAGCAGATGCAGATACTTTTAAAGTAATCCATTTATCTTCTTCTGGAATGAAAAAACGCTTGGTCATTAGATTAGCGTCAAACTTTCTCTTTGTTCTATTCAAAGCCTTAGAAACATTGTTTCCAACCATTGCTTTTTTACCTGTTAATTCACAAACTCTAGACATCTTTTCGACAGTATTTATAGTGTTATCTCTAAACGAGGTGCAAATCTACACATAATTACAATATTGAACAAAACAAATTGAAAAATTTTTAAAGAATTTCTTTATGTAAAATTTCTAAAGACTTACTTACTGTCTTATTGATTGTCTTTTCTCTTGGTTGACCAAAGTCGAACTCTTGCACCCATTCCTTTTCATCGGAAATAAAAGCAATGCATACGATACCCACACTTTTATCTGTATTATCTTTTGTAGGACCCGCATTTCCAGTCACTGCAATTGCATAATTTGTATATAGTTTGTCTTTAACACCTCTCGCCATTTCTAAAGCTACTTCTTTACTAACTACAGAGTGTTTTTCAATAGTTTCTGCAGAAACCCCAAGTAAATTAATTTTTGTTTCTACTGAGTACGCTACAATACTTCCTTTATAATAGGCGGAAGAACCAGCAATAGCTACTAAAGTTGCAGCTATTTTACCACCAGTTAAACTTTCTGCCGTTGCAATGGTCTTCTTACTTTTTGTAAGCAAGTCTCCTATTCTTTTTTCCAGAGAAGCATCGTCGTCAATCCCAGTAATAATTTCTGGAATTAATTTATATACTGCAGCCACTTCCTTATCCAACGCTTTTTCCAATTGTGCTTTGTGCAGTCCCCTTGCCGATAAACGCAAGCGTACTCTTCCAAAAGAAGGTAAATAGGCCAATTTAATAAACGGAGGTAAATTATTCTCAACAGACTCTATTCTTTCTGCAATATTACTTTCACCTTGTCCATACGTCATAATAGTTTTATGGATGATAAAGGGTAATTTAAATTGTTGTTGAATTCTTGGCAAAACTTCCTGCTGAATGAGTCCTTTCATTTCATATGGCACTCCAGGAAGCGATACAAAAACTGTTTTATTTTCATAAAACCACATTCCTGGCGCCGTTCCAAAATTATTCATTAGTAAAGTTGCTTTGGAAGGAAGTTGCGCCTGTGCTCTTTGCACCTCTTTAAAAGGATGATTTATCTTCTTGAAGAGGCTTTTAATGTGTGCGATCACCTCTGGATATTCTACAACTTTATGGTCCTTAAAAAAGGTTGCAATTGTTTTTTTAGTGATGTCATCTTTTGTAGGACCTAAACCTCCGGTGATAATCACAATATCTGCTCTTTCTTGGGCTTCTTTTAATGCATTTAAAATATGCTGTTTATCATCTTGTATCGAAGAAATTTGATATACGGAAACTCCAATTTTATTCAATTGCTGACCAATCCATTGAGAATTTGAATCTATAATTTGACCTATCAAAATCTCATCTCCAATCGTTATTATTTCTGCTTTCATATTTTTTTAGAATCTTTACACTTCACCACCTTTAAATATGTTGCGTGTCGCTGTATTTTATTTAACCCTTATACTAAAAGCTTCTTTACCTGCTAAGAGTCCTTTTAATTCGTCATTTTCATAAACTTTTCCAACTCCTGCTGGCGTTCCTGTAAATATAATATCACCTTTTTTTAACGTAAAATATTGAGATACATAGGCAATTAACGCATCTATCTTCCAAAGCATTGCCTCCGTATTTCCGTCTTGAACTAAAGTATTGTTCTTGAACAACTGAAACTTCAAATGTTCTAAATCGAATTGTTCTTTCGCATAAAACTCACCAATAACGGCACTGCCATCAAATGCTTTTGCTTTTTCCCAAGGCAAGCCTTTTTCTTTACATTTTGCCTGAACATCTCTTGCCGTAAAATCAATTCCTAGACCGATTTCATCATAGTATTTATGTGAAAATTTTGCTGCAATATGCTTTCCAACTTTATTTATTTTTACCAATACCTCTATTTCATGGTGCACGTCATCGGAAAAAGGTGGAATAATAAAGGGATTTTTTTTTGGCAATATCGCAGAATCTGGTTTTAGAAAAATAACTGGACTTTCCGGTCTCTCATTTTCTAATTCGGCGATGTGCTTTGCGTAATTGCGCCCAATACAGATTATTTTCATTGTCTCTTATGAATTGAATGCTTCTAAAAATAGTGGATTCGATAAAAAAAACACCAATGAACGGTTGCTTTACTCTCCAGCTTCAGGAAAAACAATTGCTCGGTTCCCAGAAACTATAATTTGATGATTTAAATGACATTTTACAGCCCTTGCTAAAACTAATTTCTCGATGTCTGCACCAATTCTTTTTAAGGTTGTTGGTGTACTTTCATGAGTTACTGGCTTTACATCTTGCTCTATAATTGGACCTTCATCTAAATCCAAGGTCGCATAATGTGCTGTGGCTCCAATCAGTTTTACACCTCTTTCATAAGCCTTTTTATAAGGATTTGCTCCCTGAAAAGCAGGTAAAAAAGAATGATGAATATTGATTATTCTCTCTGGATATCGTTTGATAAAATCTGACGATAAAATTTGCATATAACGTGCCATAATAATTAAATCTATTTCATTGGCGTCCAACAACTCCATTACCTGTTTTTCTTGCGCTTCTTTTGTCTCTTTAGTAACCGGCAAATAATAAAAAGGAATCTTGAACATTTCCGCAATCGGCCTCAGTTTATCATGATTGCTAAGAATCATTTTTACATTACAATCTAAACGTCCTTCCTTGAAACGCTCTAATAAATCATATAAGTTGTGACTCGTATGAGAAACCATAATTGCTACATTTCGCTTCTTATCTCCATAATTTACAGACCAGTCAAAATGCAAAGGTGCTGCTAATTCTAAAAAGCTTTGTTCTAAAGTTTCTTTTGAAATATTGGTGCCATCAGCGTTCAAACGAACCCTCATAAAATAGGTGTCTTCAATGGCGTTTACATATTGCTGACAACTTAAGATATTGAATCCTTTATCATAAAAAAAACTGGTGATTTTTGCAACCAACCCTTTTTGATCTGGGCACTTTATTAAGAATGTTACTATTTGTGATTTCATTTTAATTAATTACGAATTAGTTATTTTCAATTTGTGAATTGACTATGGAATCCATTTTTTAGGAAAATTTGGCTTTCTTTTCTCAAGAAAAGCATCTCTACCTTCCTTCGCTTCATCTGTCATATATGCCAAACGTGTTGCTTCACCTGCAAAAACTTGCTGACCAACCATCCCGTCATCTGTCAAGTTCATTGCAAATTTAAGCATCCGAATAGAGGTTGGACTTTTCTCTAAAATTTCTTGTGCCCACACATATGCAGTACTTTCTAATTCGGCATGCGGCACTATTGCATTTACCATTCCCATATCATAGGCTTCTTGGGCAGAATAACTTCTTCCTAGAAAGAAAATTTCCCGAGCTCTTTTCTGTCCTACCATTTTTGCCAAATATGCAGAACCATAACCGCCATCAAAGGAAGTTACATCTGCATCGGTCTGTTTAAAAATCGCATGCTCTTTGCTTGCAAGAGTTAAATCACAGACTACATGCAAGCTGTGTCCTCCACCAACCGCCCATCCTGGAACCACACAAATAACGGCTTTTGGCATAAAGCGAATCAACCTTTGTACTTCCAAAATATTTAGGCGATGGTACCCATCTTCTCCAACATAACCTTGGTGTCCTCGTGCTTTTTGATCACCACCAGAACAGAAAGAATATACGCCATCTTTTGAACTCGGACCTTCTGCAGAAAGCAGCACCACCCCAATATCCACGTCTTCTCCTGCATCGTAAAAGGCATCGTACAGTTCCTTTGTTGTTTTTGGGCGAAAGGCATTTCTAACATCGGGTCTGTTAAAAGCGATCCTTGCGACTCCATTTGATTTTGTATACGTAATATCTTCGTATACTTTCGCAGTTTTCCAATCAGCTTTAATCATAATTTACGCTTTATTTAATACAATTCTATCTTCTTCAATAACAATTAGTTTTTGTTTGTATAAGTGTCCAACTGCTTTTTTAAATGCCTTTTTACTCATTTTCATGTGAAAACGTATAGAATCTGGCGAACTCTTATCGGTAATTAAAATAAACCCTTCTTTACTGTTTTTTAGTCTTGTAAGTACTTTCTCTACATCAGAATCAATCACATTTCTAAAACCTTGCGGTCTTAAAGAAACATCTATTTTACCATCCTCACGAATATTTTTCACATAGCCAGTCACTTCCATATTCTCCTCTAAGGCCTGAAAAATTTCACTTCTAAAAAGCAAACCATCAAATTCTTCATTTATTAAAACGGTGTATCCCAAACCTGTTTCCGTTTCAATGACCAAGCTCACTTTATCACCCTCTTTCAAATTCATTGTTCCTTCTAGCGCATCTTCTTGTAAATCCATTATTGTATCTGTTTAAAATATGTTTTTAAAATTAAATCATTTTCTGCACTTGGCGTAAAAATCTCTAATATTTTTGGCTTTTCTGAAGCATTAAAAAATCCAACCATCTGCTCTATTACGGATGCTGAAGAATATGCCTGCTGATATTCAAACCCATGCATTTTACATAAGTGTTCCGCCGTTAAGCAATGCGGCGTTGTAAAATACGCTTCCGCATTTGTAGTCCCTGGACCAGGAATAATTTTAAAAATACCACCACCGGAGTTGTTAATTATTATAATTCTGAAATCTGCAGGAATATTGGTATTCCAAAGAGCATTACTATCATAAAAAAAACTCAAATCTCCTGTAATAAAAACGGTTTGATTTGTATTTGCATAAGCAGCGCCAATCGCGGTACTTGTGCTACCATCAATTCCGCTAGTCCCTCTATTGCAGAAAATATTTACAGAATTTTTAATAGAAAATAATTGTGCGTACCTAACAATCGAACTGTTGCTAATTTGCAACTGGCAATTGTTGGGAATACGGTCTAAAACTTGTTCAAATACCTTAAAGTCAGAATGCTTCACTTTCTTAAGATACAGAGCATGCTTGTCTCTTCTTTGATCTCTAAATGCAATCCACTTTGATTGATAATTACTTTTTAAAGGTTTTATAAAACTATTAAAATGAGCGAAAAAATCTACCGGTGTTGTTTGAATAAATTCTGACAAACAAAAGAAGGTATTTGTTGCTTTTTTCTCATCAATATCCCAATGGTGCTCTGGTGGATATGCTCTTAAAAAATGTTTTATCCTTTTAGAAACAATCATGCCTCCAAAAGTGATTAAAATTGCTGGCTTTAATTCTTGGAATTGCATATTTTCTAATGAAAATATCAACTGATCAATTGAGTCAATCGCTTTCTCATGACGAAGATTAGATGTTGTTTCTGTAAAAATTAAAACGGAATCATCTGCTGCATATAAATCCATTAATTTATGTAATTCTGCATCTGGATAACTGACACCAACTAGAATCATTTTCTTTTCCGAGACATTCCAAATATCTGCTAATTTCTTATAGTTGATATTAGAATTGTCCAAAGAGCTCATAGAGATGTTAGGAAAATGATACTTGTTTAAACTCGGCACCGTTTCATACAACGGCTCATCAAAAGGAACATTAATATGCACAGGTCCTTTTTGGGCTACTGCTATTTGTAAAGCTTCCCCAATTAATTGGGAATTACGTGTTTTATATTTCTCATTTTCGATCAAATTTGCAGAAAATAAAATGTGATTTTCAAAAACATTTTCCTGTCTAATGGTTTGACCGTCTCCAATATCAATTAAGTGTTTTGGGCGGTCGGCAGAAATAATAACCAAAGGAATATTGCTATAAAATGCCTCTGCAATCGCAGGGTAATAGTTTAACAAGGCAGAACCTGAAGTACATAGAACTGCCACCGGTTTTTGCTGCTGTTGTGCAATCCCTAAAGCAAAAAAACCAGCACATCGCTCATCTACCACACTTAAAGTTTCTATTTCTTCATGACTAGAAAAACCTATGGTAAGCGGCGCATTTCGGGAACCTGGAGAAATCACAACCGTATCAATATTAAATTGAGTACACGCTGAAATTACAATTTGTGCGAGTTCTTTTTTTGGATACATTATTTTAAATCTTTTTAAGATTTAAAAAGTTATAAATAGTGAATTTTGAGTTCTCAGTGCCTGCCTAAAAACTCAAAACTCACAACTAAAAACTAATTATTAATTTCCTTTTTGATAATCTGCTAAAAACTTAGCCAAACCACTATCTGTTAATGGGTGTCTCAACAACCCTTCAATAGCGCTTAAAGGTCCAGTCATTACGTCAGATCCTAATTTAGCACAATCTATAATGTGCATTGTATGACGCACAGAGGCTGCTAAAATTTGAGTTTCAAATCCGTAATTATCATAAATTAAACGAATTTCTGCTATTAGATTTAAACCATCTGTCGAAATATCGTCCAATCGCCCAATAAACGGAGAGACATAGGTTGCACCTGCTTTTGCTGCTAATAAGGCTTGTCCTGCAGAAAAAACAAGCGTCACATTTGTTTTAATCCCTTTAGAAGAAAAATACTTACACGCCTTTATACCATCTTTTATCATTGGTAATTTTACCACGATTTGTGGATTTAAAGCAGCCAAAGCTTCCCCTTCTTTTACCATTCCGTCAAAATCTGTAGCAATAACCTCTGCAGAAACATCTCCTTCCACCAATTCACAAATTTCTTTGTAATGATTGATAATGTTTACTGCTCCGGTAATTCCTTCCTTCGCCATTAACGAAGGATTTGTAGTTACCCCATCTAAAATACCTAAAGCTTGTGCTTCTTTAATTTGTCCTAAATTTGCAGTGTCAATAAAAAATTTCATTTGTGTTTATTTAGTTTTAATTATTATTTTTTCGGGGCATTCCCAGAATGTTATGGTGTGCACTTATATGCTCTACTTCCTTTGCAAAAAGACAAGCATACACTTCTTCGGCTCGGATGCAAAGATAACAACTTGCACCTAAATTCACGAAACACTGTAAGAATATCTTTTTAGTACTTATAAACACTACAGCAGCTCTTTTCTTATAATTTATAATGACGCATTACTAGTTTCTCATACACCCTGTCTGACAAAATTCTTTTTAAAAAAATAGAAACTTTTTCCATAAATCCGCCCACTTTATAGTGGATTTTCGGGTGTTTAGTATTTATAATTTCGTATACTTTTTCAGCCATCTCCCTCGGATTTTTACCGGTATTTACATGGGCATCCATTAAATCAAGGTTTCCTTGATACTTTTCTCTATATGCCGAATTACCCAAAACAGGTGCATGGTATCTACCCGCAGCAATGTTGGTTGCAAAATCTCCTGGAGCCGCATTTACAACATTAATTCCAAAAGACTTGACTTCCATACTTGTTGCTTCCGTAACCAACTCTAAAGCGCCTTTTGTTGCTGAATACACCCCTCGAAAAGGCAAGCCCATATACCCGGCAATCGAAGTAATGTTTATTATTGTTCCTGATTTTTGTTCGCGCATCTGAGGTAAAACGGCTTTCATTACATCAATAGCTCCAAAGAGATTGGTGTTAAAAACTGCACGCATTTCATCCGTAGGTGTTTCTTCTATTGGCCCTGTAATCCCCATTCCCGCATTGTTAATTAGAATATCGAGCCTCCCTTCCTTTTCGATAATAAATTGCACTGCAGTTTTAATACTTTCTATTTTTAAAACATCTAAGGCAATCAATTTAAAAGTAAAATTATTCTCGTCTTTAGGAATACGGCTTGTGCCATAAACGATATATTCTTTCTCCGATAAAAACGTAGCTATTCCTTTTCCAATTCCCGAAGAGGCACCCGTAACTAAAATAATTTTGCTCATACTTAGTCAAATTTTAAGGTTAGAGAGCAATCAACAAAGGTCTAAAATCTTAATATTAGGTGTAAATATCCAAAAAGTAATGCAAGAAAACTAAAAAAGTAAATAAGAAATAAAAAAAGTGCCTCGAAAGTGTGTTCTAAATAAAGTTTTAAAACAAAAAATGGCAAGCGACCTACATCACACCGCTACAACCTAATACCTTTGCTGCGTTCCCGCCCTGGAGGATTCAAAGGGAGCTAGTTGTGTAGGACTTGCCAGGACAAATTTACAAGCTTTTTTTATTTAAACAATTAAAATAATACTAATTTTTTTGTAACATATTTAAAAGACTGAATACTAATAAATTGTTTTAATAGTTCGTAAAAAATCAAACTATATCATTGAAAAGAATATATTTGTGTAAATAAAAAATAAAAATAATGGAAAATCAAGTAAATAGTAAAAATTTAATGGTTAACAATGGTGTCACATTGGGAATTGCTAGTGTCTTATTTGCACTTGTAATGTTTGCCACCGGAAATCACTTGACTCCACACTGGTCTGCTTCAATAATCAATGCAATCCTATTTATTGGCATCATTGCCTACGGCATTAAGCAATATAAAACTGCAAATAATAATTTTTTATCTTGGGGACAAGGTGTTAAGATTGGTGTTGGAGTCGCTATCGTTGGTGGGTTAATAATGGTAATTTACAATTATATTTTCATGAACTTCATCGAGCCTGACTTTATGAATCAAATGATGGAAATTCAAAATAAAGCATTCTTAGATCAAGGTTTAACCGAAGAACAAGTTGAGGCTGCAAATGCCATGACTTCAACTTTTTCATCTCCAGGAATTATGGCTGCAATAGGTATTATTAGTTACGCTATTGGTGGATTTATCGTTGCCGCGATTACCGCAGCAATCATGAAAAAATCAGAAGAAGAGAACTATTAATAGAATAATTAAAGTTTTAAAAGTTTTTCTTTAAAGCTTGAAACTATAAAACTTGCCTTAAAAACATGGATATTTCTTTAGTAATTCCTCTTTTAAATGAAGAAGAGTCTTTACAAGAGTTGCACGATTGGATTGCAAAAGTGATGCAAGCCTATCAGTATAGGTATGAAATCATTTTTATTGACGATGGAAGTACCGATAGTTCTTGGCAGGTTATCGAAAAATTATCAAAAGAAAATGCGGCTGTAAAAGGAATTCGTTTTCAGAAAAACTTTGGAAAATCGCAAGCTTTAGATGCTGGTTTTGAACTCGCAAGTGGCAATGTTGTGATTACAATGGATGCCGATTTACAAGACAATCCTGAAGAAATACCTGATTTATACCATTTAATTATTGATGAAGATTTCGATTTAATTTCTGGTTGGAAAAAGAAACGTTATGACAATCTTATCACCAAAAACATTCCTTCAAAATTATTTAATGCTGCTGCTAGAAAAACGTCTGGTTTAAAATTACACGATTTTAATTGTGGATTAAAAGCATACAAAAACGAGGTTATTAAATCTGTAAAAGTTAGCGGAGAAATGCACCGGTATATCCCTGTTTTAGCTAAAAACGAAGGTTTTACAAAGATTGGTGAGAAAATTGTACAACATCAAGCAAGAAAATATGGAGAAACTAAGTTTGGTATGGATCGTTTTATAAACGGTTTTTTAGATTTAATTACCATTTCCTTTTTATCAAAATTTGGAAAAAGACCCATGCACTTTTTTGGTCTTTGGGGAACACTTATGTTTCTTTTTGGAACTATATCTGCATTTTATATTGGTACTTTTAAATTATATAGACTCTATGCAGGAACTAAAACAATTTTAGTTACAGATAATCCTTGGTTTTTTATTGCACTAACTTCTATGATTTTAGGAACTTTATTATTTTTAGCCGGTTTTATTGGCGAATTAATAATTAAGAACAAAAGCAATGAAAAACACTATTCAATTAAAGAAAAACTCAACTTCTAAAATGTATATTTGCCTTTTATTAGCTTAAAATGCTCCCTTATAAATGACCAAAATATTAGACAAAGCAAAACAGTGGTTATCACCTACTTTTGATGCTGAAACACAAGAGGAAATAAAACAATTAATTACTTCTAATGCGCCTGATTTAGAAGACAGATTCTATAAAGATATGGAATTTGGTACCGGAGGAATGCGAGGAATTATGGGTGTAGGAACAAACCGTGTAAATAAATATACGCTAGGAAGAGCAACCCAAGGTTTGTCCAACTATTTACAAGAAAACGTGCATAAAGAACAATTAAAAGTGGTGATTGCTTATGACTGCAGACATAATAGCAAAAAGTTTGCAAAAATTGTTGCCAATGTTTTATCTGCTAATAATATCAAGGTATTTCTTTTTGAAGACTTAAGAGCGACTCCAGAATTATCTTTTGCTGTGCGCCACTTGGCTTGTGATGCTGGAATTGTTTTAACAGCTTCCCACAATCCTTCTGAATACAATGGTTACAAAGTATATTGGGCAGACGGTGGTCAAATAGTTCCTCCACACGACGGTGGAATTATAAAAAATGTAAACGCATTGGATTTTTCTGAAATCAATTTTAATGCAGATGAAGCTTTAATTGAAATCATTGGAAAGGAAGTAGACAATGTTTTCATTGAGGCTTCTGTAAAAAACGGTTCTTTATCTGAATCAATTGATCGAGCGAATTTAAAAATAGTATTTACCTCTTTGCATGGAACTTCGATTGTTTCTGTGCCCAAGGCCTTGGCAAAAGCAGGATACTCAGATGTGCATCTTGTAGCAGAACAAAGTGTTCCAGATGGAGATTTTCCAACGGTTACTTCTCCCAACCCCGAAGAACCAGAAGCTTTAAAAATGGCAACTGATTTAGCGAATAAAATTGGAGCTGACATTGTTATTGGTACCGATCCAGACTGTGATCGATTGGGCGTTGCCGTAAGAGATACCCAAGGAAATATGAAATTGATGAATGGAAACCAAACCATGGTTTTAATGACACAATTTTTATTAAAAAAATGGAAAGAAGAAGGGAAAATAAATGGGAAGCAATTTGTAGGTTCTACAATTGTTACCACGGAATTAGTGGGTGCGGTAGCAAAAAATTACGGAGTTGAAACCAAAATTGGATTAACTGGTTTTAAATGGATTGCCAAAATGGTAAAAGATTTTCCTGAGCTAGATTTCATTGGCGGTGGAGAAGAAAGTTTTGGGTACATGGTTGGTGATTTTGTAAGAGATAAAGATGCCGTTACTGCCACTTTACTGGCTTGTGAAGTAGCAGCATATGCAAAACAACACGGGAGTTCTTTTTATGAAGAATTATTAGATATTTATGTAAAAAACAACTTTTACAAAGAACATTTAATTGCAATCACAAAAAAGGGGATGGATGGTGCTGCAGAAATTCAGCAAATGTTAAGCACGATGCGCAGCAATCCACTAAAAGAAATTGATGGTGAGCAGGTAGCCTCACTTTCAGACTATCAAGCATCTACAAAAACAAATTTAATTACAGGTGAAGTAACCACTATTGATTTACCTAAATCCAATGTACTAATTTATCAAACAATTAAAGGTACAAGAATTGCAGCAAGACCTAGTGGAACAGAACCAAAAATAAAATTTTATTTTAGTGTAAACACTTCTTTAGATACAAAGGAAAATTCTCTAAAGATTGAAGCAGATTTAGATGCTAAAATTCAACGAATTATAAAAGAAATGAAACTAAATTAATGAGTTACTTTAAAGACATTCTAAAATATGAAAAGAAATATAGGAAGTTTACTGTCCTAAATATTCTGTTTAATATTTTGTATGCTGTTTTTAATGTTTTATCTGTTCTTGCTTTTATTCCTGTTCTAAATATATTATTTGGTACAGAAAAAAAAGTAATTATCAAACCTATCTATGAGGGAATAACAAGTATTGGAAGTTATCTAGAGAATAGTTTTAACTATTTTATTTATCAAAAAATTATTGATGATGGTGAAATAAACGTACTATTATTCATCTGCTTACTATCACTTTCATTATTCTTTTTCAAAAACTTTTTTAGATATTTAGCTTCTTATGTAATTACTTTTTTAAGAACAGGAATTGTAAAAGATTTAAGAGATAAACTATATAGTAAGATTGTAGAATTACCTATAGCATACTTTTCAGAAAAAAGAAAAGGTGATATCATTGCACGTATGACTTCGGATGTGCAAGAAGTAGAAAACTCTATTTTAACCTCAATAGAAACTATCGTTAGAGAACCTTTAACGGTAATTATTTCGATAACTATTATGCTTTTTATGAGTTTAAAGTTAACACTATTTGTTTTTATTTTACTCCCGGTTTCTGGCTTCATAATTTCTTCAATTAGTAAAAAGTTAAAAGCAAACTCAGTAAAAGCTCAAAAAGAAACTGGCACCTTTTTATCATTTATAGAAGAAACATTAACAGGCCTAAGAATTATTAAAGGTTTTAATGCAGAAAATGTGATTGCAAAAAAATTTAATAATTCAACCACAAAATTTAGAGATCTAATGACCAGCGTTTTTCATAGACAAACACTGGCTTCACCAATGAGTGAATTTTTAGGTTCTGCGACTATTATTGCGATTCTTTGGTATGGAGGCGCAGAAGTTATAAATAAGACAAGTGCTTTAGATTCTAGTAAGTTTTTAGGTTATATACTTTTATTTTATACCGTTTTAAATCCTATTAAATTAATAACCACCACCTTCTATAACATTCAAAAAGGAGAGGCTTCTGCAGAAAGAATTATGACTGTTTTAAATACTGAGAATAGTATTAAAGACAAACCTAATGCAGCTATAATAGAGGGTTTTACAAATAAAATTGAATTCAAGAACATCTCTTTTAAATATAAAGATACTTTTGTTTTAAAAGATTTTTCTTTAACCATTAATAAAGGCAAAACAGTTGCTTTAGTTGGGAAATCTGGAAGTGGTAAATCTACTCTAGCAAATCTAATTACTCGTTTTTACGATGTGAATAAAGGGGATGTATTTATTGATAACCAAAACATTAAAGACGTTACAAAAAAATCTTTACGAGACTTAATGGGCATAGTCTCTCAAGATTCCATTTTATTCAATGATACGATTGCCAATAATATTAAGTTAGGAACACAAGACGCAACTGATGCAGCTGTTTTAGAAGCCGCCACAATTGCAAATGCTGATGAATTTATTCAAAATTTACCAGAAAAATACAACACAAATATTGGAGATAGCGGAAACACCCTTTCCGGTGGACAAAAACAACGTTTAGCCATCGCCAGAGCTGTTTTAAAGAATCCTCCAATTATGATTTTAGACGAAGCTACATCAGCTTTGGATACAGAATCTGAACAACTCGTTCAAACTGCATTAGAAAAAATGATGCTAAATAGAACTTCTTTAGTGATTGCACATCGATTGTCTACCATTCAAAAGGCAGACACTATTGTGGTTATGAAGAAAGGGAAAATTGTAGAACAAGGCAAACATGAAGAATTATTAGCTTTAAAAGGCGAATATTACAAATTGGTTACCATGCAATCTTTAAGCTAAGGTTAATCCCAAATCGATTCCTTTTACTAACATAAAATCATAACAAGCTTTGTATTCGTTCGGGATTTGTCCCTCTAAAATAGCTTCTTTAATCGCTTCTTTGATTTGACCAATTTCTGAACAAGCTCTAAATATTTGAATTGTAATTTCTCCTCTATTTGCTAAAAGTATCTTTTAACTTTTCATATTATTTCTTCTGGCTGATTAATTATTACTTTAGAGATACAATAGATTTTGAAAAATAATTTTTATTATCAAAAAAAATAGAAAGATTCTAAAAAAATTATTAGAGATTTTTAAGTAATAATGCAATAAAATAAGAAATTAATAGTGTTATTCTTAAATTAAAAAAATATATTTACTTTTGAATATAATAACTTCCTAAATTAAATAAAGTAATACTCTATAATATTTGTCTCAAAAACTATCAATTAAACTTTTTGACTTTCATTCTATATGTCCATATTTAAAAATATTTTTAAGAGTAATAAAAAAAAAGAACAACTAAAAATTCAAAAAAAACGTTGTAAACCTTGGTTTGCTGCAAATGGAGATAAAACATTAAGATTAGATTATGAATTATCTGAATCTTCTGTAGTTTTAGACTTAGGTGGTTTCGAAGGTGGCTTTGTAAACGAAATATATGACAGATATTTATGTAATATTCATGTTTTTGAACCTGTAATATCATTTTATAATATTATTGAATATAAGTTTCAAAATGTTCCTAAAATAATTGCGTATCCTTTTGGTTTATCAAATGAAGACAAACTACTTTCTATTAGTAATAGTGGAGATGCTTCCTCAGTTTTTATTGAAACTGAGGGTTCAGAAAAAATAGTCCTAAAATCTATTATAAATTTTATAAAAGACAATAACATTGCGTCTATAGATTTAATAAAAATTAACATAGAAGGCGGAGAATACGAAGTTTTAGAATCTCTTTTAGAAGCAGGAATGATTTCAATTTTCAAAAATCTACAAATTCAATTTCACGATTTTATTATTGATAATGCTGAAGAAAGAATGAAAAATATTCAAAATAAGTTATCAAAAACTCATGAAATTACATATCAATATAATTTTGTTTGGGAAAACTGGAAAATTAAAGAAAAAAATATTTAGAATTTAAACAGTTTTAAACCTAATTTTTTACCTATTTCAATCATAAAATCATAACTTTGTTTATGCTCATTAGGAATTTCACCATCTAAAATAGCATTTTTAATCGCTTCTTTTATTTGTCCTATTTCTCTACACGGTTTTAAGTTAAACGCTTCAATAATCTCTTCTCCCGAAACTGGCGGTTGAAAGTTACGCACACGATCTCTTTCTTCTACTTCCTTAATTTTTGAACGAACTTCTTCAAAGTTTTGATGATAGCGCTTAAACTTCTTCGGGTTTTTAGTCGTAATATCTGCTTCACAAAGTGTCATTAAAGAATTAATATCATCACCCGCATCAAATACCAGACGCCGCACAGCAGCATCTGTTACATCCGTCGCTAAAACGATGGGGCGCGAACTTAACAACACCATTTTTTGAACAAATTTCATTTTGTTATTCAATGGCATTCTCAATCTTTTAAATAAATTATAAACCATTTTTGCGCCCACAAATTCGTGAGAATGGAAAGTCCAGCCAACTTTTTTACTAAATCTTTTAGTGGGGGCTTTTCCAATATCATGCAGCAGCGCTGCCCAACGCAACCAAATATCAGATGTATTTTTAGAAATATTATCCACAACCTCTAAAGTATGATAAAAATTATCCTTGTGTTTTTGTCCCTCAACCTCCTCTACTCCTTTTAAATCAATTAACTCTGAAAGTAGCTGAGAAAGCAAATTCGTTTGTTCCAATAATAAGAAACCAATGGATGGCTTGGCGGCCCCCATTATCTTATTTAGTTCATCTACAATGCGTTCTCTTGTAATAATCTCTAGTCGCTGTGAGTTCTTAGCAATCGCTGCTAATGATGCCTTCTCAATCGTAAAATTTAGCTGCGTTGCAAATCGTATTGCACGCATCATTCTTAAAGGATCATCAGAATACGTAATATCTGGATTTAAAGGTGTTTTAATTGTGCCATTCTCTAAATCTTCCATTCCATTGAATGGATCTAACAAGGCACCAAAATTGGCTTCATTTAAACTCAGAGCCAAAGCGTTTATGGTAAAATCTCTTCTGTTTTGGTCCTCTTGCAAGGTACCTTCAAAAATTAAAGGGTTTCTACTTTCCTCCGAATATGATTCTTTCCTGGCACCTACAAACTCAATTTCAACATCCTTGTAACGCAACATTGCAGTTCCATAGGTTTTAAAAATTTGCACTTTAGGTTTGTTTGGCAATAAAGAAGCTACTTTTTCCGCAAGTGCGATTCCATTTCCAATGGCAACAATATCAATATCTTTCGCAGTCCCTCTTTTTAAAAAGAAATCTCTTACAAAGCCACCTATTACATAGCTTTCTATATGCAACTGTTTTGATGCTTCAGAAATAATTTTAAAAATTTCTGATGAAATAGCAGCTGTAAAAAATTGTTTTTCCATGAATTTAACTTCTTAAAAATTGGATATTGTTACCTTCAATTTTTAAAATAGTTGATGGTTTTATATTCACTTTTATCTGTTGCAAATTTACTACATAATCAACAGAATCCAAAATTGGCTCATGAAATTATTGAAATGATTTTTAGAGCATACTAACATTTAGAATAGACAACCAAAGTGTTTCTTCAGCTCTCAAATATTTATTGTAATTTTTAACGCAGGTATTTTGAGAGCCTATCAAAAACTTAAGAAGATACATATCGTTTTAACAATTGTGTATTTAAAGTATTTCTAAAAATAGTACCTTTGTTTTCTTATATTAAATACATGTTAAAAAAAATACCAAATTACATAAAGTACATCTTCACAAATATTTTTTTCCTGTTCATTTTTATTGCTTTTTTTAGAGGACTTTTTTATGTCTTTTTTGCATCGTTAGATAATGCATCTAGCCAAGAAATACAAAAGGCGTTGCTACTAGGCCTTCGTTTTGATTTAAAACTAGCAATTCTTACTTTTTTTCCTCTTGCAATATTGGTTTTAATTATTAATCATAATTTCTTTAAAAGCGTTATTTACAAAAGAATAGCTGCTATTTACATTACTTTTTCCTATTTTCTTTTAACGCTATTTTACCTATTTGATTTCGGATACTATGAGTATTTAGCTATCCGTTTAGACGCCTCTTCATTGCGGTTTTTAAGTAATTTTAAAATATCCTTTCAGGTTTTAATTGAAAGTTACCCAATATATAAGGGAGTTTTTGGATTGGCAATTTTGTGTTTTATCAGTTACAAGTTTGCTGCTTATATTTTTAAAACACATACCAAAGCACATCAAAAAACAACAAATAAAATAAAGGCAGTATTCTTTGTTTTTACATTTCTAACGCTTTCTTTTGGCGTTTTTAATAGTATAACGCATTATCCTTTGCGTTGGAGTGAAGCTTTTTTCTCTAAAAACAACACGATTAATCAGTTTACTCTAAATCCAGTTTTATACTTTTTTGATAGCTTTGCTTTTAGGAGTGAAGGGGTAGATCTTGAAAAATTCAAAAACTACTACCCTGTAATTGCAAAACATTTAAACTTACCACAAGACAGTATTAATTTTAAGAAAAAGGTAACTTTTAAAAATTCGTATACAGAAACCCCTAATATTATATACGTAATGCTAGAATCCGTTGGAACTGCGACCATGAGTTTCTATGGAAATCCATTAGATAGTTCACCAAAAATGGATTCAATTATTACAAAAAGTTTAAGTTTTTCTAAATTTTATGTACACAAACCAGGAACTGCAGCCAGTGTTTTTTCCAGTATTACAGGTTTACCAGATATTGAAGATGTTAAAACAGCATCTAGAAACCCACTGATTATAGATCAGCGTATAATTTTTGATCAATTAAATGGTTATGAGAAGCGCTACTTTATAGGAGGCTCTGCAAACTGGGCAAATATTAGAGGTGTTTTTCAATCGAATATAAAAGACCTGAAGATCTTTGAAGAAGGCAGTTTTGCTGGAGAAAATAGAGCAGACGTCTGGGGAATTGATGACTATGATTTATTCAAGGAATCTGACAAAGAGCTTAAGAAACTATATGAAAAAGGAAAACCTTTTGTCGCTTATATTCAAACAGCAACCAACCACATGCCTTTTACTGTTCCTGATAAAAAGGAAAGTTTTAGTCCTACATTAGAAAATGAAATTGATAAAAAGACTTTACTAAAAGGAGGTTTTCGATCTTTAGGGCAGTTAAATGGCATTCGGTATTTAGACTTCAATGTTGCACGGTTTTTAAAAAGAGCGAAAGCATCTGGTTATTATGATAATTCTATTTTTGTGTTTTTTGGAGACCATCGAGGTGGTATGAAAAAACTAAATTTCATAAAAAACAATGAAGATGCTTTAGGAATACAAGTACATCACGTGCCTCTTTTTATTCATTCACCGCGGTATGCGCAACCCAAAGAAATAACAAAGTATGCAAAATTAATTGATATTTTTCCAACAGCTACTAGTTTGGCTAAAATAGATTATGACAACTACACCCTAGGAAGAGATTTATTAGATAGCACGTCGACCGATACAGCTGCTTTTGTATATCTTCAAAATAAGGGTGAAAAAGTTGTGGGACTGCTAAAAGACGGATATTACCTCGAAAAAACAAACAGTTCTGAAAAAACAAGTTTATTTAGTTTAGAGACCAATAACATAAAAGATATTAAACTTGAAAAACCAGAAATTGCAAAAGCAATGGACAGTCTTTTATCTGCGTACTATCATAGTACAAAATATTTATATTTTAATAATAAAAAACAATCTAAACCAAATGTAAAATAAATAATAGCAGTGAAATCCTATTATTTATATTTTTTTTGCAACATTTTTATCATTAAATTTATAAAAGAAAAGTTTGATAACATTCGTACTTTTGTTTCTCCGAGATATTTTTTCTCTCAAACCTAAAAACTAAAATGATAATTGTAAGAATACTTGGTGGCTTAGGAAATCAAATGTTTCAGTATGCATATGCTAAAGCATTATCTCTTGATGGTTATGATGTGAAACTTGATCTTTCAAAAATCAAAAAATATAAATTACACGGAGGTTATCAGCTCGACAAATATAAAATTGATTTAGAAATAGCTGATTCTTTTTCTATTCTATTAGGTAAAATTGGAATGAAAAAATCAAAAAAAGAAAAGAGTTTATTATTTGATGATAATCTTAAGTCGTTAAAAGGTAATGAATACGTAAAAGGATACTTTCAAACTGAAAAATACTTCACCGAAATTAGAAATACTTTATTATCAGAATTTGTTATCAATGAAAAAATATCTTTGGAAACTGATAAAATAGTCAAACAAATTAAATCTTTAAAAAATAGTTGCTCTCTTCATATTAGAAGAGGAGATTATATTTCTGATAAAAAGACCAACAGTGTTCATGGCATATGCAACTTAGACTATTATAAAAGAGCAATTAATATCATGAATAGTAAATATTTAAATATTCCATTTTTTGTGTTTTCTGATGATATTTCTTGGACCAAAGAAAACCTAAAAATAAAAAATACATTTTATGTTGATCTTAAAACCATTCCACATGAAGACATGTATTTAATGAGTTTATGCAACCATAATATAACTGCAAATAGTAGTTTTTCTTGGTGGGGCGCTTGGTTAAACAAAAACGAGACTAAAACTATTATTGCACCAAAAAAATGGTTTTCAAACAAGAAAAATGAAATTGCTTGTGAAAATTGGATAAAAATATGAGTTCGTACAAAGTGTATTATATCAATCTAGATAAAAGTTTTGAGCGGAGGGGTTTTATGGAAGATCAATTTAAAGAACTGAATATTCCACTAACGAGAATACCTGCTGTTTATGGAAAAGAGTTGCCAAAAGGTTTTTTAAAGAATGCAAAAAGTCAATTCAACATCTTCACACATTATCCTAATTTAAATGATGGAGAAATTGGTTTAACAAAAACTTATTTTGATTTATGGAAAATTATAACAAAACAAAAAGAAAATTACGCTATTATTTTGGAAGATGATGCTCTTTTAACTAAGGATTTTTTCCGTGATTTAGAAAAACTTTTACTCACAATAACTAAAAATGATTTTTTAGATATTTCTGGTAGAAAAGGTTTTTTCGAACTCACCTCCAATGATTTAACTACCAAATTTATAATTCCATCTTTGCAAACTACAGGTCAAATTATTGGAAGAAAAGCAGCAAAAAAACTTTCCCATAATTTAACAACCTACTACGCTCCTATTGATGTTTTAAAACAAGATGTATATAAACATAAAGTAAAAGTTTTTACTACAATAAAAAAATATGTCATTAGTAATGATGAAAATGTAGGAGGAAGCACTATTCAACAAAAGAACATGATTGGTTGGAAAAAAGTGGTTAGAGAGTTTATTCGTCCTTTTTGGCAAATTATTGCATTTTTCACTTTTAAACTAAA
>TARA_B110000037_G_scaffold71300_1_pt1 | contig 21293 bp, 20 predicted proteins | sample TARA_B110000037 | Tara Oceans TARA_B110000037 (sample SAMEA4397196) | marine metagenome | biome: Polar Biome; feature: [MIX] marine epipelagic wind mixed layer (ENVO:01000061); material: water (ENVO:00002006), including particulate matter (ENVO:01000060) such as... | depth 10-100 m
TAGGACAAAAAAAGGAGTTCAAATCAAGAACTCCTTTTCAATTTGAATAAGTTAAGAGCGCTACTCTGCACCAGCCTCTTTCGCCGTGTTTGCTAGATAAAGTTCTTTATACTGTTCCGCACCCAATGGGGCAGGGGAATCAATCATTACATCTCGCCCACTGTTGTTTTTAGGGAATGCAATATAATCTCGGATAGAATCTGAACCGCCCATTGTTGCAACAAGTCTGTCAAATCCAAAAGCTAATCCACCGTGTGGTGGTGCGCCGTATTCGAAAGCATTCATTAAAAAGCCAAACTGTGCTTTTGCTTCTTCGTCTGAAAAACCGAGTAATTCAAACATGCGCGCTTGTAATTCTTTATTGTGAATTCGAATTGAACCACCACCAAGCTCTACGCCGTTCATAGCTAAGTCGTAAGCGTTTGCCCTTACTTTTCCAGGCTCTATGTTAATTAAATCAAAATCTTCCTTCTTAGGGGATGTAAATGGGTGGTGCATGGCGTGATATCTTTCCGTCTCCTCGTCCCATTCTAATAATGGAAAATCTAATACCCATAATGGTGCAAATGTATTTGGATCACGCAAACCTAATTCGGTTCCCATATGTAAACGCAATTCATTCATTTGTGAACGAACTTTGTCTGTTGTTCCTGAAAGCACTAAAATTAAATCTCCTTTTTCTGCTCCAGCCGCCGCCGCCCATTCTGCTAGTGCGTCTTGGTCATAAAATTTGTCTACTGATGATTTAAAGGTTCCGTCTTCATTGCATTTGCAATAAATCATTCCTAAAGCACCAATTTGTGGACGCTTTACCCAATTTACAAGGGCGTCTAACTGTTTTCTTGAATAGTCAGCACAACCTTTTGCGTTAATTCCAAGGACTAATTCTGCATTGTCAAATACGCCAAAACCTTTGTTTTGTGTCACGCTATTCATGTTTACAAACTCCATTTCAAAACGGATGTCTGGCTTGTCAGATCCATAACGTTCCAGAGCTTCTGCATAGGTCATTCTTGGGAAATCACTTTCAAATTCGTGGTTGCGACAAGTTTTAAAAAGGTGTTTTATTAATCCTTCAAACGTGTTTAAAACATCTTCTTGCTCAACAAAAGCCATTTCGCAATCAATTTGTGTAAATTCTGGTTGTCTATCTGCTCTTAAATCTTCATCTCTAAAGCATTTTACAATTTGGTAATAACGGTCGTAACCAGACACCATTAATAATTGTTTAAATGTTTGTGGAGACTGCGGAAGTGCATAAAATTGTCCCGGATTCATTCTGCTTGGCACCACAAAATCGCGGGCACCTTCAGGTGTGGATTTTATTAAATAAGGTGTTTCAACCTCCATAAAATCCACAGTATCCAAATATTTTCGAGTTTCTAACGAAACTTCATGTCTCAATTTCAACTTATCTTGAACAGGATTTCTTCTCAAGTCTAAATAGCGGTATTTCATTCGAATTTCTTCACCACCATCTGTTTCATCTTCAATTGTAAACGGAGGGGTAAGAGAGGCGTTTAATAAAGTAACCGAAGTGGCTTTAATTTCAATATCACCCGTAATCATTTCCGGATTTTTTTGATAACGCTCAATAACTTCTCCTTTAATTTGTACAACAAATTCGCGCCCTAACGCCTTTAACTGGTCCATGACTTCGTTTGAAACAACCCCTGTTTCTCCAACAATTTGGATAACACCGTATCGGTCGCGTAAATCAACCCATAGGATATTTCCTTTATCTCGAATGGTTTGCACCCAACCAGCAACGGTTACCGTTGTTCCAATATTTTCTGCTCTTAATTCTCCGCAAGTATGTGATCTGTACATGAATTTAAATGTAAAAATTAGGCTATAAAGATAGTTAATTCATCCCGCTTTATTGATTAGATTTTTTTTTAAACCAATTCCCTATAAAAAAACAAGCAAAACATTTATCTTCGCGCTAGTAAAAACCAAATTTAATGCGAATAACGATTGCTATTTTTCTCGGTTTATTGGTGAGTTGTGGAGCATCAACAATGAACGAAAAATCAATTAAGGTGGCGTGCGCCGCAAACATGTTATTTGCAATGGATTCGATTGCAGTATTATTTGAAGCTGAGCATGGCATTAAATGTGAAATTACTGCTGGTTCATCAGGTGTGCTTTCCGCTCAAATTGAAAATGGAGCACCATATGATGTTTTTGTTTCAGCAAATATGAACTATCCGGAATCAATTTTTCAAAATGGGAACGGGAGTGAGCCTGTTATTTATGCTGAAGGACGCCTATTGCTTGTGGTAAATAAAGAATCTAAACATTATACAATTGACGCCGTTTTAAATGACCCCGAAGTGAAAAGAATTGGAATTGCGGATGATCGCACAGCGCCGTATGGTATGGCTGCCAGTCAATATTTAACCGAAAAGGGTAAAAAAGAAGGTTTAAAAGACCGCCTAGTTCAAGGAGAAAGTATTGGTCAAATAAACCAGTACATATTAACTGGTGCGGTTGATGCCGCCTTTACAAGTTATTCGTTCAAAGTAAAAAATGAATCAAACTATAAATATTTTGAAGTGGATCGGACCTATTTTGACCCGATTAACCAAGGCGCAATGATTTTAGATCATGGAAAAGATCACAACATTGAAGCAGCCAATAAGCTTTTAGATTTCTTCTCAAGTAAGAAATGTAAAGACGTTTTAAATTATTTTGGATACCTTACGGAATAATGGACTACTCGCCGTTTTTAGTAACCTTTAAATTAGCTTGTTTCACAACATTAATACTGTTTGTAATAGGGATTCCTATTGCTTATTTTATTGCATTTTCAAAATGGAGAGGCAAGGCAATCTTAGAGAGTATTATTATGCTCCCAATTGTTCTTCCTCCAACGGTTTTAGGATTTTATTTCATCTTTTTTCTAGGGCCCAATAGTGGAGTAGGGCGGTTTTTTCAAGATGTTTTTGGACATTCCCTCGCTTTTTCTTTTCAAGGGATTTTATTAGGATCAATTATTTATTGTTTGCCTTTTATGTTGACGCCAATTATAAATGGCTTTAGAGGTATTCCAAAAAACTTAATTGAATCAACAAAACTGCTAAATAAATCAAAGATTAACGCTTTATGGAATGTGTATATTCCTTTCATAAAAAAAGGGATTCTAAATGGAATTCTATTAACCTTTGCACATACTGTGGGTGAATTTGGTTTGATTTTAATGATTGGAGGAAAATTTGAAGAAACCAATGTGGCTTCCGTTGCTATTTTTGATGAAATGAATCTTGGAAATTTTGATACTGTTCATCATTACGCACTTATTTTGTTGGGCGTGAGTTTTATTCTCATCTTTTGTTTGAATTTATTAACTAGAAAAACGACGCGTTCAGACATTGCTTAAAATAGACCTACATAAAACCTTTAAAACCCGTCAACGAATGACGGAAATTCATTGTGAAGCGCAATTTGACTTAGGACTTACTTCTGCCATTTACGGAAAGTCGGGTGTTGGAAAATCAACTGTGCTGCGAATGATTGCGGGGTTAGAAAAAGCGGATGCCGGTTTAATTCAATTTAGGGATGAGGTGTGGTTTGATGAAAGTAAAAAAACAGACCGACCCATTGCCGCACGTAATATTGGATTCGTTTTTCAAGATTTTAACCTGTTCCCAAACATGACGGTTGAAGGAAATTTAAAATATGCTTCGGTTTCGGGCAAAAAAATTTCCAAAGAAACCATGCATTTAATGGAGGTAACGGAACTAACAAAACTATTAAAAAGTTACCCGCGCGAATTATCAGGAGGTGAAAAACAGCGAGTGTCAATAGTTAGGGCTTTATGTCAAAACCCTAAACTATTGCTTTTAGATGAGCCTTTTTCAGCTTTAGATGATGAGTCAATCGGGGATTTAATGCATGAAATAAAGGTGATCCAAAAAGAAATTGGAACAACGGTTATCGTTGTCAGTCACCGTAAAGATGTGATTATAGAAATGGCGCATTCTGCAGTGCACATGAAAAATGGGCATGCAGCAGTGCAAGGGTCTCCTTCAGCTATTTTAAAGAAGAAATTTTAGGCATAAAAAAAGGAGCCGATAAATAGACTCCTTTAAAAGTTCTAATGTTCGCGGCTTATTTTTTAACGACTCTAATACTTGTATTTTCTACTTCAGATTTGATTGTGAAGTAGTAAGTACCAACTGCTAAATCGGATAGGTCAACCATTTCTTTGTTTATTCCATTTCCAGCATAAACAATTTGACCGATTGAATTTGATACCTCATAAGCAAAGGTTCCTGCTAATTCAATAGACACCGCATTTGTGGTAGGATTAGGGTAGATGTTAATTGCGCTCATTTCTAGAGATTCAACAGCTAATTGGCTGTTTACAGTGAATGTTGCAGTTCCTTCACAACCCATTGAGCCTTGTACAACAACTGTATACGTTCCTCCTGCTAATCCAGCAATACTTGCGGGATCATCAAAATCACCTGTTCCATCATTGTCCCAATCTACCATATAAGCCGGTATTCCACCAGATATGGTAATAGCAATACTTCCATCATCTCCTACAGCTTCGTCTGAAGCAGTTCCAGTAATCATTATCGCATCTGCCACCTCTAGTTCAACGCTTCCAATTCCATTACAGCCGTTAATATTCGTTCCGGAGATAATATAAGTTGTTACACCAGTGGTTGTTGTGGTATAATCTTCACCCGTTTCAATTTCAGGATCTGCCCAAACATAAGTTTCGGCGCCACTTACACTAAAAACCACGTCTTGTCCTAAACAGGTTAAATCAGGGGTGACGCTTGGTATAATTTCTGGTAAGGCATGAACAGTAATTTCAAGCGTTTCAGAACTCTCACAACCGCCAATAATTGTTCCGGTTAACGTATAGGTATGAGTACCAATACCTGGGTCTAAATCTAAAGGGTCCCATGAATATTCATCTGCATCTCCAGCGGCAGATAATACAATTGCCTCATCCTCACAGAAGTTTTCATCTCCAGCGCCAGGTAGAACAGTTGGCAATGCTAATACTTCAATATCAACAGATAAAGGACAATCGCTGTCATCTAATGTTGTGGCGGTATATGTAAATACGCCAATCTCTAAAGGTGTAAATGCAATATCATCAAAAATTCCACCGTCCCAAATAATATCGGCTCCACTTTCGGCAGCGGCATCTAGTGTAACTTCACCACCAATACAAACGGAATAGCTAGTTACATCTAATTCCATTGGGATGCATTGTGCGTAAAGTGAGTTTAAGCCCGAACTAAAGGAAGTAATAAGTATTACAAGAGTCAGCGTTTTCATATTTAATAGTTCTAAGAACCGCTAAATTACAAAAAATAAAAAGAAGGGAAGCGGGGAAGGGCCTTTACTAATATAGAATAACGACTTTAAAATCACCTTCATGTCTGATCATATGAAGGCCGGCATAAAATTCAGAGCCTTCAAACCTCACGCGGCTTAATACATCAAAACCCATTCGACCGGGGATGCTTTGCCCCTCAGGTAATTTAATAATAACGGAATAAATTTGTTTGATTTCATTATTATCTCCAGTGTAAGCGCGTATGGAGCGGACGCTTATCGTATTCATTAAACGCACGTTTTGCATTTTAAACTTCTTAAGTTTTCGCTTCAATTTTTCTTCAGAAGTGAGGTCGAGTGTTTTTGGGCTGAGCATGCTAACAAATTTGTCGAAATCGTCATCCTGAATAGCCTTGTAAAAACGATACATTTTTCGAAGCATTAATTTATTGTCTTTATGTTTTAAATCAGAGCTGTCTGATTTATAATTAAAGCGGATGCTTTTATCTTCTTTGATTTTAACTTTTTTTATTTTCGCCTGGGCAGGAGCAGCCACAAACAGGAAAACCGTTAAGAGTAAAAGGAGTTTTTTCATAATAAATACTTAAGCACAAAAAAGGGCCTTGACAATTAGCGTCAAGGCCCTTCAAAATTATATAATAAAAATTACTTTTTCACTACTTTAACAGTAGTTGTAGCAGCTTCATTTTTAATATTAACGAAGTAAACACCGTCAGCAAATTCTTTCAGGTCAAGTACTTCTTTATCAGTAGCGCTTCCAGCAACTAAGATGTCCCCGTTGATTGCCACTAATTCATATTGGAATGTGCCAGTAAACTCAATGTTTACAAATTCCGTAGTTGGATTTGGATAAACAGCAACGTTATCAGCAGTTAAATCATCAATACCAACTTGTCCTTTAACAGTGAATGTACGTTCAGACTCACAACCAGCAGTTCCTTTAACAAGTACAGTATAGTCACCAGCAGATAAACCAGTCAAATCTTCGTCATCATCCCAATCTCCCGTTCCATCATTGTCCCAATCAAAAGTATATGCCGGAGCACCACCAGACACGGTAATTGCAATTTCACCGTCGTCACCAACCGTTTCAATAGTAGTTACACCGTCAATCACAATCATGTCCACAACCTCTACATCAACAGAAGCCTCGTTAGAACATCCGTTTTCGTCCGTTCCAATTACAGTATAAGTGGTTGTTCCGATGGTAGCAGGAAAATAAGCCTCACCATCAACAACACCATTATCCCACCAGTACATTTCGCCTCCGCCACCAGTTAAGGTAACCTCCATATTAATACAAATTAGATCATCAGAAGCAGAAGCAGTAATAGTCGGCAACGCCACAACTTCAACAGTTACTTCATCTGTGTTTTCACCTAAGCAGAAACCTTCTATATATTCACCAAATAATTCATATGTATACGTTCCAACACCAGGCATTAAATCAAGATCTTCACCATCATTCCAAACATACACATCAGCATCACCTGCAGCAGATAAAGTAATCGATTCATCTTCACAGAAAACCAAATCCCCAGCTCCAGCAAGTACAGTCGGCAATCCAACTACTTCAATTGTAACAGGCCCGTCAACGGGACAATCACCTTCAGAGTCGCTTATTGGAGTATATGTATAAGTACCGGGAGAGCCTGGGTCAAATGGAATACCATCTTCAATTCCACCAGTCCAAGTAATTTCACCACCGGTAACAGATTCAGCAGTTAGCGTATATTCATCACCAAAACAACCACCCTCGCCGGATGCTGTAATGATCAATTCTTCACAAGGTTGAGCGCCAAACTCTAAAGCAGTAACTGAAAACCCCCAACTTCCGTTGTAAGTTCTTGTTCCAGTAGATGTATTAAGAAGGTACCTACTAGAAGTACACGCCGTCACAGCAGTAGTAGCATCTAAAATAGCAATCCCTTGTGTTTCCTGTCCAACATACCCTAGAACAGTGAAAGAAGCACCTATATCCATTTTACGGCTATTACTTCTATCTACCCAAATGTATTCGTCATTAAATTCATCATATGCGAATGTGTTTCCCCATTGTCCGCCTGGCGGGTCGTAAACTGTAGTTGAAGCACCAGTCCCCATATTTATCTCAGCAATATCAAACATGCCGTCCCAGTTACCACCAGCTGCATAAAGTGTTCCATCAGGGTCAAATTCAAGCTCGTTGTAGTTACCGGCTTCACCTATATCAGAAATAGCTCCTGTTTCAACATCAAGAACTCCAACGCGACGTTGCCAAGATCCAGAAGCACTTGATTCATACAATACATACATTTCATCAGTTGTCGGCTCTAGTGCGAGACCATAAACACCTTTAACAGAACCAACATCAGATGTCATAGTTATTTCTGACAATACAGAGTATGTACCCCCAGTGGTGTCAAAGGCTGTTAATAGATTACTACCGTATCCATCTCTATGCCCAGCATAAAGAGGGGTAGGATCCTGCCCAAAAGCAGTATTAAATCCTACACCAACAAGGAGTAGGAGTAAAAAAGTAGAAAGTTTTTTCATAATATATTATGTTGTTTAGCCTACAAGTATACAAAAAAAAAAGCGAAACACCACAAAATTACGACATACTCGTCCTATAATATTAAAGCTGGATTTTTGAAAACCGAAAAGAAAGAAATTAAAGGACTGGTTTAATTAAGTGAGGTAATATCCGTTAAAAGACTTAAAAACAAGATAGAAGGCATTAAAAAAGGGCTTTAGCAATAGTTGCTAAAGCCCTTTATATGTATTGATTATAAATTACTTCTTCACTACTTTAATAGTATTAGTAGTAGTCTCATTTTTAACATTAATGAAGTAAACACCGTCAGCAAAATCTTTCAGGTCAAGTACTTCTTTATCATTAGCGCTTCCAGCAATTAAGATGTCACCATTGATTGCAACTAACTCGTATTGGAATGTTCCTGCAAACTCAACGTTTACAAATTCCGTAGTTGGATTTGGATAAACAGCAACGTTAGCAGCGTTTAGATCTTCAAGACCAACTTGACGACCAACAATGAGAGTAAGCTCAGCTTCACATCCACCAGCACCAACAACAACAACAGAATAAATCCCCGTAGTTAGACCAGTAAGATCTTGTGTGTCATCAAAATCGCCAGTTCCGTCATTGTCCCAATCATAAGTGTAGGTTGGAGCACCACCAGAAACTTCAATATCGATTTCACCATCATCATCAACAGTTTCAAGAATAATGCCTGCAACCGTGATTTCAATGTTTTCTACAACCTCTACATCAACTGAGGCCTCATTAGAACATCCGTTTTCATCTGTACCAATTACAGTATAAGTTGTTGTTCCAATTGCTCCTGGAATATAAGGCTCACCATCAACAACACCATTATCCCACCAGTACATTTCACCTCCGCCACCAGTTAAGGTAACTTCCATGTTAATACAAATTGGATCATCAGAAGCAGAAGCAGTAATAGTCGGCAATGCCACAACTTCAACAGTTACTTCATCTGTGTTTTCACCTAAGCAGAAACCTTCAGTAAAATAACCAGTCAGATCAAATGTATATGTTCCAACACCAGGCATTAAATCAAGATCTTCACCATCATTCCAAACGTATAAGTTCGCATCACCAGCAGCAGATAAAGTAATTGATTCGTCTTCACAGAAAATCAAATCCCCAGCTCCAGCAAGTACAGTCGGTAATCCAACTACTTCAATTGTAACAGGTCCATCAACGGGACAATCACCTTCAGAGTCGCTTATTGGAGTATATGTATAAGTACCGGGAGAGCCTGGGTCAAACGGAACACCATCTTCAATTCCACCAGTCCAAGTAATTTCACCACCGGTAAGTGATTCAGCAGTTAGCGTATATTCATCACCAACACAACCACCCTCGCCGGATGCTGTAACGATTAAATCTTCACAGGGTTGAGCACCAAATCCAAGTGCATTACAACTGAATCCCCAAGAACCACTATAAGTTTGTGCACCCGTTGTTAAATCAACAATGTATCTGCTTGAAGAATGCGAAATCACCATTGTATTGTCAGTTAAAACGGCCATACCTTGTGTTTCACCGCCAGAACCACCCAATAATGATGATGTCCCTGCCACAGGGTCAATAAAGTAAATTCCACCTCTATCTGCACGAATTAAACGATCATCAAAGGGATCATAGCACATTGATGTTCCCCAAGATCCAGAAGGCGGATCATATACGGTTGTAGCAGAAGCTGTAGCTGGGTCTACTTCAGCTATATCGTGAGGTCCTCCACTCCAGTCAGAACCCATTGCATAGAGTGTTCCATCATCAGTAAAATCAATATCATTATAGAGACCTGTCCCAACCTGACCAATATCTGTAATGCTACCCGTTAAAACGTCAATTGTTCCAAGACGACGATACCATGATGTACCACCATTAGATTCATATAAAACGTACATCTCTTCTGTAATAGGATCAAGTGTAATTCCGTGAAGTGCTTCAACGGATCCAAAATCAGAAGTCATTGTTACTGTAGATATGACAGACCAGTCTGTCGTATCAAAAGCCGTCAGGATATTACCTGGGGCGTTGTCTTTTTGGCCGGCATACAAAGGAGTAGGATCCTGCCCAAAAGCGGTATTAAAACCTACACCAACAAGGAGTAGGAGTAAAAAAGTAGAAAGTTTTTTCATAATATAAAAGTTGTTTAGCCAACAATAATACGAAAATAAAAGCGAATTATCAAACTATTGAATCTATCACGACAGTTATTATTAACTGCTAATTGTTTGAAAACTAATATGGAAGAAATAATTTAAATGAATAACGCCTCCTAAAGCAAAAGCCGTGTTTAGGCGTAAATTACCGTTCCTGTTTCTTCGCCATTAATGGCCTTGGTTAATTCTCCTTTTGTCATTCCATCAATAATCACCAATTTTTTAACAAAACGTGAGCGTTTCATATAATCTAAAATGACACGTTCTACAATTAAATCCCCTAAGTCCATTTCAATGAGTTCATCTACATGAATTTTTGGAATAAATTTGGCGTCAGGGTTCTTTTTAGGATCATCTGTATATAAACCTTTTTCGTCCTTTATAAAATAAACCGTGTCCGCGCCTAAAGCTTCTGCGGTAAAAAAGGCACCACAATCTGTTCTATGCATTGGAATTGATCCAAAATCAGGAATATCTTCCCAAAAACTATAAGGAGGCATACCGGGCAAAATAGGAATACAACCTAGTCTTAGGAACTGAGGCAGTTTTTCAAATTCAAGGTGATCTAGAAATATCCCGCCGTGCTTCGCTAGCACCATTTGTAATAGTCGTGCATTTTGAACCGTAATAGCACCGCCCATTTCTGCTAAAACCCCGACAGGCATGTTTAAATCGATACCTACTTGGTAACTATGTCTTGCTCGCGTTCCACCACCTGATGTAAGAATAATATCGTGTTCATCTTTTAAGTTGACAATTTCGTCCAAAATTGGAAAAACAGCCTTTCGCCCTCGGTCAGTAATACTTTGACCACCCATCTTCATCACTTTTACGTTCGGTAAAATTCGAAGATCATGTTTATAATTTAACACCGCTTCTTCGAGCGTGTCTTGCATCATTGTGCCTAAATCGTCCATTTTACTCATTATGCTTCTTTTTTATAGATGATTGTTCCTCCGTTTTCACCATTAATGGCTTTAACGATATTCCCAGGCTTTAAGCCGTTTACAATGTGAATCTCTTTTAAATGTCTTGCTTTAGCCAACATCTCAATTACTAATCTATCAATGATAAGCTCAGGAAAATCTCCCGCTAATATTTCTTGTGCAGAAATACGTTCGATATGTTTTGCATCTGAGTGTTTTTTAGGGTCCTTATCATATAAACCATCCTGATCTTTTACAAAAATCATAGAGCGTGAGCCCATCCCTTCTGCTGTCATATAGGCGCCAAAGTCTGCACCACTTTCTGGCAATACACCTGTCATTGGTGGTTTTTCCCAATAGTGATGGGGAGGGTTTAGTGTTAATATTGGAATCATATTATCGACTAAATAATGCGGGAGATCGGCATAATCGTCTTTTGGGACACGGACAGCACCGTGCTTGGCCATAAGCGAATACAACATATTTGCATTTTGCTCTTCATTGGCGCCAACAATCATTGCTAATCCACCAACAGGGATTCCAAAATCTAATCCAATGGCCATGGCATGTTTAACGCGCACACCACCTGTCACCCCAACAGCAAATTTGAATTTACCAATTAAGGTTAACAGTTCTTCAATAACGGGAAACACGGCAGACTTTCCCCTATCAATAATACTACTTCCACCAAGGCTAATTACATCTAAATAGGGTAGGATGGCTATTTCATCAATCACTTCGGATGATGAAATAACTTTTCGGTCTACTAGTGATTCACGCATAAAGCGTGAATCGAGATGTGTTCGACCTTTGTCATATGTATCGTCACTCATTATTGTTAGTTTTTAAAATTGCGCGTGAAATAAACCCTGAGGCGATTCCAAACGAGATTTGCGAAATTATGTAGGGCAAAAATAGAATAAAAAATGCACTCGAGATGCCCAAGATATACGCTAATAGTATTTCAATACCTATTCGTGTTATTCCTGCGACGGCTCCAATAGACATCAGATAAATAAGATTTGTTTTTTTAAAAGGAAGTTTGAGCATTAAATCAATGACGCCCCCAACAATTATAAATTCTAAAATTCCAAGAGGGCCATATTTACCAAACCCCATGGAAAAATGTAGAATTCCGGAGATGGAGCCAATTTGAATTCCCGCAAACGGTTTTTTAGATTTAAGAATGGCATTAATAAAAAGAGGGAAAACCAGAATGCTTTTATGTCCAGGTGCAACGGGAAGTCCAGGGGCAATCTTCACCATTCTTATTAGTGTAATTGCCAGTGCGGATGAGGCAATAGTAGCGTTTGGATTATTCTTAAATTTTTCTGTCGCAAAGTTGAGTCGCCCAATCAGTTTTTTTGGAATACCGCCCACTTTTCCTTTGAAGAGCACATCTGTTGCTTTATCTTCTTCAGGATCACTGCCTCCTTTATTGCGGTTGCCTTTTCCTCCACCTTTACCGTTGCCACCACCACCGCCGCCATTTCCTTTTCCTCCTGCGTTTTTCTTTTTCTCGCTGCTAACAATGTCTATAATTTGATCAATTATTTCTGCAGATGAAGCACTAAGCCCTAAGCCCGTTAGGCCTTGAACAAAATCATTGCTTTTCATGGTAAATCGCACCACTTGAGTAATCATTAACATGGCAATTAATTTGCAGCCCATTACGCCTCCTAAATAGAGACCTTCATAACTAAGGGCTAATACCCAGTCCCATTTTTTAATTTCAAGAAGAGGGATGTCATTTTCACCGGTTAGGGAGTGGACCAAAAAGATCAATAGGACAAACCACTTTACCTTTAAGAGAAAGCGTAAACTTTTTTTAGGATTTTTAATTGTAAAATAAAGTCCAAGATGGACGGCAATTATTCCGAGAAGAATAAATAAATCATTCAGAAAAAAGACACCGACTCCTGCAAGAAAAATATACAGTATTTTCAATGTGTTTTTCAAATCTAATGAGGTGTTAAGTTGCAATCGTTTTTCATATCCATTTTGAATGAATAGGAACACGCAAAAATAAGGCTTTCTAATTTATTCGCGATTCTTTTGTCCTCAAAATCATGATTGAATTCGCTTATGTGGAGTTGCGGGATCAATTTTCAGGAGATAATAACTACTTAATTTTTTGCTCAACTTCAAATAACGTTGGTTTCCAGGTAAACATTAAAAATGAAAACAGCGGTTTTTGCAAATAATCACCTGTTTTTAAAGTGGACATGCTAGCAGTAGGAATCATAGTTGAAATGCCGAAATCAAAATCTATATCCGCATTCATTTCATATTTAAGTTTCAAATCCGTTTCAAAACCAAGGTAGGGGTTTGCAATATTATTATCTATATCCAATAAATCGCTTTGTGAGTAAAACAAGTGACTATCAAATTTTAACCTCAATTTTTTACTGATTTTATAGTCAAAAAACAAATAAGGATTAATTAAACCAGCTCCATTTGCGTCAGCGGGGAAAGAGGTAAAGTAGTTGAGGTGTCCATTAAATTTAAAGGCAACACCATATAAAGTACAAAAAGAACGATTAACGTCGCCTGAGACCGTATTGTCTTCACCGCTCAAATATTCCATTCCGGCACGAATTTCCAATCGTTTAATTTTAAAAGACACTTCGGGCTGTAAATAAAATGCCGAAACCCTCTGTCCCGATTGTAATTGTCCGTATTGGTAATAAGCGGCAATAGTCGCTTTAAAGGCCTTTTTTTTATAGGTGAGTCTACCACCAGATGTTCCACGCACATAAACAGTTGATGTACTTCCTTGGCTTTGATAGCCATCAAAACTATTGAGCACGTTCAGCGTAAACCTATCAGACAACGCGTATTTTAAATAATGATTGGCTAAATACTTATAATGGTTAAGCGGATAAAATGTGCCAAATGAAAACGCTCCAACTTGATTGTAAAAAAGCATAAAGTCAGTTGACAATTTAGAGGCAGAATAATTTAAATGTAAACCATCATGCGCCCTAGAAAACTGATTCCAATTTGCTTTTGAAAAAAGGCGCCCATTATCTAATTCAACTGCTTGTCGACCCGCTTTTAAACTCCAAGCATTGTTCTTTCCTAAATTAAAGGTGGCGTAAGCTTCAAACAAACTCAAACCGTTTGTGGCAGGAAAACTTCCATTTTGACCCCAAACGCGAACGTCTTGAATTGAAGCATGAAAAGCGGACTTTTTTGTTTTAAAATCTAGCAATAAACGACTACGGGTGCTTACAAAAAAGGCAGCATCAGTTGCTGTTGAGGGTAAACTTCTATAACCATCCCTAAACTCAAAACGAGGCCGAAACTCTAAGCCCAATTTAAATGCACGAGTTGAGTCGGACTGTGCATGTCCGAAAAAACATACAGTCAAGAATGTGATATATAAACCAATTTTTAACAAGTGACTAGCTTTAAAAGGAGCAAAGGTAAAACAAAAATTATACTTTTGTTTTTACTATGATTGATGTGTACACAGATGAGTATTTTATGAAAGAGGCATTAAAAGAAGCCGAGTTAGCTTTTGCCGAAAATGAAGTGCCTGTTGGAGCGGTTATAGTTTTAAATAAAACGATCATAGCGCGGGCACATAATTTAACAGAGCGTTTAACTGATGTAACGGCACATGCCGAAATGCAAGCTATAACGGCGGCAAGCGAGTATGTTGGGGGAAAATATCTAAAAAAATGCACCCTTTTTGTAACGCTTGAACCTTGTGCCATGTGTTCCGGAGCATTGGCTTGGACCCAAATTGAAAAAGTCGTTTTTGGAGCATTTGATGATCGAAAAAAATATGTAGATGAAAACATCTATCACCCAAAAACAAAGATTGAGAGGGGATTGCTACAAACCGAAGCCGCGCAATTAATGAAGGACTTTTTTCTTAAAAAGCGGAGCTTGTAACAACAGTTACAGAGGCCTCTTTTTCAAATTGTGTATATTTGTGCTGTGTTTAGCCACTTTAGTTATTAACATAGATATATGCGTTTAAAGATGTGGCAATAATTAACCAAATAAAATAGGGGAGCACCAGTAATGACTTCCACTTTAATTGTTCTCCACCAAAGGCAGACGTAAAGAAGAAATAGCCCACTAGCAGGGTTAACGCTACAATTATGATAAGCGCAACAAGAACAGCCTGGTATAAAAAAAATGCAGGGTTCCAAGCAAAGTTCAAAATCCATTGTAATACGAATAATTCTATGAGCAAGGATTTGTTTGTGCTTGTTGCGTAGGCATATGCCATATAAATGGCAAAAAAAATCATAATTGTTGTCCATACTGCTCCAAAAACCCATCCCGGAGGAGTCCAAGGTGCAGCATTTAAATTTGTAAACCAATTTGATTGTGTTCCTGCACCAGTAAAAAGACCGCCGAGTGCTAATCCAACGAAGTTAATAACAAGAAATAGAATGATACGCAAGGCCATAATGTGGTTTAAGTTAAAAAAAATGTTTGACAAAATGGGTTAAGATTAAATTTCAACTCACCTCAGGTGGACCAGTCTTGAACTTTAAAGTGCCTGCACGACTCCCATCAAGAAAATTATTAGCGGTTGATTAAGAAGAGGTATTGTTGATTAAAGATCGGGGGAAAAATAGTTGTCGGCAATTCCTTCTTTAACCTTAACCGTTACTTTTTTATAGAGGGCTGCAAAATAAGCGAGTGGACTATTGTCTTTTTCGGCGGAAGCAATTAATTCGAATGACAGATAATGTTGGCTTTTAGAATTGACTTCAAATGTATCAATGGAATCGAGGCCATCCAAATGAATCATTTTCATAGAACCAGTTCCGCCAATTTGCAACTTTTTAATGAATGAATATTCGGAGCCAGCCGATTCCTGAAGTTTAGCTTCTGTTGTGTGTTGAATTTGATCCTTCACGTCAACGTTTGAATAAAATTAGGGATTTTTAGATGCCGCCGAAAGGTATGTTGGCAATTCCTGCGTGGAACCCCAAGATACTAGACAAGCCTCTGGGTACTTTTTGTGCTGGACAAGGGAGGGTGTGAATTTTACTTACTATGTTAGGGCTAGTTTTAAAACCTAATATTTAAGAAGAAGTTAGAGGTAAAAGGCACGCCTAATACTGAATTGATTGTTCCATCTGGAAAGTTAGCATATTGATACAAACGGAAATTTTTAGCATTCAAAACATTAAGAATTGAGACGCCAGATTCAAACTTCACGTTTTTAATGTTGAAGTGATACTGAAAGGATGCATCCAATCGGTTATAAGAAATTACTTTTTCGAAGTTATCAAAAGAATAATTAAAACCAGACCCCCATACATTTGTTATTGAAAAAAAGAATGGTTTGAAATTAAAAGAAGCAGCTACTTTTAACTCATGACGTTGATCGTGTAAAGCCGGTAAGTATTCTCCTTGTGTTACTACTTCAAATTGTTCATCTACTTTACTCAAAGTGTAAGAAGTCCACAATTGATGATTTTTAATTCGAATTTTCATAAACACATCTCCTCCAAAAGATCTAGAATTACCAACATCATCAAAGAAAGAAGAGTCCTTTTTATATCTTCTACTCAAATTTTTATTCGAGATGTAAAAGCCTTCAATGCCTAAATCAAATTGCTCCGAGAGGCATGAAATTCCGAGAACACTATGCATAGATGACAGAGATGGATAGCTTTTATCATCTAATACTTCCCAAAAGTTGTTTGAATTACCTAATTCATCTATGGTCATAATTTGCCCTACGTATTGTTTATAGATGCCCCAAGCAGAGTTGAAATTAACTCTTTCTGTTAATCTGAGCTGACCGTCAAAACGAGGTTGTATGTAAAGTTGATTACTTTGAATTAGGTAGTCAGATTTCACCCCCACGGTAGATGTAAACTTTTTTCCTATCTGAAATTTGTCTTGAATGGATAAATAAACATAATCTAAAAATGAACTACTCTCATTTTTACTAAATACGTCAACCTCTGGATTGAATTGTGTTTGATTCCTTTGATGCCCTAATGACAAGCGAATACTTTGGTTTCTTTTGAGGGGAAAGATATGGTCTACTTTTGAGGCAATAGACAATACATTATTAGTCCAAAAATTGCTGTTTAGGAAGGGATTATTACCAAGACTATCGTTTAAAAACAATAAATTACTTATGCTATTGTCATAGAATGATTGCGACATCTGTACTTTAGATATTCCGCCTTTTCTCCATTGATGATGGTAGGCTAGACTATTTCCGAATTGTATAGAAGAAATATCAGCCCTGTAATATTTTTTTGAGAGTTTACTTGCATTATAAAATTCTGCATAATTGTCTTTGCTATAGATGCTACTAAAGGTAAGTAATCCTCCATTTTTAAAGCTGGTAGTATACTTCAGGGTTAAATCATGGTAATCATAATTTGACAAAATTGATTCATCAAATTGACTCTTGGTTAGTGCATTATTGAGTAGGTTTAAATACGAGACGCGACCTGAAATTTGAAGGTTAGAGCTTTTGTGGAAAAGAGGAATGTTGAGGTAGGCATTAGCGACCTGCGTGCTTAAATTCAATTGAGCTTCAATACTATCTCTATTTCCTTCTTTTCCCTCGATAAGCATAATTCCGCCGACTCTGTCACCAAACTCAACATTGTACCCCGCTTTGAATACATTGATTTGTTTAACCATTGTTGGGTTCACTCTGCCAATATTATCATTTAAACCTGAACTGTTGAACAAGGTAATACCGTCAAAAAGAACTTGATTTTGTCCTGGGTAACTTCCCCACATACTATATTCAGAAAGTGATTCTCCTGAAGCCAGAACTCCAGGATAAAGTCGGACATAATTGAATATGAGATTGTTTCCATCTCCTGGCACTGTGGTTGTTGCCATATCTGTAAAGATCATTTGACCTACCATGCCACCTAGGCTATGATGTTCAATATGGTTTACTTCAGAAGGTTTCACAACAATGGTTTCAAGCTCAATTGTTCCAGGGTTCAATTGTATTTGAATGGTATTTGAAGCGCTCAGAGTAGTATCTAATTTATAATAGCCTAATTGGCTAAAGAAACCATTCGTTTCTCTTTTTCTTAATTTAATACTGAATTCACCTTTTTCGTTGGAAATTGTTCGAGTGTCTCCTAATAAAATTCTGGTGAAAGGAAGTGGCTCTAGTGTTCCAGATTCAACTACTTTTCCTTGATACAAGTACCATTGAATTTCTGGTTTTGTTGGTGATTTTGGTTCAAGCTGTTTTGAACTGAAAACATAAACTTTGCCCAATAGCTTAACTTCTAAGTCACATTTTGTTGCCAAGAATTCCATAGCTTTTGAAATGTTCTGAAACTCTTGCTTTACAGTAATAGGGCAGGTGGAAGATATTTTTGAACTGATAGAAACCTGCACCTGATATCTGACGTTGAGGTCAATCAGGACTTCATTAAGACTCTCTTCAGTATAATCCAATTCAATCGTTTGTGCATTGGCTTTTAATGCGACTATTAGAAACGAAATGACAATTAAATATTTAATGATGTTGTTATTGAATTACATAAGTAAAATTACTTGATTTCTCGTAATATAAGTCAAACGTTAAACAAATCATTCCAAGCGCTTCTTCTGCTGTAATATTTCTATCGAACATTCCTGTGTAATTTAAATCATAGATGTCCCTGTTTTTAACTTCAATATTCACGTCATATTGCCTTTCGAAATCATCAAAAACTTTATCTAAACCGGTGGTGTTGTAGACGAATTTGCTGAGCTTCCAAGAAATCGCCTCATCTTCAGTAATAATAGACATCACTAATTTATTGCCGTTTAGTAGTGTGTGTTCACCTGGTGATAGTGTTTGGGTGCTATTGTCGTGGTTTACTTTCACTTTTCCGGTGCGACAGTAAACTGAATATTCATCATTTCTGGCGTAAATATTAAAGCTAGTTCCTAAAACTAGGGTGCTGCCATTTGTCGAGTTCACTTGAAATTTGCTTCCTTTTTTCACTTCGAAAAATGCTTCACCCTCCACTTCCAGTTCACGGTTGAAACTCCACCAATAAGGATGATAGCTAATTGAAGTTTCCGCATTTAGCTCTATTTGAGATCCATCAGGTAAAACGTGTTCGGTAAATTCACCTTTTTGTGAAGTAATATCAATACTATATAAGCGCATAAATGATAGGCTACCTATCCCGATAAATAAGATGGCTGCTGCCGCAACCTTCAGCCACTTCATGCGGAACACTTTAGATTCCTTTTGTAGAGGGTTTTCTTCAATTGACTTAGAAAGCTCCTTCCAAATATCTTCTATTGGGTTATTGTGAGTAACTTTTAAATTGTCAAAGAAAGCAAACTCATTTTTATCAGATATGTTTGAATTTTTATTCATGGTTTAGTTCTTTTCTCAGAAAAGCAAGCGCCAAGGACATTCGCTTTTCTATAGCCTTAACACTCAATTCTAGTCTTTCGGCTATTTCTTTATAACTCAATTGTTCCATTCTATTCATTAGAAAAACGTCTCTTTGATTTTCTGGTAGTTGGGCTAAAACTCTTTCGTAAGTTCTCCTGAGCTCATTGTATTCTAGTTCTTGACTAGGTTGAGTTGATTCATCAACATAATTTAAAGAAAGCTCCGTTTTTTGAAATTTTGAGTTTTTTCTGTGTCCTGAGATCCACATTTCTCGGGCGATTTTGTAAATCAGACTTTTAGTTTTGTTAGGGTGATATTCAAAATCTTTCTCCCAAAGCCTCATAAAGGCGTCTTGTGTAATGTCGGTTGCTAGGTCAGAATCACCACATCTATAGTAAATGTAGTTTCGAACACTATCGAACCAGCGATCAAAGCAGATTTTGAATTCATTTTTTGTCAAGGGAGAAAAGTTAAGTGGCGTCTTCAGGACACCACTTATTAAGTTCATTAATACCAATCACTAATTGTAAAAGTACTTTCGTTACCTTCATTGTCAATTTTAGTTCCAATATCATCACAATTTCCGTCTCCAAAATCAACTGTTGCTAACCAATCACCTGATTTTTTGTCAAAATATTTAATGATACCTGCAACAATAAATTCGCAATCATCAGTTTTAACCAGAGGCCTAACAATTACTTTTTTAAACTTGTAATCCTTCCCTTCTTTTTTTAATTTGCATTCTTCTTTTGATCCATCTTCTTTTTCCCACTCACCTTTCTCTGAATCATATTTAGAAAAATCAAATTTCCCCAAAAGATTTCCGTCTTTTTCATACTCAATAACACCTTCCGTATAAATTCCGTCTACTTCGTTCCCCAAAGGTGTGGTTTCAGTCATTTGAAAACCCGATTCAGGTAATCTAATGGTTTGCGTCTCATTAGCAATATCCGATTCTAAATTACTGTTGTTCTTATCTTTATTACAAGATATCATACTGATTGAAAGCATTGCTGCTAATCCCAAAATTACTTTTTTCATTTCTTTTGTTTTAAAATTTGTAATTGATTTCAATAGTATACCGCAGGAGAAGTTCAGTGCCCTACTTTTTTTGAAATAATCTCGTGATTGGCCCTTTCGGCTTGGCTAAACTGCGTTTTAATGCAGTTTAGGGTTTGTTGTGTGTAGTTTTTAATTAGTTATTGTGCAATTAATTCTCACAGTTTCAACACTGGAACATCCAGTGGATTCACCTCCAGAGCAAGTTTCAATTTCAACAAAGTCCGTTCCAGTATAGTTTGGAAGAGGCTCATATTTATAAACTACACTCCAATTTGTGCTTGCGTCTCTAATCAATTCACTTTTTTGAAAATGTTGCGCTTGAGTCTGGATAGTTGCCCCTTCTTCATCGCCTGAAATCATCAAATCCATTTCATAGTCATCAGAATTATTGATAGTCATGTCTACCTCTCTATCAACATTTTCCATTTCTTCTTTGTTACAATTCGTAATTGATAAGATACAAATTGCTATAAATGATAATTTCAGAATCTTCTTCATATGTTTTGATTTTAGGTTTTAAGTTTGATAACGCATTTCCTTAATCGATATTTCCCCTATCTGTTAGTAACGAAAATATAAAATTTACGTGGCTTATTGTTATCGGTTACTAATCCAAGTCTTTTGCCTTCATAATGTCATCATTATTTAAAATTAAGTCTATCGGCTGGATAATAAATTTCGGTTTTAATATCTCTGTTTCTTATGCTATCATGAAATACTATACTAGTGTGACCTATATTAAAGGATTATGCAAATATGCCCGAAGAAATAAAAGTTAAACATATTAGAGCTAAATAACTCTTTAAGTTAATTAGAAACTTCATTTTAAAAATTGCATTCATTGATCTTCTTTTATGAAATACATTGCTGTGGTGCGTTTTTTCTCCGTTCAATTATTTTTTTTGCTATTAGGTTTT
>TARA_B110000037_G_scaffold217159_1_pt1 | contig 21236 bp, 16 predicted proteins | sample TARA_B110000037 | Tara Oceans TARA_B110000037 (sample SAMEA4397196) | marine metagenome | biome: Polar Biome; feature: [MIX] marine epipelagic wind mixed layer (ENVO:01000061); material: water (ENVO:00002006), including particulate matter (ENVO:01000060) such as... | depth 10-100 m
CTCTGTACAGCGTGTTTAGATTTGAAGCGTTAAAAAAGGCATCAAAATTAGTGACGTCAACATTGTGAAGTGCTGCTTGATTGATTAGCCTAAAGTCGTACTGTTGAGAAGAGAAATCAATTCTTTTAAAACGGCCGCTATACCCAAAAGTAAGTTCGCCTTTTAAGTCATCTTCCCTGTCATTAAACTTAATTTTATTTGAAATATTAACCGATAATTCATCCTCTTTTAAGTCTTGAAAAAAGCGGTGGTTGTAAATAGGACTCCCCGTAATTAAAACAAAATCAGTGGTGCGGTTCGCTCTAAAATCAGCACCTGCGGTGTTTTGCATGCGATTTGGAATAGTGTTGTTTAAGCCATTATATCCCACAATCCATTGGATTGTGTTGGTGTCAGATAGAGCATGCTCTCCACTCAACTGGTTGACCATTAATTGTGTCTCAGTAAATGTATTTCTCTGGATAAACCCAACCCCATTTTCGTTATTCGTAGCATCATTATCAAACTCAATATCAAACCCATTATATTCATCATGACTTTGATCAGAACTATTTAAAAATAGGGTTGTAAAAGTCAATTTGTGGTTGCTATTCATGCGATAATTAAGCACCCCCATTGCGGTAGTGTTTGTTGTATAGCTATAACTGTCTTTATTAAAATCCTGTCGTGTATATCCATCCGCTCCAATTTTCCCACGGTTTAGACCAGAATTAAAAGTGTTTGAGTTGTCAAACCCAACGGTGAAAAAGGCATTCAATCGACCCTCTTCCCCTATCTCAAACGATCTGCCACCATTTACACTTAAACCACCATTATATTTTAAATTTGATGTTCTTCTATTCCAACTTGATTCCCAATTGCTAGTATTTGACGGATTTGTAGGCGGATTTTTAGAGTAGAATCCACTAAAACTAGGTCCTTCTTGCAAGTAAAAATTGTTAGATCCTAGGGTGTTTGAATTACCTCCGAAACTAAACTTCACAGCTAAATAAGGTTGTCCTGTAAAATTTTTAGAATCTATATTAATATTTGCACCTCCAAAATCGCCATAATTTTTTGAGTTAAAGGTTTTGCTTACCTCTATATTTTCTACGATATCGGTCGAGAATAGTGATAAATCAATATTTTTTTGAGCCGCATTATTGGACGCTAACGGAAGGCCATTTAATGTGGTAATGTTATAACGATCTCCAAGCCCTCTAACAAATACATTTCCTGATCCTGATTGTTTAGAAATTCCAGCGATTTTAGTCACCGCTCCAGCAATAGTTCCAACTCCTTTTTTACTAAGTTCTTGTGCTCCAATAGCCGTTTCCATAAGAACCGCCTTTTTTTGCTGGAGAAGCAAAGCACTTTCTGTTTCACGTTTTTTGGTGGTTTTGATAACGACCTCTTCTAAAGCAGCGCTATTTGCTTCCAGTACAATGTTAATTTCATTAGTTTTTCCCGCTTCAATCAGCGATTCAACTTCTATAGTTTTATAGCCCACAAAACTGAATACCACAGTATAAGTTCCTGGATCCAATAGCTCTAAACTATAAATACCGTCAAAATCTGAAGTGGTTCCTTTTGTAGTTCCCTTAATTAAAACATTAGCAAAAGCCAATGGCTCATTATTGAATTCTTTGTCTGTCAATTTTCCGGATACAGAGCCCGTGTTCTGAGCGCTAACAACTCCAGAAACAAGTAAAATACAGATTAATAAAAAGCGTTTCATCGATTAATTTTAATTAATTATTAAGCTGCAAATCTAGCCTGAAACACTCCTTTTTGAGGTTACCCTACATTTATTTTAAGATTATTAGAACGTTATTTTAATTAATGTGAAGATAGATTTAAGCAACAATTAATTAACATTGAAATTACTATCTTGCAGGTTAATATCAGACACTATGAATTGGGAACAACTACTGTCTCTAAAACGTCAAGGAGACACCAATAAACGACTTAGGAACGAGCAGGACGAAACACGATTAGGGTTTGATGTTGATTACGATCGCATTATTTTTTCACCTGAATTTAGAAGTCTTCAAGATAAAACTCAAGTAGTACCCCTTTCATCAACGGACTTTGTACATACACGACTCACTCACAGTCTTGAAGTCAGTGTCGTTGCACGTTCTTTGGGAAGAAAAGCAGGTGTTAAAATTTTAGAGAAACACCCCTATCTAGCCGAAATACATGGCTATAAACCAAATGATTTTGGAGCCATTGTGGCAGCCGCAGCACTGGCACACGATATCGGGAACCCTCCTTTTGGTCACTCTGGAGAAAAAGCCATTGGACACTATTTTAAAAATGGACCCGGTCAAAAATTTAAAGACCAACTCAACCCGAAAGAATACCAAGATTTATGTGATTTTGAGGGCAATGCAAATGGCTTTAAAGTCTTAACCCAAGACAAACAAGGCACACAAGGTGGACTCCGCCTGAGTTACGCCACCTTAGGCGCTTTTACAAAATACCCAAAAGAATCACTTCCTGTAAAACCAAACACTCACATTGCTTCAAAAAAGTATGGCTTTTTTCAAACAGAAAAAACACATTTTTTAGATGTAGCAACAGAATTAGGCTTAAAACCAATGAGTACTGAAAATGCACAGTTTTCCAGACATCCATTGGCCTTTTTAGTAGAAGCAGCTGATGATATTTGTTATACCATTATTGATTTTGAAGATGGGATCAACCTTGGGTTAATTGAAGAAGATTATGCCCTTGAATACTTGATAAATTTGGTAAGAGGCACTATCAATACCGAAAAATACAGTACACTCAATTCTACAAAGGAACGTGTGAGTTATTTAAGAGCGCTGGCAATTAGCACCTTGATTGAGGACGCTATTAATATTTTCATGACATATGAAAAAGAAATTCTTGAAGGGAAATTTCATGTTTCGATACTTGATAAAAGCAAATATCAAGCACAAATAAATGACATCATAAAACTCAGCATAGAAAAAATTTACAATTCTGACGAAGTTATTGATAAAGAAATATCAGGATTTGAGATTCTAAATCAACTTCTGGATCGATTTATTTTAGCAGTTAATAATAATTATGAGGGTATCCCCACAAGTTATGACAAACTACTATTGAAACTTATTCCAAACGAGATAAACATTCACAATGACAGTCTCTATACAAGGATGCTAAATGTTTGCTACTTTGTTTCGTTATTCTCTGATACGAAAGCTGTTTTGACATACAAAAAAATTAAAGGGCTAGCTTTTTAGTCTCAGTTTAATTCATATATTTGTTTAACCGATTTTGCTTTTTAAGTTATAAGACAACTCAATTCTTATGAAAAAGCACTACAAATTCCTATTACCCTTCGTTTTACTCTTGTCTGTTTTTTGGTATTACAACCAAAATGAGAGCATTGAAACATCAAACAAGGCTTAAGAAAAGAATTTAATTTGAATTTAAATTCAGGGATGTACTTGGTTAAGTTTAAGGGGTCTAGTTTTGAGACGACCAAACGGATTATTATTCAATGATAATTGACAGATATTATTTAAAAAAGGGAAGCGATGCTTTCCTTTTTTTATTTTATAATTTTGATTGAATATACTCCCTTAAACTAGCAGTGTCGATATTTAAAGCTTTATGCAAGTGCTCTACAGATCCATGCTCTATAAATGCATCTGGTATTCCTTTTATAATCACATCATTTTTGTAGTTATGAGCAGCAGCAAACTCTAAAACAGCACTACCAAAACCGCCGTTTATCACGCCGTCCTCTAGGGTTATCAAGGTTGAGTGGTTTTTAAAAATAGTATGCAATAAGGGTTCATCCAATGGCTTTACAAAGCGCATATCATAGTGTGCACAATTGAGTCCATCAATGGCTTCTGAAACTGTACTAGAAATCGCCCCTAAACTTAAAATAGCGACCTCCCCACCTTGTTTTAATTGAACTCCAGTCCCAATTTCAATAGAGGTGAATTCTGATTTCCAATCAGGCGTCTTACCTCTACCTCTTGGATATCTAATTGCAATCGGATGTTTTAACCCTTTTTGGGCTGTGTACATAATGTTTCGTAATTCTTTCTCATTTCTTGGTGCAACAATGATGAGGTTGGGAATACAGCGTAAATACGCCAAATCAAATACTCCGTGATGCGTGGCTCCATCTTCTCCCACTAGTCCAGCACGATCAATACAAAAGATAACAGGTAAATTTTGTAGGGCTACATCATGTATGATCTGATCGTATGCACGTTGTAAAAATGTAGAATAAATATTACAAAATGGGATCAATCCTTGAGTAGCCATCCCAGCTGCTAATGTAACCGCATGCTGTTCTGCTATACCCACATCAAAAGCACGTTCGGGAAGTGCATCCATCATATATTTTAGCGAACTTCCTGTAGGCATCGCCGGAGTAATACCCACAATTGCCTTGTTTTCTCTAGCCAACTCAACAAGTGTCCATCCAAATACATCTTGATATTTAGGAGGAAAGTCAGCGCTATTTTTAGAAATTATATCTCCTGTATTTGCATCAAACTTTCCTGGAGCATGGTATTTTACTTGATCGGTTTCTGCTTGTTTCAACCCCTTTCCTTTGGTGGTAATTATATGTAAGAACTTTGGACCTTCAATGGTTTTGAGGCGTTCCAATTCTTTAATAAGCGCCTCCATATCGTGTCCGTCAACAGGACCCGAATATTCAAAATTGAGGGCTTCAAAAATGTTGTCTTGTTTTTGAGTGCCTTTTTTAACATTGGTTAGGTATTGTTTCAAAGCACCCACACTTGGATCAATTCCAATGGCATTATCATTTAGAATAACCAACAAATTGGCAGTTGTTACACCAGCATGATTCAGTCCTTCAAATGCCATTCCACTTGCAATTGAGGCATCGCCAATCACCGCAATATGTTGCCTGTTTTCACCTTTTAGTTGGGAAGCAATCGCCATCCCCAAGGCTGCCGAAATAGAGGTCGATGAATGTCCAGTACCAAAGGCATCAAAAACACTTTCTTCTCGTTTTGGAAACCCACTCAAACCATTAAACTGTCGGTTGGTATGAAACTCCGCTTTACGCCCCGTCAAAATTTTATGTCCATAAGCTTGGTGGCCTACATCCCAAATTAATAAATCATCAGGGGTATTAAAAACATAGTGTAACGCAATGGTAAGTTCTACCACTCCGAGACTCGCTCCTAAATGCCCTTCTTTAGCAGCAACAATTTCTATAATAAATTGTCTTAATTCTTTGGCGAGTTGCGGTAAGTCACCGGCAGTAAGTTGCCGTAAATCGGATACAGAATTTATATGTTTAAGTAAATTTTTTAACACAAAGCAAAAGTACAAGATTGAAATCGTATTTTTGACTTATGGAAGCTATTTTTGACGATGATTATTTTATGCTAAAAGCGCTTCAAGAGGCGGAGACAGCTTTTGAAAAAGGTGAAATACCAGTTGGGGCTGTGATTGTGGTTGACAACAGAATCATTGCACGCGCCCATAATCTCACAGAACTTCTGACTGATGTGACGGCACACGCAGAAATGCAAGCAATTACAGCTGCTGCTAATTTTTTAGGTGGCAAATACCTTACGAAATGCACCCTATATGTGACTCTAGAACCTTGTCAGATGTGTGCAGGCGCTCTGTATTGGAGTCAGATTTCGACTGTTGTATATGGAGCCAAAGACGACAATCGAGGCTGTGGTGTTATGGGAACCAAACTACACCCAAGAACCATTCTAAGGGGAGGGGTATTAGCAAAGGAAGCTTCAGACTTGATGAAACGATTTTTTTTTGAAAAACGAAATTTGAATTAAAATTTAAGACTCTTTTGAATCATTAAATTCTCGCATTTTCTCCAAATTTTCAGGAGTTAGCATGTAGTCGGCTACTTTTTTGTCTTTCCAACGGTAATACGAAAACAATGGAAAAACAATCACACATAAGCCAATCACTCCAAATCCAATTAATTTGTTTGAATAAGGCAAATCAACAATCAATCCTGTGAACATACTGATCATTGTCGCAATAAATAAAACCCAAATCAAGTATTTCATGTGGGGAGTATAGTGTTATTTAAGGTTTACTTTTAAGTGTAGCTCATTTAATTGAGTGTCATCGATCGCTGACGGCGCATCGATCATTACATCACGACCAGAGTTGTTTTTTGGAAAGGCGATAAAATCACGAATAGTTTCTTGACCACCTAAAATGGCTACTAAACGGTCCAATCCAAAGGCCAAACCTCCGTGTGGGGGGGCACCATATTCAAAGGCATTCATTAAGAATCCAAACTGCTCTTTTGCCTCGTCTGGCGTAAAACCAAGATGATCAAACATCAATGCTTGTGTTGCTTTGTCATGGATACGGATTGAGCCGCCTCCAATTTCATTTCCATTTAAAACCAAGTCATAAGCATTTGCTTTTACGGCTCCTGGATCGGTATCTAATAACTTAATTTGATCTGGTTTTGGAGCGGTGAAAGGGTGGTGCATTGCATGGTAGCGTTTGCTATCTTCATCCCATTCTAGTAACGGGAAGTCAGTAACCCATAGCGGGGCAAATTCTTTAGGATTTCGAAGTCCTAAGCGTTCGGCTAGTTCCATGCGGAGCGCACTTAATTGAGCTCTTACTTTATCGGTAGGGCCGGAGAGTACACAAACCAAGTCACCAGACTGGGCTCCTGTAATTTCCCCCCATTTCTTTAAATCGTCCTGATCATAAAATTTATCAACGGAAGATTTATATGAGCCATCATCATTACATCGCGAATAGATCATTCCTAAGGCCCCAATCTGTGGTCGTTTTAACCAGTTGATAATGCCATCAATTTCTTTACGTGTAAAGCTATTTCCACCTGGAACAGCAATACCAATTACTAATTCTGCGGAGTTAAAAACGCCAAATTCTTTATGTTGAGTTGCCGCATTTAATTCACCAAATTTCATTCCAAAACGGATGTCTGGCTTATCGTTTCCGTAGGTTTTAAGTGCATCATCGTAGGTCATTCTTGGAAAGGAAGTGATGTCTTTTCCATGAATAGATTTAATAAGATGTCGTGTCAATCCTTCAAAAACATTCAATATATCTTCTTGTTCTACAAAAGCCATTTCACAGTCAATCTGTGTAAATTCAGGTTGTCTGTCGGCTCTTAAATCTTCATCTCTAAAACATTTTACAATCTGAAAGTACTTGTCCATACCCCCAACCATCAACAGTTGTTTAAACGTCTGAGGCGATTGTGGAAGTGCATAAAACTGTCCTTCATTCATTCGACTTGGAACTACAAAATCACGGGCCCCTTCTGGGGTTGATTTGATCAAGTAAGGTGTTTCAACTTCTATAAATTCTTGTGATGACAAATACGAACGTACTTCTTGCGTTACTTTATGTCTAAAAATTAAATTATTTTTTACTGGGTTTCTTCGAATGTCTAAGTAGCGGTATTTCATACGAAGTTCTTCACCACCATCGGTTTGATCTTCAATTGTAAAAGGCGGAACATTCGCTTCATTCAAAACGGTTAGTTTTGAAACCAAAATTTCAATATCACCAGTTTCTAAATTAGGGTTTTTGGAAGCACGTTCAATAACAGTACCAGTGACTTGAATGACAAACTCACGTCCAAGACTTTTAGCTACGGTCATCATCGTTTCTGGGGTGCGTTCGGCATCAAAAATAAGTTGTGTAATCCCGTAGCGATCTCTTAAATCTACCCAGATTACAAACCCTTTATCGCGTGATTTTTGTACCCACCCAGAAAGGGTTACTTCTTCGTTAATGTTTGAGGATCTTAACTGACCACAATGATGACTTCTGTACATAAGACTAAATTAGTTGCGCAAATTTAACATTTAAAAATTAAAATCGATAGGCTTAGGAAACGACTTTAACCTTTTTTGTTTTCAATTTATTAATTAAATAAAATAATATAGGAACTACAACTAGGGTTAAAAATGTAGCAAACGACAAACCAAAGATAATAGCCCAGCCCATTGGCCCCCAGAATGCAACGTTTTCTCCACCTATATAAAAATTTGGATTCAGTTGTGTAATTAGAGTTCTAAAATTAATATTGATCCCCAATGCTAATGGAAGTAATCCTAAAATAGTTGTAATAGCAGTTAGCAATACAGGTCTTAAACGCGTCCTGCCAGCTTCTACTACACATTCCACCAGAAGTGATGGCGTGAGTTTGCCCGTTTCTTCCAACCCTAGTTCCCTTAGTTTACGAGTGATGGTAAGATTGATATAATCAATTAGTACGATGGCATTATTAACAACAATTCCAGCGAGAGAGATGATTCCAATCATGGTCATAAGCACTACAAAGTCCATTCTAAAAATAAGGAGTCCAAAGAGTACCCCAATCAAACTTAGAAAAACAGAGATTGAAATAATGATAGGCGTTGTCGCAGAATTGAACTGTGCCACCAAGATTAAGAAAATTAAAAGTACCGCTATCAAAAGTGCGCGACTCAGAAAAGCCATTTCTTTGGCTTGCTTTTCTTGTTCTCCAGTAAAGCTAATCGAGATGTTTTTTGGGACCTCAAATTTTTCAGCAATAGCTCTAATTTTATCATTGACTTCTGTGGCGTTATAATCATTTAAAACATTTGAATATACAGTGACCACTCTATCTAAATTAATACGTTTAATCGCACTAAAGGACGATTGGTTTTCTGTTGTTGCTACTGCCGAAATAGGCACTTGTTTTATCTGACCATCGCTTTGGTTTCTAAACGTAATTTTTTGATCTAATAAAGCAGATTTATTATAACGCATCTCATCTTTAAGTCGGAGATTAATAGGGTAATCATCATCTTCATTTTTATATGTTGAAATTTCTTTACCATACAATGCGGTACGTAAGTTAGCTCCAATTTGACCTGTTGAAACACCCAATCGTCTTGCTTTTTGACGATCTACAGAAATTAACATCTCTGGTTTCCCCTGATCGATATCTAATTTTAATTCTTCAATCCCCCCAATATTTGAGTTATTGATAAATGATTTTAATTGGTTTGCAGTTTCTAAAATTAAAACATAATCATCGCCTTTTACTTCAATGTTTATAGGAGCGCCTGTTGGTGGACCGTCCGCAGGTTTGTCTACCACAATACTGACTCCGGGGTAGCCCTGAATAACATTACGAACATCTTTGAGAACATCTTCTGTACTGATGCCTTGACGGTCTTGATATTTAACAAAATCGACCGTGATTCGCGCCTTATTTGGTGATTTCCCACCTTCTTGACCTCGTGACGGGTCAGACGTACCTTCGCCAACTTGCCCTATAACAGAAGTTACCAGAAAGTTTTTGCCATCAACCTCATATTTTTTAAAATAGTCTTCTATATCTTTTTCAATTTCCATTGAAATAAGATTCGTTTCCTCGATATCTGTTCCAATTGGGTATTCGATAAATACAAAAACTTGTTTGGCATCAGTATTTGGAAAAAATAATATTTTTGGTGGAAATGTGTACATTAAAAAAGCAGCAAGAATTAACAATCCAAATGTTCCAACAATAATACTTGCAGGTTTTTTGCCTTTTAGTGCATAGCTTAAAAAGCGTTCATATAGGTCCTCTAACTTTGAAATAAAGGGGACTTTAGATTCTTTTTTAGGCACAACTTTCATGTACACAGAGATCAACATCGGATTGATAATGAGAGCAACAAATAAGGATGAACTTAATACGATAATCAGTGTAATTGGAAGCCATTTCATAAATTCTCCCATAATCCCTTCCCACAAAATTAAAGGTAAAAATGCGGCCAATGTAGTGGCGGTAGATGCAATAATTGGCATTGCCACTTCTCCGACACCTAGTTTAGCAGCTTTAATTCTTGGGTAGCCTTCGTCCATCAATCGATAAACGTTTTCGACCACTACAATGCCATTGTCAACCAACATTCCCAGTGCAATAACTAAAGAGAATAACACCATTGTGTTAAGGGTAACTCCCATAAAACTCAATATTGAAAACGATAAAAACATCGACAATGGAATGGCAATTCCAACAAACAATGCATTTCTAAAGCCTAAAAAGAAATAGAGGACTGCGACCACTAAAATAACCCCTAATATGATACTGTTTTCAAGATCGGACACCATCGTACGGGTATCATTAGACTGGTCGTTTGTCTTAGAAATTATTAAATTTTGAGGAAACACATTCGCAGCGGCCTCTTCTATAATGGCATCAATTTTTGTGGAAGCCTTAAGAAGGTTTTGCCCCCCTCTTTTTTTAACATCTAACATTACAACCGGTTGCAGGTATTCGCGAGCAAAACTCTCTTTTTCCTGTTCTTTGAAATCCACTTCAGCAATATCTCTCAGGTAAACAATGTTGCCCTTTTCTTGTTTTATTATGATATCTCTGACGGCTAAAGGGTCATTAAATTCCCCCAAAATCCGAACGGTTCTTCGGATGCCATTTTCCAAAATATCGCCTCCTGAAATGCTCATATTTTCAAAAGCAACTGCATTTTCAATGTCATTGAAGCTAATTTTTGAAGCTTCCATTTTATATAAATCTACCGCAATTTCAAGTTCCTTCTCTTGAACACCCCGAATATCAACACTCGAAATTTCCGAAAGTTCTTCAATTTCATCTTCTAAATATTCGGCATATTCCTTAAGTTGATCCATCGAAAATTCGCCAGACAAATTAATATTCATAATTGGAATTCGCTCGCTAAAATTCATTTCTGAAACACTCGGTTCCGAAGGTAAGTCCTTAGGGAAGTCAGGGTCAGCCATGGCAATATCGACTTTGTCCTTAACTTTTTGAAGTGCTTCACTTGGCGTATAATCAAAACTAAATTCCACCACAATACTAGAATAGCCCTGAATTGAATTAGATGTAATTTTATCAACCCCAGTGATTGAGTTTATTTCTTTTTCTAATCGCTTGGTAATGAGTTTTTCTACATCCAATGCTGAATTTCCAGGGTAAGGCGTTGCTACATAAATTTGCGGGATAATGATTTCTGGAAAATTTTCACGTGCCATTCCTGTATATGAAAGTAATCCACTCAACACAATGATAAACGTAATAACAGAAACGGTCATGCGATTTGATATCGCCCAAGAAGAAAGCTTAAATTCTTTTATTTTTTTAGTGCTCATAGTTTACTGTTGTAAAAGAGTTACATCTTCATTATTATTGACAAGTCGTGCGCCTTTATCTACTAAAACCGAATTGGAATCAAGCCCCTCAGAAATGTACGATTGGTTGTCGTAACTCATGGTTGAGGTCACATATGTTTTTACAATTTTGTGGTTATTTTCCCTAGGCTCAATTGTATAAACAAAAGTTTTGTTGTCACGATCTTTTTGAACCAATCGTGATGGGATGACAACCCCATTCGCTCTAAAATCATTTATTTTAATGTCTGCAAGTAAGTTTGCTTTTAACTCATTTTCAGGGTTTTTTAGATCAATACGCGTTTTAAAGCTTCGATTATTCGGATTGATAAAATTCCCAACTTGGGATATCTTTGCTTCAGTGGTTTGACCGATAGAACGAAAGTTTAAGAGGACTGCGGTCCCTTTTTTGATTGATTTCAAATAGGTCTCAGTAACTTCACTTTCAACATAAACCTTGCTTAGATTCACAAGTTTTAAAAATGGTTTTTGAGGGGAGGTAAGTTCTCCAGTTTTCGCATAAATCTGATCGATGATCCCTGAAAATGGAGCAATTATTTTCATTTTTCTTGCTTGTGCTCTCAAACTTTTCACACTGTTTTCTAAACCCTCTTTTTGAGCTTTTGCCTGCAAGTATTGAATTTCACTTCCAATATTCTGTTCCCAAAGTCTGGCCTGACGCTCAAAAGTAGTCGTTGCTAAGGAGAGTTGTGTTTTTAATTGTAAAACAGAACTATCGATAACATCACTATCTAAGGTCGCTAAGATTTGTCCTTTTGAAACATTTTGCCCTTCTTTAACCAAAATAGCCGTGACGGTACCACCCATTTCTGCACGAAGATCGACGGTTTGATCGGCTTTTACAGTTCCCTGTACTTCAATATAATGATTAAAATCTTTGACCTCTGCCTTGATAGCAGTCACAGTCATTAGTTTTTTTAGAGTATCTAATTCCGAAATAGCTTTCTCAACATCTTTTAGTTCTGTCCCAATGCGGTCCATCTGTTCTATAAGCCCAGCCTTTTTTGTTTTCAGGTCGCTCAAGGATTTAGATTCTTTGTCCGTAGTGTTACAAGAAAGCACAAAGGATAAAATCAAAAGTGAAAATATATTTTTCATAAGGGTTGTATTGTGGGAGTATTTCATTTTCTAATTTTTAAGAGGTGGGTTAATAAGTGCTTCTAAATCAATTCTCTTAATGAGAATATTTAGCATTGACTGTAAATAGTCTTGTTGTGCAGTATATAATTGGCGTTGTGCCTGAGATAGATCGAAACTAGTTGTCAGTCCTTCAAAAAACTTTATTTCATTTTTTTGGGCGATATTTCCTGAAAGCTCAAGGGCTTCTTTTTTGATGTCAAGATCTTCAACAGCAAATTCGTATTCACTTCTTGCGCGTGAGATTTCTAATTTAATTTTTTTGGATGTTTCTTTTAAAAGAGACTTCGATTTCTCAAAATTGAGACGGGCTTTTTTAGTAGAAGCGCTGCGTCCAAAGGAACTGAAAACGGGTATTTTCATTGAGACTCCAAACAGAGAAGCTCCAAACCAATTTTGAGAACTATCTAAGAAACCGAATTGATTATTATTCCCAGAATAGCTGCCGTTTAGGAACGCATCAATAGTTGGCAATGCTTTACTTTTTTCTAATTTCAACAACAGTTCCTTCCCTTTTAAATCATTGAACGCAATTTTATAATCCACCACATTTTCTACTTCTAGAATAGATTCTAATGGTGCCAGCGAAGTGTACATCGCGATCAATTGGTTCAAGTCATTTGTTAGTTCTACAGAAGATTCTAAATCAAGACCAAGGGTGTTATTAAACATTTGGTACGCAATTTTCTTTAAGCGTTTGACATAACTTTGATTGCTTTTTAAACTAGCCAATGTCAGTTGTAGCTGCTGGACACTTTCTTGTTCTATTAAACCATTTTCATACACCTTTGTCAGGTCTCTAACATTCTTTTCAAGTAAGGTAATATTTGAATTTACAATTTTCAGATTTTCTTCAGAAAGCAATACATTTCCGTAGGTATAGGCAACCATTTTACGAAGCTCGATTTCTGTTTTTTCTTTGGCATTTTCTGAAATTTCAAGATAAACTTTAGCTGCCTGAAGCCCTACTAAATAAGAGCCGTCAAATATTTTTTGTGAAATGGTAACAGTTCCATTCATAGTTTGTTTAGTCCCAAAAGTAATTTCAGAAAACTGACCAGGGCTCCCGCCAAAAAACTCTGCAGGAATTAAGGATATTTGTTGTTTTAGCCAGTTATTATAAGAAATTGCTGCTTTAATTTGAGGCAATCCAGTCGATGTTGTTTCCCATTTTTGGAGTTTGGCAATTTCTACATCACGGGCGGCGTTTTTGCTTATAGAATTATTTTGAAGCGCAAAATCAACGGCCTCTTTTAATGAGAATCGTGAAATCTCTTGTTGAGAAAATACCGATGTAGTTATGAGTAAAAAGAGTATAAATTTAGGAAGCATTTGGCGTTAGGTTTGATTTTATATAATTGTTAAGCAGATTCAACCCTGTTTTGGTAACAATGGCGCGTAAATGGTATTCAAGGTAACTTTCAAAAAGATAGTTTTTATCAAATAGTTCTTCTGGAAAAATACTAATATCTCGAATACCCGTCATCCCATTAAAATACATTCTTGAAATAAAGTCAATATTGATATCGGGTCTAAACAGTCCAGTATCCATTCCCATTTTAAGACTATTCTCTACTGAAGAATGCATTTTTTCAAATTGTTTTATTTTTAAGCGGACATAAATTTGAGGGTAATATTTTTTGAGCTGGTGTTGAGGAGAAACTCTTTCATTTTTCAAGTAATTCATCACAAACATTTTGATGTCATACAACTCTTCAATAGGGTTGATAGAGGCTGCATTTATTTTGTCAATTCCTTCTGAAATATGATCAAGAATAGAAAATGTGACCACTTCTACAAGCTCTGTTTTGTTTGAAAAATGAGTGTAAATAGTTTTTTTCGAAATACCAATAGCATTCGCAATATCATCCATTGTGACACTTTTGAATCCTAGGGACAAAAATAATTCTTCTGATTTTGATATAATTTTCTCTCTCATAACGTGCTGCGAATTTACAACAGGAAACTTAAAAAACAATTAAAGTTTCCAAAGTTTTACAAAGATTTAACATTTATTAGTTTCGCTTTGTAACATAGTTTTAGGAATTCACTTATTTTTGTATCATGAAATCCATTGAAACGTACCAAAAACAATTTTTAGCGTATTTAGAAGATTACAAATCCATACGAGAGCCTAAAAACCTTTACGAACCCATTGAGTATATTTTGAATTTGGGCGGAAAGCGTTTACGCCCTGTATTGACTCTTATGACTACAGATTGTTTTGAGGGTGATACTAACAGTGCACTAGATGCAGCTTTGGCAGTAGAAGTTTTTCATAATTTCTCACTCATTCACGATGATATTATGGATGCTGCCCCTTTGCGTAGAGGCCATCAAACCGTGCATGAAAAATGGGATTTAAATACTGGAATTTTATCGGGGGATGCAATGCTAATTATGGCATATCAACTGTTTGAAAACTACCCTCCAGACGTTTTTCAAAACCTTGCCATCCTTTTTAGTAAAACTGCTTTAGAAGTTTGTGAAGGCCAACAATATGATATTGATTTTGAAACTTGTCATGATGTTTCAATTGTTGAATATCTTAAAATGATTGAATACAAAACAGCAGTATTAGTTGGAGCTGCTATGAAAATGGGTGCTATTATTGCTGGTGCATCCGAAGAAGATCAGAATCGTTCTTATGAATTCGGGAGAAACCTGGGGATTGCCTTTCAATTACAAGATGATTATTTAGACGCCTTTGGCAATCCAGAAACGTTTGGAAAGCAAGTAGGCGGAGATATTATAGAAAATAAAAAAACCTATTTATATTTAAAGGCTTTGGAATTTTCATCTGAATCAGACCAACAAAAGTTAAAAAACTTATTCAGTACACAAACTACAGACACTAAAGACAAAGTAGAGATTGTAAAGCAAATTTTTAATGCATCAGGATCATCTGAGGCGACTAAAAAAGCGATTCAACACTACACTTCAAAAGCATTTTCTGGGTTAGAATTGCTAACAATTTCCGAAGAGAAAAAAACGGTACTAAAAACATTTGGAACCAGTCTTATGGATAGAACTGTGTAATGAGTCTCCCATCAAATTATGAGGCTTTAATTGCCGAAGCGAATCAGTTAGATTTATATAAAAAACTAGTTCATCAGCATAATAAAGACTTTTCACGCGCAAATGTGGATTTTAACCTCCCTGATGAAGTGTTGCCTATAAGCCTAAAATTAGTGCTTCACGAAACGGTTCACACCCTTATCCAAGAGAAATTCGCAGACTATTTAAATTTACTCTATATAATAGACGTCTCAGAAAAACAAATAAAAGCTTTAGATGGAAGTGATCTTCTTAAGTTGTCTGAAGCCGTTTCTTTTCTTATTCTAAAACGAGAATGGCAAAAGGTTTGGTTTAGAAATAAGTATTAAATCGAAAGTTGGTTTCAAGTGACAAACTTAAAAACCAACTCAAGATATATTGATAAATTTAATTAGTCCTGTAAGAAAATAAATTAGGTTTAAATGTAATCATCACCCATGCCCAAGAATTATTTTCATCTTTATCGCCCCCTTTTAAAACTTCCATCGTTTCAGTTGCAAACATTTTTGAAAAGCCAGCATTTAGGTTGATATCTTTGGCAATTTTATAGCCAATTGTAAAATCGATCTCTGTTCCTAAGCGAGCATCCATTTTGGTTGCGCCATCAAAAACGTCTGCCGCTGCTGAAAATAAATGAGGAATTAATTTTGCAGAAAACTTATTTTTAGAATACCCCAAAGTCATATTTAAATCCCTTAATCCAACACTGTTTGCATGGTTGCCTACATAAAAATAATCCATAAAACCGTTAAACTTGTGGTTTGTACCAAACAAAGGTGCAAACGATTTTATGTCTGTACTGCTCGCATTAGAATTTGTTCCTGAAAGCTGTTCCACCCCCAAACCTAGAGACCATTCCTTAGTGAATTTGTATCCAATATTTCCAGCAAAATAAGAAGCTTTAACCTTAGAGTCTTTTGATTTTCCAGTTTGCAAATAGGCGGCAGCATTGGCATTAAACTTTCCCGATTTGTAAGTAAGTCTGGGTCCAATCGTTTGCATATAGTCAATCGTTTGCTCGTTGTTTACATCTAAATATTCAATCCCCGTATTTAGTAATAGAAAACTGACACCGAGCTTATTAAAAACTCCATGGTACCAAGCATACTGAAGGGATTTGTAACCTGCAGCGTTGCTGTATAAATTATCTACATTAGATTGTGAATCGGAATTTAATGCCAAGCCAATGTCTAATTTATTAGTGGCATTTGGCGTGTATTTAAACAACAATGCATCATGACTTCTTGCTTGTTGCGCATGTCTGCAACCAGACGGGGGCAGGCGGCTTTGCAAGTTGTATAGATCATAACCATGACCAAGGTTTTTCCTTTTAATTCTTCCAGTTGAATACTTTCGCCTTTTTCTGTATTCCATAGACTTGATAAATGAAATATAGATTCATCTGAAAGGTCACTTTCATTTAGGGGTTCTGAAACCGCTTGTTTGTGAGCTATTAAATCCATCTTGCATATGGGGCAACTCCCAGATGTTTTATAAGTTTTATTGTCCTCACATTTCATGGGGCAGTAATACGTTGTCAACTCATTAGAAGTCTCAGTTGTGTTTTTACACGATAGACCTGAGAGTAGGATTAATAAAAGTAAAAGGGTTGATTTTAAATTTCTCATAGGATTAATTACTCATTTCTTTAACACATCTAAACCCAAGTGTTTTTAGGGCGTATTTTGCTTTTACACTTCCGCGAATTGCGTACCGCATAAAGGCGGCATAGTTCATCAAATCTGAAGCGCCAATAGCAGCACTTCCACAGAAAAGATTGGAGTCGTTATCCACATCTTTTCTCGATTCTCCAGAAATAAGAACCGAATTAAAATCTAAAGTCCATTCCCAAACCAGTCCGTGCAAATCATAAACCCCCCAATAATTTTTAAAGGTTGATTCAATTTCGTTATTAAAAGTTTTTGGTTTTTCGTACCAACTCAAGATGTATTCATTATATGTTTTTTGTGGTCGCGCATCTGGGAGCGTTTTATTTGCCATTGCTACATATTCCCACTCATCGATGGTGGGCAGCCTTTTCCCTTGAGTTTTGCAATAGTCCTTTGCAACAAACCATGAAACATTTGTAATTGGCGCCTTTAAGGATTGCTTCGCTCCAATTTCAACATCTGATTTCCAGTCAATAAGATAATTTTTATCTGCAAACAGTTTTTTTATGGTAGATCGTTTCCATTTAGGAGTCTTTTTTATAAACTCTAAAAACTGCTCATGAGTCACAGGATATACATCCATCTTAAAATCTGAAACAGTTACTTTTAGGGAGTCTCTTCCGTAAAGTGGCGTGTATGTTCCTCCTTTTATCAAAACCATTTTAGATTGACAATTCGCAGTCAAGCAAAAAAACAGCACAAAACAAATTGTCAATCTTGAAATGGGTATCATAGGCTGATGAATTAGTGTCCGCGTTTTACAGCTTCTACTTGGGATTTTGTAACATTTGTTTTGTTGTTACCCCATGAGTTATAGACATATGTTAGTACATCGGTAATTTCATCATTGCTTATTGCTTGGCGCGTCATAACACTGTTATATTTTTCGCCGTTCACAGTAATTTCACCGGATTTTCCTTTTAGAACAATTTCAATGGAACGGTTTACATTCGCATTTAAATAATCTGATTTAGCTAATGGAGGAAATGCATTTGGGATTCCTTGTCCTTCACCTTGGTGACACGCAAAACAAGTTTGGGTATAAATTTGCTTTCCAGATTCCATTTTCATTGCTAAGGTTTTGTTAGAACTAGCGACTTCAACTTTCGTGTCTTCTTCAGGCATTTGTTGAATTCCTCCCCCTTCTGGGTGGTAAATTCCTTCTTGAACTACACCAGAATAGATTGTTTTATTTTCTTCACCTTCTACTTTCAACATTCCTAAAGCACCTTTATTAAAAGCTCCAAAAAGATGACTTATGTCAGTTGTTGGGAATAATTGCATTTATCCGTCATCAAGTGACAAATGGCAAGTCATACCCTTTTATTTTTTTAATAAAGTTTAATTCCATTAAAATATCTTCACATTTATATCATTTTCATATTTCATATTCCTGAAAAAGCGTATTTTTGGGCTATATTTTTCTAAAGAAAAAATAGAATTATAAATTCATGGATAAGTATTCTTTTTTAAACGCCGCCCATACCGCTTATTTTGCGGATTTATACGAACAATATCAACAAGACCCTGATAGTGTGGAGCCAAGCTGGAAAGCCTTCTTTCAAGGGTATGACTTTGGAAGCGATAGCTATGGAATTTCAGGAGAAATTGTAGAAGGTGTTGACACTCAAATTCCTGAGCACGTCCAAAAAGAATTTCAAGTTGTAAAACTAATTGATGATTACCGTACTCGTGGACATTTGTTTACCAAAACGAATCCTGTTAGAGATCGAAGAAAATATACGCCTTCTTTAGATCTTAGTAATTTTGGACTATCCTCGGCAGATTTAGATACGGTTTTTAATGCAGGTGATATTATTGGAATTGGCCCTCAAAGTTTGCGTGAGATTCAAAAACATCTGGAAGCTATTTATTGTGCTGCAATTGGCGTAGAATACATGTATATTCGAAGACCGAATGAACGTCAATGGATTCAAGACAAACTTAACAGTAATGATAATCAGGGTAATTTTACCACTGATCAAAAAAAACATATTCTCAAAAAACTAAACGAAGCCGTTTCGTTTGAAACTTTTTTGCACACAAAGTATGTTGGTCAAAAACGATTTTCATTGGAAGGCAATGAATCTTTAATTCCTGCCATTGATGCGCTTATCGAAAAAGCTGCTGCCTATGGAGTCAAAGAATTTGTCATGGGAATGGCCCACCGTGGTCGTTTAAGTACGCTGACCAATATTTTTGGAAAATCGGCAAGCGATATTTTTAGTGAATTTGATGGAAAGGATTATGAAGAAGAAGTTTTTGACGGGGATGTTAAATACCATCTTGGGTGGACCAGTGATCGACTGACAGATAATGGCAACCGCATCAATTTAAGTATTGCACCCAACCCTTCTCACCTCGAAACAGTAGGAGCCGTTGTAGAAGGGATTACAAGAGCAAAACAAGACAAGCTAAATCCTGAAGACGCCAGTAAAGTGTTGCCAATTGTGGTACACGGTGATGCTGCTATCGCAGGGCAAGGCCTTGTTTATGAAGTTGTTCAAATGGCACAGCTAGACGGCTATAAAACCAACGGAACCATTCATATTGTGGTGAACAATCAAATTGGATTTACCACAAACTATCTCGATGCCCGTTCATCTACTTATTGTACCGATGTTGCAAAAGTGACGCTGTCTCCGGTATTACATGTCAATGCTGATGATGCCGAAGCCGTAGTCCACTCCATTTTATTTGCCTTAGATTTTAGAATGCAGTTTAAGCGGGATGTGTTTATTGATTTATTAGGCTATCGAAAATATGGACATAATGAAGGGGATGAACCGCGTTTTACACAACCAAAACTGTACAAAGCCATTGCGAGTCACAACAATCCACGCAATATTTATGCACAAAAATTAATGGATGAAGGAATTATTGATTCCAACTACGTTTCAAAGCTTGAGCAAGATTATAAAGCTTCTTTAGAAACGGAATTAGTAACCTCCCGAAAAGAAGATAAAACCGTTATTACACCATTTATGCAAGAGGCATGGGGAAATTTCCCGAGAGCCAAAGCAAATCAGATGCGAAAGACGATAGATACCAGCTACCCAAGAGAAAAACTAGTTTCTATTGCCAAGATTCTTTCCTCGCTTCCTGAAGATAAAAAATTTATACGTAAAATTTCACGTTTGATTGAAGCCCGAAAACAAATGTTTGAAGGTGATAAACTCGATTGGTCTATGGCGGAACATTTGGCGTACGGATCTCTTTTAGAAGAAGGTTTTAATGTGCGTATTTCTGGACAAGATGTCGAGCGTGGGACGTTCTCTCACCGTCACGCCGTAGTAAAAGTTGAAGACAGTGAAGAAGAAGTGATCCTTCTCGAAAACATAAGTCCAAATCAAGGACAATTTAATATTTATAACTCCTTATTATCTGAATATGGAGTTGTTGGATTTGATTATGGTTATGCCATGGCAAGTCCAAATACCCTTACCATTTGGGAAGCACAATTTGGAGATTTCAGTAATGGCGCTCAGATTATGATTGACCAATACATTTCATGTGGAGAGGACAAATGGAAAACACCCAATGGGATTGTTATGCTATTACCGCATGGGTATGAAGGTCAAGGTGCGGAGCATTCCTCAGGGCGAATGGAACGCTACTTGCAACTCTGTGCAAAAGACAATATGTTTATTGCCGATTGTACTACGCCAGCCAATATGTACCATTTATTGAGACGTCAATTAAAAGCAGATTTCAGAAAGCCATTAATTGTATTCACCCCAAAAAGTTTATTACGTCATCCAAAAGTCGTGTCTTCAGTAGAAGAGTTTGCAAATGGAAGCTTTCAAATGCTGATAGACGATGCGTCCGCTCAAGTGGAAAACATTAAAACACTGGTATTAGTAACTGGTAAATTCTATTATGATTTACTAGAAGCACAAGAAAACTTAGGCAGAACCGACGTAGCTTTGGTACGTGTAGAGCAATTGTTTCCACTTCCAGAAGATGAGATAGAGGCATTGATTTCAAAATATAAAAATGCAGATGACATTGTTTGGGCACAAGAGGAACCAAGAAATATGGGGGCTTATGCACACATTTTAATGCATATAGACGCTGCTAAACATTGGCGTGTGGCTTCAAGACGAAGTTACAGTGCTCCAGCAGCAGGAAGTTCCACGCGTTCCAAAAGACGACACAAAGAAGTTATAGACTTTGTTTTTGATAAGACAAAAGACAATCAAAGAAAAAAACTAAAATAAA
>TARA_B110000037_G_scaffold222886_1_pt1 | contig 21163 bp, 19 predicted proteins | sample TARA_B110000037 | Tara Oceans TARA_B110000037 (sample SAMEA4397196) | marine metagenome | biome: Polar Biome; feature: [MIX] marine epipelagic wind mixed layer (ENVO:01000061); material: water (ENVO:00002006), including particulate matter (ENVO:01000060) such as... | depth 10-100 m
CCCGGTCCTTGCTGTCTTCGTGCTCCACCAGGTCCCTGCCGTCCGGGGCCTCCACCCGGCCTGCCACCGATTTGTGGTGCGTTCCTTTTTGGCAACCACTCGGCGAGTCTGGTTTTGTGTTCAGCATAAGCGGGGTCGGAAGCCAAGTTGTTCCACTCGTGTGGATCCTTTTCAATATCGTATAATTCTTCGGAACCATCGGGGTAACTGAGATAGCGAAACCGTTCTCCGGAGACGACATGGGTCTTGAAGGCTGATGTAGATACTACGGCGCGATTTGAAGATTGGTTCGGGTCTTTGAGGATGGGTACTAGACTGGTTCCTTGAACATGCTCCGGCTTGTCCATCCCGGCTAACTCTGCCAGAGTAGAATAAATATCGAAGGTCGAAACCGGGGTATTGGATACACTTCCTGGGGTTGTGACTTTCGGCGCTGCAATGATAAGTGGAACCCGATGAGATTCACCCCAGAGGCTAGCTTTACGCCAACGACTTTTTTCTCCCAGATGAAATCCATGATCGGACCACATGACGATGATGGTGTTATCCGCCCGCCCGCTTTGATCCAGCGCATCCAAAACCAAGCCAAGCATTGTATCGGCAAAGCTTATACTCGCGAGGTATGCCTGAACGCCTTCCTTCCATCGCTTGAGTGATTCATCTTCAAGTACCCAATCATGGAGCGCATAGGGACTGGTTCTGCCTGGGGGGCCTCTCAGCTGCTTGGCCGTCTCAGGTATATCATCCAAATCTCCCTCGATGACGGGTGGAAGCTGAATATCCTCCAATGGATACAAATCGAAATAGCTTTGAGGAACGAACCAGGGCTCGTGTGGTCGGTAAATTCCGACGGCGTTAAACCTAGGGTCATCTCCTTCAGCGAGAATCTTTTCAACGGACCAACTTACTACCTGTCCGTCGCCGATGGCTGAATCGAGCGCAACGACCGGTGACCAGTCAAAATTTCGATCAGGACTGCCATTGGCCGGTCGATGATGAGGAGTCAGTTCATTTGGTAATTGTCTATCCAGGGATGGCCAGAACGCATCCCAACCATTAGGGTCATTATAACCTGCGTATACTGCAGGTTCGAACGTGGCAGCATGGAATAATTTACCTGCTCCAACGGTCTGGTAGCCTGCCTCTTTGAAAAAGCGGGGAATGGTTATCTTATCCTTAGTAGCGTCGATGCTTCTCCAATCCGGTCCATTGCCAAAGATGCCGGTGCTCGAAGGGTGGAGGCCTAACATAATGGCGGTACGGGATGGATTGCACACCATCGATGGACTGTGGGCATTGGTAAATACCATGCCGCGTTCCGCGAGACGGTCCATGTTGGGCGTCTTGGCCTGTTCGTGCCCTAAGGGTCCGATCCAGTCGTTCAGGTCGTCAATTGAGATGAACAATATATGGGGTCGGTCATTTGCATTGAGCATCGACGAACCAAGCAGGAACATTGCGGTTAGGAGTAGTAGTCTAGGTCTTGTCATTGTATGAAACGGGGTTAGGGAAAACGAAAATCGACTGATTGAGAAATGGGTGATGCAAAGGATAGGGGGGGACTAAAACTCTACCACCTTAATCACTTTGCCGTCCACGGCGCGGTACATTTCTTTATGTTCCTGCCAGTAGCCGCTGACCTTTAATCGCACGGTGATGGCCCCCTCTTCGAGGTTCATGAGGTACCAGCCGTGATAACCAGGAAAGGGAGTGGTGAACGATCCGCTTTGTGTAGTGCCTTCGCCTTTACTGTAGGCTTGTTCAAAGTCTTCTGGATAATTGGCGGCATCATCGCTGGACGGATGGCCGTGGAATTCGTAGTAGATGCCGTCACCTTTGGCCTCCAGCACTTCCCACGAATAGACCAGGGTGGTGTCGGCTGGCATAATGAATTTGTGCTCAATTTCTCCGAAGTCTTCGATTTTCAAGTCGATCTTCTCTGTGCGGAAAGGTGTATCCTCCAAATGGATAAGGCCTTGGATCGATTGTTCAATTTTCTCCGCTGTGACGTCGTATTCGGCGATATTAAACTGCATTTTCTGACCGAAATATTGTCCCGCAGTCGGTGCAGTTTCAGATAGTTTTCCAATACTAGTCAGGCGCCCGAATCCAGTCGGATCGATGCCATACTCGGCCGGTAGAACTACAGTTACCAACAAGATGGCAGCTCCTAGGGCAGCCAGCCCCAGTTTTTTCCCGATAGACCACGATTTTTTTTCAGTCATAACTTGAGATCAATAAATGAAATAACCGGTTGTTTGCAGACCAAATAGGATCAGGCCAGCACCGAATAATAGAATATTAGCATTACACGAGATACGTTCGAAATCTGGACGCTCACGCAGCCAGGTTAGTGCAATGAAAAGAAATACAAGTCCGACCACTTGACCCATTTCAACCCCGATATTAAAGAAGATCATGTTGGCCACTAGCCCGTCACTGGAAAGTGCAAGATCCTGCAATTTGGTCGACAACCCAAAGCCGTGGACTAGGCCAAAACCGAATACGGCCAGTTTTGGATCGAGGCAACGAATTGAGCCCAGGTTTTCCAGAGCCTTGTAGCAAATCGAAAGCCCAATAATCGCATCGATAACGTAGGGACTGATGTGAATGTGCGCTAACACTCCGACTAGCAACGTGATGGAATGGCCGAGCGCGAAGAGACTGACGAATTTGACCACGTCAGACAGTTTTCCCAGAAAGAAAATGACTCCAGCCAAATAGAGTAAATGATCATAACCGGTGACCATGTGTTTGGCTCCCAGATACATAAACGGACTTGCCCATACCCCTTCGGCCCTAGCGAGAAAACCCTGGTCTCCTTCTGCTACTCCGTGCGCGAAAGCCTGATCGGCAAGTATCAGACCTAGGATCGACAGTAGTAACCACCGGCAGTCCATGAACAAGAGGCCACGCCTATTTTTCGACATAGGGTATGATGCGTCCCAGTACGATGACGCAGGTCCATAGAGTGAGCGAAAGGGCCGCAACATAACGAGCCCCGCCAGACAGGTCTTTTCCCTCAAGCCCACGCAGGACTTGGGGGCGCAGTCGCCACGTATAGTAGAGAACATTCAGCCCGGCGACCAGGATCAGGATCATTTTGATGCGAAAGGCAATATTGGGCAAATAACGATCAGGATCTCCGATGATGAATACAATTCCAGTGATCAAGTTGATTGCGAAGCCAACCGCCGCCGAAACCATAAATGTTTCGATGCGGATAAGAGGCACCTCGCGCGCCACGCCCAGCGCTCGAAGATCAAAGATTATTACGGAGCCCAGCAGGAGGCACAGCCCGAAGAAATGAAATATTTCCAACGTAGGCCATAGCCAGGCCTCTGACATGATGTACTTGTTGAGAGCGGTGCTGTTCAGGAATTCTATAAGCGTTTCCATTTGTTTGTCCTTATGAGAAATAGCCAATCAGGCGACCCGCGACCAGCGCCACCGCCCAAGCCACTATGGATCCCCCCGCAATACCTCGGTGAGTCGTGGACACCTCTCCATTTCCACGCACGCAAATTTTAACCAGCCACCAAGTGAGAGCCAAACCAATGACTACTCCGATTAGTTTGATGTGGAAGGCCGTGTTGAAAAACAGGGTCGAAGCGCTACCTGTAAACAAAGCCGCTCCGGAAAACAGATTAACTACGAATCCTCCAATTGCCACGCTCCAGTAAGGTCCCAGCGCGGCGACCGGAATCGCTTTACCGAGACCCAAAACTCTCATGGCGAGTATCAGAGAGACACCAACCAGCACAGCCATACCTAAGGCATGCAGAGACAATACTATTGGGTAGCCCCACTCGGAGCTCGAGACGAGCATGCCGAGTTTAGAGTCCTCAATCCACCACAGTGTTTCCATTACGAACTTTAATTATAACTTAGTAATTAGTTTTAGTACCCCTAGATGGGGTAACTAAAAGCGCGTAGTTTACTGCTGCGTATCGTCCATCAGCTCTTCACATTCGTAGGCGATGAACTTGTCGGTAGTATACAACGACGAGTTCGAGCCCGAGTATGGTTTAGCTAAGTAAACGGGGTCTATTACCGTATATTCGCGGTTCAACTCATTGCCATCCTCACTCATTGTGAAACGTTCAGTGATTTCCATCTGATCACCGTGTCGTACGGCACTTGCGGATCGTCCACCAGGAGCTTGTAGGAAACCAGGTTTAAATCCTTTGGTATGGACGACCAAGGTGTCGTCTTCCCATTCCCCAACAGAGTAACCGGCAACGCTGGGTTCAATCTCATCTGGAAAATCTCCGACCAAATTGATGATGCGCACTAAGTCCATAAATCCATAAGAAAGGACGATGGCAGATCCAGTTTGTTCGATCTTGTTCATCATCTGGTCAAAGGCATAATCAAATATGATATTGGTGGGCTCGCATTTGAACCGAGGATTCTGATCGCGTGCAAAATTCCCTGCCTCATCTTGGCCGATTTGCGTGAGCGCATATTGGGCGGGGCGTGGTCTGTTGCCTCCGCCACCTCTTGGACGTCCGCCACCCGGACCACCTGGTCTTGCCCCGCCCGCTGGCCCGGGCATAGCAATTTTCGAGGCGGAACCGTCAGCAGCGAGATTGAGTCCTTCAGGTGGACCCTCCGATCTTGGACGAGGACCTTGCGGTGGTGGACCGTCTCTTACGGGTTCGGACCAGTTTCCTGCTAGATTGGGCGTTCCGTCTTCACGCTTGAGCTCGCGTTCTCCAGCGACAATACTTCCTGAGTTGTCCAAAGCATCGTAACGCGCTATAACCGTTCCATCTTCGAAAGTAATCGTTTCGGTATAGCAAGTCTTAGGGTCTCGGCGGTCGGGTGAGCCAAAAACTTTGATTGTAGTGCCAATCTCAAACATGTCCGGCGTCCAGCCTTTGCGTTTGAGCAAGCTGCCCGAGCGCAATTCGCAGCGCCATTGTTCTTCCTCGCCTTGTTCGTTGGTGACTTTGAAGTAGACGTAAGCATGGGGATTAACAAATCGAACTCGGTTCACGACACCTGTAACCGTCAATACCTGCTCAAGGTCGAACTGCCCCGTGACACCGTGGTGGGCCAGCGAAGTTGAAGGTAGAAGTCCGATACTGCATAGGGACGCAACCGCGGCCGCCATAAATGTTTGTTTGATTGTCATAGTCTTAATTTCCTGGGTAATGGGTGGGGTTTCGTTATTGAGGGGATAACGAGCAGAACTAGTTGAATGGTTACTAATAATGTCAGCCAGTCATTTTTATCTTCTCATTTGCAGTGCAGCCGTGAAGGGCAGAGTGTTTTAATGTTTTGGATTAGAGTCCTTCGTACTCGCCTAGATGTTAACCGTTACATTCTTGTATCGTATGTCAAGCCGTTGAGTTCACAATACAAGCCGAAATGCACTTGACGAAGTCAGTGAAATAGGCCTTTGGTGGAGGTAGGAAATCTTCGATTGGAGGGAGAGAGACGCAGACGCTCTAGCATCTTGATCATGGGGCACTTTCTGAGACAAAGTTAGAAGATCATTAGATGTTGATTGAGTCCAAAGAATTATTTCTGGTTTCAATTTCTTTTTTAACACTTTATGACCATTGACGGATAGAATTGAATCTTCGGATTCGTTTTACAACATATAAACTGCACATGTATTTCCTGTGTAAAAAATAGCTCTCAGCCAATATAATGCAAAAACATCATCTTGATTGGGCACTGATCTGCTCGTTCGCGCTCATTCTAGTTGCTTGTGGAGGCAGCGCTAAGAATGGAAATAAGGATACCGTTGCCGCTAAAGGTTCGCGGCCCAACATTCTGCTCATAGTGGCGGATGATTTAGGATACACCGATTTGGGAGTATATGGCGGGGAGATCGACACGCCCCATTTGGATCAGTTGGCCAAAGCTGGCCTGATACTGACTGACTTTCACAATCAAGCCGTTTGCGGTCCCACAAGAGCGTCGATTTTGGCTGGAACAGACAATCGAAACGCCGGCGGAGCGATGCATCAAACCCCGAATCAGATAGGAGTACCTGGATACGAGTCTCACTTGAGCCGCGATGTGGTGGCGTTTCCTGATCTGCTGCGTCAAAGCGATTATAATACGTATTTTCTGGGCAAGTGGCATTTGGGCAACGAGCCCGATCTCTTGCCGCCTGCCCGAGGCTTTGATCGCTCGTATGCCCTCATGGAAGGCTTTGCCAGTCACTTTCACGATAAGGGTCGCTTTCGGCCTGACCAATTGGGCACCTATTACGAGGACGGAACGTTTGTTGAGAACCTGCCGGAGGACTTTTTCTCTACCGATTTTTATACCGACCAACTGATTGATTATATCGACGCTGACGTGGGAAGTGGAAAGCCTTGGTTTGCCTATTTAGGGTACACCGCGCCCCATTGGCCTCTGCAAGCGCCCGATGAATACATTGACAAATACAAAGGGGTTTATGACGAAGGCTACGAGGTTCTTAGAGCGGAAAGAATTGCCCGCGGTAAAGCGCTCGGCACGATTCCTCAAGAAGCCGTGATGTACCCACGCCTTCAAACCATCCCGGCGTGGAATGATCTCTCCCCGGAAGAAAAAACGGTAGCTTCAAGAGAAATGGAAATCTATGCGGCGATGGTAGATGGCATCGACCAAAATTTGGGGCGACTCTTGAACCACCTGAAAGCAATCGATGAATACGATAATACGCTGATCATCTTCATATCAGACAACGGTGCCGAAGGGGTAGACCGAGGAGGACCAGCGAGCGGCTGGGATAATCGGCTGGAAAATTTGGGGCGCATAAACTCCTATGTTTATTATGGCGATAAGTGGGCTCAAGCGGGCGTAGGCGTTGGACGTTACCACAAATCGTTAAGCTCTGAAGGCGGATCGCTCGGTCCCGCGTTTTTCTATCACAAGGATATGAGTAAGAAGGGTCAGATGAACGATGAATTTATGTCCGTAATCGATTTTTACCCAACGTTTGTGGAACTTGCTGGAGCCGACCATCTTAAAACAGGGAGCAACGGTACGCCTATGCATGAGGTGCAAGGGCAATCCCTGTTGCCCGTATTGTTCGGCGACGAAAATTCGGTCCGAACCGAAGACTTTACCTACGGCTGGGAGGTCTTCGGTCATCGAGCCCTTCGCAAAGGGGATTACAAATTGCTTTGGTTAACTTCAAAGCCGTCAGAGAGAGGGCAGGTAGTGCCGGAACTGGCTGACCAATGGGGTCTTTATGACCTTTCCGTCGACCCTGGCGAAACGAATGATCTCTCCGAATCTAAACCCGAAATTAGAGCGGACCTTCTGAAAGAATGGGATGCGTATGTGGAGAAAAATGGGATTGTATTGCCGGTTGCAGGTCCCCCTCGAGGGGGACCTCCGGGGGCTAGGAGAAACCGACCCTAGCAGGACTTTCCTAAGTAAGGATAGTCTGCGAAGACCCAGTGGGCCAATTATTTCTGTTATGTCGGCAGGGTGAGGGCGTCTCGTTCCAAAGCGTTAGTCTTAAAGGATTTCGCACACCGTATCAAAGCCCAGGCGCGGGCCGCGCGGGTGTAATCCTTCGGTATCCCCATATCCCATACAGCAGAGAAAGTTCGATTTATAACGTCCATCCGCAAAGAACGCTTCGTCGATGACTTCGTTGTGGAATCCGGAAATGCCATTGACGTCCAGACCAATGGCGCGGGCAGCGAGCATCAAGTAAGCGCCCTGAAGCGAGCTGTTGCGGAAGGCAGTCGATTCGGCTTTGGCTGGATTTTCCCGGTACAAGCCACTGACGTCCTTTACCGGAAAGAGCTCGGGTAAGTATTCATAAAATTGAGTATCATATGCAATGATCGCAACTATGGGAGACGCTTTGACCTTGGGGATATTTCCTTCGTGCAAAGCAGGAATCGTCCGATTCTTGGCTTTTTCGCTTTTCAGGAATAAATAACGCGCCGGGTTGGAATTTTGCGAAGTGGGTCCCCACTTCATCACTTCAAACAATTCCTGTAGAACAGAGTCCTCAACCACCCGGGTTTGCCATTTTTTAAAAGAGCGGGCCTCTCGGAATATCAGATCTAGACCATTTTCATCCAGGTTTTGGATGCGATTTCTGAGCTTTTCTATAGCTTCACCGGGTGTCGTGCGTTCGGACATGGTTCTAATTAGTCAATTTGTTCGCCGACATTCGGATTAATCGAAAGGCCGGCAAGTTCGATCTCCACTTCGATTGCGTCACGATTTACCACTTAAACCGAAGTCTTGCAGCTAGGCGAGCCCTCCCTGGGTGACATTAGCTAATATAGTTCTGAATTCGTCGTCTGTCAGGATTCTCTTTTTAGCGATTCCCTCACTCTTAACCGCTGCTAGCAACTCTGGCATCTGCTCATCACTGACACCGCTAATGCCGAGTTCGTTGAGTTTGTATATGATTGATGCCTTCCCGCTTTTCTTGCCTAATACGATGTCGCCAGTACGCCCGGTCAGCGCCGGATGTGTGCCGAACATTGCAAGCGGCTTCTCGATGACCAAGTTTACACCGATGCCGGATTCGCGTGTAAAGTTTCTTTCTCCAAGAATGGGCTTATTTAGGGCGTACGGAATGCCTGTAATGTCTGCTAGCAATGCTCCCAGTTCAGGCAGTTTTGCGAGTTCGTATTTTGATTCGAAGCCGTAAAGCAACTCGAGGCAAAGAATCAACTCTTCGAGCGCTGCATTGCCGGTTCGTTCGCCGAGCCCTCCAACGCAACTATGGACACACGATGCGCCGACCGTGACTGCCGCCAGTTCGGTAGCAACGCCCGTTCCAAAATCGTTGTGCGTGTGAATTTCGACTGGAAGGCTAGTCAGATCAGCGACCTTTCGCACCAAATACTTGATCGCTTCGGGAGTCGCGCAGCCCATCGTGTCAACGACACCGATCGAATCCGGCTCTGACTCTTTCATAATGCCGGTGAGCAAATTGGTTAGGTCGTCTTCGCGTGCCCGTGTTGTGTCATAAGGAAAGAAGACCGCGTGGAGTCCTTTGCTCTTGGCGTAGTTGATTACATCTGCACTCTTTTTAAGCACGTCTTCCCATGTCCAATTGAATTGGTACTTGAGTTTAGGATACCCAATCGGCACTTCGATTATCACACCGTCGGCTCCGCATTCGACCGCTTTGTCAATGTCCGCTTTCATGGCGCGAGCGAACGTGTAAATTTTGGCGTTAAGACCGAGTGCCGAGATTTGCTTAATCGCTTCAAAGTCTTGTGGCGAAACCGCCGGCATTCCTGCCTCGATCCGATCGATACCGACCTCGTCCAACTTTTTCGCAATCGCAACTTTTTCTTCGACAGAAAAGACAAGGCCAGGGGTTTGCTCGCCATCTCGTAGCGTCGCATCATGGATTTCTACCTTTTCTGGCAAATTTAGCTCGCCGGTAACTTGAGGATGAAAATTGTAAGGGCTGACCCAATACTGATCTTCTTTATAATGTTTGCCGTTTTCAATCATGTGTTTATTTTTATATTTCGAGAAAATAGTTTGTCGATAGTTCTTTCTGCCTACAAAGGCTTTACTTTAACAATCCCGACACGGGAGACGACACGGTGATTTTACCGCTTCCGGAATACTTCTCATGATGTCGCTCTATGCGATCGAGACGGTAGTGGTAGTTGATCATTAAACCACACGATTCACGCAGCCCTTTTCCGGAAGTGTCGGCCATCCAGTTGAGTTGTTGTATACTCGCTCCGTTGCTAAGATGAAAATGCGCGACTGGGTCAAGGGCATGCGCGCTGTCTCGGCCTTTAGCCTTTAGTAAATAGATGGCCCCGAACCGCTTCAGTACAGGTTGCAAGGCTTCTGCCAACTGTTCGTTCTTGGCCCACTTGATTGAGCTCAGTTGCTCACTCAAAAATTTCATCGTAGGAATCTTCCCGATTACGGCTTTGAGTTTTTTCTTTTCCGATCCAATAAAGTCCAATTCATTTTCCTTCAAGGATTGCTTTAACCAACCCATGAATCCGGGAATGGGTGACAACGTTGAAAATTGCTTTAAATTGGGCTGCTCGCGACGCAAACAATCTACGACTTGTTTGATAAGGAAGTTGCCAAACTTGATTCCTGCTAAGCCGGGTTGCGTGTTGGAAATGGAATAGAATATCGCTGTATCCGCTTCTTCAGGATCGAGCACGGGAGCCTTCACATCCAGCAGAACTTGAATCTGGCTGGCCAGTCCGTTGACCAGGGCCACTTCAACAAAGATAAGCGGCTCATTCGGCATGCTGGGGTGAAAAAAAGCATAACACCGCCTGTCTGCATCGAGACGGTTTTTCAAATCATGCCAACTGCGCACGCGGTGCACCGCTTCGTAAGCGCCTAGCTTTTCCAAGAGGGAGGCAGGCGCGTCCCAGTTAATACTGCGCAGATCCAAGAAACCGATATCAAACCAGGCAATCAGTAAATCCTTCAGATCGCGTTCCAAAAAACGAAGCTCTGGATGGGCTTTTTTGAGCTCGAGCAGTTCATTTCGCAACTCTACTAAAAATCGCGGACCAGATTGCAAGGTACTGAATTTGCGCAGCAGAGCGACACGCGACGGTTCCAATGCGCGACGCAATGCGCATTGATTGGCTTCTAGTTCCTCTTCCCCTGAAGCATGTTTAAGCAAATTAAACGCCTCATCGACCTTCGCGTTTTCGACGCCAAAATTTCGAGCTAGAATTTGCAAGAAAACCAACCGCTCTTTTGCAGAAAAATCGAGATACGATTGCGCTAATTGAGCGGCCCGCGCTCGCGCCGAAACTTCTCCTCCCTGCTCAGCCAGGCAGGCTTTAATCTGCGTTTGCAAGGCATTGGGTCGGCTATCCTTATTGGAGCCATTTCGCCCGGACAATCGTGCGATCTCACGCCACATGCGCCCTAAGCTATGAAGCGAATTATTAAAAATCCCCTCTTGAGTGGGTCGACTAGCTTTCTTGGCCATAAGTCCTAACCAGCTATGTAACTACCGAAAGAAAACGCGGCAGACCTGTCCTGTCAAATTTCGAGCTGATTGCATCGCAGTTTACTATGTAGCTGCTAGACAGCAGAGGTTGCGCATGTACGCATTTCAAGTTACGGATCGTTTGCCGTTCGAATAAGTGACATTAATTGTGATGGATCCCTCGTTCATCATCCAAGGCCTAACCCGGAATGTGCGAGCCCCGCTACGGTGCATTGGATCGTTCTCCGCAATGTTCTTGGCCTCTTCCAGGGAATCTGCGCGAAGGATGACCATACCTTCGCCTTCCCATTCCTGCTCTTCGTCATCGGCGAAGGGTCCAGCGGCAAACATCGCTCCGTTAGCCTCCAACTCCAATTGGTATTTGAGGTGTTCCTGCAAATTCTCTATCACGGCTTCCATTCCACTGGCAGGCTTTGTGAGGACTACATAGAGTTTCTTAGCTAACAGGCCTTTTTCTTTGACGTGCTCGTGATGCGCTTCCCAAGAGGATTGTGCCATGGTTTTAATTTTTTGAGGCTAGAGAGTTTCGAGTTCGAAATCGAATTCGACCCGGTAAAAAGGGGAGGAGACGCCATACTTTTCGGCTTCTTCTTCAGAGGTTACTAGATTGTAAGGAACCGCCAGCGATTGTCGGACACCAAAAACGGAATCCTCATCGATGTATTCGTCCCCTTCATGGAATACTTCGGTTATCAAGTTGCGGTGTCCGTCGGCGCTAACCTTGTAATGCAAATGAGACGGGCGCCAAGCGTGTCGTCCCTGTAGATCGAGCATTCTGCCCACCGGGCCGTCGGTCGGAACTTTATAGCTGACCGGCTTGATGGTGGTGAATTGGTAATAGCCGTCTTTGTTGGTTCGCATTCGGAAACGCAGGTTGTTTTCCGGTTGATCGGGGTCCTGGTTTTCATACAAGCCGTTGGCAGCGGTCTGCCAAAGATCGATTATCGCGCCTTCGATTGGATCGCCACCGAGGGTGCGGACGGTGCCTGAAACCACAGTCGGTTCCCCCTCGCTGTCTCCGATCAAATTGGCGCCGATTTCAACCATCTTCGAACCCTCTATGTAAAAGGGTCCCAAAACGCTTGCTTCTGTGCCCCCATCGGGATTGCTGTTGATAATATCTACCAGGGATGAAATTCCCAAGGTGTCAGAAGTGAGAACGAACTCATTGCGGGTTGGCCCTGTGATCTGTCCTGTGTCGTACAAATATTCAATGGCCGCTTCCCATTCCGCCTGGGTCAATCGGACATCTTTGACGAAGGCATGAAGGTGCCGAATGAGACTCGACATCACCTCTTTTGCGCGAGGGTCTTTAGTTCCTTTAATAGCTTCAATGACTGCTTCGGTAATATTGCCTTCTGTAAGATTCTTCATGGTTTGTTGTAATATTTCGTATTCAAAGCCCTCAAATAAAGACCAGCGAAAGGGAAGGGAAAAGGATGATCAAAATGAGTACCGCCAACATGATTAGCGCAAAGGGAAACGCCCCTTTGAAAATGTCAGACAGCGAAATATCTGGATCATTCAATGAACTATGGATCACGAAACAGGATACGCCCAAGGGTGGGGTGAGCAGTCCGATTTCGGCTCCAATCACGGTTACAATTCCGAACCAAACTAAGTGGATGCCCATGGGTTCTAAAATTGGCAGAAAGAGAGGTACGACGATGAGAATGATAGACACTGTATCCAAAATCGTCCCCATAAGTATCAGGATGACGACATAGATGACCATGATTGCAGCAAACCCCAATGCTTGAGTTTGAATCCACTCGCTAAAGATCGTAGGTAAACCCGCTATTCCCAGCATCCGACTGTACATAGAGGCGGCAATCAAGAGGAGAAGGATAGAAGCGGTAATGTGACCGGTTTCAATGAGCACTTTCCAAAGCCCTTTGAGATTCAACCGTTTTTTGAATATGGCCACGATCAGAGCACCCATTGCTCCAGCCGCTCCCGCTTCGGTCGCGGTAAACCACCCCGTGTAAATTCCGCCCAACACGATACCAACCAATAGTAGTATGGGCAGCACCATCCGCAGGATTTGGAGCCCGTTCAAAGAAGGCTTATCCACCACCTCGATTGGCTCAGCGGTTTCATCCATGACCAATTTCGGAAAAAACGTGGCCATCGTGAGAATTGCCACCCCGAATGCGACAGAGAGCAGAATGCCGGGGATTACGCCCGCAATGAACATATGCCCGACCGATTGCTCTGTTATGATGGCATAAAGAATGAGCATTACACTCGGGGGGATGAGCATGCCAAGTACTGAGCTGCCGGCCACAACCCCCACCGTAAATCGAGGGTTGTATCCGAAGCGTTTCATTTCAGGAATGGACACTTTGGTGAACACCGAGGCCGAGGCGATCGAAGACCCGGTGATGGATGCGAAGATGGCATTGGCCACCACGGTAGCGATTCCCAAGCCGCCTTTGAGTCGGCGGAAAATAAAGTTGGAGACATCATAAATGTCTCTCCCTACACCCGCTTCGCTAATAAGGAGTCCCATCAAGGCAAAGAGTGGCACCACTGCAAAGGTGGGTTCCGCAATCGTGTCAGCCGCGGCTAAAGAAAGCAAATAAATGGGCACTTCGATATCACCTCGAAGCAGCCAAACTCCAAGAAAGGAAACCAAGCCCAAGGCCACTGGAATATACAAGCCCGAGTATATCAGGACTAGGATTAGCCCCACTGAGATCAAACCAACTTCGATTTCCGTCATTTCACTAATCTATTGTTGATGCATCCGTTGGTTCGATTTTCGTTCGGGTCAAATTTCGTCTAACAAAGACAAGAAACTGCAAGAGCGTGACAGCGCACCCGATTACAATGATCAATTTGATCGGCCAAACAGGAGCTGTGAAAAGTCCTTCGACCCCAATATAAAAATCCGATTGATACGATTCGATAAATAACGGAATACTTCCATAGAGTATCAATCCCATGAATACTGCTCCCAATAAATCGAATAAAGCCCCGTGAAAGCGGCCGAAATTGGGCCATCGCCTCCCGATGAAATTGAATAGCCCATCCGAGCGAGGTAAACGCCCTTTGCGAGTGGCATCACCCAACTGTAAGAAAACAATGCCTACGATGGACAACTCTACGATTTCGTTGACCCCATCGATTGGCGAATGGAAGAGCTTTCGGCCAAAGGCGTCTGCGTTGATCAGAATCGTGAGAACGAAAATCCAAATCGACCCGATACTATTCAGATTGGATAAAACAATTTCCAGTATCCGGTCAAACTTACCGTTGGGTCGCGTCGGGCTTACGTTTTCCATAAATATCTACTCCCGATCCCAGTGCCGGGAAATATTCTGGCCATTGGCTCGCATTGTATCCATATAAAACTTCAAGATTTCATGACCAGGGAGACCTTTTCCTTCTAATCCTTCGGCCCATTCTTTGGCGATGTTTGGCATGTTCTTAGCCCATTGGTCACGTTCACTGGCCGACAGCGTGGCGATGGTGCCCCCATTTTCTTGGAACAATCTGAGGCTTTCAGCTCCTTTGGAAACAGCCAGTGCTGCCACATGGTCGCGATAATCTATGGCAGTTTCAGCAAGGACTTCTTGGACTTCGGCGGGCAGTTTATCCCACGCCCGCTTATTGACGGTTATGGCTTTGGAATTCACCGTTCCCATGTCTGCTTGAAGCATGTAGGGAGCGACTTCGTGCATCTTAAAGGAAACGGCGGCTTCGGGCCAAATCATGGCGGCATCCACGACCCCTGTATTGATATTTTGGAAATACGTCACCAGGCTTCCCGCTACGCCAGCGGATCCCAAGCCTTGTAGATACCTCAGGTTCGTGCCTGCCCCATTGATCTTCAATCCGTTTAAATCAGAAAGCGCTTCGATCGGTTCTTTTGAGAACAACTGGTAGCTGTCAAGCACCACCATATTGGTCAAATACACTTGGTTGTACTTTTCCCAAGCTTCCTTCATTTCAGGAAACTTCTCTGCAATTTCATCGACGGTTCTGGCCACCAGCTCGGGGTCAGTCGTCACGAAGGGCGTGACGTACGCAATGGCTTGAATCGGGACTTTGTCTTGATGAAAGACGGTGGTCACTATGCCAATATCCCCCAAACCCTTTTGCAGTCCGGGAAGCACATTGCGCGTTTTGGTAATTTGCCCGCCCCAAGCCTGATTCCACTTGATTTGGATGTCCCCTTTGGCAGCCAAGCGCTTTTTGACTTCAGGAATATAGTAGTCGATAAACTCTCTCACCCACAAAGATTGGGTAGGGTAACCATCCACGACCGTTAAGCGGATCGTCTCTTGATTGGATTCAGGTCCGGAACATCCAACCATGGATATCAGCGTGACGAAGGCGTATGTTGAGGTAAATGATTTTTTTGAGAGCAACACGAATTTCTCCTTTATTGAATTACACAACCTAGCAAATCTAATTCTGAATATCGCCAGGGACCAGATGCTAATATTGGTCTTTGCTTTTGCTCTGCCGTGAATGGTGCAGCGCTTTGATGGTTAATTTGTGTTAGGTATCACTCTTATGTACCGCATGTCAAGTTATCGAAATCATAATGTGAGACGAAAATACTTACCGAAATCTGTGAAACCGACCTATTGAGGAGATGGGGAGCTTTCAGTCGGCGAGCGAAGGTAGCAGGTTTTCTCGTAAATCAGTCAGGGCCTGAATAATCAGCTTTTTGGATTTAATGAATCGAATGGTAGGAACGGGTACCGAGACCGCAAAAACCCGGCCCAGAGGATCGCGAAAAGCGGTGCCAATGGCGCAAATACCCTGAGTATGCTCTTCGTTGTCGATGGCAATCTGAGTCTTCCTGGTTTTCGCTAATTGCGTTATCAGGTCGGATACATCGGTAATGGTATTAGCGGTTTTCTTTGCTAGACTGCCGGCCAAAAGCCGCCTTATTTCATCTTCTTCCAGCAACGCGAGCGCAGCCTTTCCATGAGCTGAGCTAAACATATGAAAACTTTTACCTACAGCTGAAACGGCGCTCAAACGGTGATTGGCTGTAATCTGATCAATGAAGACCATTTTGTCTTCGCGCTGTATGGATAGATCCACGGTCTCACCCGTGCGCTGCGCCAGTGTTTCAAGGTGTGGTCTCACATGGGCCGCGAAATCAAAATCGGTATTTGCTGCGAGGCGGAGAATGGAAGGCCCCAGCTTGACCCGGGCATTGGGAGTCGCCCTGATCAATAAATTCTCTTTGGTCAAAGCATTGACGATGCGTTGAATCGTGGAACGGGGCAGATCAACCCGATTGGCGATTTGCCCCAGGCTCAATCCGTCCTTTTCATTTTCCAGCGAGCGCAGAATGGAAGCAGCACGGGCGATTACTTGAATTCCGCTGCCACTTTTCCGGCCCGCTTTGGGGCCTTTTGCTGCGTGCGCGTCCTGCTTCAATGCAGCGGTCGCTTTTCCGGTCGAAGCGGTTTTAGTCATACTCGAGGACTATCGTTTAGATATTTCCTATGTCGATATGAATGTACCGTTATTCAGTGCAACTGGCAAGGTTCCGCCTGCTTCCATTGCGGAAACGCCTCGCTCAAAGTGGGGCGCTTTAACGGATGTTCGAAACAATGGCGTAGGACGGTCAATCAATCGTGTGCACCCCTTCATTCGTATGCATTAACATTGCTCCTGCGTCGCTAGAACCGCTTCGCGGCGAGGTTGGCCACAATATGGCTCTTTTGTATCCGTGATGAGGGTATGCTCGTTAGCCGAGCGAGGACGGGATCGCTCGGTTAACGGGTAATGTAAATCTTGGTTTGTGGACTTTTATTTATTCTATGGGATGATCAGGTTTGCTGGAGTTTGCAGCGAATAGTACTCCCATTCACCCCTATGAGCGATTATCTCAATACCTTCGACCTCATCCCCATTGCAGCTTATCTCCTCACCTTGAGTGCTGTCGGCATCTAATTGAAGCGGAAAGCCTCCGGCAATCTGGAGGAGTATATCGTCGGGGGAAAGAAGATGCCTTTCTGGGCTTTGGGGACTTCCGGTACGACTCAGTTTCTCGATATGTCGGGTACGGCGGTAGTTGTGTCGATTTCTATCTGATGGGACCGCAGGGCTTTTTCATCAATTTCGAAGGGCATGTGATTCTCTTCGTTTCGATCGTTATGCTTTGGTCGGGCAAGTATCACCGGCAATCCGGTTGCTAGGCTGCGGCGGAGTGAAACATCTTTCGTTTCGGCGATGGGACGGGCTGTCGATTCGATCAGGTCATGCAAGTCGCAGCGGCGGTTATGATCGCCTTTGGCTTTTTCGACATCTCCGTGCAGGGGTAAACTAGAGCTGCAGAGTTGCGAGGGAATTGTGGATTGATGCGCTGAACGAGGATGCCATGATCCGATAGTCTTCTTCAAGAGTGTCTAATAACTCGAGAGTAGTAGGGCTGGCTTGCACCGTGTCGCGATACCAAATCCCTCTCGAACTACGCGGTGCGATCCGCGCTAAGCGGGACTAGCGCTACGCTAGAACTGGGCGCGTGATTTGGCGCTTTGATGACTTAATCCGATCAAATATGAAGATACGTATTCAATAGTTGGAACAATTATCTGTTTTAAAGATTTCCCCTGGAATAGATAATCGTCTCTTTTGGCTGTTCCTCTAACCAATGAGAAGCCGCTGGAAATCAGGTAAAAGGATTAGGCGAAGCTAGTTTTCGCCGATTCCGATTAGGGGCGCGTTTACGCTTTTTCTCTCCTCTGGGGTGGGAAAATGCCTAAACAAGTCGTCCATCATTATTCGCAGGGGTTTGCGGATTACATCGCGAAAAGCCTCATCCATTCGTTGACGATTCGCGCCTGCCGGGGGTGTGTCACGCTGGCTGTAAGTTCCTAGTGTATTCAGTTCTCCATGCTTGGTTAGCCTGGCTTGAATCGTGGCGACCAAATCGCCGGTTCGATCCTGTTCGAATCGCATGGCGTAGATTTTCAGAACCGGACCATCGCCAGGCTCTTCCCGTTTTCCTAAGACATAAGTTTGTATCGGAAGTTGGTAATCGTGGAGCAACTCTTGCATCACTTGCGTAAAGTCCTGTCGTCGATCTTTCTCCATGTTGTCTGCAAGCTCAGGCATGCTCGATTCGTAGAGCGGATTCCCCGAGTGATTGAATTCGATGAATAGGGCATCCGCTTCCTCTAGAAAGATGTATTGTTCGGTGTCTTGAGAGTCGATGCTCGCGCAAGCGGCAAGCAACAACCCCAAGAACGGAGCGACGGCATTTTTTGTCGATTGTAAATTCAATGGTTTCGGTTCGGTTGGTGTAGCGCTTGGGGTGGGTTGCCCATGAAGGCAGACTTTAAATTCGATTTGCGTATCCTGGGCGTAGTTAGAATGCAGCGTATCAGATCTCAAATTTCAGGGTTATGTCGAGCGAGTACTGTAATTGAGGAAACGGTGGAAGGGAGCATTGCAGAATTTTAAAAGGAAAATGACTCTACCTCGCTTACAATGCTGTTCACGCACCCGCCCAAGCACCTCAAGAAGACATTGATTTCTATCAAACGAAATACCCGCATCTTTGGGAAACGCGAGCTATCCTCATGGCGATACTCAGGCATCTCGACGACGGAGTCGGTTCTGTTGTCAAGAAGCTGAAAGACGAAGATATCTGGGAAAATACACTGCTCTTCTTTCTCACCGACAACGGCAGTGCTTCTGCTATGGATGCCGACAATGGGCTTCTGCGCGATTTCAAGCACAGCGTTTACGAAGGGGGAATCCGCACCCCTTGAATGGTTAGCTGGCCCGCTCAGGTTAGCGGTGGACGCGTCATCGATACGCCCATCATCTCTTTCGATATTCTTCCCACCGTCCTAGACGCGCTGAACGAGTCACCCCCTGAAACGGAGGACTTCGACGGCAAGAGCATTCTTCCGCTTCTCAAGGGAAAAGATCATCCCCACCACAATGTACTGTATTGGGATACCGGCGACGAAAAAATGGGATGGGCAGTTCGAAAGGGCAATTGGAAGCTAATCGGCAAGCGACAAAAGCTCGAACTGTACGATTTAAACAAAGACTCGTCCGAAGCGACGGATCTAGCGAAGAGGTATCCTGAAATTGTAAATTCACTACAAACCCTTTACCAGAACTGGCGCACCGAAATGCCTGAACCGCTGTAGAAGCGAAATACGAAGTAACGATAGGGGAGTTTGGGTCCTCATTTCCGCGAAATTATGTTACTAGTGCGTAAGTTTCAAGGAGTCGCAGCAATTTTAATTTCGGAAAGCGTTACCATGGGGTTAATTTTTGCCTCGTGATCTCTTGAGGCTTTAATTCCCTTCGGGCAAATACCTCGAAGCTGGCTTTGTTTCTGACGTTGGTCGCTACCTTTAAAATACCTCGGGGCTCTTGACTCGGCGTAGTTCTAAGGATGGAAGCGGTTGCGCCGGGGATGATTTATTCCAGAAAAGTCTGTGCCATATACAGGCGGGTGTTTTGGGTGGGTGAAAAATTGCTTGCTTTGTACAGGGTGAATTGCCCCATTATGGATTTCAGGTATCCAACCCGCTTGTACTCTTTGTTAAAAACCTCCTGATGCTTCACTTCTCTGCTCGCGCTAAACAAGCGGCTTTTTCGTTGCTGCTAATCTTGTCGATACCTACCGCGGTATGGTCTCAGTCCGCGCTTTCCGAAGCGGGGGTGGGCGACAATTCGAGTTTTCTCTTTGAGCTCGAAGCCTACGCGAAATACGGGGGAGACATAGATGTAATCGACGGTATGACTGGAAAGCGTTACCACCGATCGAATGACGTGGTGAAGGCGATCAATGCGAGTTTCCCAAAAATAATGGGGGGACTCCACACAATGCTGCTCGTTTTAGAGCTGAAGCACATGGAGGTTCACATGACGAAAGGCATTGAGCACACTAAGAAGCTTGGCGACTTGGCGGATTCGTTTGGGATCAAGAGATTTATGGTTGAGGATGATTCGTGGTTTCTGAAGGAGCGAAGGATACTCGCTCGACTGAGAAAAGAGCCGTTCTTTCAGATCAAGGAACTGGTCGTATGGCATCGCGATGAACTTAGTTCTATAGGGCTTCGCGGTAACGAACGGGCGAAGAACTTGCGATTCAATCCAGAAATACTCGATTGGGAACGCCGCGTTTTAACGGAATGGGAAGTGAATATCCGCACGCGAAAAAGTTTTAGACGGGTTAATAAATGGCAGGGGTTGAATCTGGATACGAATAGGGGGTTTCATATTAGCGACGGCCTGCCGACCAATATTAGTACGTCGAGTTTTAGAGAAGTCAAAGTTTCGTATCCTATAATCGTTTACAGTGATAGAGACGAGCAGGAGCAGATCGATCATTTGCAACGATTGATCGTGAAGAATATGAGCTACTTGTATGATCCCTTTTCCTGGGGAGCAAAACGGGCTACGCGTTTTAGAGGGAGAATTGCGGGTGAGTTGCTTAAGCACATGAAGGATCGGAGCTACCGTGTGACTGATCGCGAATGGTTTGATCCAACGATATGCAATTTCCTAAACGACGTAATCGCGTTGGAGATACACGGCTTGAAGGAGATTTATGATTTTTATGTGGTGAAGCGGTTTGAATCGAACCCGAACCTGATGGGGGAGGAAATGGATCCGCTAAACTGGAACCCTGGCGAGGAGCGCGAAACCTCTAAAAAGCGGACGAATGTTAAGGTATGGCTCAATTTCAATAACCCAACGGGCGCGCGGTTTGCGATGCTTGACGCGTATTTGCGTTATGGGGATGTTTTTTTGGACAATTTGCGATTAAAGCTCACCAGTCTGAAAACCAAAGAAGCGGGTAGGGGGATTATAGAAGAATCCATCAGCGAAGTGAGTGGCGTTCCAGCGAAGACTTACATCAAAGCCGCCCTCGAAGCCCAAGCAGACGGAATCATGCGCTTTCATGAACAATTAAGCGGTTAAGTTGAGCCTAGAAACGTGCGAAGTAAGCCCGGTCTTGCGCTAGGGCTGGTCTGCCTTCACGCCTTCGCTTTGCGATGGCGCTGTAGACCAAGCGGTGAGTGAACCGACGAAGTTGTTTAGCTACTTTGAAATGGACATATAAATAGGGACAGGTTAATAGTCAATAAGGCCTATGCGGCACTACTACGGCCATAGATCCAACAAGAAGCGGGGCAAGGGAGGATACAGGCTGCTAGAGGATAACCAAGTGGCTTTGGACGCTGCGGTAGATTCGGTAGACCTCGATACCGGCTC
>TARA_B110000037_G_scaffold212983_1_pt1 | contig 21145 bp, 17 predicted proteins | sample TARA_B110000037 | Tara Oceans TARA_B110000037 (sample SAMEA4397196) | marine metagenome | biome: Polar Biome; feature: [MIX] marine epipelagic wind mixed layer (ENVO:01000061); material: water (ENVO:00002006), including particulate matter (ENVO:01000060) such as... | depth 10-100 m
GAGAGCATTACCTTTACGCGGGCGTACTGCCAGTATCCGGTTTGCGGTCCTTCACGAGCTTCTTTGTTGAGTGGATTGTATCCAGAATCTACAGGTGTATTGAACAATACGGTGGATATTCGAGAGTCACGTCCCGGTACGGTGTCATTGCCTCAGCGATTTAAGGATAGCGGCTACTGGGCGGCGGGGACGGGGAAGATCTTTCACAATCCGAAGTTCACGCCTACAGAAGAAGCCTGGGATGAATTCATCAAATTCACGAATGACAAGCATGGTATTGAAATAGAAGCCCAGGCGGAGTTTGAAGCGAAGAACGGTTCTATCGACGATCGAAAAAATCGGCAGGCATGGAAGGCGTTTCTGAGTGCCTATTCGACGCAGACTCGTGGGCAAACGCCTCCAGGCTACGGCCCGACCGACTTGTCGGACGAGCAGCATATGGATGGGAAAAATGCGCGGCAAGTTGCTGATTGGCTGGATAATCAGTCTTATGGCGAGAAGCCATTTTTTATCGCTTGTGGCATTCAGAAGCCGCACGTGCCATTTCTTGCTCCGCAGAAGTATTTCGATCGCTTCCCGTTAGACGAAATTGAATACGATCCGATTCGAAAAGATGATTGGGACGATATTCCAGCGAAAGCTGCGTCGCTCCGTTTCCCGGCGTTCGGGTTTGAAATGAGTAAGGAGAATGACTCGCTTCGTAGAGAATATATACAGGCCTATCATGCGTGTATCTCATTCATCGATACTCAGCTTGGACTCGTTTTCGATGCCTTGAAGGAGAGCGGTCATTGGGAGGATACGATTATCGTTTTCACTTCTGATCATGGTTATCATTTGGGAGAGCATTCGATGTGGGGGAAAGTAACCTTGTTCGAGGAATGCGCTCGCGTGCCAATGATGATGCGCGTTCCGGGAATGACGCCTGCGGGAGTTAAAAGCGATTCGCTTGTCGAGCATGTGGATTTTTATCCTACTCTACTTGAGCTTTGCGAGCTGGATGCGGCGAGTCCTCTTCAAGGTGAGAGTATCGTGCCCTTGTTGAAGAACCCTGAGATGAAAGGCAGAGATTACGCGTACACAGTTGTCAGTCGTGGACAAAAATTGGGGCGCTCGATTCGTTCGGATCGCTGGCGTTATGCGGAGTGGTTCGATGCGGAAAACGCGGAGCTTTACGATTTAAAGGCTGACCCGATGGAGTATACGAATTTGGCGGGAAACCCTGAATACGCTTCGCAATTGAAAACGATGCGGAAAGCGCTCGCGAAGGTGAAGCAGACCGCGGGAAGCGAACGGTAAGGGGGCGGGAGAACGTTTGCCTCAATATCCGATTGCTTCAAGCGGCTCTTTTTCTATTATTCTCAATTCGCGTCCAAAGTCCCCGAGCTGGACGGAACTTCTTACATCTTATGCAAATGAAAATCCTCGTACCTAGTCTAATGGCGACTGCTCTCTTTTTGAGTGCTTGCTCCAATGCTCCTCTGGCGGATAACGCCCTTAGCTCGGCCGAGCAAAGCGATGGTTGGAAATCGCTTTTCGATGGTTCCTCTCTTGATGGATGGCGTGGTTACAATGGAGTCGATATGGAAGGTATTTGGACTGCGGATGCGGGCACGATGCATTTGGTTGGTCGCGAGAAAGGCAGCCCGCATGTGAATATTATCACTAAAGCGGTGTATGATGATTTCGATCTCCGTTTCGATTGGAAGGTAGAAGAGGGCACGAATTCAGGCGTGATGTTCCATGTTGGAGAAGGCCCGAAGCAGCCTTATCTGACCGGTCCTGAGTATCAGGTGCTCGACAATTTCGGTTTTCGTTCAGGCAAGGGTCTCCCTGTTGGTCCCCTCGAGCATTCGGCTTCGAATTATTCGATCGAGCCAGCCGTTAGCGACGAGACCAAACCGGTCGGCGAATGGAACTCAGGTCAAATCGTAGTGAAAGGCGACCATGTCCAGTATTGGCTAAATGGAGTGAAAACGGCCGAATACGAAATGCACAGCGTCAAGTGGGACGAACAAGTCGCAAATTCTAAGTTTAAAAACTGGAAGGACCTCGCAACGCTCGGCAAAGGCCACATCGGCTTGCAAGACCACGGCCACCGCGTTTGGTTTCGAAATTTGAAAGTAAAGGAACTGTAGGTTTTTTGCCCCACGAATCGCTCGAATATTCACGAATCAATTTATTATGAATGATGATGGGATTTAAAAAGTCAATTCGTGTAGATTTGTGCGATTCGTGGGCGAAAATTCTTCTCGCTTCGCTTGTTTCCTCGTTCGTGGGTTTCGCCCAGGATCGGACGAACGTCGTTCTTATCATCGTCGATGATATGGGCTATAGTGATATTGGCTGTTATGGATCTGAAATCCCGACACCGAATATCGATTCGCTTGCGGAGAATGGATTGCGATTTCGACAATTCTACAACACGGCAAAATGTTGGACGACTCGCGCATCTCTTTTGACGGGTCTCTATTATCACCAGGTAACCGAACTGAAGATACTCGAACGCAAGGGTGTCACGATCGCCGAGGCTCTTGGAGAAAATGGCTATCGAACGATTATGTCGGGCAAATGGCATTTGTCGGGCGGGCAGTTGGACAATCCGGAATTTCAGCCCTTGGCTCGAGGTTTCGACGAGTTCTACGGAACTATTCTTGGGGCCGGTTCGTTTTACGATCCTTACACCTTGCAGGATGCAGACAAACGCATCGAGCCGGATGAGGATTTCTATTACACGGATGCAATTACCGAGCATGCTGTGAACAGCCTTCGAGCGGTTGCGAAAGAGGGAAAGCCTTTCTTCCATTACGTTGCCTACACGGCGCCGCACTGGCCGATGCAGGCGCCAGCTGAGGAGATTGAGAAACACAAACACTTGTATCTAAAAGGTTGGGACGCGATTCGAGAAGAGCGCTATGCCAAGCAATTGAAACTCGGAGTAGTGGATGCTCGTTGGGGTGCGAGTGGTCGCGATAGTCAAGTAGCAGCCTGGGATGAAAACGATCCGGACCGTGAATGGCAGATTCATCGCATGGCGACTTATGCAGCCATGCTGAATATCGTAGATCGAGGTGTAGGGCAAATTATCGACCAGCTGAAAACGCAAGGAGCCTTTGATAACACTTTGATTTTGTTCATGTCTGACAATGGCGGTTCCCCAGAGGATATAGGATTCAATAATGGAGTCTTCTGTCTAGGCGGAAGTCAGACGACGTTGTCGGGGACGCATGTTCAAGTCGGTCGCGACACTGGTGTCTTACCTGGTCCGGAAGAAACGTTCCAGGGAGTAGGGCGCGAGTGGGCGAATGTTAATAATACGCCTTTCCGTGAATTTAAAAATTGGTGTCATGAAGGAGGGATCGCCACCCCGCTCATTGCTCATTGGCCCAAAGGAATAGCCCGTAAGGGCGAGTTAAGCGATGAAGTCAGTCACGTGATCGACATAATGGCCACCTGTTTAGAAGTCACCGGAACGTCTTATCCAATCGAATACAAGGGCAACAGTATCATTCCTCATGAAGGAAAATCGCTTGCTTCGACCTTTGCCGGGAAAACGCTCGGCGAGCGAACGGTTTTCTGGGATTACGCAAATCATGCCGCGGTCCGCTCTGGCAAATGGAAGCTGTTGGCCCCGTCGACGAAAAAGATAGAGTGGGAACTCTACGATATGGAAGCCGACCGCTGCGAATTGAATGACCTAGCGGACGATTTCCCCGAAAAGGTCCAAGAAATGGGCGCCCTCTACAAATCCTGGCAAGCCCACGTCGGCCCTGACCGCAACAAAGCCAAACCCTCAAATGCGAAATAGCTCCGATGCTCTTCGTCGTTCGATGCCTGGCTTCACTTTGTATATTCTCGTTTGTCGCTGAATTGACGTTTGCTGAGGATGAGGAAAGGCAACCTTATCCGGATAGTGAGGACATCGAGCGGTTTGTTTTGGATTGGTCGACTCACAAGCGTTTCGCTCAGGGGAGCGATAACTTTCAGCTTACGTGGGCCGAGGATGGTCACCTTTACGGAGCTTGGGGTGATGGCGGTGGTTTTGGCGGGACTAACGGTAGAGGTCGAGTTGGTCTGGGGATCCCTCGAATCGAGGGCGATGCTGACGACTATCGAGGCTTTAATGTATGGGGTGGTTTCGAACCCGACCGGCCGGCGTCTTTTGATGGTAAAAGTTGGGGGATGATTGGCGTGAGCGGAGAGTTGTTTATGTGGCTGGTGCCGGATCATCCGGAAGGGAAATCACATCGGAATCACTACGAGTACGTGGAGCTGGTTCGATCAAGCGACTCAGGGCAGGGTTGGCTTTTTCGATGCTCCGACTCCATGGGGCCCCTGGGCGACGATTGAATATTATAGAAATGATGTTCCATTTGGAGCGATTCGAATGGGTAGCGAGCTAGCCTGAAATAATAACGTGTTCTTTGCGGCCTTCGCTACGAAGTGGTTGGACGGCGAGCGATTTGTTCTGAATTTCACCGGCGGCGGTAACGGCAAGGACAACGATTCGTTTAATACTGTCGAAGGCCGATTTGTTCGCGCGGGAGAAAATTGAAAACTCTCAAATTGAGCTCTTGTTTTAAGCTACCACAAAAAAGGCCAACGTTGGCCTTTTTTGTGGTATAGAGGGTGTGGAGAGAGTGATAGGCATATTTAATGCGAGCTCTTTGTGTTGGTGTCACCTACTCGATCCGGGACGTCTCGCGCCACCTTCTCGAGAGTGGCACGATGGTGATGGGAGTGAGTTCGATCTGAGCCTTCAGGTTTTTAGGCATTGTATTAAAGCTCTGGGTAGAGGTTCCAGTCTCGTGGATAGATGATGTCGAAGGAAGTGGTGAAGGTTTGCGCTTCTTTGGGTTCGAGTGTGGCTTCCCATTTGAAGATGCCGTCGTTTTCGTCGTCGATAGTTACCTCGTCGATGGCGGGAGCTTTGCGTCGGATTTCGATTTTCGAGTTTTGGGCGATTGGGAATTGGTCGACTAGAATAATCTTGTGAGCGACGGAGTGGTAGTTGGTTACTTCGTTAGCGTATTCGCGTTGCAAGGTCGTGGTCTTGTCTATGAAACCGGAGTTGGTGTCTTTCTTCGAACCTTCGCGCCGTTTCACTACGATGTTGGCATCGGTGCCGAGGGAGAGTTCGGTTTCTTCATCCGGGAGGATCTTTTCAAGGGCGACTTTGGAAGAGAGTTTTCCGTCGACGAACGCGAGGGCTTGGCCGGGCAGGATTGGTAGGTCCAGAGTGTTGCGGATTTTAGCTCTCAAATAAGTATCGAGCTGAACTCTCGGAACGGCTTCCGACCAGAACTCCGCTTCGAGACTGGCCTCGAGCACTTTGAATGCGCTGCTCTCGCGAGAACTGGGAACGTTGATGCGACCGGGGATTGTGGCTTGGAAGGAGACCGTGGATGCAGATACGGCGACTTTTTGAGATCGTAGTCTCGCGCCTGCGATAGTCGATGTTTCTGCGTATCCGTTTTTATTTGTGGCATCGACTGAGAATGGGGAAAGTTCAAAAATTTCTTCGTTAGCGCGACCTCTAGCTTTTGAATACGATTCCTGATTCCTCAACGCCAACGGAAACAGCACAGGTACGTTGCCTTGCCGGTTAGCTTGATTGGTGTGAAGGGAGAGTGTGACGTCGTTCCAGTCTTCGCCGGTGTTTTGCCAGATGGTCGCGAAGTATCCAAAATCTAATGCCTTCTCGTCTGGACGAGCGCGCAACTCGTATTGGGGAATCCAATTGGCTGAGTTGACGAGGTAGCTCAAGACGATTTCGATTTCGCCGGACTCTGCCATTTCGATTTCGACTTCCGCGATCGAGGCGAGCAGGCGGTCGGTTCCGATGGCCTCTTTGAGCTCTTTTTGAATGTCTTCTATATGCTCGTCGATCGCTTTGATTTCGATTTCAACCGCATCTATTTTGGCGTAGGCGGATTCTTGAGTCGTTGCGACGAATGCGGCGAGCTCTTTGGCTTGGTCGAGGGTTAGGGACTGGCCTTCGTTGATCTTGCCGAATTCCTGGGAAAAAGTAGACCGCATATTTTGGGCAAAGGTTATGTCAGCTTTTGCCTCGGAGTAGATGCGTTGTTTGAGAGCCTTTTCTTGATTGGCTAAGTCGAGCTTGTCTTGGAGGGCTTTCACGTCGTCCGATTCCTCTTGATTTCCAGGGACGTGGATCTTGGCGTTGCGGATGAGGCCGTCGGGCTGATTCAGAAAATTGGCCTGGAGAGCGGTGGGGTCGACGCGGGTTGGAAGATATTCGAATTGGATAGTCGATTTACCGGCTGGAACGGTGACGCTTCCTTGGCGTGTAACAAGGGCGCCGTCGCGAAAAAGCGCGATCTCTTGAATGGTCGTCGAAGCGACTATTTCATCGGCTTGCGAGACGTTGGATACAAGGGCGCTGACCGTGATGGCGAGAAGAGTACTGTATTTCATAGAGCTAACGTTTAGGATTAGGAACGTTGCCAGGAATATCCGCTGGATGATCCGAGAAGGCAACGTTATTGGGAAACGTATGGGGAGGGTGTTTTCTTAGATTCAAGGCGTGGGTTTTGTTTTGGCTCTTCGAAGGGTTGACCTTTTGGAGGAAGTGGGGATGGTGCCTGGCTGAGACGATTGGACGATTTTGAGGCAGACTCGACACATTCATATTAAGGGAGCTCGCGAGCATAATTTGCGGGACGTCGAAGTGAAGATCCCACGGGATAAGCTGGTCGTGATCACGGGTGTTTCCGGCTCGGGAAAATCTTCGCTAGCGTTCGATACGCTGTATGCCGAGGGTTATCGCAAGTACATGGAGAGCCTATCGACGCAGGCTCGGCAGGCGATGGAGCAGTTCAAGCGACCGGACGTGGATTTCATCCATGGGCTTTCGCCAGTCTTGGCGATTGAGCAGCGGGCGGGTGGTTCGTCGCCGCGCAGCACGATCGCGACGGTGACTGAGGTAGCCGATTACGCACGGCTGTTGTGGACCTTGAGAGGTGAGCAGCGATGTCCTAAAGACGGTGGATTGATTTCGCGTCAAACGCTTGATGATTCGGTGGATAGAGTGCTCTCTCTGCCGAAGAAGTGTCGGGTGATGATTCTGGCTCCATTCATGGTGGCAAAACCGACTGTAATTCGGGAGGAGTTGCCGCGATTGCGGCAGAAGGGTTTTCAGCGGATTCGTATTGATGGAGAAGTGAAGAATATCGACGACCCGGATGTCGAGCCGCGCGGAAGAAATGCAGTGCCAGTGGATTTGGTAGTGGATCGGCTGGTTGTCGACGAAGGGCAGAAGAGCCGTATCGCGGATTCCTTGGAACTGGCGTTTAGCGAAGGCAAGGATCGGGCGATCATTCTGTATCAGGAAGATCGCGACGGGGAATGGTTGGAGCTTGGTTTGAGTCGAAATCTCGCCTGCGCGGATTGCGGTGAAGTGTACGAGCCGATTTCTCCACGTCATTTTTCGTTCAATACGGCCGAAGGCTCTTGTCCAGAATGCGGAGGAATCGGCAAGACGCGTCGGTTTCTGGAAGAACTTGTGGTTCCGGATCCGAGCAAATCGGTCAAGAGCGGAGCGATGAAGCCGCTTCGAATTGGAGGAAAGCAATTGATCATTCGAAACAACGCTTTGCTGCGCCAGCTGGCGGAGCAATTGCCGTTTGACCCGAAAACGCCTTGGGAGGATTTGGACGCCGAGACGCGCCAGGCCTTGTTGTATGGCGTGGAGGATCGTATGTTCGAATTTAAGCTAACGCGCCGAAAGACTAAACCGGCTCCGCAGGCTTTTGGAGGAATGATCGCTCTGCTGCAGAAGTCATATTTGGAGACGAAGAGCGATGGATTCCGAGCGCGTTTGATGACGTATCAGACTGACCAGCCTTGCTCGCTCTGCGAGGGGCGCCGTTTCAGTCCCCGCAGCGCGAATGTTTTTGTGGAAGGCAAGAGCTTGCCGGATTTCCTATCGATGGATATTGGGCAAGCTCACGATTTCGCTTGTTCGTTAGAAGGGAGCGAAGATCGGGTGTCGACTTACGGGGAAGTGTTGGACGGAGTTGAGCTGCGTTTACGTTTTCTGAAGGAAGTCGGATTGGACTACCTGACATTGAATCGTCAATACAGCACATTGAGTGGTGGCGAGGCGCAACGGGCGCGGTTGGCTACTCAGTTGGGAATGAGTTTGGTGGGAGTCGTGTACGTCTTGGATGAGCCGAGTATTGGTTTGCACCCGAAGGATAATCGAAAGCTGATCGAATCGCTAAAGGAATTGCGCGACCGCGGGAATTCCGTGGTCGTCGTGGAGCATGACGAAGACACGATGCGAGCGGCGGACCACTTGATAGAGCTCGGTCCAGGCGCGGGAGCCTCGGGGGGCGAGATCTTGTTCGAAGGCAGCCCTAGCGATTGCGCGAAAGGGAAGGTCGCTGCGTATTCGACAGGCGATTATTTGTCAGGAAAGCGAACGTTGACCAAGGAAGCAGAGTCGCGATTACCCGGCGAGGATTGTCTGGAAGTCCTCGGGGCGAGTCAGCATAATCTTCAGGTCGCCGACGCGCGTTTTCCGGTGAATTTGCTCACCTGCGTGACAGGTGTTTCGGGTTCTGGGAAATCGACTTTGGTGAATGATGTGCTGGCGAAGGCGGCGGCGCGGAAATTGAATCGTTCGAAAGCTATCCCCGGCAAACACACGGGCATGAGCGGACTGGAGAAATTCGATCGAGTGGTACGGGTTAGCCAGGAGCCGATTGGGCAGAGCCCTCGCTCGAATCCGGCGACTTATACTAAGCTCTTCGATGTTTTGCGCGATTTGTATTCAAAAATTCCTTTAGCGAAAGTTCGCGGCTACAAGGCGGGGCGGTTTAGCTTTAATGCGCGTGGCGGTCGTTGCGAGCGCTGTCAGGGACAGGGGGCGATCAAACTCGATATGCTCTTCATGAGCGACGCGTATGTGGATTGCCCGAGCTGCAATGGAACGCGCTACAATCGCGAGACGCTGGAAGTCCGGTTTAGTGGTTTGACGATTGCGGAGACCTTGGATCTTTCGGTGAGCGAGGCTCTTGAGCAGTTTAAGAATGTTCCAAAAGTGATGGATAAGCTCCGTACGCTTGATGCGGTGGGACTTGGATATTTGAAACTCGGGCAGGCTGCCAATACTTTGAGTGGAGGAGAGGCCCAGCGGCTGAAGCTGTCCTTGGAGCTTTCGAAGCGATCTGCGGGCAGGGCTTTGTATATATTGGACGAACCGACAACGGGATTGCACTGGTCTGATATTCAGAAATTGTCAGACTTGCTTTATCAGCTGCGCGATCAGGGCAATACGGTTATCGTGATCGAGCATCACGTAGATTTCATTCGCTTGGCCGATTGGGTGGTCGATCTCGGTCCTGGTGGCGGTACCAATGGAGGAGAGATCGTGTTCGCCGGAACGGTGGATGGGATGATCGCCTGTCCGGAATCGGCGACAGGTCAGGCTTTGGTGAAGTAGGTCCTGGAATGGAAAAGCTAGCAAGGGCAGCGATGACGTTTCCGACTGCCCCACGTCGGGATGGATTTAAACTTTGGTTCATTTTAGTCTCATACACGGGTGTGAGAGCGGAAGTTGCAGGAAATTAGTCTCCTCGGGATTGCAATTTGTTAATGGGCTCTTTTTGAATGGAGTCAGTGCGAGGAGTTGTGAACAGGAGGGTGCTCTCGATTTCCCTAGGAATTTTTCTAGGAACGGTTTCGTTGGCGGCGGATTTCTCCGAGCAGAAGGGCGCTGGCTACTTCGAAGGAGCTTTGCGTTACGTGGTATCTCGCTACTCGATCCGATCGGGCAAGGCTCTGGAGCGGACTCAGACCAATGTTTTGGCAACCAAGGATCGGCTGAGCATTCCGTCGCTCGATGCCAATGAAGTGTTCGCGAATAATGCGCCGCCGGGTGTTTCATCGGCTCTATTTCGTCACGACAAGGGAGATTTTATTCTTTATGGTGACGATATAGATGCTTACCGATTCCGAGGGTATGATCAGGTTTTGATCGGGATTGCGTTTCGAGCGTTGGCTCTGAGCGGGGCTCCGGTGGACTTGACAGGACCGGAGGAATCAGGCCCGTATTTGTTGCGGGGTTTTCGGACGTATTTGAAGCGTTATCGAGGCGAAATGGATTTGCGTTACGATATGTATTTCACAAGCGACTACAGAGTGAATTGGGGTGCCTTGTCGGAATCGTGGCTTTTTGGAAATGGCGGATTGAAGGTCCCAGAACTCACGGCGATTTTGGAGCGGGGAGAAGTACCGGTGCGGATCGAGGCGTTTCGCGGATCGAAGAAACTGCTTTCGATGAACTTGATGATGGCCGATGAATTTACGGTAGGGAAGGAGCTCGTGGCGATTCCGCCGCAAAAGATACTTCACTCTTCGACGAGTCTGTTGACGCAATTGGCGAAAGAAGCGGCGGGCTTCGGTGGGGAAGAGTGAAGGTGCTGATCATTAATTCGCTTGCTGAATTGAGATCCTGAGCGCCCTTTGACAAAAGACGAGGACGTCTCAGAGATCTAAGATAGAACCTGCTTCTCCCGGTAGACTTTTGGGATTGAGCAAAAACTTATTTGAATCCATATCGCATGCGCACTTAACTTAATCACGTGATTAAGTTAAGTGCTCATGGGGTGAAGGAGGTGCTGGTCGAAAGAGGTCGTTGGGGGTTGAAGGATACCGATTTTGAGTTTGGGTTTCTTCTTTGAGGGGTTGACCTGTGGGATGGGGGATATTTAGGGTGGTTAAGGAATCCAATCGCAACGAATTTGCGGACTTATGTCTCGCCAATCTCATCATAATCGACCGCGACGCGGGAAGCGTCGTGTAAATAAGGGAACATTGTTCATCGCTTTGATTGTTCAATGCGTGTTCTTGGCTATAACGGTATTTATCATTGTTCTGGATACGCCGCAGAGCGAGCCGCCTCGTTTCGAAGGAAAGGCTAGCTCATATACGGAAAAAGAGGACTTCCATGAGCTGAAACAGCGGGAACGTTTTATGAAACGGATGGGGCGTTTGGATCCGATCCAGCGTTTGTCGGTCGAATCGGCGATACCGAATGATCTGCCTCCTTTGCCGGATTTGCCGGTCGAGTCATTCGACTTCGATGCGCAAAGCTCGGAGTTGATGGAGGAGTCGAGCGCTATGCTCGAGCAGTCGGGTTTGATGGAGTCGGGTATGCGCGGCGCGGGCAGTTCGTCTGCGGCGGCATTTTTTGGGGTTCAGGACTCGGGGCGCCGGATTGTGATCGTGGTCAATACTTCGGCTTCCGTTGTTCGAAAGGCGAAAAACAAAGGAGTATCTATCGAAAGGATACACGAGGAAGTGGTTGCGTTGATCGATGGGCTGGATAGCGGCACGCTTTTCGGGATTGTGCAGTTTAGTCAGGGCGCCCGGCGGTTCGCTCCGCAGCTCGCTCCGGCGATCAAGGGAAACAAGGAAGCGGCTACTCGGTGGACTCAAAGCGAGCTGAGGGGCAATCCGAAGGTGGAGAATGAGCGTTTGCTCGGACATGAAGCGGGCTTGCAGATGGCCGTTGAGATGGAGGCCGATCTGATTTTTATCGTGACGGACGGAGTGCTAAATAAGCGAATTCGTTCGGGGGGGTCGTATAAGTATCCGGAGATTCCCTATGAGATTCTCATTGGGACGATCGAGAAAGAGCTGAGGCGATTGGGAGCCCGCACGCGGATCCATGCGATTGGCTTCGAATTGGAGGAGAAGGACCGTCGGGGTTTGGATCGCTTGACGCGTCGGTTTAGTGGGACGCTGCGGGAGTTTTAGGTAAGGATGAGGGATGAATTCGGTTGAGGAATCGCGGGGTAAACCCGCTCTTACATTTCGTGTGTGGTTTGTAGGAGCGGGTTTATCCCGCGATTTTAATTTTACTGGATTTCGGCGAGGACGGATTGCCAGAGTTGAGTTTCGTTTGGATGGCCGTGTTGGTCGAGCTTTGTGGAGATAAGTTCGATGGTGGGTTCTTCGACATCGTGCTTGGGGTCGCCGGGAAGTTTGGGGCATGCTTTACAGGATAGGGCCCAACAGGCCCAAGAGCGCCATTTGCGTTGTTCGAGTCTTGGTTCCCCGAGGCGGTCGGCGTAATGTTGGAAGTGTACGCGGGGATTGCCGATGAAGGCTTCTTGGGGCGCGTTTTGTAGGATGTGAACGAGGGCTTGGTAGGGGAGCGGCCAGGGATCAAGGATAGATTCGCTTCCATCGAGATTGGCTCCCCAAGCGCGGTCGAGGCAGAGAATCGCTCGAGCGGGGAGGTTTTGCCGCCAGAGAACTTGACCGTAATCGAGGCAGGTTCGGTAGAATTCGCTACCGCGATCGTTACGACCGAATCGGTTGAGGGCTCGCCAATTCATCGCTGATTGGGGAGAAGGCAGATTTGGAATGTCGGTGATCGATGGAGTTGGGTCGATTGTTGGAGGGGGGGGGTGAATTTTGTAAAATAGCTTTGGATTTTTCTTGATGAAAAATGAATCGAAGAAAGGCGCAATGATTTGTTGCCAGGCCGCTAGAATATCTCGTAGGAGATGTTGCGTAAATTTAACACTCTATTTTGAGCGACACAGTGAACCACATTTCCCACGAAACGCCCGATATAAATCGATGCGATTTGCATGCCGAAGCCAAGCGCCCTTTAGGGCGAGTGTTTCGCAAGGCTCGTCCAGTAAACGAACACCCGGTTGATGGGTCTGGATCGGGAATATCGGCGCATGATAGTTGAAGGCCACCTATACCGAGTTATGGCTCAAGCGCGTAAATCGCATGCGCAATGTGGATGGAATCGACGATTTCTTAAGAGGCGGCTTGATCGCAGGTCCGCTTCGCGCAACTAATTTCGAATAAGCGTAATTTGAATTCATTACGGAATGCTTTTTGAGGACAACAAATGAGCGAACTGATTAAACACGAATGCGGAGTTGCCCAAGTGAGGCTGAAGAAGCCCCTGGAATATTTCGCCGAAAAATACGGCACGCCGTTGTATGGTTACTACAAGTTGTTCTTGTTGATGGAGAAGCAGCGGAACCGGGGCCAAGACGGCGCTGGGGTTGCGGCCATCAAGTTCGACATGCCCCCGGGCCAGCCGTACATGTTTCGCGAGCGAAGCGTCAAGACGAACGCGCTCGACAAGATATTCAAGGATACGATCAAGCAGTATCAGAAACTTCAGCGTAACGGGGATATTTTGGCGGACTACGTGCCGTCGATTAAGGCGAAGTACGATTTTTGCGCGGAGTACTACATGGGGCACCTCAGGTATGGCACTTCGGGCGGATATTCTCTAAGCGTTTGCCACCCGTTTTTCAGACGCAGCAGTTGGCCGACTAAGAATCTTATGTTGGCGGGCAACTTCAACATGACCAACACGAAGGAGCTCAACGAAGGGCTTATCGCGATGGGGCAACATCCGATTTTCGCGACGGATACGCAGGCCTTGCTTGAAAAAGTGGGTTTCCATTTGGACGAGGCCCATGACAACCTCTATCGCTACCTTCGCGATGAGGGACATGAGGCGGGTGAGATCTCGGAGCGGATTCTCAAAGAGATCGACCTGGTAAAGGTCTTCCGTAAAGCAGCGGAATCTTGGGATGGTGGTTATACGCTGATCGGGGCGATCGGTAATGGAGACAATTTCATTTTGCGTGACCCGCGTGGAATTCGTCCGGCGTTTTATTTTGATGACGACGAAGTTTTCGCTGCGGCATCCGAAAGAGCGCCGTTGATGACGATTTTCAACAAGGGCCTCGAGGATATCCATGAGGTGCCGCCTGGCCATATCATCGTTGTCAAGAAATCTGGTGAGACGATTTGCGAGGAATTCACGAAGCCGGTGCCAGTTGCAGAGCGTGTCCAATGTTCGTTCGAGCGCATTTACTTTTCGCGTGGAAATGACGCGGATATCTACAAGGAGCGGAAGGCTCTGGGAGCGCAGCTTTCCAATCAGGTGCTCACGGAAATCGACCATGACCTGGAAGATTCGGTGATAAGCTTCATTCCGAATACTTCCGAAGTGGGTTATTTTGGGTTTTTGGAGCAATTGCGCCTGGAACGACGTATTCGCGTAAAGCAAGCGATTCTCGATGCGCAAGACAAAGGTGAGCTGACGGATGATTTATTGGATGATCTTGTCATGCGTAATTGGCCGCGTGGCGAAAAGATCGCTCATAAGGACCAGAAGTTGCGGACCTTTATTTCTTCGGAGGACTCTCGCAATGAAATGGCGTCGCATGTTTACGATGTGACCTATGGTATCGTCGAATCGAAGGATAATCTGGTGTGCATCGACGATTCGATCGTTCGTGGAACGACCTTGCGCAAGTCGATCTTGAAGATTCTCAGTAGTTTGAATCCGAAAAAGATAGTCATCGCTTCGACGGCTCCTCAGATTCGGTATCCAGATTGTTATGGCATTGATATGTCGGAGTTGGGCAAGTTCATCGCCTTCGAGGCAGCGACTGCTTTGCTTAAAGAATGCGGTAAGGCCGATACGCTCGCTTCGGTTTACCGAAAGTGTATGGATTGCTTAAACACCGAGGAGCCTTGCCTAATCAACTACGTAAAGGAAGTTTACGCCCCGTTCACGGACGAGCAGATTTCACGAAAGATCTCGGAAATCGTTTATCCGAAAGAAATGGGATGGGATGGCGAAGTCGTAGTGATCTATCAAACGGTGGAAGGATTGCGGAAGGCTTTGCCGGATCATCGAGGAGACTGGTACTTCACAGGCAATTATCCTACGCCAGGAGGCTATCGAGTTGTGAACCAGGCCTTTGTTAACTACTACGAGAAGTCGACCGGAAGAAGCTACTGAGAAGAACGGTTTTTAGGTTGTAGGTGTTTAGGGAAGTAGGGAGCTACTAAATATCCTTTGATTAAAGTTCGAAACCTAAAAGCCTAAGCCCCTACAACCTAATAACCTAACTTACCATGCCAGCGAAAAAGAAAGTCAAAGCGTATGCCCAAGCGGGCGTAGATATAGACCTTGGAGATCAAGTAAAAGGCGATTTGAAGAAATCCCTCTTGGGGGCGTCGCGTCCGGAAGTGATGGGTTCCGTAGGCGGATTCGGAGGTTTGTTCGATTTGTCGAAGTCGAAGTACAAGGAACCCGTTTTGGTTAGTAGTATCGACGGTGTGGGTACGAAGCTTAAGTTAGCCTTCGACTCGGGGCAGCACAAGAGCGTCGGCATGGATATCGTGAATCATTGCATCGATGATATTTCCGTGATCGGAGCGGAGCCGCTTTTCTTCTTGGATTACCTCGGGCTTGGAAAACTGGAGCCGAAGGTTTTCAGGCAACTGATTTCAGGAATGAAGGAAGCGTGTTCGGCGGCTAATTGTGCTCTCATTGGAGGGGAAACCGCGCAGATGCCAGGGTTCTACCATCCGGGCGAGTATGATATCGCTGGAGTGGTTATCGGGATTGCCGAGAAGAAAAAAATGCTCTCTGGGCAGACGATTAAACCAGGGGATTTCGTTATAGGACTGCCGTCGAATGGCTTGCATACGAATGGTTATACTTTGGCCCGCAAAGTGATTTTCGAAATGGCTAAGATGAAAGGCGCCGACAAGGTTCCTGGTTCACGCCAGAGCGTCTTCAAAGCGTTGCAAGCTCCGCACACGAATTACGCGCCATTGCTTCAGGGTTTGCTCCAGAAGTTCAATACAGGCCGTTCTTCGAAGTTCCGCAAAAATAACAGTATTTTTGGAATCGCTCACATCACCGGTGGTGGATTCACGGGTAATATTCCGAGAATTCTGCCAGAGAAGGTGAACGTTGAAATTGACACGAATGCTTGGAAACCGCTTCCGATTTTCGATTTGATTGAGAAGTCTGGCAAAATCGACTTCGACGAAATGTACGAAGTATTCAATATGGGCATCGGCATGACGATCGTTGCCAGCCCTGAAGGTGCAAATGCGATTTTGAAGCACTGTCACGCTCACGGAACGAAAGCCGTCACGATCGGACAAGCTGTTAAGGGCGAAGGTAAGGTTACGCTTAAGCGGTAGAGGAGTTTTTGCCCACGAAGCCACAAAGAGTTTATAAAATACGTTTTGAAGACTCTTTTGTATTTCTTGGTGTTCGTTGCCGGAACACCTCTTTTACGCTCAGAGCGTGTGGCGGGCACTGAGCTTGTTGAGAAGCGCTTGTCGCCTTTCGTCTTGGATATGGCTCGAAAGGAAATTGCTGAGAAGCAGCGATTGGTTGATCTACTTCAAGGAAATGTTCCGAACAACGTAAAGCTTTACAAGGCCGAGCAGGAGCGCATTGATTTCGTCTTAGACCGATTCGAAGGGATCGGTCGCTAGTTACATTCTCTCAATTCAGAAACAATCGATAATTATGCTCGTTCATACTGTATTTTTCAAATTCAAAGAATCGTCTACCGAAGCGGATGTTCAATCCTGCGCGGGCGACGCTCGTAACCTTTTAGCCAAGGTCGAAACCGTTAAGGCGCTCTACATCGGTAGTCCGGCGGATACGGAAGTTCGCCCAGTTAGCGTACGCGATTTCGATCTCGGTTTGACCGTTTTGTTTGAGAATATTTCGGATCAGGATGTTTACCAGGTTCACCCTCTGCACGACGAGTTCATCGCGAACAACAAGGATAACTGGAGCAGCGTTTCGGTTTACGACGCGGATTAAGCGGTTTCGCGAAAGCGATTCGAACGACCAGCGACGATTCTGCGATTACCGCGGGAGCGTCGCTTTTTTACGGGTAGACGTCGCGTTGTATCTTATTAGTAATTACGATTGATCCTTCTTGATATAGCGTTTGGCCTTTTGCTGCGAGTTCCTCCTCGCTTGACAGAGTCGTTTCAATAAGTAGAAACGTGAATCCATGGAGGCCGCGTTGACAGAGCCAGTGCTCGTTTTGAACCGCTTATGGCAGGCGGTTAATGTAATTGATGCTAAGCGAGCTTTTGGCTTAATTCTCACCGGTCATGCAAGTGTCGTTCATGCGGATGACGACGATTTTCGGATTTTCGACATGATGGATTGGATCGATTTTTCGCGTTATAATCCTCCCGTTTCAGAAATGGAAATGGTGCACACGGTGCGTCATCCAATTCGGGTGCCAAAGATTATTCTATTGTCGATCTTCGATAAAATGCCGAAAAAGGAATTGAAACTGACTCGGAAGAATGTGTTCGAGCGGGACAAATATCAATGCCAGTACTGCTTCAAGAAATTGCCACCGGAGGAGTTGAATTTGGATCATGTGATTCCTCGCGATTATGGGGGTAAGACGACTTGGGAGAATATCGTCTGTTCATGCGTCCCATGTAATTCCCGAAAATCGAATCGCTTGCCTCATGAGGCGAACATGCGATTGATACGTAAGGCTTCGAAGCCTCGTTGGCGTCCGGTTATTAGTTTAGTGGCTCGCGGTCGGAAGTTGGAGGAGTGGAAGCGCTTCATCGATATTGCTTACTGGAACGTCGAGCTGGAGAGCTAGGATGGCGGTCTTGTCCTCGGTTTGATAATCTGTTTCACGCAAAGCCGCGAAGACGCAACGGTTTTAAGAATCAAGGAAGGACTTGTTTGGAGCGGTATTCTCTTTGGGTAAATACTTCGGGACTAGGCCTGGAGTTGTTTTGACGTTTCGAGTTTTCCCCTTTGCGTCTTCGCGTAAGCCCTTTGTCGGTCTGAAGAAGATTTTCGTTTCGACAGCGCTTTTTACGCCAACGGCAGTTCGATGCGGAGGGTGGTTCCTTGGCTGCTAGATTGGGCGACTGATATGTCGCCGTTGTGCGAGCGTAGAATGCGCTTGGTGATGGAGAGCCCAAGTCCGGTGCCTTCGGACTTTCCTGTGAGAAAGGATTCGAAGATGTGATCTTGAATATCTTCCGGGATCCCAGTTCCTGTATCCGAAAAATAGATAGCGACCTTCTTTCGGCCGCCCTCGTCTTCGATTGTAGGGGATACGGTCATGCTGCCGCCGTCCGGCATCGCTTCGGATGCGTTGATTATAAGATTGAGAAAAACTTGTTGGAGTTGGCCTTTATTGCCGTTCACTATGACCTCATGCCCAACGGGCTCGCATTGCAGGGAAATGCGTTGTTGCTGCATTTTTAGCCTAACGAGGAGCATCGTATCTTGGATAAGTTCGTCGATCGACCAATTCGAATTGAGGCTTTCGGGGGCCTTGCTGAATGACAGCACTTTCGAGACGATTTCCTCTAGTTGATTGATCTTATCTTTGATGATTTGCGTATCCTTGTTTCGAGGATCGTTATCATCGTATTCGAATCCAAGAGAGCCGAAGAGTAGTTTTATTACGGTTAGCGGATTACGGATTTCGTGGGCGATTTCCGCGGAGAGCAGTCCGAGCGTGGTGAGGCGTTCGCTTTTTCTGAGTAGATCCTCACTGTCGAAAACGCGAGCGTAGAGGGCGGCGTTTTGGGCGGCTACGGCTGAAAGCGAAGCGAATGCTTGAAGTAATCGCTTCTCGTCGTTGGGGAAGCGATGTCGGTAACGAGTGAATACGTTGATAACTCCAATAACCTTGTTCTCATATATCATGGGTGTTGAGAGGCACGAGTTTACGTCGGCCATTTGCGGCGCGTCTTTAAGGTCGAAGTAATCCGGAGTGGTGATGCTGGGAAACTCGACTTGGCGGCGCGTTTTGATCGCCGGCGAATTCATGCTTTCTTCGAGCTGCAGGGTTTCGATTTTCGATCGATATTCCGGGTCGGGCGGCTTGACTGCTTGGAGGGATACTTGGTTCTTTTCTTCGTCGAATAGCTGGAGAGTAGCCATTCTGGCTCCGGTTAGGTCAAGGGCGGCTTCGGTGATACTATCCCAGAGGCCTTGCAGTTCCAGGTTCGAGACGACGCTCTGGCCTACTTCGAAAAGGGCTTTGAGTTGGTCGGATTGATTGATGAGTTGCCGTTGTCTCCAGACGGATTGCAAGGACCGGATCGATTCGTCGGCAATAGCTTGGAGGCGCTGGACATCGTTTTCGCTATACCGGTCGACTTGATCCGAATCGACATCGATGACGCCGACGATCTGGCCTTCGGAAATCATCGGAGTAGCGATCTTGCAACGGACGTTTTCTATCAATTGCACGTATCGAGAATCTTGAAGCACGTCCGGCGAGTAAATTGTCTTTCCCCGGAATGCTACTCTTCCAGAAATGCCTTTGCCGAGATGAAGGGCTAGCTCTTTGGTATTTGTTGGGTAGCCAAGAGTGAATTCCTTTTCGAGCAAACCGGAGTTGGGGCTGATCAATGCAATGGATGCGGACGAAGGCAGAAAGAGGCGTTGGACTTCTCCCATAATCGTTTGGAATACCTCCCGCACATTGAAAGCCGAGGTGCCGATTTGGCTGATTCGGTATAGGCTTAGCAGGAGTTCGGGATCATCGATCGAGTGACTTTCGTTGGATTGCGGCATTGGGAAATTAGGTATCGATTCGCGTGTAGATACCGCCTCCGAGGAGTTGCTCGTCGTTGTAGAAAGCGATGACTTGGCCGAGGGCGAGGGCGCGTTGCGGGTCTTTGAAAACGACTTCCGCGGTACCGTCGCCGTTGAGCGAATACGAAATAGCGACTCGAGGGTCGCGGTAGCGTACTTTGGCCTCGATCTCGCAAGGAGTTTCGATGGGCGCTCCAGTAAAACTCAGACTCGAAATACCGCAACTCGATGAGTAGAGCCCTGGCGCGGTGGGAGCTTCTAAGGAAATGAGCAATGCATTGCGGGCCTGATCTTTGCCAACGACAACGTAATTTCGGTTGTCGATATTGGAAGGAATCCTGATTCCCTTACGCTGGCCGATTGTAAAATAATGGAGGCCTTTGTGTTCGCCTAGGCTGTGGTCATCGTCGGCTCGAATGATGGGCCCTGGTCGATCGGGAACGTATTCGCGCAGGAAGTCCTGCATCTTGATGTTGCCAATGAAGCAGATGCCCTGGCTATCCTTCTTATTGGCGTTCGGCAGTTGGGCTTTCTCGGCGATGGCTCGCAATTCCGGTTTGTCGAGATGACCAATTGGGAAACAAGCTCGGGCGACTTGCTCCGGTTTCATGAGCGCGAGGAAATAGGTTTGGTCCTTGTTGGAGTCGGCTCCTTCGAGAATCACGGGTCCTGTAGGACGGTTTTCGAGTCGGGCGTAGTGGCCGGTCGCGACCCTGTCGAAGCCGTTTGCTAAAGCGTGGTCGAGAAAAACTCCGAATTTGATCTCACGATTACACATGACGTCCGGATTTGGGGTAATCCCGGATTGGTAGCCATCGAGTAGGTAATCGACGATCCGTTCACGATAGTCTTTCATCAAGTTTACCACGCGGAACGGGATGTCCAGCGCGTCGGCTACCGCCTTGGCGTCTTCAATATCTTGCTGCCAGGGACAGTCGCCGAGGATTTCGTCCTCGTTGATCCAATTCTTCATGTAAGCGCCTTCAACGGCATAGCCCTGCTCTTTGAGCAGGAGAGCGGCGACGCTGCTATCAACGCCGCCTGACATGGCGATGAGGATTTTTTTCACAAGCCCACTCATGCAGGGCATGCACGGGGCCGCAAGCCCGGAGATGAAGAATTAGCTTAGCCTAGAAAAATGGGGTCGCCGTCCTTTTTGAAGTATTTTGCACGGATTTCGGCTTGGAGCGCTTCGTTTTCGAGGTCGTTGTCTTTTATGTCCAAAGCCTCCATTTCGTGTATTAGAAAATCGAATATTTGGGGATTGATCTCGCCGTCAATGATTCTGCCGATCGGTTTATCGTGCGGAGTGGCAGGATAGGATATGAGCCAGGCGAATTCGTGCTCTTTGCTATAGAAAGTAAGTATTTCGATGATCCGAAGATAGTCGGCCATACCCATCAGCATATCGTCTCGGTAGTCGATGGAACGGTTATTGCCGAGATCGTCTTTGAACTGGCGATGAATTAGCTTGGTGGAGCCGGTCAGAAGATCGGGTTCGTTTGGATCCTCGAAGAAGGAAAGGGGCCCGTTCCACCACTGACGCTCGGCGGCGATCTCTTTAGCGTCAGCGTATAGCGCCGCTTTGTAGTCGGCGTCGAATTCGTCTTCGGAGGTGTAGATGATGGCTCCAGTCATGGCTTTGAAAATGGCGTGTTAGATGGCAATTGCTTGGCGTCGATGTAGGGCTGTCGCTTGCGACATTTC
>TARA_B110000037_G_scaffold219431_1_pt1 | contig 21096 bp, 19 predicted proteins | sample TARA_B110000037 | Tara Oceans TARA_B110000037 (sample SAMEA4397196) | marine metagenome | biome: Polar Biome; feature: [MIX] marine epipelagic wind mixed layer (ENVO:01000061); material: water (ENVO:00002006), including particulate matter (ENVO:01000060) such as... | depth 10-100 m
CATCTGATTCCGCTCGCCCATGGTGCACCCGTCCACCGACTCCCGGACATCTCCCACTGCGAAAAATTTGCCGTCCCACTCCGCCCATTTCGCCCTCCCCGGGACAACAAATGATCCGAGGTTCACTAGCGTCTTTCCTCGCACGTTCTTCACCCCGGAGCAGTGGAAATGGCCAATGACCAAGATCTCCGCATTCGGCAAATACTTCTCACAGAACTCCGCACCTTTTTCCCACTGACCGACCCACGCCTTTAGTATTGCCATGGCACGCCTTGGCGGGAACGCGGCATCGATGATACGTGAAAGGAGACTCCGTTCCTGCGGATGGTGCCGTGCTGAAAGGCGCTCGGCGATTTCCTTTGCCACTGACAACCGGCTATCCACCTTTGCGTCAGCCTCGGGGAAACTTTCCCAAATCTTCTCCACGGTATCCGCGCCGGATAGTATCTCATGCTTCCAGGGGGACGAGTTCCGCAACAGCGCATCGCCATGGGTGATGGCAATCCTCCCATCAGCCAACTCCAGCCAGCCTTTCCCCTCCCAACCGGGATCGTGGTTTCCGCGCAGGAACACCACATCGCAACCCTCTTCCCCGAGAACAAGTTTCAGCATCTCCAACATCGCGAAGGATGCTTCCCGCCACGGCCCCTCCAGTTCCTCCCAGGTATCACCGCTGAACACAACCGTCCCCGCACCTTGGAAGAGCGGACGGAGGGTTTCCACATCAGAAATGCGCGTAGCCTTGTGCCCAAGATGCAGATCGGAAAAAATTCGGACAGGGAGCTTCATTTTATCTACCGGGCATTTAGCGATGAAAAATTTCCACCACGGCGTTCGCAGTGGACACAGAGCATCTCTCCCCGTTTGAATTTTCGAGCTTAAAGTTTAGAATTTAAAGTTTCCTTCCGCTGCCGCACCGCCTCGAACAAACACACCCCCGTCGCCACGGAGACATTCAAGCACTCCACCTTTCCTGCCATGGGCAGTTTCGCTAGGAAATCACAGTTCTCTTCGGTAAGGCGGCGCATCCCCTTTTCCTCCGCGCCCAGCACCAACGCAAGCGGCCCTTTGAGATCCAGTTCATAGAGCGTCTTCTCCGCCCGATCCGAGGTTCCGACGAACCACAGCCCTGCCTCTTTCAGTTGCTCCATCGTCCGCGCAAGGTTCGTCACCTGGACGAAGGGCACGTAGTCTGCAGCACCTACGGAAATCCGCCGCACGGTTTCCGTGATCCCCACCGCCTTGTCCTTAGGCGCAACCACCGCATGCACCCCCGCTCCATCCGCCGTGCGCAGGATCGCCCCGAGATTATGCGGATCCTGCACGCAATCGAGTATCAGGATGAACGGCACTTCCGTTTCCGATACAATACGCATCAGATCACCCTCATCCAACGAAGGAGTAAACTTCTCCTCCACCGGCTTCACATGACGGTTCTCCCGTGCCTGCCGGTTCTTATCCCCGTGGCTTCTTCCACCGAATGATTTTTTGTTCACACGCAGAGATGAAACTTTTTAAGAACAAAGTTCAACAGCGAACAAGCTCCAAGGAAGGGCTGCATCCTGCTACCCGGCAACCCTAGCCATTTCCCAACGCACCGGGCAGCAGAATGCAGCCCCTCCTTGCCTTACGCACCGCCGACATCAAAAAGGCCACCCATCTTCACCAGATGAGCGACCTTTGATGAATTGGGTGATTCAGAAGTTGCGTTTACCGGCGGCGGCGAAGGAGTGCGAGCATACTGATCGCGCCGAGAAGTGCGGTGGAAGGCTCAGGGACTAATACAAATGATTCAATTCCAACGGTTCCAGACGTGGCTTCCATAACGAACGATGTATTCGCCGCAATGGCCAAAGGAGTCGCAAAAGTAAAAGTGTTACCAGAGAAAGCAGCATCAGCAATGCTCACCCCGCCGAAATTAAAGACCTCAGCACCTGTGAAGCTCACAAAACTTACTGATGAAATTTCAACGTCTTGATTGAACGAGAATGATGCAGATTCATTGAAGGCAGAATCGAAGGCGTCTGAATCATCAGACAGACCTGATCCCGGGAAATCGATACCAAATCCACCCGAAAGGGAATTTAATGTGGCACCTGCTTCATCAGAGGCTATCGAGAGAAGAGTTATTTCAAGAGATATAAATCCTGGCACTGTGACTGTAGAGCCTGAGGTTCCAATATCAGTTGCATCTAGTCCATCGAGTAACTCACCAAGCTCTCCAGACGCGCCGGATGCATTGGTTAAAAGCACTGTCGCCGCCTGACTCGAAATTGTTCCAAGCGCGAAGACAGCCATAAGGCCGAGAATTGTTGATTTCATTTTCATGATTTTAGTAGTTTGATGTTTTCACGCAGGCACCCAAACGCGCCCAATCGCTTCTATGCTATGGGAAATGCCACCCGTGCCAATAGAAAACATAAAGCCGCGGCAAATTTGTAACATAGTAATTCACAAGCTACTGATATACTACGGATTATAAGTGATTATATCCTCCGAGCCGCAAACAATCCGTGACAAAAGCCCGGAAATTGCGAGATTTGCGGGAACAATCCGATGAAAATTATTGAGAAAAACCTACTTGTTCTCGCTTCCGCTGGTTCCGGGAAGACTTTCCGGCTGTCAGACCGCATCATCGGCCTGGTGGCGCAGGGGGTGGAACCGGAGAAAATCGTTGCGCTGACGTTCACACGCAAGGCCGCCGGGGAGTTTGCGGACGCGATCCTAACTAAGCTTGCCGGAGCTGCCGAGGATAGGGGGAAGGCATCGGCTCTAGGGAAAGCCATTGGTAACCGGGATGCGGATTTTGAGGAACTGCTGGAAAAGATCGTCCGGAAGCTGCCAAAACTGACCCTCGGGACAATGGACGGATTTTTCGCCCGGGTGGTGAGAGGCTTCCAATACGAACTAGGTGTGACCGGAGGAAAATTCGATCTTCTAGAGGGCGAGATCGGTGAAAGCCTGCGGGACGAGCTTTTGGAAAATCTGTTGGACGGTGAGCTGGATGCAGAAACGGAGGAAGAGTTCGCAGCCGTTTTCCGCCGGGCGACTGCTGGCAAAGAAGGCACCCGGGTCTTGGAAGAGTTGCGAAATTTCGTCGGCACCTGGCACCGGCTCTATGTTTCTCCGGATGGGAATGAGTGGGGGCCAGCTTCCCTCGCCGGGCAGGATGTTTCCGAATGGGAAAAACAGAAGCACGCTCTCATCGAGCAGGTGCGCCGCGATTGGCCCAATGTCCCGGATAGAAAAAAGCGGCACGACACCGCCTTCGATCCTATGCTCAAATCTTTCAGCGAGCACACAGTGGGCAGCGGCCTGCTGGACAAGGCCACGGGACTGACCCCGAAAGTCCTCGATGCAGCCAAAGAGGGAACCGGCAGCCTTTCTTTTTCCTATTACCAACCGCTGGAGATTACAGGACTCGCGGCGGAGGCGTTGCGGAATCTTGTGACACTGGCAGCGCGCTGCGAGCTTTCTGCCGCCCTTTCGCGAACCCGTGGCATCCACGGCGTGATCGCCTGCTACGATTCCGTGGTAGAGAGGGAACTCCGCGCCAAGGGACGGCTCGGTTTCGACGATGTGAAGCGGCTGATGGGTGCGTGGATGAAGGGCGAGGACGCCCGGCTGCGGCGCGAGGCTGTCGATTTCCGCCTCGATGCAAATTACTCCCACTGGCTGCTCGATGAATTCCAAGACACCAGCCGCGAAGAGTGGAACGCTCTTCTACCCCTAGTCGACGAAGGTCTCACCGACGACGAATCCACGGTATTCATCGTCGGTGACAAAAAACAGGCAATCTACGCCTGGCGCGGTGGCGAGGTAGGACTTTTCGATGAAGTGATCGAGAACTACCGGGGCGGTCTCTCAGTCGAGACCATGACCGAGTCCTGGCGTTCCTGCCCGCAAGTGCTGGAACTGGTGAACCGTGTCTGCGGGGATGGGCAAACGATGTCCCGGCTTTTCGGGAATGCCGCCGGGAGATGGGAGTGGGAGGATCATGTTTCCGCCCCACCGCTCGCCCAGCCAGAAAAGGAAGGCTACGGACGGGTCGAGATCGTCCCGAAGGACGAGGACAAAATCGAACGGGTGATTGGGCTGTTGGAGAATTTGGGGATTGGTAAGAAACTGCTCACTTGCGGGGTGCTGGTGGAGACGAACAAGCACGTCGGAGAGTGGGCGGACGCGTTGCGCGCGGCAGGATTTCAAGTCGTTGAAGAAGGCGCGAGGGAACCGGGGAAAGATCACCCGGTCGGCGTGATGATCTGGCACCTTCTACGATGGATGGCAGATCCTTCGGACGATTTCGCCCGGCAGACGGTGATGATGTCACCACTCGCGCCTGTGCTTTCGGAAAAGTTTGGGGAAGCGTGGCAGGGCGCTTGGGAAAAACTCGGCGGACTGGCGTCCGAAAAGGGCTTCGCTGGAATGCTCGTGGAACTAATTACACCGTTGCAAGGAGTATGGTCTGAATTCGGAAAGAGGCGGGGGGCGGATCTCCTCAACGCCCTGGAACAACTGGATCGGGAGGGAGTGGTCACCGCACGGGAGGCAGCGGATCGGATAGAACGGATGAAAATTTCCCAAAGCCCGGGAGTGGCCGCGGTGCAGGTGATGACGGTTCACAAGTCCAAAGGTCTCGGCTTCGATGTCGTAATCTTACCGGATGTCCCAACCAAGAAGGTGCCTGACCTCACGCATTTCAACACCATCGTCGGCGAGGGTTGGGTCACCAGCGCACCAGTCTCATGGGCGCGGGCGATGATCCCGGAAATTTCCTCTGCGGAAAACAAATGGGCGGAACAACAAACCTACGAAGCTTTCTGTAAGCTCTACGTCGCGATGACCCGTGCGAAACGAGGACTCTACGTATTTCTCGATCCTGCGTCGAAATCGGCAGGAGAAGACAAGGCCAGCCTAGCGAATTGGCTGATGGTTTCTCTAGGGCTGGATGGAAAGGAACAGGAGGTCTTTGAAAGCGGCAACGAGGCTTGGGCAGTCACAGTCGAAGCTATCGCGCAAAGGGTATCTCCTGAAAAATCTAGCCTCGGTGAAGCCATGGTAAAACGTTCACGCAGCACCCCGAGTGGCGAGAAATCCAAAGCCAAGGTGGTAGTCACCGGCAACAACGAAGGGCGGCGGTTCGGCACGGAAGTCCACGCAGCATTTGAAAACATAGGCTGGCTTGATGAAGGCGGCCTTCCCGCTTTCTCTGATAGAATCCAAGCGACCATGGAAGCGGTCCTAGCAGCTCCTGCTATTGCCAAACTTTTCTCAAAAAGCGGCAGACAAATCGCCCTATTCAGAGAGCAGCGGGTGGAGGCGGTGATGAATGAAAAATGGATCAGCGGGGTGATCGACCGCCTGCATATCCATCACAATGAAAGCGGAGAGGCGAATCTTGTGGAAATCATCGACTTTAAAACCGACAGGGTGGAGACGATGGAAGAATTGACGAAACGCTACGATGGGCAAATGGATGCCTATCGCAAGGCGATGGCCGCGATCTACCCGAATGCGGAAGTAAAGAGTATCCTCGTTTCCACCGCGCTGGGTGGAGTCGGGTAACGGAACGCGGACTTTAGTCCGCCTACAAGGATGGTGACTGCGGACTAAAGTCCGCGCTCCACTCAGTTCTGGTGCTTGCGCTTGAAGCGGAGCGCGGCGCTTTGCTTGGCGATAATGCCCTGCAGATATGCGACTTCCTCGGAATTCATGTTGTGCTCGACCGTGTGGAGCTTTTCCTCGGCGCGTTTGATCGCTTCCTCGGTGGCGGACTCGTCGATCTCGCTTTCGCCAAGAGCCATGTCGGTGAGGACGATGGCCTTGTTCTCAGCAATTTCCGCGAAGCCGGATCCAATCGCCATGGTCACAACCTGGCCATCGCGCAGGTAGCGGAGCTCGCCAGGCTGCAGGGCTGTCACGAGACCTGCATGGCTTGGGAGGATTCCCATTTCACCGTCCGCGCCAGGCAGATAGACGTTATCTACCGTGTCGGAGAAGATTTTATTTTCGGGGGTTACAATTTCGAGATGGAGGCTCATGAGGAGGATTCAGGTGCTTAGTTAAATTCTATCAGCCGATTTCGGCAAGGATGTCATCCAGTTTCCTCGTTGGCTCGGAAGCTGAAGCGGCTTTCTCCTCACGCAGGATTTTGACGAATTTGATTCGCTCCTTTTCCTGGAGTTCTTTAAAGTCTTTCTCTGCTTTCGGTTTGAGTTCGATGATGTATTTCAAAATCCCGAACTTGGAAGTTTCGATGAGTGTGGATCAATCCCTGGAGACGGTATCGATGCCGGCCTTCATGTAGAAGTTACCTTCGGAGACGTCGTCCCACTTGCCGTCGAGGATTTCGGCGAAGCCTTTGACCGTGTCTTCGATGGAAACAAGTGCACCGGGAACACTGGTGAAAATCTCTGCTACGAAAAACGGCTGGGTAAGGAAACGCTGCAACTTACGGGCACGGAACACGCTGAGCTTATCCTCATCGGAAAGCTCGTCCATACCGAGAATGGCGATGATGTCCTGAAGATCCTTGTAGCGCTGAAGCACCAGCTGAACGCCACGGGCAACGCGGTAGTGTTCTTCGCCAACGACTTCCGGAGTAAGTGCCTTGGAGGTGGAAGCCAGGGGGTCAACCGCTGGGAAAAGAGCCTGCTCCGCGAGGGAACGCTCAAGAACCACGGTCGCATCAAGGTGGGCGAAGGTGTTCGCCGGAGCCGGGTCGGTAAGGTCATCCGCAGGAACGTAAACCGCCTGGATGGAGGTAATGGAGCCTTTGTTGGTGGAAGTAATCCGCTCCTGGAGAACGGACATTTCTTCGGAAAGTGTCGGCTGATAACCTACGGCGGAAGGTGTCCGGCCAAGAAGCGCGGAAACTTCGGAACCCGCTTGGGAGAAACGGAAGATGTTGTCCACGAAGAGAAGAACATCCTGGCCTTCTTCGTCGCGGAAATACTCGGCCATGGTGAGAGCGGAGAGCGCAACACGGAGACGTGCGCCCGGAGGCTCGTTCATCTGACCGTAGCAAAGAGCTACTTTCGAGCCTTCCGCTGCGAGGACGGGATTGCCGTTTCCATCTAGCTTCGGATGGCCTTTTTCGTCCTTTTCGGTAGCGATAACGCCGGACTCGATCATTTCCCAGTAAAGGTCGTTTCCTTCCCGTGTCCGTTCACCCACACCGGCGAAGACGGAGAAACCGCCGTGCGCTAGAGCGATGTTGTTGATGAGCTCCATGATCACCACGGTCTTACCAACACCAGCACCACCGAAGAGGCCACCTTTACCACCTTTTACAAGAGGGCAGATGAGATCGATAACTTTGATACCGGTCGGGAGAACTTCCTCACTCGCCGACTGATCGGTAAGTGATGGTGCCGGGCGATGGATCGGGGAACGATGGTTCTCGTCTTCGAGTGGCTTGTTTTCGTCCACCAGATCTCCGGTAACATTGAAGATACGGCCAAGAACCTGTTTTCCGACTGGAACCGCGATCGCTTTGCCAGTGTCGGTGAGGGTCATTCCACGCTTGAGGCCGTCCGTGGTGGACATGGCAACCGCGCGCACCCAGCCGTCGCCAAGGTGCTGCTGAACTTCGAGAACCAGCTTGGTATCGACCTCGTTGAGAACGTAATGGATCTCAAGTGCGTTGTAGATTTCCGGCAGTTTGCTGGCTTTGGAGAAATCGGCGTCGATAACGGCGCCGATGATTTGGACGATGGTTCCTTGGTTGCTCATGGTGGAAGAAGTGGGAAGAAGTTGCTAGTGATCAGTGGGTCTTTTAGCGGAGTGGTTTGGGGAAAATGGAATTTTCATTTTGTAAGCACTGATCACTGATCACTGCTCACTCGGCACTTAATTACTCCATCGCCTTCATGGCGGTGGTGATCTCAAGGAGTTCGGCAGTAATCGCTGCCTGGCGAACCTTGTTGTATTGGAGAGTAAGCTCCTTGATGAATTTTTTGGCGTTGTCGGTGGCGGCTTTCATCGCGACCATACGTGCGGAGTGCTCTGTAGCGCGGGATTCCAGAAGCGCCTGATAGACTTGGAAGTTCACGTAGAGCGGAAGGATGGAGGCGAGAACTTCTGCTGGAGAAGGCTCGAAGAGGTGATCGGTAGTGCGACCTGCAATCGCACCGTCGTCTTCCGTCGCTTCCGGCGGTTGGACGGGAAGCAAGGTGATCATCTCGGGAACCTGCGTGAGAGTGTTTACGAAACGAGCGTAAACGATAGAAACCTTGTCGTATTTCTTATCGAGAAACTGCTTGGAAAGAAACGCGGCGATGGCACGGGCTTCCGCGAAGGGAACCGGATCCGGCACTTGGAAATCGGCGAGAATCGTCTTCTGCGTTTTCTCCAACATGGTGCGGAGTTTGCGGCCGACGGTAACGTAATCCGCCGTATCCGAAGTGGTGGCGCGGAGTTTCTTTGCGACGTTTGTGTTAAGCGGTCCGCAAAGCCCCTTGTCGGTGGAAACCACGAGAACTAGCTCACGATCGCCTTCCCGCACCTCAAGAAGAGGATGGGTCGCTTCGTCGGAATCACTGGCGCTGATATCGCTGAGGACGGCGTTGAGCTGGGACGAATAATCGCGTCCGGCCATTGCCTGATCCTGGGCTTTCTTCATCTTCGCGGCCGCGACGAGTTGCATCGCCCGGGTGATCTGGGCGGTGTTCTTGACCGATTTGATTCGGCGGCGGATGTCTCGGAGGTTGGCCATTTGAGCGTAGAGCTAAGTGCTTTGAGCGGAGAGGAAGATTTTATTTCCAGGATTTTTTGAAGTCGTCGATGGCTTGCTTGACTGCATCAACCATCGCGGCGTTTTTCTTGAGATCCGGCTTTTCATTACGGATCTTGTCGAGGAGCTCGCCTTTGCGGGTGTTGAAGAATTCGCCCATTGCATCTTGGCAACGGCCGATGTCCTTCACTTCCACATCGTCGAAGTAGCCGTTCTGCATGGCGAAGAGGTAGATCGATTCCAACTCCATCGCGAGTGGGGAGTATTGGTTTTGCTTGAAGAGCTCCACGATGCGGGCACCGCGCTCGAGTTTCTTCTTCGTCTGAGCATCGAGGTCGGAGCCAAACTGTGCGAAAGCCTGAAGCTCGCGATATTGTGCGAGGTCGAGTTTCGTGGTTCCTGCGACGGATTTGATCGTCTTTGTCTGGGCGGCGGAACCAACCCGGGAAACGGAGAGACCAACCGAGATGGCGGGACGGATACCTTGGTAGAAAAGGTCGGTTTCCAAGTAGATCTGGCCGTCGGTGATGGAGATCACGTTGGTCGGGATGTATGCGGAAACGTCACCTGCCTGCGTTTCAATAATAGGAAGCGCGGTGAGGGAGCCACCACCTGCTTGCTCGGAAAGACGAGCGGAGCGCTCGAGGAGGCGGGAGTGAAGGTAGAAAACGTCGCCGGGGTAAGCTTCCCGACCGGATGGACGGCGGAGAATCAGGGAAACCTGACGATAAGCAACGGCGTGCTTGGAAAGGTCATCGAATACGATGAGGCAGTCCTGACCCTTGTCCATGAGGTATTCCGCGATGGAACAACCGGCGTATGGAGCGAGGTATTGCATCGCTGCGGCGTCCGAGGCGGAGGCAGAAACGATGGTGGTGTATTCCATTGCACCTGCGTCTTCGAGGGTCTTTTGGATACGGGCGACGTTGGAGAGCTTCTGGCCGATTGCAACGTAGATGCAATACATCGGCTTGTGATTCTTCAGCTTGCCTTGCTCAGCGGATTTGTTCTGCTGCGCTTGTGAAATGATGGTATCAACTGCGATGGTGGACTTGCCAGTGGCACGGTCGCCAATGATCAGTTCACGCTGGCCGCGACCGATCGGCACCATTGCATCGATGGCCATGATCCCAGTCTGGACTGGGACGGAAACCGACTTCCGCTTGATGATGCCTGGAGCGATTTTCTCCATCGCGTAGTATGCGGATGCTGCGATTTCGCCTTTTCCGTCGATAGGTGCGCCAAGGGCGTTTACCACACGGCCGAGGAGTGCCTCGCCGACAGGGACGGAGAGAAGCTTGCCGGTTGTGCGGCAGTTGGAACCTTCGGTTACAGCTGCGTAGTCACCGAGGAGAACGATACCTACTTCGCTTTCCTCAAGGTTGAGTGCCATGCCGGTCACGCCGCCATCGAACTCAATCATCTCGTTAAGCATGACGTCGGAAAGCCCTTCGACGATGGCAACGCCGTCACCGACCTTGCGGACTGTTCCGGTATTGGTTTTTTCAACGCTGGAAGTGATTCCGGCGATTTGTTGTTCGATGTCCTGGAGGATGCTGCTCATTTTTGGAAGTTTGCTAGTGTGAAGGTGTCAGTTTTCAGGAAGAAAAAATTAGAATGCCTTTGAGAGGCGGTCGAGGCGACCTTTTACGGAGCCGTCGAGAACGTCGTCGCCAACTTTGATGCGGAGGCCTCCGAGGAGTTCCGGGTTGGTCTTGTATTCGATTGTGAGATTGTCGCCGTAGTCCTTTGCGAGTCCTGCGGTAACCTGTTGGCCTTCGCTAGCGGTCAGCGGAGTTGCGCTTTCCACGACAACCGAACGGCGGGCGGCCTCTAGGCGAGTCAAACGCTGGATCGCGGCAAGGATAGCGCGGTAGTCGCGTGGTTGGGCGGCGATGAGTTTGGAAACCAGATCACGCAGCTTGTTATCATCAAGCTGACCGTTCACCTGGCACAGGCCGAAAAGGCGACGGGCTGTGGCGGCTGCGATTTTCGAGATTTTCATCTTGGTTTCTTAGGAAAAGGAGAAAGGGAGGCTAAATTGCCGACTTGGAAAAATCAGTCACCGACTTTTGCAAGTGCTTCCTGATTGATACGGTTCTGGTCTTCAGGGGTGAGAACCTTGCCGGTAACCTGTGTGGTAGTGGTGGCGACGAGACGTCCGAACTCGCGCTTGAGTTCTGAGGAGATGCGCTCGCGGTCTGCGTTTCCAGCTGCCTCTGCTTTCACGAGGATCTGCTGGGCGCTAGCGATTGCTTCCTGGGCTTTCTGCTCGGTGAAAGCGGCGGCACCTTCTTTCGCTTCCTTAATGAGGCGGAGGGCGTCTTCGTTTGCCTTGGCGATTGCCGCAGCGGTGGTTGCTTCGGACTCGGCAAGCTGTTGCTCGATTCGCTTAAGCTTTTCTTCACCAGCGGCGATCCGCTCGCGGCGCTGTTCGAGGATTTCCTGGATCGGGCCGAATGCAAACTTCTTCAGGACAATTACCACTAGGAAGAAATTGACGACCTGCGCGACGAAAAACATGCCGTGGAGGCCGAAGGTCTTCGAAAGCGTCTCAAGGGCGCCCGGCTGTTCGGCGGCTGCGGCGAGAAAGGTCATCATGGCTGGAAAGTCGTTTGGGAAAAGTTAGAAAAAAGGGGTAGCCACGCGCGCCCGAAGACGCACGCGGCACAATGCTTAAAACGGCACTGCGAATGCGGTGAGGATGAAGATACCCTCGATAAGTGCCGCAAGGATGATGGAGATCACGAGAACCGGAGTAGCTGCACCGGGGTTGCGGCCCGTTGCTTCTGCTGCTTTGGATCCAAGGATGCCGATACCGATGCCACCACCAAGGGCGGCGAGTGCTACTGCGAATGCTTTAGTAAACATAATGTTAGTTTCTTTGTTTGTTGTGTTGTTCTACATCCGCCACGTTTTATGACATGGTCCGGATGCGGAGAGTGTTCAGTGGCGCTCTTCGTGTTCGTCGCCGTGGTCGCAGATCAACTTGAGGAAAATCGCGCAAAGCAATGTAAAGACCAGAGCCTGGACGAAGCCGACCAGCAGCTCCATGAAGTAGAAAGGGAGAGCCGGAAGGAATGAGAGCCACTCGGGAACCAGCGTCATCAGCTTCTCGAGCGTCTGCTCGCCGCCGTAAATGTTTCCGAAAAGACGGAAGGAAAGTGCTACAGGGCGAATCGCGATGGAGATTATTTCCAGAACACCCACGAAAAGGAAGATGGGAACCATCATGACGAGCATGATTCCGGAGAAATTTCCTTTCGGTGCGAAGATGTGTTTCACAAGGCCGCCGAAGCCGTTTTCAGTAACCGCCCAGTAGATCCAGAGGAGGGCGAAAGTGAATGCCATTGCAGCAGTCATGTTGATATCCGCGTTTGCACCACGAAGCCACGGGGTGAAGCCAACGTTCTCGCCTGCGGCGTTTTGAAGATTCCAACCGACAGTGCCAACACCGGGGATCAGACCCAGGTAGTTACTGACGAGAATGAAGAAGAAGATGGAACCGAAGAACCAGAAAGTGCGCTTCGTTAGGTGCGCACCCATCAGACCCTCGAGGAATGAGTAGAGTGACTCAAAAACCCACTCCGCAAAATTCTGAACACCTGCTGGCACCAGCGACATCTTCCCGGTCGCAATGCGGCAGAAGAGCACGATCAGGATCACTGCGATCCAAACCATAATCATCGAGTTGGTCACCGGCAGCCAGTCGTGAAGCCGCTGAGCATCAAGTGGAAGTGCGTGGTGTCCTCCTTCAGCGCCGAATGCCGAAGCAAGGCAGAGAAGCCAGACAGAAAGAGTAATACCAAAAAATCGCGTCATTTGAAAAATCAGGAAGGCGTCAGCCGCGGCGTCATACCGACAGTCCCAAAATACCGCAAGTTCTATTTGTGAAAAAATTCACAATCTTTTGTTTTTGTGGAAAAATGTCTGTTTTCTGGGGTTTCGGGAGCCCGATAATCAACCGCCCAATGACACTCTAAATAGATCCGGATTTGATTTCCGGAGGAGATCCGCCAGCATCAGTTGGAAGCAGGATCAACATGCGGGAGCCCTGAATCCCAAGACCATTGATTTCCCTCTTACCATACCCATTCTATGTACAGGCTGGCTTCGCTCCAGAAACTCAGTTTCTGTTAGAATCTGTTAGAAGGCACCTCTTCTGCATGGAAAGTCAGGGCATCAGCCTACACCTCCAACTCGATTACCCCTATAAAGTCAAGGATTCCCTTAAGAAAAAACCTTTCAAGAACATCAGGTTTTCTCTTGCCATTGAGTCCCCTGATTCGCACAAACGCTCTTGCCATGAACAAAGCAGAACTTGTAGAATCAATCCAGAAAGCCCTCGGAGCAGACGCCACCAAGCGTTCCGCGGAAGAAGCCCTCGACGCAGTCCTTTCCTCAGTCGCCAATGGCGTGAAGAAAGATAAGAAAGTCCAAATCATTGGATTCGGAACTTTCGAAGTTAAACTACGTGCTGCACGTATGGGCCGCAACCCGAAGACAGGAGAAGCACTCAAAATCGCCGCATCAAAGTCGGTTGGTTTCAAGCCTTCCTCCGTTCTCAAAGGAAGCCTCTAATTTCCCTGCGGGAAACCGCTAGGTAACAGAACTTCAAAAACCCGAAAACCCCGTCCGATATCGGACGGGGTTTTCTTTTTGGAAACGTTGAGGTAACGGTTGGGAAACGGTTGGCAAATTCCGACTAGAACCAAGGTTTGCGACCAACCACGTAGGTGGAGACGAACTCATCGTCGGTTTTCGTGAGGTAAAGGATCCCCTCGATCAGTCCCACAATTGCTACAGCCATGGTCGGGAAACCGCAAAGCAGGAAACCGGCAAGGCTTACGACGAGCATGATGACACCCTCGACCGTGTAACCGAGGTAGAACTTATGAACTCCGAAGGCTCCCACGACGATCCCGAGAATCCCGGAGATGAGCTTCTTGTCTTTCTGCTCCTTCGTAAATTCCGATGGAGCTTCGGGGGCTGCGGCCGGATCTGGTGCATCGGCAGGTGGCGGCGTTTGCGGGGCGGAGGATTCTGGTGTAGGCGATTCTTCTGACATGGTGGTTGTCGGATAACAGATTTCCTTCTACCTAGCAAGCAGCAAGCCAACATGAAACCAAGAATCAACCTCGCCGAAACCACACTTGATGACGGAACCCCGCTCGTTCTGCAGGAGCACGACGGGCGCCGTTACCTCCTCGTGCAAGGCCAACAGATCTGCGGACCGGCCAGCCGTTCCGCCGAGGAAGAGCTTGCGAAGCTCGCCGCCGCACCCTTTCGCCCCGCCCGCCAACCGCGCATCTGGATGATCGGTCTCGGCCTCGGCCACATGCTCGCGTCCATTATCAAGGAACTCCCCCAGAAACGCGCCGTCTATACCGTTGCGGAAAACCGTAGCGCCCTACCAAATTGGAACCGCGAGTTTTTCCCGGACAGCCCCTTGGACGATCCGCGCGTCGTCCTCGAAGGTGATCCCGGTGCAAACGCACTCAACAAACAATCCGGTTGCCTCCATGCAATCATGATCCATCTCGATTCCGCACCGCTCGGCGGCAAGGGCCGTATCTTGGTGAATGACAAAAAGTGGCTCGCCTCTACCTACGAGGCTCTCCAGCCCGGTGGCCTGCTAGCAATCGCATCCAGCACCAAGATGCCGACCCTCACTCGCAATCTCGAGCGCGAAGGCTACGAAGTAGTCGAGCACCTCGTCCCCGCCGTTCCACTTGCGAAAAAGCCACGCCTAATCCCCATCTGGCTCGCCCGCAAGTCCCGCTTGAGCGCCTGAGTCCGGCAATGCCCAATGCCCAATGCATACTTCCCAACGCCTCCACCCTATCATGTTCCACATCCGCCAACTGATCCCCGTCCTCATTGCCGCTACCGCCTACGCGAATGAACTCACTTTGGAAACGAAGCCCTTCATCATCGCTCACAGCATTTCCGCAACCGCGCTTCCGGCAGAAAGCGCCCCCATCCGCCTCGATGCCGAGGCTTGGCCGTCATTTAAAATCGCCACCATCGCTGAGCACGGGGCCAGCGTAAAAAAAGACCAACCGCTCATCGTTTTCGAAACCGAAGACATCGACAAGAAGCTCACCGATACCCGCCAGGCCATCGCCAAGGAAACCCTCGAACTCGCAAACGCCGAACTCGCGCTCGCAACTTTAGAGAAAACCGTTCCGGAACAACTCGCCCGCCTGAAACGCGCCGCTGATGAAGCTGCCGAAAAACTCGCATATTTCACTGCGACCAGCCGCAAGATCTCCGAGCAATCCGCCGACTTCGGCCTCCGCCAGACCGAAGAAATGCTCGCATCATACGAGGAGGAACTCAAACAACTCCTCCAGATGTATGAAGCGGACGACATCACCGAAGACACCGAGGAAATCATTCTGAAAAAACAAAAATTCTCCGTAGAAAGGGCGAAATTCGCACTCAAACGCGAAATCCTCGACCACAAGCGCACCAAGCAAATTTCCATCCCACGCCAAGCCATCGAACTGAAGGAAGCAGGCGACGACACCACCCTAGCCTTCGAGACCGGCAGCAAGAATCTCCCCCGTTCCATCGAACTGAAGAAACTCGAAGTCGCCAATCTCAAGACCTCCCTCACAAGAAACAAGGAATCGCTTGCCGATATTGAATCCGACCGGAAACTCTTTGAAATCAAAGCGCCCGCCGACGGCATGTTCTACTACGGCTCCATCGAGGACGGGAAATGGACCACTGGTGATCTGATTAAATCTCTCTCCCCCAGAGGCAACGCACCCGTAGGAAAAACCTTCGCCACTTTCATCGCATCGCCCGTAAACCTCGTCGTCAAAGCCTTCCTCGACCAAGCCAACGCACAAGCCCTCGCAGTCGGAGCGAAAGGAACCGCCACTCTCTCAGGCCGCAGTGATGCAACAGTTCCCGTCACCCTGCAGTCCCTTTCATCCGCACCGGACACCGGCAAGACCTATCCGACAGTCTTCACCGCCGAATGGCCGGAAGGCCTCAACCCCGTCGCCGGCCAATCCCTTCAGGTCAATCTCGTCTCCTACGCTTCCGAAAAGGCCATCGTCATCCCAACCAAAGCCCTCTCATACAGCCCGCAAGGCTGGAAAGCCGAGGTAAAACTTGCCGACGGAAAAACCGAGAAACGCCCCGTCACACGAGGAAAATCCTCCGAGAAGGAAACCGAAATCACCGCCGGCCTCGAGGCAGGGCAGGTGATCATCGTGCCGTGACCAAGGAGGGCTGCATCCTGCTGCCCAACAACCGGAGTCTTCAGGAAACGGAAGGGCGAACGCTGGTTCGCCACCCGTTGCACGAGCCAGGCACTAGTGGCGCAACCAGACACAGAGCCACTCGGTTCCTCCCGGTAACCGGCAAGCATTCCTTAAAAGTCATCGCTTCTCCCTCACTTCATCATGAAGTTCAGCAACCGTCCCAGTCGCTCGCGGAGTTGATGCCTTGGCACGATCGCATCGATCAGGCCGTGAGAGAGCATGAACTCCGCAGTCTGGAAGCCCGGAGGAAGGTTCTGGTGGGTCGTTTCTTTAACCACGCGTGGTCCTGCGAAACCGATCATGCACTTCGGCTCGGTAAGGTTGATATCACCGATGGTTGCGAAGGATGCCGTCACGCCGCCAGTGGTCGGATGCGTCATTACGGAAATATAAGGCAGATTCGCCTCACCCAGTCTTGCTAGCGCACCACAGGTTTTCGCCATCTGCATCAGGGATAGCATCCCTTCCTGCATGCGCGCGCCTGAGGAAGCCGAGACAATAATCATCCCCCGCTTCTCCTGAATCGCTGTCTCAATCGCGCGTGTGATTTTTTCGCCCACCACCGATCCCATCGATCCCGCGAAAAACTTAAAATCCATCACCGCGATCATAGCCGGCTTGCCAGAAATCGTCAGCTTCCCTGTGACAACCGCGTCGTTCATTTTCGTCCGGCTGCGCAGTCCGTCGATTTTCTCTTCATAGCCGCTGAAGCCGAGCGGGTTTGCGGAAAATAACTCGGCTTCCGTTTCTTCGAAGCTCCTGGGATCCGCTAGAAGGAAAATCCTGTCAATGGAATCCATCAGGAAATGGTGTCCGCAAGGCGGGCAGACCTGGAGATTCTGCTTCAGCTCCAGTGTATGCACCATCGCAGCGCATTCGGGGCATTTCGACCACAGACCCTCGGGCATGTCTTCGCGCTTATGCTGGCTTCGGAGGAGTGGTTTGCTGAAAATGCCCATGGTTCGGTAGATGTAAGGATTGCTGAACGCGAATTTAGAAAAACACTAGCGACTCCAGCTCACGCCGACAACCCCGATTTCTAATCTTAAAATGTGGTGCGATTTCAGTAACTTATAGGAATGGTGACCCTGAACCCCGCCTCTTCCTTGAATTTTGGACTTTAAAACTTGAAATTTCACATCCCCGCCCCGGTGTTGACCCGGAGGAAAGTGGTTGCTAGCTTCCGCGCCCGCCATGAGCACCGCCCCGAATTACAAAGACACGCTGACCCTGCCACAGACAAGTTTCCCGATGCGCGGGGATCTTGTAAAAAAAGAGCCTCAGCGTCTCGAAATTTGGGAGAAATCCCGCCTCTACTCGAAAATCACCGCCGCCCGCAAAGCCTCCGGCGCACCCGATTACATCCTTCACGATGGCCCACCTTTCGCCAACGGCGATGTCCACATGGGCACCGCGCTGAACAAGCTGCTAAAAGACATGGTCGTGAAATCCAAGACCATGGCGGGCTTCCACGCTCCATTCATCCCCGGCTGGGACTGCCATGGCCTGCCCATCGAGTTCAAAGTCGTCAAACAGGCAGCAGGACTCGAACCCGCCGAAATCCGCCGCCGCTGCACCGAATTCGCGAAAGGCTTCATCGATATCCAGCGCGCCTCCTTCAAGCGTCTCGGCGTTTTCGCTGACTGGGAAAACCCTTACCTCACCATGGATCCAGCCTACGAGGCGAACATCCTCCGGGTCTTCGCAAAACTCGTGGAAAACGGCTCCATCTACCAATCCAAAAAGCCCGTCCAATGGTCCTACGGCGCGCAAACCGCCCTCGCGGAAGCCGAAGTCGAATACGCCGACAAGGTTTCCCCGGCCATCTTCGTGAAATTCCCTCTCGTCGCGGGCGAGCTCGCCGGAAAAGCCTCCATGGCTATCTGGACGACCACCCCGTGGACTCTCCCTGCGAACCTCGGCATCGCCGTCCATCCGGAGTTCACTTATATCGTCGGGAAATTCTCTAACGGCGAAGCCGAAGAAACCTTCGTCATCGTCCGCGAGCTTCTCGAATCCTTCGCAGAAAAGACTGGATACAAGCTGACGGAAACGCTTTCCGAAATCAAAGGCAAGGAACTCGAAGGCGGAGATGCAAAGCACCCTTTCCTCGACCGCACCTCGAAAATCATCCTCGCAAACTTCGTCACTACGGAGACCGGTACCGGAGCCGTTCACATCGCTCCCGGCCATGGCGCGGACGACTACGTCGCAGGTCAGCAGAACGGCCTCCCCGTCCTTTCCCCTGTCGATGACGAAGGGAATTTCACCGAAGAAGTCGGCCTACCAGAACTCGTCGGCAAACACGTTTTCAAATCCAACAACCGCATCATCGAGATCCTTGAGGAAGGCGGACACTTACTTGCGAAAGAGAAATACGAACATTCCTACCCGCATTGCTGGCGCTCGAAAACGCCCATCATCTTCCGCGCCGTCGAACAATTCTTCATCTCGCTCGAAACCCTTCGCGGCCAAGCGCTCGAAGAAATCGACAAAGCGAAATGGTTACCCGCATGGGGGCGCAACCGCATCCACGGAACCGTCGAATCCCGCCCCGACTGGTGCATCTCCCGCCAACGCACATGGGGCGTGCCGCTTCCCGTTTTCTTCGATGAAAACAACAAGGCAGTCCTCACCTCCGATCTCGCACTGAAAGTCGCCGACCTCGTCGAAAAGGAAGGCACCAATGTCTGGTTCGAAAGCACCGACGACGAACTCGCCGCCAAGCTCGGTCTCCCCGCCGGTATGAAAAAAGGCACGGACACGCTCGATGTCTGGATCGATTCCGGCTGCTCCCACGCCGCCGTGCTCGACACCCATCCGGAGCTCCATTGCCCCGCAGATCTCTATCTCGAAGCAACCGACCAGCACCGTGGCTGGTTCCAGAGTTCCCTCATGCTCTCCACCGCATATCGCGGCCATGCCCCATACAAAACGGTCATGACCCACGGCTTCGTGGTGGACAAGGACACCGGCAAAAAGACTTCCAAATCTGACGATAAGAAAAAGGGCAAGCCCACGGATGCCGCCCACTTCTACAACCAGTACGGTGCCGACATCGTCCGCCTCTGGGTCTCCAGCGTCGATTGGCAAAACGAAGTCCCCTTCGGCGAAGACCTCTTCAAACAGGTAGCCGAGCCATACCGCCGCCTTCGCAACACACTCCGAATCCTCCTCGGAAACCTCGATGGTTACGACGGAACCCGGACTTTAGTCCGCAGTGAGCTAACTCTCCTAGACCAGTGGATACTCGAGCGCCTCCACGCCGTCACCAAAGAGTGCCTCGCCGCCTACGAATCCTTCGAATTCCGCAAGGTTTTCAACTCCATCAACCAGTTCTGCACCACCGACCTTTCCGCCATCTACATCGATGCCCTGAAAGACCGCATGTATTGCGATGCGCCGGATTCCCCCCGCCGCCTCGCATCACAGGCCGCGATGTACGAGATCTTCAGTAGTATCACCAAACTGCTCGCCCCCGTCCTCGCCTTCACCGCAGACGAAGCATGGGAGCACGCGGCCTTCGCCGAAGGTAGCATCCACGAACAGGATTTCCCGAAACCGAACCCCGACCACGCACCCGGCCAGGCCAGCAAGGACGTCGAGCGCCTTTTCCAAATCAAAGCCGCGATGCAAACCGCCATCGAAGCAAAGGTGCAGGCCAAGGAATTCAGCCGCAACAACGAGGCCGATATCGAACTAACCCTAACGGGAAGCGACGCACATCTTCTCGAACGACTCAACGACCGCGACTTCGCGACCGAGTTCTTCATCATCGCCGGCCTCACCGTAAAAGAAGGATCCAAGCTCTCCGCCACCGCGAATAAGACGGAACTCCCCCTCTGCCCGCGCTGCCGCAAACACGAGCCGGTGCTTGATTCCGGTCTCTGCCAGCGCTGCGAAGACGTTGTCTCAGCAGCGCACTAACTACCTCTTGCTTGAAGTTTGTAATTTGAGTTTTGAAATTTATGACTCTTCCGAAGCTCCTCCTATTCCTCAGCCTCCCGCTCTATATTCTCGACCAGGTCACGAAGGCCTGGACGGTGGGGCATTTTTCCGAACCGCATGCCGGCTATTTCGGAACACAGGACATTCCGTGGATCATCATCCCGGATATCTTCCACTGGACGCGCGTCCACAACCAAGGGGTCGCGTTCGGGCTAGGTAACGGCACTGCGTGGGCGCCTGTCGTGTTCCTACTCGTCCCCGTCATCGCCTTAGTCATGATCCGGATTTTTTGGCAAAAGGGAGCCTTCGACCACATCCTTTCCAAGATCGCCGTCGCCCTCTTGCTCTGCGGGATTTTCGGAAACCTTACCGACCGTCTCGTGCAAGGCTTCCTACTTGAGCGAGTGAAGGACGGCAGCTTGTGGGAACGGCTCTCTTCCGGCTACGTCGTCGATTTCATCGCAGTGAAACTTCCCTTTTACGACAAGATCGTCCCCGCGAGCCAAGGTTGGTGGCCTACCTTCAACGTCGCCGACTCCTGCATCTGCATCGCCGCCGTCCTGCTGTTCATCGGCGGGATCAAGGACGAGCAGGCGAAAGCCAAGGCTGCAGCCTAGTTTTTCGCGGTGTAGTCGTAGACCAGCGCCTTATCTAGGATGGGGATGAAGATATCCTTGAAGGCGGCGTGGGCCGGGTGCGGGATGTAGGTTTCGAGTCCCGCCTTGTCTTTAAAAGTCACGAAAAAGCAATGGGTGAAGCCGTCGTTTTTCCCCTCCACGCTTTCACTCCTGCCCCACTCATAAGCGGTGATGGTATCGATCTTGGAAGGGAGTTCGCCGAAGGCTTTTTCCACCGCCTCCACCTGCGCTGGAGTGGCGGAATCCTTGAACTTGAACATGACGATGTGGCGAAACTCACCACCTGCTTGGGATACTGTTGCTGATAACATAAATAGTGCTGCGATTGCAGATTTGATCATGGAGGGATGCTGTGCGGTGCATCCGCCGGTGTCAATTCACCACTTTTTGAACTCGCCTTTGAATCCAGAACGCAGCGATTGGGGAAAAAGCGTCGAGCTTTCTGAACCTCCGCGACCATCGGAAGCCTTTTTCTCAAGACCTTAAAAATCCCCAT
>TARA_B110000037_G_scaffold218929_1_pt1 | contig 21026 bp, 21 predicted proteins | sample TARA_B110000037 | Tara Oceans TARA_B110000037 (sample SAMEA4397196) | marine metagenome | biome: Polar Biome; feature: [MIX] marine epipelagic wind mixed layer (ENVO:01000061); material: water (ENVO:00002006), including particulate matter (ENVO:01000060) such as... | depth 10-100 m
AGCGGAAGGAGGCGTTCGGAGATTGCTTCAAGGGCGACATCAACTAGGAGGGGATCTCCGGTGGAGGCCACCATCACCGGATCAACCACTAGTGGGATACCGGTATCGGCCAAGAGTTCGCAGACGGCGACAATGTGGGCTTTGGAGTAGAGCATCCCAGTCTTGATGGCAGCGACGGGGTAACTGGCAAGGAGGAGTCTGATTTGATCCTGCAAGATGACGGGTGGGACAGGGTGGATCTGGTTGACCGTGAGGGGAGTTTCAGAAACGACGCAAGATACTGCGGTGAGGCAGTGGACACCGAAGCTCGTGAATGTCTTCAAGTCAGCCTGTAAGCCGGCTCCGGCGGAGCAATCTGATCCTGCGATGGTAAGAGCAACGGGAATGTCCATTTACGAATGATAGGTGGAGATCTACTTGCTGCAAGCAGCGGGATGGGCTTGCTCCAAAAAGATGGAATGGCTAGCTTGGGATAGTGCCAGCCGGATTACAGAAGCTACCCGGACTAAGGGTTGAGGTTGAGGAAGTGATTTTCATGCCGCATCTCGATGCTCCTGACGACCGACCTTATCCTTTTGTTTATTTCATTTCGATCATTAACGATTCGTCTGAGACCGTTGCGATCCGTGCGAGAAAATGGATACTGAGGGACCTGCAAGGGGAGCTTGTAGTCATTGAGGGGCGCGGGGTGGTGGGGGAGATGCCGGAGCTCCAGGCGGGCGAGCGATTTTCCTACAATTCCTACCATGTGATTGCCTCGAATAGTGAAGCAAGGGGGTCCTTTTTTGGTCTAAATGCCAAAGGCGAAGGGATTCGGGTCTCAATTCCCCCCTTTAACTTGGTTGTCCCAAAGGATTCGTGATGACGCGGTGCATTTGGATGTCGTGTGGGCGGGTGGGAAGTTGTTCGACGAGCTGGCAGGAGAAGGTCACGCCGATCCGCTCTGCCGAGGGAAAGCGCGCAAGGGCTCGATCATAGAAGCCACCTCCCTGACCAAGGCGGCCCCCTTTGTCTGTGAAAGCGACTCCAGGGCAAATGATCAGATCCAGTTCTGTGGCAGGAGTTCCCGAATGAGGTTCCAATATCCCTAAAAATCCTTTCTCGAGATCATCGCTGCTGGAAACAGGGAGAAAGTCCATCGTGTCTGAGCCGGTGACCTTGGGTAGAAACCAATCGATCTGAGGATTCTGTTGAATGAGGTCCAGTAATTGGGGCTCAGTTGTGGTGCCAGCGAAAAGAGCAATTCGGGATCCGGGACGAAGAGGAATTTGACGTCTGATTTCAATTGAGGCTGATTCGATAAAGCTCCGCTCGAGCCTGCCGAGAATTGTTCTCATAGAGCGGCGCTGTTCCGCTTTGGCACTTGTTTTCCCACCCATGTCGGCCAGAGTTTAATCGTGAAACGATTCATTGGACAAGCTTGTCTGGCCTTGACCTTTTTTGGAGGACTACGTGCTCAGAAAGTTGAGGCCAAAGCCTTTGAATTTAAGCCTCCAATCGTGCGCCAAAGCGCCTTCAAAAATGGCTTGGGATTGGTCGATCGAGAAGGTGATAAATATGCCAGTGCTCTAGCGGCTTTCGCTACAAATCGCGTAATTTTAGCCAAGGCGAGCAAGGATTCTCTGGGATTCGCCAGGAAAGCATTGGGATTGGCTCTGCATCTTTCATCGAGGAATAAGAGGGCGATAGTCACCAAGTTTCAGCTGAGCAAAGGGACGATGCCAAAGAGGATTGAATCGGGGTACAGCCCCAAGACCTTGGCCGCTCTTTTCGTTGCGAGAGCCGAGACGCTTTTTGAGCAAAAAGGAGAAAGTAACCGCCTTTTGGCACGGGCTCTCGTTGATCTCGCCGTGACGATTGATCCCCACAATGAGGATGCGATTTACGCCTTTGAACTCCAAAAGATTGATTATGGCGAACTTGATTGGAGTCAGTTTACTGAAGCTTCGAAGCTGGACGCGACTACTCCTTAAGGTAGGGCTCGAGAGCTTCCCGCAGGGAATTTCGGGCACGGAATAGCTGGCTTTTTACTGCTGAAACCGATAGCTTGAGAACCGAGGCGATTTCTTCGTAAGGCATCTGTTCGTAGCGTCTCAAAATCACGGCAATGCGCTGTTTTTCAGGTAGGGAGGCAATGGCTTGATCAATGGCTTTTTGAAGCTCCGAATGGGCAAGGGATTGGTCGGGCCGTGAGCCGGGGTTGTCGTCCCCGACCGACTTATGCCAGTCGCCTTCCTGCTCATCGAGGGAGGATTCTTTTCTCCGGGATTTTTTTCGTGTGGCGTTAAAAACGAGGTTGCGAGTGATGGTGAAGAGGAAAGTCGTGAATTTGGCAGTCGGTTGGTAGCGTTTGGCAAACTTCCAAAGTCGGAGAAAGACCTGTTGGGCGATATCCTCACTATCGGCCGAGTGATTGGTCATTTTAGCGACCGTTCCAATCACAGCGTGTTGGTGTTTTTTGACCAATTGGGCAAATGCTTCTTCGTCACCACGCGCGACCCGGGCCATCAAGGCCAGGTCTTCTTCGTTCGCGTCGTCTCCCATTGAAGTTGGATGATCTAACCCAAACGATCGTGCTCCGTCGCGTGCAAAGTTTTAAAGTTCTTCTGGAGCGATGAGTTGCTCCAGAGTTTGGCGTTTACGAACGACCTTGGCGACATCTCCATCAACGAGAATTTCAGCGGGCAGGGGATGGGAATTGTAAGTGGAAGCCATCACCATCCCGTAGGCTCCGGTGCTCATGAGGGCGATTAAATCTCCGGGCAGGAAAGATGGGATCTCTCGATTCTGACAGAAGAAATCTCCGCTTTCACAAATGGGCCCAACGACGTCAACCGATTCAATGGCTCCGGATGGCTCTTTCACGGGGACGATCTCATGAAACCCCTCGTAGAGGGCCGGGCGGATGAGTTGATGCATGCCTGAGTCAACGATCTTGAAAGTTTTTGTCGTTCCTTTCTTTTCATAAAGACAGCGCGTGACGAGGACTCCGGCATTTCCCGCGATGAACCGGCCGGGCTCGAGAAGGATCTTTAGCCCCAGTGTCTCAAGTTCTGGAATGATGGCGGCGGCATACTTCTCGGGAGTGATGGGCCGGGAATCTTCGGCCTGCTTGGTCCACCAGGTTTCCTGACCAGAAGCGAGTGCTTCCTCGTAAACAATGCCAATGCCCCCACCGATGGAAAAGAACTCGATGCCGTAATCAGCCTTCAGTTGGGCTGCAAGCGGGCCGGCTTTTTTAACAGCTTCCACAAAGGGGGCAACGGAGGTCAGCTGGGAGCCGATGTGCATTTGGAGTCCTTTGAGATGAAGGTTGGGTAGCTTCGAGGCCCGCTTATAGGCATCCACAATGTAATCGAAGTCGATGCCGAACTTGTTCTCAGACTTTCCGGTCGAGATGTATTTATGAGTTTGGGCATCCACATTGGGGTTCACTCGGAAGGCGATGGGAGCGATGACATCCATCTCAACGGCCACTTGACTAATAAAGGCGGCTTCTTCCTCCGATTCGACATTGATAGAGTAGATGCCTTGCTGAAGAGCATACTCAATCTCGGCACGAGTCTTGCCGACTCCCGCGAAGGTACATTGGGCGGGGTCTCCTCCGGCTTTTATGACACGGTAGAGTTCCCCACCCGAAACAATGTCAAAACCGCTTCCCAATTCAGCCAATAGGCGGAGGATGGAGAGATTGGAATTTGCTTTGACGGCGTATGCGACTTCATGATCAATCCCCGCGAACGCGGAATCGAGTTTCGAGAACCGGTCGCGGAAAGTTTCCGCGGAGTAGACATAAAGAGGGGTGCCGTGTTCTTCCGCGAGTTGAGTCAGGGAGGCATTTTCGCAGTGAAGACTGCCATGAATGTATTGAAACGAGTGCATCGATTTGGCAACGTATCCTCGTCTGGGAATTGAGGCTGTCAAGACTCCAGCGAAGGGGGGGAGGACAAAAAAATGAAGAAAAGGTGAGCGTTTTATGATGGAAATGGTCTTTGTTAGGAATGACCTTTTTCAAGAACAGGGGGCCAAGCCACAGAGGTTGGGTGATGTTACAAGCTCCAGGTGTCAATGCGGCGACCTTAGGAGTTCTGATTATGATTGCGGTTCATCTTACCGTTTTGTCTGTCTACAAGCTATGGGGAACGACGGCAGGCGATTTACTCTATTACAGAGGCGGACTTTCCTGGGACGGAGTGAGAAATGGTCAGATCTGGCAACTCTTCACCCACAACTGGTTCCATGGGACGTGGTCGCACCTCGCTTTAAACGCTGTTCTTTTCTATTATGCGGCGGCTCGTTTGAGTCATGTCCTTGGAAGTTTAAGGATTCTTATTCTGTTTCTGATTTGTGGAATGGGAGCAGGTCTGGTGCATATTCTGTCTCAAGCCGCCTTCCCGGGCCTTCCTGGGCAGCCTTTGGTAGGAGCATCTGGAGGGGTTATGGGAATGCTTCTTGGCTTCTTTGCGCTGTCACCGGAATCTCGCATGCTTCTCATCCCGGTCTCAGCCCGGAATCTTGCAAAAGGTGTTTTGGTTTCAAGTTCACTCCTTTTTATCATGACTCCAGGTCTAAATCTTCCCTTCATGGCTGATTTTGGTCTTTGGATGGAAGGGGCCTGTGGAGAGAGTCTGTTTCAGATTGCCCATTTGGTACACTTCGTCGGCGGCTTGTTGGGCTGGGTGATGATCCTTCGGTTTTTCCCTCGCCTGCTCGACAGCAATGACTTGGCACGGATGAGAGGCGAAAGTGAAAGCGGGATCGTGCCCAATAGCGGCAAGGAAGAGTCATGATTTGACGGGAGGTAATTGCCCTGATTCACTCGCGAGATTCCATGGATAAGCAATCTGTTCTTGTTACCGGAGGAGCCGGCTATATCGGCTCTCACACCGTTCGTCTTTTAAGTGCGGAAGGGTATGAAGTTATCGTTCTCGACAATCTCGTATACGGCCACCCGGGAGCGATTATTGATGACGAAGTTGAGCTGGTCGTTGGAGCCGTCGGCGACCGAGATCTCTTGGTGAGGCTCTTTAAAGAGTATCGGTTCGTTGGGGTAATTCACTTTGCGGCTTTTGCCTACGTGGGAGAATCGGTCACTGATCCCCTAAAATATTACCGGAATAATACCGCTGAACCACTGATTCTTCTTGAGGTGATGTCAGAATTTGGGTGCGATCACTTTGTTTTTTCCTCCACCTGCGCGACTTATGGGGAGCCTGAAAAGCTTCCCTTGACCGAGGATCATCCCCAAAATCCGGTGAGTCCATACGGCAAGAGTAAGTTGATGATGGAGTGGATTCTTCAGGATTGCGATACCGCGTGGGCCCTTAAAAGTGCGGCACTGCGTTATTTCAATGCCAGTGGATGTTCGACCGATGGGAAAATTGGGGAGGATCATAATCCGGAGACCCATCTCATTCCTTTGGTATTACAGGCCATCAAGGGGGAGGTTCCCGAACTTACGGTCTTCGGGACCGACTATCCCACACCTGACGGAACCTGCATCCGAGATTACATTCACGTTGAAGATCTTGCGATAGCCCACCTCTCAGCATTGCGATATCTCATCGAGGGTGGCGAATCGATTCAATGCAACCTTGGGACAGGCGTAGGGATTTCAGTCAAGGAGATCATCGATACGGCAGAAGAAGTGACCGGGCAGAAGGTGCCTTTAACCTATGGGAAACGTCGGCCAGGAGACCCCGCCCAATTAGTGGCGGCGCCGCAGATGGCCAAAGATTTATTAGGGTGGGAAGCCAAGCACAAGGATGTCCGTTCTATGATCGAAACAGCCTGGAAATGGATGTCGGCGGAGCACGGCGGACATTTTCCGAAGTGAAATATTCAGATATACAGTGTAACTACAATTTTTTACTTGATCTGAGGTCCGTTTGGCCTGATCTCTCAGTGAGAATATGATTAGAAAGTCACCAACTCGTCACTCTGGAGGTCCCTTTTCCAGAAGTTTTCGGAAGGGCTTTAGCCTTGTGGAACTTCTGGCAGTAATGACGATCATTGCCATCCTGCTTTCGCTTGCGTCGGTGGGAATTAATAAGATCGGAAAAGGGCAGGGGGTGACTGCAGGGATGGCTCTTGGCGAAGGGCTTCTTACGCAGGCACGTAGTCTTGCAATGAACCAAAATACTCGCGCCCGCTTGATCATTCACAGCGATCTGAACGATTCCGATCCCGAGGAACGTGAGAGGTATCGTCGTCTGATGATGGTGGTTTATAAGGAGCTTGATGAGAATGGTCGGGAAAAACAGGAATGGACCCGGGCTGGTTCTCCTACCTTCCTGCCTAAAAGTGTTTTCTTTAGCCCTGATCTCAGTCGCGCCGATATGCGCAGTGGCGGGGTTCTTCAAACAGACAATCACCAACTGAGTTCCCAGACCTCGGACGTTCACCAGTGCTACTTCTATGAATTCAACGGCCAAGGAATTTGTTCGACGCCGGGTGCGGGATTCATTCTCAAAGAAGGGGCGCGGCCGAGCGGACGGGAGCGCCCTATTCTTGGTGGAAGTCGGGATGTGGGCGGATTCGTGGTTCTTAAAAACGGAAGCACAACGATTATTCGAGACATCAAGCGCCTTGGTGTGATCGGGTCCGATTAATTTTAATTCCTACAATTCTGTTATGAAGAAACAATTTTCAAAAAAACCGCGGATTAAACGCGGATTCACATTGGCTGAATCAGTGATTGCCCTTGGTATTTTGACCGTCCTGATCACCGGGTTCCTAGCGGTTTTTGGACCGGCAGCAAAGACGATCAAAAAAACGCTGTCCACCGACGAGGCAAGTCGCCTTCAGGCAACCTTGGAATGGGAACTGAGTCACATCAGGGAGGGACGGGAAAAACAAAAGTATCAAGACAATGCCTTCCGAAAAACGATTGAGTGGATCGTTCAGTCGGAAGAGCCTGATCAAACGATTTTAATTTACAAATACCGGGCCCTTCCAGGAGAGATAAGAACAGATGGGACCATGGAACCTGCAGAACGGGAGCTGGGACTCGCTGGCGAGGACTTTATCATCCAACCCATGGTGCGACGTTTGAGTGATCCCTTGGTTGAGGAAGATCTTCAGGTCGTTGAAGGACGTGTTTTCTTTGTGAAGTTGCGGCAGCTTGTCTTTGAGGGTGAGGGATTGCGTGTGACTGATGAGCCTGGAACAATTGTCGATCCAAATGATCCTGGAAAGGATTACGCAACAACTCCGGAGGCCTATCCGGAAGCAATCGTGGCTTTTGAAGCAGAGTATTACAATCTGCCGACGACGTCCTATCAGTTCCTGACAAACGCCTTTGACTCAAGTAAGTTCACCCGCCCCATTTTTTCCCGTAACCTTGCGGTCGCCCGCTAATCCCTTCTGCTAAAGACAAATATGAAGAATCTATCCAGCCTCGCAGGCCGAAATAAAGGGTTTACACTCGCTGAGCTTCTTGTGGCCATGACGATTACGATCGTTCTTGTCTCGCTCACCGTGGTGATTACTGGCTCTGCCATTGACGCTTGGAGAGGGGCTCGAACAGAGATCCGAGCTGCAGGACAAGCAAAAGTCATGTTGAATTCACTCGGCCGAGATCTGGAATCAATGGTCTATCGGCAGGGAAATAACAACAGCCAATGGCTTATTGCCTCATCCCGTAGTGAAGAAATTGGCCCCAAAGAGCAGTCCAGCCCTAATGCGGCAAGGGTCACTTTCTTCACTGCCGCTTCAGATCGCTACAACGGAAATGCCGGGAGTCGGGAAAAAATTCAGAGTGATGGACCGACTGATCGCGCGGCAGATAAAGGGGGTGATGTTTCAGCGGTTTCATACCAGCTCGATTTTGCGGACCCGGTTTGGGGAGATCAAAGTGAAAGATACTCTACTTTTGTCCTTTATCGCAAATTACTGAATCCCGATGAAACCTACGCTGGCGTCACGGGCACGAGCGACCTGGAACAAACATTTGATACGATGGGGGGGCAAAATGATCTGGCAGATCTGATGTGCGAGAACGTGTATGAGTTCACAATCACCTTCGTTGTTGCTTACCGTGATTCGACCGGGAATAACAAGATGATAAAGGTCCCTGTGATGTCCACGAACGCTGGCAAGGATGTTGTGAAGTCATTCGCCATTAATGGCACTGGGCTGGCTCCGAATGAAAACACCAAATCTGAATATGTGGGTGGAAGGATCTCAGCGGTTGAATTGTCGATCACGGTGCTCTCTGACGAGGGCGTTGCCATTCTCAAAAAGAGTCCGTTTAAGAGCGATATCGATAAGCACAAATTTATCGAACAAAAAGGCTTTCGCTACACTCGCTCGGTGTCGATCCCGCAAGGGTGATTTTTTTAAAAGTATTTCTTGAATAAGGGGTGGGGGCCGACTACTTCCTCCGCCGTCAGAGAGACAGTGCTTAGCGCGGGTGGCGGAATTGGTAGACGCGCCAGACTAAGGATCTGGTGTCCATTGCGGACGTGGGGGTTCGACTCCCCCCTCGCGCACCATCTCCCTGACAAAAATACCTACTATTTCCGATCGCTCGAGGAGATGGCATTACCCCAAAATTACCCTCTCAAACCCCTTTCGGGGTCTTTTTGGGTGTCAGTTCTTTGGAAATAATGGTCGATTAGCTCAGTGGTAGAGCGCTTGCTTCACACGCAAGATGTCACTGGTTCAAATCCAGTATCGATCACCATTTTGCGATGGCCAATATACAGGCGAAGTGCTTAGCGCGGGTGGCGGAATTGGGAGACGCGCCAGACTAAGGGCCGAGTGTCTATTGCGGATTTGGGAGTTCGCCTCTCCTCCTCGCTTTCGATTTTTCACTTTTTTTGAGACAAAACGCTATCAGTTAGGCATTATTCTTGTTGAAGAATGGTCAAGAAACGACAAGCCCTCGGAGATCGATGGAAGGATTGGCTCGACGAAAGTGCGCCACGTCTCCTTGCCTATGCCCGGGCCCGTTGCAACAGCGTTGAGGAAGCCGAGGATCTACTTCAGGACGCGCTCATCAAATTGTGGGGATATCAGGAGGAGAGAGGGCATCAGCCGCCTGACCTCCCTCTGGCCTTTTCTGTCATGCGTTATCTTGGACTCGACCATGGGCGTCGAAAAGGGAGGCAGGAAAAGCGGAATCAAAAGATCATTCTTTTCCAGAAAGATAAGGATCATTGGCTTGATCCTACCTTGGAAGAAACTGAAGAAGCGCAGTTATTGCGGGGTGAAGTCGAGCTCCTACCGGAGAAGCTGCGGGAAGTATTGACCTTGAAAATATGGGGTGGCCTCACGTTTTCCCAGATCGGGGATCTCTTGAAGATCTCCCAGAATACGGCGGCTTCGCGTTATCGATACGCCCTCGAGCAGCTTCAAAAGAAACTGAAACACCTTAAAAATACAAACCATGGATAAGTCTTTGAAAGAATTGGAATCCCAACTGGAGAATCTTACCCCGAAAGAATTGAGTGACGGAGGGAGGAGTGATTGCCGCTTGCTGATTGACCGTTTGGTAGCGGGGGAGCTGAATTCGGTCTCCAGCTCTCCGATCGGATTGTCATGGTTCGGAACTGCGGCGGCGGCAGCGGTTGCCCTTGGAATTGGGATTGGAGGGGGATGGTATTTGGGGAAAGGCGATCCGGTCCCAGTCGCCGAAGGCTCGGGAGGTGGCGACTCTTCCTTGCTTGGAGCCCAGTTTGAAGAGTTGGATCGGGAGTCGTGGTTCATGACAGAAACTTCGCCAGATGTTTATGTTTACAAGGGTGGCGAAATTCGGGAGATCTCTCATGAGGTGGAAATAACGAAAGAGGTCGTTAAGCACCGCGAATCGGGGGTGGTTGTTACGGTGGAAACTACTGACCACCATTTGGTGGATTCGGTAAAAAGTGAGTTTTAAATTTTCAGTAAATGCGTCATCTTGTCTTCATCTTTAGTTTGATTTTCGTCGGTGTTTCAACTGCCGGAGAGTTGCCGTGGATTGGAGTATCGCTCGATCAGGCATCTTCGGAATCCAGAAAGGAAACCGGTCTGATTCATGGGGTTGGATTTGAGGTTTCGAAGGTGATTACCGGTGGACCGCTGGCAAGCGCAGGAGGAAAAGAAGGAGATCTTTGGTGGAAGTTTGATGGTCAAATCCTGGTGAATAAGAGTCAGATGGTGGTCCTTTTGAGGACAAAATCTCCCGGAGACGAAGTTGAGGTGGAATTTTACCGGGGAGGGTTACTTGATAAACTAAGCGTAAAGTTGGGTTTGCGAAAACGCAGTGGAACCTATCCGGTGAGCTTCAAACATGAGAAGTCGAATGTTTCACGAGTCCTCTGCAAGAGGGAACAGATTGCGCGTGTTTCCGTTGACGGAAGTGATCTTTCACTCGAACAAGAAGATGAAAAATGGCGTTTCAAGGTTGTTGAGAATGGAACCGAGGTCCTGTCGGTCTTGCTCTCTAAAAAGCGTTTAGTGGGTGAGATCCCGGTGAAATGGCACGTGTCGTTCATGATCTTGAAGCAGACTCTTGGCAATTCTGATCAACAGACCAAATCTTCTTCGCAAAAGCGGGTTCGATACGTTCCCCGGGAGAAATCTCCGGAGAAATGAAATTGACGGAGGTTGAGTGGTCGATAGTGTTGAGGTTTTTTGCTTCAGTCCTTGCTATTGGTCCCCGTCCCTAGCAGTCTCGCGACATGCATCCTGATGTAGCGAAGTTGGTGGAAGCGGGCCGAATTACTGAGGCCGTCGGCGAAAAACTCTCAAAGATTGCGCCCGGGTCGTTTCGAATCCACAAAGGCTATGGTGGCGGAGTTGTCACTGATTGGGATCTTTTTAACGGCAAGGTCACCATTGATTTCCTGAAAGAGAAGGGAAAAGTGATGGGCTTAAAGCTCGCTCTTGAGAAGACGGAACCAGTCGACGCTGACGATCTTCGAGCCCATAAGGTGAGCAAACTTGATGATCTTAAAGAACTGGGAGAAAAGAACCCGGTCGAATTGGTAGCCCGTACGATTGAAAGCCACGGAGGAACCATGACAATGGATCAGCTTGACGCCGAACTTTGCGGCAGCGTGATTGAAGAGCGAATCTACAAGAAGTGGTGGGAAAAGACCAAGAAGGCTCTTCGTGAGAGCAAACGTGTTTCGGTTCCTACCAAGCGCACTGATCTCTTGGTGCTGCGTGACGAATCGACCGGGCCTGGTGAAGCGCTGGTTGAAGATCTTGATCAAGCCCGCACTCCCAAAGGAAGGGTCAAAGCATTGGAGGCAATTCAAAGAGAGGCCCCTCTGGTTGCGGCCACCGAGGGACTTTTGGCGAAGGCTTTTGATATTGTTAATGAAGCAGCCTTGAAGCTCATAAAGCTCTCTGCAGCCCAGTCGCTAGAGTTAATTGCTCTCCGGAATGAGATCGCCGAGGAAGTGAAGCAGGAAAATGCCATCGCTGGTGACGCTCCCAAACTCTCTGAAATCCTTCAAGTTGCTGATGGAAACCTTCCCGAAGATTTGAATCAGGTTGCGGCAGCGCGCTTGAAGCGAATCCTTGAAGCATTTCCTGCTGCTTTTGGTGACGATTGGGTCAAGAAAGTTCTCTCGGTGTTCGGGCGGATTAGCTCCCGAGGTGTTTCCGAGATTGCCAAACTCCTCAACGAGCAGGGCAAGACGAAGGACCTCGATGCACACATTACCGTGGCTCTTTCCCGTCACGCGCTTGGACCCGACGCTCTCGCTTGGATTTGTCGTGAACGGAAGAAAGGTTCTGAAGATGTGTTCGATGGTTCCGTTGGTTCGGTGATTCTTACCGTGCTTGAGCAAGATTCGCTTGATGATGGTCCCCGCCGGAGTGGCCGCCTTGGAAATCTCCTTCTGGATGACAAGGAATTGATCGCAGATCTCCTAGATGGCATGGAGCTTAATGACGTTCGAAATTTCGCCCGTAAGCTTCTGGCGAGTCCGGCCTTCCCGGATCTCGATCGAAAATCTCTGATGGCTCGGGTGATCAAAAAGGTCCCCGAAACTCAGGAAATGATCACTGGAGAAAACCAGTCCAAAGGCGAAGATACGCTCCTTGTTTCATACGAGAGTCTCGATCGCCGTAAGGCGGAATACGAGGATTTGGTCAATAAGCGTATTCCTGCCAACGTGAAAGAGATCTCAGTTGCCCGTGCTCATGGTGACTTGCGCGAGAACTTCGAATACCACGCTGCCAAGCAGATGCAGACCGTTCTCAACTCCCGGAAAAACGATCTGGAACGCGATCTTGAACGGGCCCGTCCGACCGACTTTAAGGGCGCTGATGCCTCGGCCATCAACATTGGAACGAAGGTAATGGTTGACATCGAAGGCGGCGGCGAACGTTCCATGACAATGCTCGGCGCTTGGGATGCCGACCCTGATACTCATATCATTTCCTATCTTTCAGAGATTGGTCAGGTCCTCCTTGGGAAGGCGATCGGCGATGCTGTCGAGATTCGCGATACCGACACTGAGGAGCTCATCACCGTGACCATTGCTTCGATTGAAGCGGTTTGAGGCCCGCATTTTCAAAAACACTCTTAAACATATTCATGTCAGACACCACTATTCAGTCGATCAAAGGCCGCGAAATCATCGACTCTCGGGGGAACCCGACTGTCGAAGTTGACGTCACCCTCTCCGGAGGAGCGTTCGGCCGCGCCGCTGTTCCTTCGGGAGCGAGCACGGGGGAGCACGAAGCTTGGGAACTCCGCGATGGAGATGATTCCCGCTTTCTGGGCAAAGGCGTCCTCGGAGCTGTTGCCAACGTTAATGACAAAATCGCTCCTGCTCTTCTCGGAAATTGCGCCTGCGATCAGCCGGGCATCGACAATTCCATGCTCTCGCTCGATGGGACCGCAAATAAGAAAAATCTTGGGGCCAATGCCCTCCTCGGAACTTCTCTGGCGGTTGCGCGTGCCGCCGCCGCAGCTTCCGGCCTGCCACTCTACAAGTATCTCGGCGGACCCAATGCTAAAGTCCTTCCGGTTCCCATGATGAACATCATCAACGGTGGTTCTCACTCTGACGCACCAATTGCTTTCCAGGAGTTCATGATCCGTCCTGTTGGAGCACCGACTTTCACCAAGGCCATTCAGATGGGTGCCGAGATTTTCCACAATCTTAAGAAAGTTCTCCATGACCGGGGTCTCTCGACAGCGGTGGGTGACGAAGGGGGATTTGCTCCCACCTTTGACGGAACCGAGGATGCCCTCGATACCATCAGTCAGGCGGTTGAAAAAGCCGGTTACAAAGTGGGCGAGGATATTACCTATGCTCTCGACTGTGCCTCTTCCGAGTTCTTTGAAGACGGCGTTTACAACTACGCCAAATTTGAAGGAGACGGCGGAGCCAAGCGTGGCTCCGAAGAACAAGCGGCTTATCTTGCCGAGCTTTGTGATCAATATCCCATCGACTCGATTGAGGATGGTTGCGACGAGAACGACTGGGACGGCTGGAAGGTTCTTACCGATAAAATTGGTGACCGGATTCAGCTCGTGGGTGATGATCTTTTCGTGACCAATGTTGACTTCCTTCAGAAGGGCATCGACTTGGGCGTTGCCAACTCGATTCTCATCAAGGTGAATCAGATCGGCACCCTGACCGAAACCTTCGACGCCATCGAACTCGGCAAGATCCACGGATACAACTCCGTGATTTCCCACCGTTCTGGTGAGACCGAGGACAGTACCATCGCCCACCTTGCTGTTGCCACGAATGCTGGTCAGATTAAGACTGGTTCCATGAGTCGCTCTGACCGGATTGCTAAGTATAACCAACTCCTTCGAATTGAGGAGGCCCTTGGGAGCAACGCTATCTACGCTGGTGGGAAGTGAAGAAGGCTTGAGCCATAGATTTACAATCATACAGCGAAAACCCGCAGGTGAGGACCTGCGGGTTTTTATGTCAATTGTGGAGGATAGTTTAAGCTTCCTTACTATTAAGGCCTCGTGGTAAACTTTGCTCATGCCCCGAAAGAGAAAGGCTTTAACAGAGCGTGCGCCGGAGTTTTCCGTCGAGCCAACGAGGCGTGAACTTTTTGGAAAACCAACGCTTTGTGTGTTCTGGCTTTTCGTCGTCGCAGTCTGCACGGCTCTATTAATTCCCGCATTGCCCCAGTATCGGCTTTTGAAAGAGATCGAGGCTGAACTGGATGATGCCAAGATGAATGAAGAAACTCTCCGCCAAGAAAGGCACAAGTTGGAAGCCGAAGCCGAAGCTCTAAAGAAAAATCCGCGCTATCTGGAAGCGCGGGCCCGTGATCCCCTTCGGTATCAGGTCGAAGGGGAGACGATTATTCAGATGGAGGACTAGATCGTCATCGAGTTGAAGCCACCATCGACAATAATTTCGGTGCCGGTAATGAATCCGCCGGCACGGTTGGAGGCCAGCAATAGGGTCGCTCCGATCAACTCTTCAGGATTTCCAAAGCGGGACGCCGGAGTATGACGAAGGATATCAGCGACACGAGACTCGTCGAGGACCTTACGATTTTGCTCGGCCGGGAAGAATCCGGGGACGAGGGTATTTATGCGGATGTCGCGGTCTGCCCATTCGCGGGCAATATTCCTGGTCAGATTGTGAACAGCGGCTTTCGACGCAGAGTAGGTGAAAACACGGGAGAGAGGATTGAGCCCCGAAATTGAGCCCAAGTTGATAATAGACGCCTGAACATCCCGGCTCAGAAAGTAATTCCCGAATACCTGACAGGCACGCATGACGCCCACAAGATTAACATCGAGGATCTTCAGCGCTTCCTCATCAGTGATTTCCACGAATGGGGTGGGGGAATTGATTCCGGCACCATTGACGAGAATGTCGACCTTCCCGGATTGCTCCACAACCGAGTCAAGGAGTTCATTAAGAGATTGCCGGTCGCTGGCATCAGCTAAAGCAAAATATCCTTTGCCTCCAGCTTCCTCAATCACTTTGAGGCGCTGATTGGCCTTCTCTTCATTTCGGCCAACAAGGACGACTTCCGCCCCGGCGCGAGCGAGCCCCAGAGCCATGTGCGAACAAAGTTCACCGGTTCCGCCGATGACCACTGCGGTTTTGCCTTCCAGGCCAAACATTTCCTTCAAGAACTGCGCTGATTTCATGTCGGAGAAAGCCTAAACCTAACCCCGCCATCAGCAAGAAATGATCCGAACTTTTCCCACTCGTTCGTTCACACTCACATGCGTAGAAAACGGGCTGAAGCAGATATTTCCATAGCGCCGAAGCTGAGATCGATGTCTTTGCTCGATACGAGTGTTCTGATGTTCACCTTTTTCATGGTGAGCTCGCAAACGAGGGCGCGGGAGAAGGCGATTTGCATGCCGGTGTCGATGAAAATGATCGGTCATTGACCCGAGATTTCAGAAATGCGCTACGTCCGTGTCAGAGCGATATCGGATGGGCAGGTTATCGTGAATCCTGCAACCGAGGCCGCCATCGTGCTTGAAGATCACGATGATCACACTCTGTCTGTTCTCGCTACCCGCTTCAACTGAAAATCTCCGATGCTCAGAGCTACCGACCAATTGGTCGTTTCTGCCTCGCAGAGGGAGTCAGTTCTCAGAGAGATATCGAAGTTTTGAACTGCGTCGTAGGATCCAGAGTCATCGAAGGGCGAGTTTGTCGATCTATACGGTTTCGAGAACGATGAAGATTGGGAATGATTCACCTAATTTTCGGTAGCCATCCCGCACTCAGTGGCTACCCTTTCTATGTAGATGAAGTGCGATTCGTGTCAGGAGAAGGCTACCGTGTTTTACACGCAGGTCGCGGACGGCAAATTGAAGAAATTTGTCCTTTGTGAGGCCTGCGCTCAAGCCAAGGGGATTACGAATCCCGAGGGACTCCTAATGGCTGAGGAATTGCTCGGAGCTGCTCCCCAGAAAACAGGAAGCACAGAGTTAGGCCCCTTTGAACCCCAAGACAAATGTGACGGTTGCGGGTTTACCTTGGAAGACTTTCGAAAGGTCGGGCGACTAGGATGTCCGGACTGCTATCGGACCTTCGCCCAAGAGATCAATCAGCGTCTCCCAACAATGCACAAGGGATTAAGTCACACCGGTTACATTCCCGAGGGGCATATAAAACAACAAGCTCTTCGCCATGAACTTTCCAACCTCACCAGAAAGCTCGAAACTGCGGTTTTGGAAGAAAATTACGAAGTGGCCGCAAAGATCCGCGACTGTATTGAAGAACTCGAAAAAGGAGAGAAGGCAATTTTGTCATGATGCGTTTTGCAACACTCTTAAAGAATCCCGCTGATTGGATGGCGGCACACGATGAGGAAACCTCGGTCGTGCTCACCAGTCGGGTGAGATTGGCTCGAAATCTTGCCCGCTTACCTTTCCCGGGGTGGGCTCGAAAAAAGGAGCGTGAGGCTGTTCGTGAATCGCTCCAGAGCAAACTCGAATCTCTCTCCGGGATGAAGGATGGTTTTTCACACGAATTGAGTGACCTCGATCCTCTCCAAAAACAGGTTTTGGTTGAACGTCACCTTATTAGCCGCGAACAGGCAGCCCGAAGCGAAGGGAGTGGTTCAGTGGTGAATCGCAAACAGACCTTGAGCTTGATGATCAATGAGGAGGATCATCTTCGCATTCAAGCCATTCGCCCAAGTTTACAACTCAGGGAAGCCTACAAGTTGGCCCATTCAATAGACCGTAACCTCGAAGGATCGGTCGAATTTGCGGTTGACCCGCAACTTGGTTACCTCACTGCTTGCCCCACGAACCTAGGCACCGGAATGAGGGCATCGTCCATGCTTCATCTTCCCGGTCTGGTTCTAAGTGACCAAATCGGCTTGGTTTTGAAAGGAATTAACAAGCTCGGGCTCGCAGTTCGAGGGCTCTACGGAGAGGGCACCGAGTCACTGGGGAACCTTTACCAAATTTCAAATCAATCGACCCTCGGCGAAACCGAGGAAGCTATCTTGGATCGACTGACCAAAGTCATTGGGGACGTCGCCCGTTATGAGATTCAAGCACGACAAAAACTCGTGATTGAGGATCCTGTTATGGTCAAGGATCGTATCGGCCGGGCCGCCGGAACGTTGACCTATGCCCGCATCATCACGTCAAAGGAAGCCCTAAATCACCTCTCCATGCTTCGGCTTGGTGCCGATCTCGACATTATGCCGGCCGAGTTAGTCGAGATCTGTGATCGGCTTTTTATGGAAACCCAACCGGCCCACCTCCAGTGGAGTGCCGGCAAGAAACTGCAACCCGAAGCTCGCGATATTTTGCGGGCGCAAATGATCCGTGAGCATTTGCATTCTTCCTTACCGCCTGCTATTGATATTTCAGGAAAAGAAAATTAACCGAAGCCCTCAGCTAGAAAAAATTTCATGAATAATTTCACCCCTCGCGCCCAGCAAGTCTTGGCGCTGGCCCGTAAAGAGGCCGACCGTTTTAATCACAACTACATCGGAACCGAGCATGTCCTTCTTGGATTGATTAAGCTCGGTCAGGGTGTCGCTGTCAGTGTCCTCCAACGGATGGGTCTCGATCTAGAATCGGTCCGGATGGAGGTCGAAAAGGAGGTGGGAACTGGTCCTAATCAGAAGAGCTCACCCAACATCCCATACACCCCACGTGTTAAAAAGGTCCTCGCTCTCGCAAACAAGGAAGCGAAACAGCTGAATCATTCCTACGTTGGAACCGAGCATATTCTCCTTGGTCTTCTCCGTGAAGGCGACGGAATGGCCTCCCGTGTTCTCACCAGTTTGAGTGTCGACCTGCAAACGACCCGCAATGAGGTTCTTGCAGAAATCGATCCTAACTTTACCGCTGAGGATACGGAGGAGGATTTTGATTTTGAAGATGAGGACGAGGTCGATCTTGGTGGTGAAGAAGAGGCCGAAGGAAAAACAAAAACCCCAGCGCTCAAGGCCTTTGGTCGTGAACTGACCAAACTCGCTCAAAATGGCGACCTTGATCCTGTCATTGGTCGTGCCTCCGAGATCGAACGCGTGATTCAGATTCTTTGTCGTCGCACCAAGAATAACCCGGTCCTCGTTGGTGAGGCGGGTGTTGGTAAAACGGCGATTGTGGAAGGGCTCGCCCAGGAAATTGTCGCCGGTGATGTCCCCGAGATTCTTCGTGATAAGAAAGTGGTCACGCTGGACCTCGCTTTGATGGTTGCGGGCACGAAATATCGAGGCCAGTTCGAAGAACGTATCAAGGCGGTGATGGATGAGATCCGCAAGGTGAAGAATGTGATCCTCTTCATCGACGAGCTCCACACGATCGTTGGTGCCGGTTCAGCTGAAGGAGCGATGGATGCTTCCAATATCATCAAGCCCGCCCTTAGTCGTGGTGAGCTTCAATGTATTGGTGCGACAACTCTCAACGAGTTTCGAAAACACATCGAAAAAGATTCAGCGCTCGAGCGACGCTTCCAGCAGGTGAAGGTGAATGAACCATCAACTGAAGATGCCATCGCGATCATGAAGGGGCTCCGTGAGAAGTATGAATCCCACCACAAGGTTCGTTATAGCGATGATGCTCTTGAGGCCTCGGTGAAGTTAACGTCTCGCTATCTCACTAGCCGTTTTCTTCCAGACAAGGCCATCGATGTTGTCGATGAAGCCGGAGCACGGGCGCGCATTCAGACTATGACCCGCCCGGCTGGTTTGAAAGAGATGGAGGCTCGGATTACTAAAATTAACGACGAAAAGGTAGCCGCGATTAATGACCAGGATTTTGAAAAGGCTGCTTCCTTACGCGATGAGGAAAAAACGACCCGCAAAGAACTCGATGATCAGATTGAAGGTTGGAGAGGTGAAAGCGAAGAGAAGATCGTTGATATTGAGGAAGATGACATCATGTCCGTCGTTTCAAAGTGGACTGGTGTTCCGCTCCAGCGCATGGAACAGAAGGAAGCTGCAAAGCTTCTCAAGATGGAAGAGAATCTAAAGGAGACGGTGATTGGGCAAAACGAGGCGGTGACCGCAATTTCGAAAGCCCTCCGTCGCTCGCGTGCCGATCTAAAAGATCCCCGCCGGCCGATCGGATCCTTCCTCTTCCTCGGACCGACCGGGGTTGGCAAGACCTATCTTGCCCGCAACCTTGCCAACTTCATGTTTGGGGATCCCGAGTCGTTGATCCAGATCGACATGTCTGAATACATGGAGAAGTTTAGCGCGAGTCGTCTCATCGGTTCGCCTCCGGGATACGTTGGTTATGAGGAAGGTGGTCAGCTTTCCGAAGCAGTACGACGTCGCCCGTACTCCGTCATTCTATTTGACGAGGTTGAAAAGGCTCACCCCGATGTGATGAACCTCCTTCTCCAGATCCTGGAGGAGGGCATGATTACCGACAGTTTTGGTCGCAAGATCGACTTCCGGAATACCATCATCATCCTGACCTCTAACGTCGGCGCTGAAAGCATCAAGCGTCAAACGACTCTTGGCTTTAACGCGATGGCTGAGAACGAGGCTGACTATGAGGGGATGAAGGCTAAGATCGATTCGGTCGCCAAGAAGCATTTTCGCCCCGAGTTTTTGAACCGACTCGATGAACTTGTGGTCTTCCGCATGCTTGAGAAAGATGATCTCGATCAGATTGTTGATTTGGAGGTTGCAAAACTGGTAGGCCGACTTGCTGAAAAAGAGATCGAGCTTGTTCTCCAAACTTCTGCACGTGATCTCATCGTAACCGAAGGATACGATCCAGACTACGGGGCCCGCCCGATGCGCCGCGCTGTCGAGCAACTTCTCGAAGACCCCCTCGCCGAGGCGATCCTTGCCGGTGAAGTCAAGGAAGGGAATCATGTCACGGCCAAGGTTAAGAAGGGGCATAAAAAGGTCTCCTTTAAAACAAAGGCGAGTAAGAAGACCAAGGAGACAAGCGCCTCGGCTTCCTAGTCATGTTGCTTTCGGACAATTTTCAAAACGCTGGGTTCGTCCCGGCGTTTTTTATTCTGTGATTGCGGTGACGGCCTCGCTGGAAATCCACCCAGAGAGTCCGCCGGGAAGGATGACGTGGGACCAACCAGCGCGCTCGGCTGTCACCTTGCAAAGGCTTCCTGCGAGGTCTTCGCGCATGACGCTGCCTCCCTCAAAGGCCTGACCTCGAAGTGGAGAAGGTTCATTGACAACCGATAGGGCATAAATGGGGTCGAAGCTAATTTCGTTAGGATAAAGATAGGACGCCGTAAAGCCGAGTGATATTCCGAGGCCTGCTACGATTCCGCAAACCGACAGCAGGCGATTTTTCAGCTTTCCCGGAGAGAGCTTAAGGGAGATTAGAAGAATCAGCAGGGCCCAACATCCAGCGAACCCGACCTGAAAGTAAAGCGATTTCGGGAATACGGAAACCCACTCGGTTCCCTCCGGTTCTCGAACCCTGATTCCAGCGAGTCCCTTGAAGATCTCTCCGGCATTGCCTCCCTGGGCCTCAAATCGATAGGCCCAAAGGGCGGCCTGCCCGGGATTATTGAGTGCCTTTTCACAGAGGCCCAAGTTGTAGAAGTGTTCGGGGGAAGGCGCGGTCGCCATCAGCGAGAGAATCTCCACTTTGGCTTTTGAAGGATCCTGATCAAGGGCATTTGCGTGCGATACCTGGAGAGTCAAAAAGAACCCAATTAGAAAAATCGGAGAGAGGGTTTTCAGGAGGTTGAGAATTTGGTTTCGTTCCGCAGGTTCAACTACTTTTGGCACTTTGTCTGGAAGGAAACAAATTTCATCCCTAGTTTCATAAATATCATCGAAGCCTTCCCTCCCATTCCATTCAGTGGCGAAACGGGCTGCTTCCCGAAAAAATAAAACCCGATCTCCGGAGTTTAAGCGGATTTTTTCGAGCTCTATTACAAATTCACGACGGGGTGCCGACTCGCTATGGCGACCGGATGCTCGATTTTTAAAGATCAGTCCCAGAATTCCAAAGAGCAGTGCCGCCGGAACGATCTGCCAAATCCAGTTCGGGAATTTTCGTCCGCTTGAGAAAGTCTGCGGCAGTGCACCGCTCGGAGTCAAAAAGTTAAGTTCATCACTACCGGAGCCGGAGAGGGCAGGAGCTTCGCCCGTGATGGTGATCGGTTGAGAAGGTG
>TARA_B110000037_G_scaffold223123_1_pt1 | contig 21023 bp, 19 predicted proteins | sample TARA_B110000037 | Tara Oceans TARA_B110000037 (sample SAMEA4397196) | marine metagenome | biome: Polar Biome; feature: [MIX] marine epipelagic wind mixed layer (ENVO:01000061); material: water (ENVO:00002006), including particulate matter (ENVO:01000060) such as... | depth 10-100 m
TGCTGTTGTTGCATCTCGCCTACAGCGAGGAAGACCTAAAATTCAAAGCCAAAATTCCGCTGTTTCCTGAAGCGACAAATTCCAAATCACAAATCACAATGCGCGCCAGTATATTTCCTTTGGACGAGGGTGATCGCTTTTTCCGCAAGCCGTTGCCCCAAGGTTTTGTAGCCTTCCTTTGCATCACGCTCGCCCTGCATCCAGAGGAAAGTAACGGTGGAAGTCTCCTTGCCCTTGATTGCAGGAAGAACCTTTTTCATGAGCTTGTCGTAGATGTCGCCGATTGCTTCCGGCTTGTCAATTTTGGCAGGCTTCCAGTCCTTATACCATCGCCGCACCGGTTGACCGCCCACAGCATCCTTGATGACGATGACGTTTTCTTTTCCTAACTCCTTCTCAACCGCTGGGGTGAAGGAAATCGACGGATCGAGCCGAGCCACTTTCGATTCCCGTCCATTCGCGGATAATCCTTCTATTTCTGACTGGGTTGAAATGTGGCGGACTTGACGCGGGTGCGAAAAGAAATTGCATCACCGTGCGGCTGGAACCATGTTTCTGCCACGCATGACAGAAATCCCGCCTGCCGTCGAAATTAGCCATCTGATCAAAGATTTCAAAACTTCGTTCAAACGCCAACCGTTGCGTGCGGTTGACGATGTTTCGATCCGAATCATGCCGGGCGAGGTCTACGGACTGATCGGACCGAATGGCTCCGGGAAATCCACTACGATGAAAGCCTTGCTCGGGCTGGTTGCTCCAACCGCCGGGAAGTGCGCAATCTTCGGCAAGGATTCGATGAAGGTCGATTCCCGCAACGAGGTTGGCTTCCTTCCCGAAAACCCCTACTTCTACAAGCATCTCAGCGGAGAGGAAACGCTCAAGTTTTACGGCAAGCTCTGCGGAATCAAAGGAGCGAAGCTGCGCGACCGCGTGAAGCAACTCCTCGAACTGGTCGATCTCTCTGGAGCGAGCCACCGCCGCATCGGCGGGTATTCGAAAGGGATGCTACAGCGCATCGGCCTTGCGCAGGCACTGATTCAAGAGCCGAAGTTGGTGATTCTTGATGAGCCGACTGCAGGAGTCGATCCAGTTGGATCCCGTGAGATCCGCGATTTAATTTTTAAACTCCGAGAGCAGGGCATCACCGTTTTCCTCTGCTCTCACCTCCTCGAACAAGTGCAGGAAGTCTGCGATCACGTTGGCATCATTTTCAAAGGAAAGATGATCAGGGAGGGGAAGCTCGACGACTTGATCGCCATCGAAGACCAGACCGAGCTGATCCTAAAAGACGCAAGCCCGGAACTTGTTGCAGAGATAGCGGCGCTTGTCGGCAAGCACGCCGGAGCCGAACTGATCAGCACTGGCAAACCGCGCACGACCCTGGAGCGCCTATTCCTCCGCGAGACCCTGAAACAGGAATCTAACAATTAACTTCCCGAAATGAATCCCGTTTCCACCATCAAAGCCATCCCTGGGCATGTCTCACGTACCAGCGTGATCGCGCGCCACGCCTTCACCCAACTCGTGCGGATGAAGGTCTTCTATTTCCTCGCGTTCTTCGCGGTCATCCTGATCGCAAGCAACTTCTTCAACCTTCCACAGCACGAAGGTCCAGAGTCAGCTGGGGTGAACATTCTACGCTCGATTAAGAGTTGGTCACTGGGGGCGATGACCCTGTTTTCCGTCGTGCTATCCATCGTCGCTACCGCACTCCTACTGCCAAAGGATGTGGAGGATCGCACTCTCTACACCATCCTCGCAAAGCCGGTTCCGAGACTCGATTACCTCGCGGGGAAACTTCTCGGAGTTCTTCTCCTGGTATTCGTTTCCCTCGCGCTGATGGACATCCTGATGGTCGGCATCCTCCAACTCCGTACGAACATGGTTCTTACCGATCAGATGGCTATGGCAGAGGCACGCGGCTGGCCGGCCGCGGATATTGCCCTATTAAAAGCCGAGATCCTCGCCCAGGGACCAACCGCCTCCCTGCAGGGTGCAGTTTTCTCCGTATTCCTGCGCTCGTCCATCATCGCATCCATGGCACTGCTGATTTCCACGTTCTCCAGTAGCACGCTTTTCACAACCATCATTAGCTTCCTGATCTACTTTATCGGACACTTCCAAGCGGATGCCCGCGCGGCGTATCTCAGTGGCGAGGCGGGAACCAGCGACGGTATCCTTGCCCGTGGAGTTACACTTCTCGTTTCCTTGGTGCTACCCGATTTCCAGCTTTTCAACGTGATCGATTCAGTGATCGAAGGACAGGTCATGCCGCTCTTCATTGTGGGGAAGCTGACATTAATCGGCCTCTTCTACGCGATTTTTTACATCCTCGCTTCGTGGTTCATTTTTGCTGAAAAGGAATTCTAACAACGATGACCCAAGGGAAAAAATATGGAGTTCTTGTTCTCGCGATCCTCGCGGCTGGCGGACTGCGCCTTCCTTTCGAAAGGTCACTGACAAACGATCTTCAGGCAGCGAATCTGCTGCCGCGGAAACTCGAAATGCGCACCGGAGAAAAGATCGGCCAAACATTTTCTGCAGTTTCTCTCGGCGGTCTACGCACCCTCATCGCGACCCTTCTAAACCTGCGAGCATTCTCTTTTTTCAGTGAGCAGAAATGGGTAGACGTCGAAGACACGTTCGATGTTATTGTGGATCTCGCTCCGCGCACGCGCTACTATTGGGATACGGGAAGCTGGCACCAGGCTTATAACGCGGCTTCTTATTACCTCTACGAGTCAGAAATCCCACCACTCCGCCGCAAGCTTGCCTGGCGTGAATCCATTCTCAAAGGACAGGCATTCCTTGAGCGGGGGATACGTAATAATCCGGACGATCCAAAGCTCTACGAAGGCCTCGGGGTTCTGCTCTCGGATTCCAATAAGATTGCCGCCTTTAGTTCTCCTAACGAAGCGTATGAAAAGTCCTATGAGGCTTTTATGGCCGCCGTAGAAACAGGTAACGCCCGGGGTTACGCGAAACGTGCCGCACTATATTCGCTGGCTCGCGTGCCCGGCAGGGAAATGGACGCACTCGCCCTAGCTAATGAGATCAGGAAAGAGAACCCACGCTTACCGCCTACCGTTTTAGGCCTACTCTACACGCTCAACTATCATGAAGACCCTGCACAGGACGTGCTGACTCTGGCAGATTCCATTTTTCCGAATCGAAAGATCGCATACGAGATTCTTGGAAATCAATGGATGCGCACCCGCGACTACTTCCCCGTGGACGGCATCGCCCGGGTGATGCCGCTCTTGGAAAAGGAGCTGGGCGTATCGGAAGAAGACAGCGTTCTAAAAGTGAAGCTCCTTTCACCGATGAATCCCGATGAGGGCCGCTAAAGTATTGATTCGAGACTCGCATTTATCCGCAGTATCCCCACCTTGCCCCCAACCACCGAACCGTTTTGCAAATCCTTATCCGTAACATCGACCGCAAGCTCACCGAAGCCGAGATCCACGAACTCTTCACGAAATACGGGAAAGTGATATCCTTCACCCTCGTAATGGACGAGAAGACAGGCTTATCTAAAGGATTCGGCTTCGCAGAAATGCCGAACTTCGACGAGGCATCAAAGGCAATCTCTGAGCTGAACGGCCGGAAAATCGAATCCTCCGCACTTCGAGTCAAACGCGCTGCGAATTCATCAGTCTCCAAGAAACGGGGCTGAGTCCCGTTTTCAGTTTCTCTTGCGGCGAAGCAAACGACTCAATCGCGCTTGCGACGGAGCAGCAGCACCATTCCAGCAAGACTGAGTAGTGCGGTTGCAGGTTCCGGAACCGGGTTGATGGGTGAAGTTGTAAAGCGCCCAAGCAGGGAGGCAGGGAGGCAGGGAGGCAGTGCCAGCCGCCTTCAAAGACGCGGAATTCCTTGGCGCTGGTGAGTGTGCCGTCGATGGTGTCCTGATCCACTTGGAAACTGAGTTCCAAGTAATACTTGTTGCCACTTTCATCGGTAAAATGCAGCGCGTCGGACATGTTGCGGAGCGAGACGACGTCCGCGCTGGCGACAGGATCGTCACCGTTCAGCGTGTTGATGAGATCTGCGGTGAACCCGACTTTTATCTGGGGAAGCCCCATTGGCTCCGAGAAATTGAGTATCATTCTGAGAACCACCGAGCTTGTCCCGGTACCGGAATTGATCGTTCCATTCCTGTAATAGAGCGTGGCGATGTTGAACGATTTTTCGGGGCGGCACCCGTTACCGCAGAAGGAGCCAGGATGAGAGCGCGGGTATGAGGATAGGCTGCGCCGCTGGCTGCCACACCCCATTGGTAGCCTGCTGAACCCGTAGGGCCGCCGGGAAGGTAGGTCGCCGGGACATCTTTTGTATCGAAACCGCTGGCGTAGCCGTCCGAGAGGAAGTTATCGATCAGATACTCGGACGAAGTCCCCTCGATTCCGGTGCCGAAGAAAGAGCCATCGGAAGTAAAACTCAGGTTCTAAGGGAGTTCCTGTGCACTGAGCATCGTTCGTGATAGTCCGAAGCAAAACGCAATGTAACGCGAAAATGCGGCAAAGGGATTCATGCGAGTATTGGTATTTGGGGTGGGGGTGTCGGGTGAGGGGGAGTCACCTGACATCACCATAATGCCATATTTCACAAAACTTGTAACTACGTGATGACGTAAGATTTAGGATTCCGAATAAAATACCCGGGAATGCACGTATTCTCAGGATGGGACAGTTCTACAAATCCCGAATCGCCTGCGAGATCAATTCCTCCATGCCAGCATCGGTTCGGACGTAGATTTCCTGGAGTCCTTTCGCCGATTGCATGACGGCTTTGATCCCACCGGCAACCTCACGCTGCACGCGCACCGAACCGGTGCTGCCACCCTGCCCAAGCGATTTCCCTCCGTATGACATTCCGATAATTACGCCGACAACCCCATCCATGGCCTCGATTTTTTTCATGACCACCTTGCATTCCTTGGAGGTGGATTGGTGGCGTCCGCGGGAAGGCATGCCCCTTGGATAGAAGGGCGGGGAAGGGGAGGCAAAGGAAAAGTCCGTTGTTTAGAAATTCTGATTCAAACCCTCACCGCCGTCATGAACCCGCGCTTGGCAATGGTATCGTGGTAGCCACCAGGCTCGAAACCGTGACCCTCCATGATCGCGGCATACTCGGCAGCGGAGTAGCATTTCCCTTGAGTGATATTCATCAGCAGTGCCGAGTATTCCGCCGTTTCCACCGGCCCCGCCTTGTCATCGGAAACGAATGCATCGTGGATCACCAGCAGCCCGCCGGGAGCTAACACCTTAGCCGCCTGAGCGAAGAGTTCGCCCACTTCCGCATAGTCCCAATCGTGCAACACGTTTGAGAGCAGCACCACATCTGCCTCCGGCCATTCGTCGAGGAACATGTCGCCCGTCGTCACCGAAATCCTATCTTCCAGCCCATGCCTCACCACCTCCGATTTTACGATCGCATCCACCCGATCCTGCTCGAACACCGTCGCCGTCAGTTGCGGATGCGCAGCGCAAAGTGCCGCCGAGTAAATCCCCGAACCACCGCCAACATCAAGCAGCCTCGTCCGCTTCTCTAAAAAGGGACGAATCGCCTCCGCAAGTTTCTGACCAAACAGCAGCCCGCGGCAGTTCATCAATCCAGTGAACTCCTTCGCAAACTCCGGATCACGCATCGATTCATGCCAGTCGCCCCCCGCATCCTTCGCCTGCCAGTTGGCTGGCTTGCCCGTTTTTAGCACATGGACGAAGCTCGAAGTAATCGCCGAGTCTTTCACTGGCATGTAGTAGGGACCGAGAAACCACGGCGAGCCTTTTACCAGATGCTCCCGCCCCATTTGCGTAATCCGTATCTTCTCCACTCCTTCAACAAACCCGTATGCCCGGCAAAGCGTCAGCATCACATCCAAAGGCCGCGCCTCGAACCCGAAATGCCCCGCCACCTCCTCAGCCGACACACACTCGTTTTGCGAAAGCCATGTAAATAAATCAAAATGCAGCAAAGCCGCCGCAACCAATTCCGCCCCATACTGTCGGTCACGGAGCTGGATGATGATGCCGGGATCGGTCGCGGGATGTCGGGTTAGGTCGGGATTCATAACTACCTATTTCTACTTCTTTCTCCCGGCGACGTCGATTAGTCTTCGCGATCGTGGAACTTCTGGAAATCCGCCAACTCACTCTACACGACGAATCCGCTTTCCTGGCCGGATTGAAAGAGTGGGAAGGGGAGGATACTTCGTGGCATACGTTTACTTGGAAAGAAGGCATGCCCTTCGGCGAGCACGTAGTCAGACTCGAAAATGATGCGCTGGGAATTGGAGTTAAAGCCGGACCCGTGCCACACACCATGCTCTACGGATTTCTCGACGGGCAGATCGTAGGGAGGTGCAGTATCAGGCAAGAACTCAACGAGCGATTGCTGACCAATGGCGGAAATATCGGATACGCAGTCACTCCCCGTTTCCGAAAGCGCGGCTTCGGCAGCCAGCTCTTCAAGACAGGACTTTCCTATATCAGTGAACTGGGCAGGAAAAAGGTCTTGCTCACCTGCGCCCCTTCAAACACCGCCTCTGTCGCCATGATCGAAGGCAACGGCGGAGTTATGGAGAACGAGGTATTCGTAGAGGAAGACGGGGAAATTCTCCGACGCTATTGGATCGATCTAAAGTCTTCCAGCTATCACTGATCACTCTCCATATCTAGCCATTCGCCGCCCACACCGCCACTCGAAAGACTCCACTCTACAAAATCACAAAGAATCCGATCCGCGTTCATCTGAGTCCATTTGACGAAAGCTCTGAATTACAGTTCGTCTATGTCCGCTGCGCTACCATTGTGGTTCAATCTTTCCCCTCGCAACCCGCCCACACACCAGCCACTCTCCGGCCAGTAACACACAATAATATTTTGAGCGCATTTAGAGAATTGGGAGTACCGGCAAATTTGGTAAAGGGATTGGAAGGCTTGGGCATATCCACGCCCACGGAGGTGCAGGAGCGATCCATCCCTTACCTCATAAAAAACGGAGGGGACTTCGTCGCACAGGCGCAGACCGGCACCGGCAAGACGGCTGCCTTCGGCCTACCGCTGCTCACCAAGGTCGATCACAAGAAGCCCCACATCCAGGGGCTCGTCGTCGCCCCCACACGGGAGCTCGCCAAGCAGATCGCCAAACAGCTTTTCCGCTTCACCAAATTTTCCGATAAAATCTTCATCGAAACTCTCACTGGCGGCGAGCCGATGGACAGGCAGATCGTGAATCTCAAGCGCCCCACCCACATCATCGTCGCCACACCCGGGCGCCTGCTCGATCTCATCAACAAGAAAGCCCTAACACTTGAGACCGTGAAACACCTCGTCCTAGATGAAGCCGATGAGATGCTCTCCATGGGCTTCAAGAAACAACTCCTCACCATTTTCGGCCTCACTCGGAAGCGCCGTAGCACCTGGCTCTTCTCCGCTACCTTCCCGGATTCCATCCAGACGCTCATCAAAGGATCTATGCACGGCCAGCCGGAAATCCTCAAAGTGGACAAGGCTCACGTCGTCAATCGCGATATCGACCACCGCTACGCCGTCTGCGCCAAAGACGAGAAAAACGAATTTCTCTCCGAATTCCTAGCCGACCGTGAGGAAGAGCGTGGCCTCATCTTCGTCCGCACAAAAGCCGGAGCCGTCGCCCTTGGGCGGCAGTTACTAAAACTCAACTTTCCTGTCGATGTTATCCAGGGGGATCTCTCCCAGCGCGAGCGCGATAAAGTTATGCGCGGCTTCAAGAACGAGCGCACCCGCATCCTCATCGCCACCGACGTCGCCGCCCGTGGCATCGATGTCGAGGGGCTCACCTTCGTCATCCACTACCAGCTCCCAGAGCAGATCGAATACTACACCCACCGCAGCGGCCGCACCGCCCGCGCCGGAAAAAAGGGAACCTCCATCGCCCTCATCGATCCCCGCGAGCGCAAGAAGATCACCAAGTTCGAACAAGAACTCGGCGTCACCTTCACCCAGATCCAGTAGATCCGGTGAGTGTCGGCAGCCTGCTGCCGCTTTTGGCAGGTTTAAGACCGCACTTTGTGCCGTCTTAAACGTATGCAACGCCGTCAGAAGTGTCCCTCTAGGCGGCAGGATTTCGGAGAGGTTTTCATCGTGCCGAGGTAGAGTGCTCGGGTTGTGCTGCCGCCTGGAAGGACGGCTTTGCATACTTCCACGCAACGCACGAAATATATCCACGGTCAAAGCTGGGGATCGAAGCAATGCCATTGATGGTGATTCATGATCGCAAATCCGGCATCATCTGGCCGACAGAGCAATCCGATAAGGAGTTCACATCATTTTGGCTGGCTGCGTGGCAGGCCACCCGTCGTTCGAACCCAGAACGACCAAAAGCACCCGACTAAAAGTAGGCGGAGAAGGCCGATGCCGCTGGGCAGCCATAGGGCAGCCCTCTTGTTTTTCAATCCTCAGCGTGAAGCCTTAGAAGTCGATGTGACTCCTTGATCAGAAAATCGAGATCCATGAACGGATCGGCTGAAATATCTGACCATAGGATTCTTCCTTTCGGGTCGAGCAAGAAGGTGCCATGAAGAGCATCCTCTTCGAAGTCGTCGTGGGCACCGTAAGCTTTGAAAGAAGTTTTTTCGGGGTCGGCAACGAGGGGGAAGGGGAAGCTTTTGCCGTCGGCTGAATAGTTTTCCTGCGATTTCGCGAGCTCCGCGACGCTGTCGGTGCTGATCGCTAAAACCGGGAGTCCTGCAGCCTTGAAATCATCGGTGCGCTCGGCGATCGCGTTGAGCTGTTCGGAACAGTGGAGACAGCCGTATCCAAGATAGAAGATGAGAACCAGTGGCTTGCCGTTATAGTTTTCTAGGCTGACCGGTAGCTTCTTCTGATCAGGAAGGGTGAAGGATGGTGCCGAAGGTGGCTCCCAGTGAATGGGACCGAGGGTATTGACGTCCGGGCGCTCGCCAAAGTCTGAAGGGCTTACATAGGGCTGGGTCCAGTCATCAGGAAAACCCATGCTACGTGCAATCGGCAGGAGGCGGGCAAATGGAAGTGCGTCCAGGTCGATCTGCGACGAGACCTTGCGAAGTCTATCGAAACACTTGCGCGCTTCTTCTGGCTTTCCCAGATGGTGAAGAACTTCGATTCTTGCTGCCAGTGGAAGAGCCCGCCGCTTGTCACCAGTCACTTCGGCTGCGCTCAGGGAATCGGCTTTCTCCAAATCACCAAGAGAGATGTATTCCAAGGCGGTCGCGTGCTTAGGACGGGTGGATTTCGCCAGCGCCTTGAGCGCGGCATCCTTGTCGCCATTTAGTGCTGCGAGGCAACCTTCCAGTTCGGCTTGGATTTTCTTAATCTTATCGATCTGTTGTCCCGCTTTTTTTCCTGATTCCTTGACGATTTTCTCGATTTCATCTGGCTTTTTCTTTTCTTTTTCAGCCTTCGCTTTGGCTTCGGATTGGACTTTCTCTTGATCCTCCTTCGCCACCTTGGAACGCGTATCGAGTCCAGCCAACACCTGCTCCAAATCCTTTTTTCGGCCTAATTCGAAATGGGCGAGACCTATCAAACGAAGTCGCGGAATTTCATATTCGGGCTTTTCGATAGGCTCCAGCCATTCGCTCGCAGTGAGATCGAGCGACTCGTCCCACAGTTCGAACTTTTCAAGAATATTGATCAAACGCATCCGTCCGTAACGATAGGAATGCGCTTTGCCTTCGACCGTATTGAGTTTCGGGTGACGTGGATTGGCGAGAAGCGATTTAGCCATTTCCAAGGCCGCAGTGCGGTTTCCAAGATTCATCCAGTTCCTAGACAGCCATTCGTTGTTGTGCGCGTAATTGTGAATCTGATCAGGTAGCAGTCGGTGCTTTAGCATGTGCGCGTGATCTACACGGGCGGATGCTTGCTGGTGCCATGCCGCATCCTCGTAGCGGTGGAGTTTCGAATAGATGTGTCCCGGCATGTGCCACATGTGGGCGATTCCCGGACCGGTGAATGCGAGCTTCGCCGCAGAATCTATGGCGCGTTCAGCCTTCCGGTTGTCCCAAAGGTGGATGCGGTAATGATGCGCCGGATGCATCGGTTCCTTGGCGATTATTTGCTGGAGGAGAGCGTCAACCGCCTCATGGCTACCGATGGGTATCTGCGGGGACTTGGATGAAAACTGCCAGATTCGAACTACTAAGAAGGCTTTGGCTTCGATATCATCCGGGAAATTGTGAATTAGATTTTCCAAATCGCGCAGCATTTTCTGACGCCGCGCTTTTTCATCCGAAGGCTTTCCATCGAGGTATTTCGCTTGGGTAGCAATATACGCTTGGCCATGTTTACTCGCGTTTTCAGTCAGGGCATTGGCTTTCTCTATGAAGCTTTTGGCTCGCTCTGGATTCTCCCAGTTGGCCATCGCCATGCCCCAATAGGCCATCGCGCATTTGGGGTCGTGGGCGGCGATCTGTCGGAAAGAGCGTTCCGCCTCGTAGTACCAGAACCCATGTAACTGCCCCAGGCCTTGGTCGAAATATGCTTGGCCATGTTCCCATGTGCTTTTGATGGGGATTGTCACTTTACCGGTCCCCTCAATGAGTCCGGATGCCTGCCGAGGTCCTTCATTGAAGGAATGACCCTGATGCGAATGACCAGGTTCTACTGCTTTTGTTTCCGCACCAATCAAACAGGCGGTGAAGCCAAATTTCAGAAGGACGATTCGGATGAGGTAAGAAGTTTTCAGAGGGACAAAAATGGTTAGTTCCTATATCGCGCTAGAATCGGGAATCTTTCATCGGATTCAATCGCCAAAACAAAATCGAAGATATCCTACCACCGCCTAGTGCCCAGAAAACCTTAATCTGACGAATGGGGATTTTTAAGGTTTTCAGAAAACTAGTTTTTCTTGAGAAACTCCACAAGGTCGGCGCGAGACTTCACGAGATCCGGTGGATTCAGGTAAAACATGTGACCCGCCTCATAATAGGTGTAACTGATCTGATCACGCAGGGGCTTTGGGAAGCTCATGGACTGACTGAAAGAGTAGGGGACTCCGGCGGGAGGCGTCGCAAGATCTGCGTAGGCACCCATGACTAGGATTTCCAGCTTCGGATTGTCCCTGATGGCACTGACGAGGCGGTCGGTAAGGTTCACAACTCGGTTGTCGGAATCATAACGCCACGGATGCACTTTCGAGGTTAGGACTTCGTAATGCTCTTCCTCATTCCAACCAAGATCCTCAACAAGGTAGGAGAGCATGGCTGTTGAAAACGCGCCGATCGCGAGCGAGTAGGAGGGATCGTAAGTGGCGAAATCGGCCTCCGAGTTGGTAGCGTCCCAGGCGACCCTAGAGTCGAATCGGCCGACGACCTTTCCTTCCTCACGTAGAAGCTCGGCACGGAACTCGGAAGGATTGATCCTGAGGTTCTTGCGTTTCCAAAAATCAGCAGGTAGACTGGTGAATTTCTCCAGTTTTCCGGAAACAACTGCCAGCTCGTCTTCACTGATCGCGGTTCCTTTGAGCAGGGCGAGCGTGTATTCGCCAAAGGCAAATTCGCGCACCTCTTTCAGCAACGCTTCCCGGTCTCCCTCGATCTGCTTGTGATAGTGGGCGGTGGTCATGAAAGCCGGCAGAAATACTTGGTGGGAAAGCTGGCTGCCTTGCGCAGGAAGCAGAGTCCTGTAGTCCAAAAGGGATGAGAGCAGCACTACGCCGTTCAGGCTCATGCCGTAGCGGTTTTGCAAATGCTCGGCTAGTCCTGCGGCACGGATTCCTCCGTAGGATTCTCCACAGAGATACTTGGGGGAATCCCAACGCTTGTTTTCAGAAATCCATTTCCTGATGAATTCTCCGACAGATTTAATATCGCCTTCGATCCCGTAGTAGTCCTTAGCTTCGCCTTTTTTCTCAACACGGCTGTAACCGGTTGAGACCGGATCGATGAAGACTAGGTCGCAAACGTCTAGAATGCTGTATTCGTTTTCGATCAGGCGGGCAGGGGGCGTCATTGGCTGAGTGCCGTCTCCGGGCAAGGAAACCCGCTTTGGCCCCAATATGCCTAGGTGCAGCCAAACAGAAGAAGATCCGGGGCCACCATTGAAGGCGAACATCACCGGACGATCCGGTTCATTCTCAGTCTTGTCCCGCACGTAGCTGACGTGGAAAATGGATGCTTTTGGTTCGCCCTCATCATCGCGCAGAACGATTTTTCCGGTCGTGACCGTGTAAGGGATTTCCTTTCCAGCAATGGTGATCTTCGCGTTTTTTGAAACTGGATCCGGGGTTTTTAGTGGCTTCTTTTCTTCGGCTTTTTTCTCCTTAGGATCATCCGCGGCGGAAACCGGAAGAAATAGGCTGAAGAGAAAAAGGATGGGCAGGGTTCGGATGAAAGGAATCATGGGCGTGGGAATGATCGTCGGAAAACTGGTTTTGCAAAGTCCCAACCCCGGACATTTTCCAACACGATAATCTTCAATACCCACGATCAGGAAATCCAGCGGAGCCGCCGCATTTGTGCTCTAGAGCGCGATCCCAGTCATTCAAAAAGACCTGATGACTACATGCCGCTCGATTCGTTCTGGGAGAACTGTGGTTATTCTACTTGATCGTGAAATTCCCATTCAAGGTTGTCGGCAGAGGTCACGGCGCTGAAACCCTTGATATCTAGTGTTTTTGCTCCCAGATCTCCCGTAACTCACCACAGCAGGCTTCCCCTAAGGTAACTTGTTACAATATGTGTAATGCAAAATGGAATATCGAGATACGCAACGGACTACGCTGATTGAATCTACCCATTCGTGCCCCGCCCCTGTACACGAAATCCAAGAAGGCTTCAAAAATCGGTTCGCAGAAACCCCAACAACCGTTTAGAATTCCATCATGTCACTGGAGCAATCGAACAAAGCCTTCTGGAAAGACCGCGCGAAAGCACTCTCGCGGCGGATCAACTTCGGATGGTTTCTACAGACTGTCGCTGGACCTTTGCTAGTAGCCGCGGCACTAGGTGCGATCGCTACGCTGGTAGTACGGCGAGAGTTTCCGCAGTTCTCGATTATCGAAATCTCGGTGGCGCTTGGAATCGTTTTATTACTCGTTGGGGTCGTTTCCTTCGTGATTTCCGCTCGACGCTTCGAGAATCCTGACCAGTCCTTAGTTCGTATTGAGGCCGGTTCCGGCCTCAATACGGCGCTCTCAGCCGCACAGGCAGGAGTTTCTCCATGGCCTAAACAGACCGACGATCTCCCGGAATCGCTGAACTGGCACCTTCCCAAGACATTGGCTCCACCTATCGGCGCTCTGGTTTTACTGGCTCTCGGCTTGCTCATTCCGATCAGCGCCAAAATCCGAGACACCCCCGCCCCATCCAGTCAGCCCCAGGCATGGTCGCAGCTGGATTCTCAGCTGGAGCAACTCGCTGACGACGCCATGGTCGATGAAGAATACATCGAGGAAATGGAGAAACGGCTTGAGCAACTGCGCTCGCAGGAGGAGGAAGACTGGTTCAGTCACGCATCTCTGGAAGCCACCGATAGCCTGAAAGAAACCCAGGAATCCAATATGGAGAAGCTTGAACGCGACCTTTCGGATGCTGCCAGCGCCTTGGATGCCCTTACGGAGAATACCGAAGGCAAGACCACCGAGCAGAAGCAAAAGCTCACCGAGGAATTCGAAGACGCTCTCAAAGGCCTCCAGAATGGCGCGATGAAACCAAACCCTGGACTCCTCGATGAGATCTCAAAAATCGATCCTGAGAACCTCGGAAAGCTCACTCCAGAGCAACTTTCCCACCTTAAGGAAAACATGGAAAAACTACAGGAATCCCTTGATAGTGCGGGACAAAGGAATGGTGAAGGTGATGACTGGTCGGAGCAGCTCCTGGGTGATGGCGAAGATGATGGTGAGGGCGAAGGCAATGGACCTGGAGAGGATGGAGAAGGCACAGGCTCCGGTGGAATTCAACGCGGCCCCGGTCATGACCCGAATGTCCTACGGGACGAAAAAGATGCCTTGGACATCGGTGATCTGACAGCGCTTGAGGCTAAAGATCTTTCTAGGGCGATCCCAGGCGACCTTCTCCAGCTTCAGGACGGCAAGCATACCGTGGATGAAACCACCTCGAAATCCACCAAGGGCGGAGGTGCAGCCAAAGGGAAAGGCGGCGATCGGGTCTGGAAGGATTCTCTTTCCCCGAGTGAGCAACGCGTTCTAAAGAAGTATTTCGAATGAACGTTTGAATCAGTCTTTGGCTGCTGGAATTCTTTATTCCCAGCTTTTGTGGAAAGGCACCATCGCGTGGTGCGTTATACTCCTGCGTATCATGTTTTGTGAGATACTGTGGTCGATCGGTTCGCGCTCGACCCAGCCTCTTTCGCACCAGGCTGGGATAATTCAGGCCGTTGACAGGAACAGGGCTCACAAGTCATGGCACGAGGCTGTATCGCGCAATTCCTAACTCAACTCGGCTCCATCTCGTTTCACCCCGAGAACTCTAGACAAGAGCCGCAGGAGTCCAAAGTCTCTGTCGCTGATGCCAACTCCGTTTCAATCGGTCGCTTAAATCGATCAATTAAATCAAATTACCCAACCTTCCCATCCTTAATCACAAGCGTCCGGTCGCCTACCTCGGCAAGGCTTCTATCGTGAGTTACCACGATAAGTGTAACTTTCTTTTCATCAGCGAGTTCCAGAAGTATCTTCATAATTTCGTTACTGGTATTTGAATCGAGGTTTCCGGTTGGTTCATCGGCGAAAAGGACAGCCGGCTCGTTTACAATCGCTCTGGCAATGGCCACTCTTTGTTGCTCGCCTCCAGACAATTCCGCAGGAAGATGTTCGGCACGGTCTTTGAGCCCCACCCGCTCCAAAGCGACTAACGCGGCCTCTGTCCGGTTCTCTCCGGCGATGGCACCCGGCACCGCGACGTTTTCAACGGCGGTCAGTTCCGGGAGAAGATGGTAGTTTTGGAAGATGTAGCCGATGGATTTGTTCCGAAAAGCCGCCTGCGCTTTCCTGCGCATCCCGTAGAGATCTGTTCCGGCAATATGGACGCTTCCCTGCTCGGGCTGCTCAAGTCCGGCCAAGGTGTAGAGCAAGGTCGTCTTGCCCGCACCGCTCGGCCCGCAGAGGAAGACTTTTTCCCCTTTCGAAATTTTAAGATCGATCCCGTGCAGCACCTCGATGGACTTCCGCCCGATACGGTAACTTCTGTGCAAATTCTTCGTTTCAATCATCACCTCGTTCACAGCACCAAGATGTACGCCCAGCCCGGAAGCTGTCCACTATTCAAATTTCATTCAAGGCGGACAAATTCTAGCCAAGCCCCCTGCCGGACGATAGAAACGGCGCATGACTCAACCCGTTATTCTCTTCTCCGGACAAGGTGCTCAAAAGATCGGCATGGCAAAGGACTGGTTCCAAACCTCCCAGGTCGCCCGTGAACTCGCTGAAAAAGCCGATGCCGCTCTTGGGTACTCCCTTACCGACATCATGTTCAATGGGCCGGATGAAGTGCTGACTAGCACTTCTCACTGCCAGCCCGCACTCTATCTCCACGGCCTGATCGCCCTCGAACTGATCCGTGAAAGCGTTCCCGGATTCAAACCTGTCGCCGCAGCCGGGCTTTCCCTCGGTGAATTCACTGCCCATGCCGCTGCCGGAACCCTGTCCTTCGAAGACGGGCTCCGCCTTGTTTCCCGCCGTGGCACCTTCATGGAAGAGGCCTGTAATGCGACCGACGGAGCCATGGCAGCCCTGATCGGTGGCGAAGAGGAGAAGATCCGCGAACTCGCAGCAGCCACGGACGTCGATGTTGCCAACCTCAACGCACCGGGACAGATCGTTCTCTCTGGAGCTTCCGCAAACATCGATGCCGCAATCGCACAGGCCAAGGAATTCGGCATCCGCCGCGCCATCAAACTCAAGGTCGCCGGTGCCTACCACTCCCGTCTCATGGCTTCTGCTCAGGAGAAACTCGCGGTAGAACTGGAAGCAACCACGATTGCCTGCCCTGGCATCCCTGTAGTGGCAAACTTCACCGCCCAACCCGTTTCATCGGAAAGTGAAATTCGCTCCACCCTCACCTCGCAGGTCACCGGATCGGTTCGCTGGATCGAATCCATCCAATACCTCGTCGCAGCCGGCCACACGACCTTCCTTGAGCTCGGCCCAGGAAAAGTAATCGCAGGTCTGGTTGCTAAAATCGCTCCCGGCACTACGGTAATTTCCGTTGAGGACGCACCGTCACTCGAAGCCGCCATCGAACAACTTTCCTAAGCACCTACATGCTCCCCGTCTCCCTTAAATTGGATTTCCCCATCCTCGGGCAATCCGTAAACGGCAAGCCGCTCGTTTATCTCGACAATGCCGCCACGTCACAGAACCCAAGTGCAGTAATCGAGGCTTCGCGGCGTTACTACGAGGAGATTAATTCAAACATCCATCGTGGCACACACTACCTAGCACGAGCGGCGACGGAAGCTCATGAAAACGCCCGGAATACCATCGCGGCTCACATCGGGGCTGCGACTCCGAACGAAGTAATTTTCACCTCTGGATGCACGGACGCGATCAACCTCGTTGCGAATATCATCAGTCTAAATCCCGGTGATGAAATTCTCATTTCCACTCTCGAGCACCACTCGAACATCGTTCCGTGGCAGATGCTCGCGGAGCGCACTGGAGCGAAAATCACCGTCATCCCCTGCGATGAAGACGGAGTCCTGGATCAGGCGGCTTTCAAATCCCTTCTCACAGAAAAAACAAAGATACTGGCAGTCACTTGGGTCTCGAACGCATTCGGCACGGTCAATCCAGTTCGCGAGATGGTCGCTGCAGCCAAGGCAAACGGCACGATCACACTGGTAGATGCTGCTCAAGCAGTGCCCCACCTCGCCATCGATGTGCAGGCACTCGGAGCCGACTTCCTCGCATTTTCCGGCCACAAAACTTACGCCCCCACCGGTATCGGAATCCTCTGGGGAAGGCTAGAACTGCTTGAGCAGCTTCCCCCGTGGCGCGGCGGTGGTGAGATGATCAAAGAAGTTACCTTCGAGGGAACAACTTACAACGCCCCCCCTTTCAAATATGAAGCCGGCACCCCGAACATCGAAGGCGGCATAGCCCTCGCTGCTGCCTTTGATTACATGAATGCCATCGGTATTTCCAAAATCCACGATCACGAGGAAGCTCTCATGCGCGCCGCGGCCGAGAGCTTAGGAGAAATCCCCGGTATCCGACTTTACGGACCAGTCGACCGAATTGGCGCTCTGTCCTTCGCGCTGGAAGGAGTTCATCACTACGATCTCGGAACGCTCATCGACCAGATGGGAGTAGCCGTCCGCACCGGCCACCATTGCTGCCAACCGCTCATGGCACGCTTTGGCATCACCGGCACCACCCGCGCATCCTTCGCTTTCTACAACACTCTCGAAGACATCGATTCACTCACTACTGCGGTGAAAAAAGCGGCGACAATGCTGCTCTGAAAATTCAAATCTCAACAAAGAATCTTTATCCGCGACTCTCTTACCGCTATCAGTTGCTCCAACAGTCTTCCTTGAAAGTTGAACTTTGAAACTTGATCTTTTATGAAAATCGTCCTCGGAATCTCCGGCTCCATCGCTGCCTATAAAGCCGCCGACCTCGCATCTCAGCTTATCAAGCAGGGTCACGAAGTCCGGGCAGTCATGACGAAGTCCGCGTGTGAATTCATCACTCCCCTCACCCTCCAAACACTCACCCGCCAGCCGGTTCTTGTCTCGCTTGAGGATGAGAAGAACTCTTGGAAACCGGGACATATCGAGTCAGCGGATACCGCCGACCTTTTCCTCGTTGCCCCCGCCTCCGCAAACACCCTCGGGAACTTTGCCAACGGCCTGGCTCCTGATCCCCTCTGTTCAATCTACCTAGCCCTCCCCCGCGAAACACGTGTCCTTATCGCCCCGGCAATGAACGGCAAAATGTGGCTCCATCCGGCGACTCAGCGAAACCTCCAGCTACTGAAGGCCGACGGTTGCGAATTTATCGATCCCGCTTCAGGAGATCTCGCATGCGGTTACCAGGGCGTAGGGCGTCTCGCGGAAGTCGCGGATATTCTTGAAGCCGTGGCTGTCTAAGCCAAGGAGGGGCCGCATCCTGCTGCCCAGCATCCGGGGCACACATCCCAAGGCATCTCGCTCCATCCTTATCTGAGGGAAGATTTAATTTCCGTGTCCCTCTATCTCCGCTTAGCTTCGATTGGCTGCCTACGGCTTGCCATTCCCAGCCTCAGCGATGCGTTTCGCCTCCCGGTAGTTCCCGCGGAACCATTCGCCCAGCTCCTTCATACGCTCCGACTGAACCATGGATTCGCGACTATCCAGACCGGGGTCACCTTTTCCGGCGATCTCGTATGAGACTTTGGAAATATCGTGAAAAACGGCAACTGCCTCATCCGGCATCCCTGCCGAAATCATTGCCTCCCATGCTGCTTTCATCTCTTCGTGCGAGTCGATGCACATGACTTTCACAAGTTGCCGTAGCGTATTGAAGACCTTGCCGGTAAGTTCCCTATCATAGGTGAAATTGCCCTCGTCCTCGTAGGGATTGATCCCCTGCATTGTCGTCAATTCTAGGATTTCAGCGGAATACATGTCCTTGCGTATCGGTGTGCGGTGGAGTGCGCGATCCAGCGGTCCGCCCTCGGTTCCAGGTCTCTGAAACCACAGCCGCTGCGCCTCCTCGGTCAGGCAGAATTCCACAAAATCTTGGGCGATATCCACGTTCGGAGCGCCTTTGAGGATCGCGATGGGATCCGCGCTCATCGTCGTCCCGCCTACCGGGGCAATCCAAACCACACGCGGTTTCCCGTCTTTGGTCAGCAACTCCGAGGCATAGCTTCTCCCATAAAAATCAATACTCATACCGGACGATGCATTGCCCTGCCCGACGTCCTGCGGAATCTTTGAAGCACTGTCCGTAAAGTAACGCGCGTTCGCACCCATGCGCTGGATCAGGCGCAGGCCTTCGTCCCAACCGTCCGCGATATCGCCACCGGCAGCACGCTCTCTCTGCATCTCCCCCTGCACAAGAAGCTCGAAAGTCCGCGCAACAGATCCACTCTTCGTCGGATCTGTTAGAGCCAAACTTCCAGCGAAGACCGGCTTGCCGAGATCCTGCCACCTTTCTGGAGGAGCGACGCCCAGCCGTTTGATAAAATCCGGATTGTAGCAGATTCCAAACTGCGACATGCATGTGCCCACCCAGACCTTATCCGCCGCGTAGTATCTTTCACCGGTGAATATTTCCGGGATTACACCTCCTTCGCCGAAGAGGTCCGGATTCGTATCGAAAACGTCTAGCGGAATGAATCTTCCCTTCCTTGCTTGCCCTGCGAAGTCCGGCTCGCCACCTCCGAAAAACAGATCCACCCCTATCCCCTGGCGCCCTGTTTCAGCCGCCGCTTTGAATCCCGCATCGATCACCATACGGATCTCGGATGTGCCCCCGGGAGTCCGCCAATCCATGTAGATCGATCTGCCCGTTTTCTGATTCCAATGCGCAGCGAACGCTTCACCGAATTCCCTGCGTATCGATTCGTTGTGTGGAGAAAGGATCACCAGCCTATCATCTGCCGAGCCGGGTGATGCCGTTTCTGTTTTCCTTTTTAAAACTAGCGGCAGAGCCACGATCAGGCTGAGCAGGCTTAGGATGATGATAAATCGTGATTTCATGAATCGAGATCCTTCCCGTTAAAAAGCGGGGTGGCGCCTGCTTGTGCAATTGGTATGAGCACCAGGAAGAGCGGGACGGCCTTTGGTTTCATGCCGAAGACTATGCGCCCACCCTCCCTGCAGTCACGGATGATTTCACTCGATGGACCTTAATGAATCAGCTCATCCCAAGAGGAAATCTCAACCAATCCGGATCACTTCGGAAACACCACTACGTCCCCGTGCCTCGCGTGAAGCACTATCTCGTCTCCCGTCTCGTGGATCACATGCGGATTCATTTCCACCACCTGTTGTTTGCCCACGGCAGTCTCGATGAAATACTCGATTCTCTGCCCAAGATAACTGCGCTCAACGATCTTTCCTGATATCTCGTTTTCCCCGCCCTCCTTGTGCAGACGCCAAGCCTCCGGCCGGATGGAAACCGTTGCTGCATCCCCTGCTTTTGCCTGCCATCCTTCCACCGTCACGCGACCAACAAGAGGTGCGCCGTTCACTTTCACGAAGCAGAAACCATCGTGCATCTCCATCACCTCGCCCTCGATCAGGTTCGTCTCACCTATGAAACCCGCCACATAAGAATTCACTGGCTGCCGATAAACTTCCTCCGGTGTCCCCACCTGGCCGATCTTTCCCCAGGAAAGCACAGCCAACCGGTCTGCCATTGCCAACGCCTCTTCCTGGTCGTGGGTCACGTAAATTCCGGTTAGACCGTTTTCCTTCACGATACTACGGATTTCCCTCCTCATCTCCACCCGTAGCTGAGCGTCCAGATTCGAAAGCGGTTCGTCCAACAGCAGGCACCGCGGCTTCACTACCAGCGCCCTTGCCAGGCTCACTCGTTGCTGCTGCCCGCCGGACATCTGGTCGATAGAGCGCCCCCCGTATCCTCCGAGCTGGACCATCTCCAGCGCTTCCGCCACCCTCTTCTTGATCTCCGCCTTTGGCACCTTCCGCTCCTCTAGTCCGAAAGCGATATTCTGTCCTACGGTTAGGTGAGGCCACAGCGCGTAGCTCTGGAAAACCATTGCAGCTTCCCTCTTGTGAGGGGCTAGCGAGGTCACATCGGCATCACCAAAAAAGACCTTCCCTTCTGTAGGCGTCTCCAGTCCCGCGATACAGCGCAGCAAGGTTGTCTTTCCACAACCGGATGCACCTAACAGGAAAAACAATTCCCCCGCCTCGATCTCCAGGTTCAGCCCATCAAGAGCCACTACCGACCCTCCAAACACCTTGCGCACATTTTCAATCCGGATCGCTTCCATACCTTTTCAATATAACCGCAGCATTCTCCCTGCAAACCCGGCCAAGGCAAGGCTCAAGGCAAGGCTCAAGGCAAGGCTCAAGGCA
>TARA_B110000037_G_scaffold84398_1_pt1 | contig 21019 bp, 10 predicted proteins | sample TARA_B110000037 | Tara Oceans TARA_B110000037 (sample SAMEA4397196) | marine metagenome | biome: Polar Biome; feature: [MIX] marine epipelagic wind mixed layer (ENVO:01000061); material: water (ENVO:00002006), including particulate matter (ENVO:01000060) such as... | depth 10-100 m
GTTACGGCTGGATATTGTGTGCTTCTTGATGTTATTACTTTTTTGAATTTTTTTCCAATCTCATTTTGAATGAGTCCTGGAATATGAAATTCTTCATAGTTACCATGACGTTTTAGATGCGCATACGAATCAGTTCTATATGATTCATGAGATACCCATGAATATACTTCACCATTACTATTAATTACGTATCCTGTCCCACGTTGTCCAAGTACGATTTCTTTTGTAATATTGTATGGAGTATATAATATTTTTATTGTATTAGATTGATAGAAACCGTGAGTTTGAGTTTGAAGTCCTGAAAAAATAGAATACTCACCCGGCTCTGTAATTTCAAATGAATCTTCAGCTTTATTTGAAATTTTCTTAACTTGAACAGATTTATAAGTATTTTTATAATTTCTATGAACTAAAAATGCATTCCACGAGAAATTAATTTTATTGCCCGAAGAATCTACGGTTTTGAAAGATAGCTTATCCAATCCATCATATTCTAAAATAACTTGATGAGGAACCGTAAGTGTTTGTGAATATGAACCTACTTTTTTAAGTCGTAATTTACAATAACCAGATTTATTACCAGAAACGACACCATGTTCGACATCATTTGTAACACCGGTTGCATAATTATAAATTGTTGGTTTCGTGGTTCCTGTATCATTTGAATCATAATCGTCTGGAACAATTAGTAATGAATATTTTGTATATGATACTAATGTATCATTTATATGAACTTTAAAATCACTACCACCGCCTATTGTTCCTAACGTCTCATAGGGGTCGACAAAGTTTCCCAAAAAGACTGTTCCTGAGTAACTACCTGGCATATCACTCGATTCAAGATATAACTTTATCACACCGCCTTCGTGTACAAACTGGTACGTCGCGGAACCTCCCGAGGTCCAGGTCTTCGTTGCTGGCACGTATTTTAAGTCATGGGACGCGGTGTAGCCATATTGTCCTTTTGTGCTTAATCCATAAATGTAGTTACCATCACCGTCTGTGCTTTCATAATTATAGTGCCAAGAAGCCCATTGACCAGAACCCGATTGAATGTCTACTTTCTGAGCGATACCGTTCGGGAAATTACTTGAAATGAATTCATTATCAACATATACATCAAAAAACTCTGGAACTACATCTAAAGTGACATTCATAATATCCACATCTGCACCTGTATTAACCATTAATCTTACGTAACCATGTGTAAATGGTGAACTAGTATTATTGATCTTATCAACCGTAACAATTTCATCGTCTACAATATATTTAGTGAGTAAATTAATTTGAGAAAATGAAGAATTATACGCTGTTGTTAATACATTTATATCACTTCCATTGTATTGAATAGATTTCGATATATCGTGAGAATCTATTGCACTCAAATCTGAATAAAAGTCTAACTCGTACATATTGAATTCTATATTTGTAGATGGTGCTCCTAATGACACTTTAAAGACAAAATTCGACAATTCTTTAGGAGATTTACTAACAGAAACAACATTATCCGAAGTATTGAAATAAATACCTTTTTCAATATTATTCAAGTAAACGATATATGAACTTGGAATTACAGGTAAATCACTGTTATTTTTATACGTATTTGTTTCAACTTTGCTTTCACCGATCCAATTAATATTCATATTTTTTGTCAAAGCTGAATTATCAGTAATAACACCAGATAATTCTTCAAAACCATAAAACTCCATTCTATCAATTCCACAAGACAGATTATTGGTGTTTCTTAAAATGAATAATAATTGTTTGACTTTGATTTGTTTGATTGAAAATTCTTTTTGCCCAATTCCACTTGCAATTTCACTACTTTCAAATAATTTAACATTACCATCACTCGATAAAACTTTACCTTCAGTTGTTGTGCAAGGTAAAAATTCGACTCCATTAAAGTAGTAAATTTCAATCGTGGCTTGGCTATTGCCTAATCTATCAGGTATAGTTGAGTCAGAATTTATTATTGAACTGTATTTAATCTTTGAAAGAATTTTGTATTCTTTAAATTCGTATATGAATGAATTATTTACAGCTGAAAATCCTACTAATGTTTTAGTATAATTTGAATCACTAGATGATAAGTTTTTCAAGTTAATTACTGAATCTATATCTTTACCGATTGATTTTAAAGGCCCAAACATATTACCTGGATGATTGATTTGAGTTGAATAATTTTCTTCATACTTATAGTAATAATGGTGTGGATGATCTGTTCTTCCATATACTTTATCTCCATTCTCAAGAGTTATTTCCAATTTTCTTTCACTTGCTAAAGAACCATAATTTAGATATTTTGACCATGAACCATTATAATTGAATTCATAATTAGAATATTCACTTAATCCATTTCCGTATAATAACATACACATGTTATAAATACTGGATGATGATATTTTATCTGGCTCTTGAACAGGTGGTGATGTGTTACCATTTACAAATGGATATATTTTAATAGTATTATCATCAGCACCAGCACTAACACTAATACCACGTTCTATTAATGAATATTTTTTGGTACTAAAGTCATATATCGATGGTTGGTAAACACCATTTTTTAATATTTCAACTTTAACTTTACCATTAAAATCTGTTAAATCTGATACAACTTCTATTGTTTTAACGATAGTGCTTTTAGGAATATATAAATCTACTAACTTTGTTCCAGTCAATTGCATTACTTTTGATTCAAATGATCCATTGATATCTGTATACCAACAAACGGAATTGTCATTATTTAATAAAGCGGTAGAATTTGAAACAGTCCATCTCATAGACATAATGTATTCTATATATAATTTGGCATCTGTTATGCTCCATCCAGGATGATAAAAAACGTAATCATAACAATAAATTGTTAATTTATTATACTTACTTGGTTTAAATGTTAATATAATGTCTTCACAATTATTAGATAACTCTGCGTTGAAAGATGAGTCTGTTTCACTTGTTGATGTATGATAATTTCTCATGTATTTAAATGCTACAATTTCGTTTGTATCAGTATTTTTTACTTGAACATATATGTTATTATGATATTTGGCATGATCCCAATTATCACTGTGATTACTACGAACAACGGATATACCACGAACTTTTATACCACTTGTATATTCATCTAATTCTTTATCTATCTGCTCGTGATATTGACTTGGTTTACCCATTAAAACTCCATTAGTGTATTGTCTAAACTCGTGGAAAGTGTTTGTAAATCCTTTATCGAGAAACTTTTTATATTCTGTTGAAACTTCATATATCTTTGGATTTTTTACAATGACACCATTAGCAGTTCCAGAATAACTGTTGGCTGGATTTCCAAAAAAGGTTAAAGTTGAAAAACTATAACCAGAATCTAATACAATTCCTGTTAATTCAATAATCAATTCATCATTTAAATATACATTGATTTGTGGTCCCAAGCAAGATATTTTGATATTAGCCCAAGTATTTTCTGTAATTATTGTCGATGTGCTTGATTTGATCTGATATGTAGCTTCTCTGTCAGCGGTTCCCGTTGATATATCTGTAGATGCAGTCTTGAAATATTTTAATTTTAATTGAACAACACTATCAATTTTCTCAATCATCATATACACGTAATCACCATTTCCAACGGTTGTCATAATACCCGATTCTAAACTACTCAAGTATTTAAAATCATATTCAAATGAAAATTTATTAAATCCTTTATGAATGTTAATGTACATACCGCTCACTGAACTATTTGCTACTAAGCCACCATCGTAAACTGTTTGTTGTTCATAATTATTATAAATATAGTTGATATGATAACTTGGACTACCAGATGGAGGATACACGTATGAATGTGTTGATCTAGGTAAAGTTGAAAAACTTAATGTTCCTAGTTTATTCCAATTTATATCAACACCACTTCTATTGAAATCATCATAGATGGCACTATCTACATCGTGTGTGGTATTTAAAGCAATCACATTATCATTTTCATCAATAATATTAGTCTTTTCTAAAGTATCATCACTACCCACATAATAATTATAAGACTCATTTTTATTGAATTTTGTCAACATTGTGAAAGTTAAATTATTTGTGAATCCTATCGACTCATCATTAACTTTAATTAATTTATTTTCATCAAAAGTTACTGGAGAATTATCTTTATCGATTACATTAAGTGTTTTAATATCGAATTTTGTTGCCGGTAATTCAATATTGACTTCTTTAGCTATTAATGTATATACATCATTGCCAACTAAACTTGAAACATCTGCTACAATATTTGTAGGAATATTAATGATTGTTTCATATAAATATCCATTCACATTAATATTTGATAACTTAATTATTTTATTATACACTTTACCTCTAAATGTACGGCTATCTATTTCAAATACCATTTTAATGCCAGCAAACTTTTGGTCACTTTCTTGTAAGTTTATTTTATGTTTGAATGTAGATGGGTTGAATATAATATTTTTTGAAACTAATTCTTCTTCTGTTGAACCAGTATTGACACCATATATTTTCATTCTATTGGGAGTATACATCATATATGGTGTTTCAAATTCTATCGATATGGGAGTAAATTCTTGTAAACTACTATTCAATTGTGCTGTAAACTCTAAAATAGTCTGCTTTGTTATTAAAGATTCTCCTAATATATTTGTATAACCCGATGTTCCATAAATAGTGTGATTTGTTTCGCTAAATCTTTTAAATGTTTTTATGGTAGGTAATTCATTAACATTAAGGTTCAAATTGCTTTCACCTATACTAACATCCATCACAGAATATTCACTAGAATCCAACACAGTAGTATTTAAGAATTCTAAAATTTTTTTATCTCCACTTATAGTTTCACTTAAATTAGCAACTATTGAAATTTGTTCTGATGTTATAGGTTCATCTAATGTAACGTTACTACTCGCATCAATATTAGCGTTTCTATATGAAACAAATTCATCAATATTTAAATCCGTATCTTCAACAATTGTAAAAGGAACATCAGTGTCCCCTATCTTTAGGTTAATTGTATTGTTTTTTACATATAATGAGAATACATCATTCTTTGTTATGATTTCTTGTTCATCTGAATTAGTTAAGGTATCCATATTAACCCATGCCGATATACTCATCTTTGAAGAATTAACGGTAACATCAGAATTAGGTATATCAATAGGAACACTTAAATTAGAAAATGTTAAGGATGTATCATAACTAGATAAGCCTTGTGTATATTTAGGATTATTATCGTTATGTTCTATTTTAATTCTTTTATTAGATGTGCTTACATCATTATATAATTCATCTATCGTTCTTGTATGTTCATTAAATTTTAAATCTAATTTTTTTTCAGAATTATAGTTGTAATTATTTTCAATTGTTGATAAGTACTTGATTTCATCATTATTCAATAATTTATTGTACATTTTTACATTATCTATTTTCCCATTCATGTCATTTCCTAAACTTATATCTGTTTTTGTAAGATCGGGTAAAGTAACCGTTTCACTTTTTATTTTAATTCCGTCTAAAAAAATATTGAGAACATTTACATCTCCTTGGGAGAATGTAAAAGCTAAATGATGCCAGTTATCAACTTGCAAATTCGAGGTCATATTTTATATTTATAAAATATAAAAACATACACACTAAAATTACTATTAAATACTTAATAACGATATTTCATCATTATCTAACACTTCATTATAAATTTTAATTTTATCTATATGAATTTCACTCAAAACATTAATTTTATTTTCTATAGAATCGTTACTTAATTTATACTCTCCTATATCAATAGTATCATTAATATTACCTGAGTTGATATCAACTAGATAATCTTCTACTTCACCTATTAATTGTGCGTTGTGATATAATTTTAGTAATCTTTGTGATTTGCTATATGTGATAGCAATATCAATAAACTCATCTTTACTAACTTTTAACACTTCAAATACTTTTACAAAATTAGATATTTCAATAATTTCATTTATTCTAAAGAACCCTAAATCAATTCTCAAATTATCGATCAATACTTTGTTACTGTTGTTATTTTTGCATGTTATTGAATTATTGTTATCAACAAAAATCTCTTCTGTAGTGTTATCTATTGTTTTATCATCTGTAAATAATTTATTGTTTACTATTTTAACAAATTGTACTTTATTGTTAACAGTATTTATATTAACACCAATAAATATCCATTCACTATTATCAACTGTAAATGTAGATTCAAATGTTTTATTAGATATAGAACCAGTATTATTAAAATACATAGTAAGTTTAAGTTTTCTAGAGGATGTTACTTCAAAAATATAAGAGTTGTTTTTAGAACTTACGATAAAATTAGAATTTAATGTAGATAATTTTATCCAACAAGATGTGAAAGAATTTTTCATCGTATATTTTTCATATTTTGTTGTATCAAATATTATTTCTGATGAAGTTTCCATACTAATTGCTCTACCAAAATCTGAACTATAATGTATATCAGTATCTATATTTATTGTATTATTTACTACACCATTATTCTTAAATAACGAACTATCATTAATTGTTTGTAAATTAGTTTTCTTCACATTTACATCAAAAACACAATTAAGTAAAGTTATATTACTTATATTTATTGTTTTATTATAATTATTTATTATTTCTTTTTTACTAATTATTCTTTCATATAAAGATACGTTATCAATTTTACCTAGTAAATTACTACCTAAAACAATATTGCTTGTATTGGAACCAATGCTAAATGAATCCACGTTTGACCCTACTAAATTTGCATTTTTGTAAAGGTGAATTTCATTATCATCAAAGTTTAATAAAACACTTAAATACGTCCATATATTATCATAATCTATATTGCTATCATTTTTAGTTGATAGTTTCTTTATTTGATTATCACTTAATATCTTTGAATAAACAATTAAATTATTAATAACAGCGCCACCGCTTTCTAAAAAATTTATTTTATCAATGAATGGATAGTAACTTTCTGTTAAAGTTGAAGAATTTATAAGTGTTCCATTCTTATAAATATTAATGCTTTTATTAATCGAATCAATAGTTATTATATAATGTGCATTATCAAATTCTGATAAAGAATATACCTTACTCATTTTTAATTTACTAATATTTTTTACACAATATACATTATTATAAACTTATATTTGATGTATTTTTATTATACTTAATATCAAAGTAATTATTTTTGAATAACGAGAATTCTGTTTGACTTGTTTGATCATAATTAAACCATCCAGAGAAAGATATATTTGAAAAAGAATTTCCAATAAGAAGATTCTTATTAATTTCTAAATTAGACTCTTTGTGTTTTACTATATATTTTGAACCAAAAATAGTTTCATTGTATATCAACTTACTATCAAGATCCGTATTGCTCAAGCTATTTGCATTATTAATAATCTTAGTATTGTTATTAGAAAATTCATCCGTATTATCAAATGAATTATCATATAATACAGTATTGTATGATGACACATCATCTAAAATATTAGTAATATTATCAGGTCTAACTATATTACTACTTGAATCATTAAAGAACAAATCCACTGTTTTATTCTTTAATCCAAATGAAAAAACATTCTTTCGTGATAAAATAGGAATGTAGTTGCTATCTGCGTATGTATTTGTAGCAGGAACTTTTATTCTGGCATAGAATGTGCATTCATTTAATTGATCTCCACCTATCATGTTATTGTCTTTATGTCTTTGAAATTCTAGCTTTTTAACACCGTTTAGTATAATATTTGAATTTTCTTTAGTTAATGAAATATCAGCTGGAACAACATTAGCCTTATAACCATATATATCATCTGAAAATAGTTTATTACCATATAATCTATTAAAATCCATATTAAATAATGTGTTATTATGCTTTAATGCTTTTTTCTTATATGATTCGTTAATTGATAAATCTGACTTTTTTAATTTTAATATTTTTGGTTCCTTAACTCGTCCTACGAATGTTTTAGATAATTTAATTTTTTTATTCGTAGTGACTACATCAATTGTTTTCTCTACAGACTTTACACCATTAACATAAACAGTAACTTTTGTTTTATCTACGGTATCTATTGTGACATTTTCAGTATATACTGTTAAATCAGACCATTCATATTTTTTTAATTTAGTCATAGTTTTAATAATCTATGATAATAAAATTTATGAATAGATAAATAAATGTCTGGTTCATTTACTGCTGCTAATATCAGTGTCCAAAATATACATGTTGAGAATTTAAATACATCTAACGTAGGAACAAGTTTAATTCCATCCTCAACTGGTATTGACTTAGGAAGAGTTGATAAGCCTTGGAAAGATTTATTCGTATCGAGTGAATCAGTTAAGTTTGTGTCGAGTGAAGCTGATTCGAAAATTGTTTCAACATCTACTAAAAATGTTGGTGAAACTGAATATATAATTTCCGCTGATGCAACATCTTTTGGAGCATCAACTAGTTCAAAAATGAAAATTGATTCCTCGAGTATTAAGTTTATTGAAGATGGTGTTGCTACAACAGATATTCTTGATAAATCTTGGAAAACTACTACAATAGAAATAGCCAAAGCTGAAACAGCTGAACTTGTAAGTAGACGTAGAGATGTTAATAGTTTTGTATACAATTGTAAATTAGAATATGCAAGCACTTCTGATGGCGAATATATATTAAACGATTCTAAAGAATATTATCCTATAAAAGTTATGAGCGGAGAAGTTGAATTAGGTTCTGATATTCCATTTGTTCAAAGAGCTGAAAATACAGCTAATAGAAACCTTAATGATAATTCAAAATGTATTGTCTATAATTTTTTGAATAATAATTTACCTGAAATTGTGAATGTAGGATTTAGTCATGAATTCAAACTATCAGCAAGTTCATTTGATAAAATAACTTTGAGTGAATTCAAACATGATTATCTTAATGACAAACATTATATCATTCCATTAGATAAAAACATCAAATTCAAAAACTTAATACCTGTAACAATATTTGATATTAATAAAAAACCAGGTTATATAAAATTCAAAAATGATATAGAATATTCAAGTGATTTAATGAAAAATGGTATAAAATCATTAACAGGTTATGCATCTCTCATTCATCCTATGCTTTCAGGATTTAACATATTTTCTAGCGGTCTTTCTTCTAATTCAATGGTTGTCGAAGCTATTATATACTATGATAATCCGATATTATCACCAATTGATCCTTACATAATAGGACCAGATGAAATTCATTATTACGGATATTTGTTTTATACGGATATTACTAACAGAAAAAATAAAAAATTCTATCAAAAAACCAGTTCTATTGGCTTTACACAAACAACTAATAATGACAGTACTGATTTTCCGTATCCTTCTATTACAATACAATTATGGGAAAACAATAGATTTTCGGGACTTGTATCAGAACAAAATTTAACTTCATATCCAGATATGCTCAAAGCTTATATTAAATGGTATGACTCTTCTTCTGAAACACTGACTCTTGATAAAGTAATTGCACATTTCAATGATAAGTCTAATTCGATAGTAACTAATAACTGGTTGTTCATTTTATTGAAGTTGACATATGCATTTATTAAATATGGAGAAGCTACTTATGAATTAAATACTACAGAAGAAAGTAATTTAATTTCAAAATTCGAAGCAGTTGATAACGCATTTGTAAAGGAGAATTTAATAATTAATTCATCACCTATGAAACTATTTTATAAAAAAACTTTCTATGATTTAATTTGAAATTACATCTCAAATAAATAAATAAATAAATAAATAAATAACGCTATGAGATTATCAAAAGTTGATGTTTATGTAAATGGGACAAAAACAGAACACGCACTATTAAATAGTAATGGAATTACAGTAACAGATTCAGATTCAAGTGTTTCGACAGTAGACCTATCTGACAAATATACCATGAATAAGAAATTTGCCGTTGAATTTGAATTTGATTTTACTTTTTATTCAAATCCTATTTCATCGACACATTATTTATGCACAATTGGTAAAAAGACATATTCACCTGTTTCCGATGCACTAACAATTGGACTTAAATATGAATCTGGAGAATCATATCTATTTTTAGGAATGTTAGATCATGACAAGATTATTGAATCAACACTAATGACTAGTAATACTAGTCTTAAAGGTATTAATAAGTTTAAATTCATATTAAATTATGAACCACAATTACGTGTAGAAGACAAATATAAACTATATTTATCCAGATACATAGATGCAGAAGGTTCATTTGAAAACTTTAAACTTGCCGCACAGTTTAAAATTGACAATATAGTTACAGGTATAAATAATTTCCAAATTAATGATTTTATAATTTATACAGGAACAACAGGAACAAATAATGAAAGTTATTCAGAAGATTCAGCTGAATTTAATAATACATTTGGAGTAGTGTTAAATGATACAATAAAAATATCAAACATTAATGTTTCATTTAATGACATATTATATAAAGATAATCATACAGAACATGTATCAATTATAAATAATAATAATTACTATAATTATGTTGGTAAAAATAATGATACAATACAAGTAACATTTAAATCCTCATTATTCAATTCAGTGAAAGAAAATTTTAAAATTAAATTTTTAAATAACGAAACACTACAATTAGTTACTGATGAATCATTCGAATCATCAACTAATAAAAAAGTATATTCATTAAATTATAAAATTATAAATTTTACTGATGAATCAGCCACTGATTTATCATATGAAATATACTACAAGGATTTTACACCCATAACAAAAACAACTGCTTTTAAGGTTGATAATAGAACTCCTACATTGAATTATATTATAGATAATATAACTAGTAGTAATGTAACAATTAAATTAGGTAGTATTCTATTAAATACTCAAACATTTGATTATGCAAATTACGATGGTTTTAAATTTAATTTCCAATTTAGTAATGTAAATAACTATGAAGTAATAAGTACATCTAATATATCTGATAATACTTTCATATTCGATAATGAAGATTATTTAGAAGATGGGGTTATATATAAAATTACAGGGGATATAACTTCAATAAATAAAAATTTTACAAGTAATATATATCCGACAACAATCAACAATAGAACATTAAATCCATCTTTAATATTACTCGATCCCAAAGAACAAATAATAAAAACAGATGATACGTTACCACCCACGGGTCTTATATCCTTTGAAAAAATAAATACTATTGAACCTAAAATCAATATATTAGTTAATAGTGTTAGTGAAGCTATTAACCAATCATTACAATACGAAAATAATTTAAAGTCTTTCACATTTATTTCAGATGATGTTACATTAAATGATACAAATGTATACTCAATATCAAAAAATTCTGATTGTAACGTTCAAAATTTAACATTTGAATATGAAGGTGACACAACAAAAACATCTTTAAATATTTCCAATTTAGAAAATGATGCAACACTTGATGTAAATACAGATTATTATGTATATGGTATAATAGAAGATTCTACTGGAAACTTTACTGTAATGACAAAGAATCATGTGGAAAAATTTGTAAACAATGCTTATGGCATTGATGCTGTTATTTTAACGAGAAATGATTATTTATATGATGTAAATTCAAGTGAAAATATTATAAAGAATGGTGATAAAATACAAGTAAAATTCAATACAAATTATGATTTACCAGTCGATAATATTCAAATAAATCTTAAAATTGGAAGTAGTGGAACATTTAAAGTTCAAACTAGTTCAATATCTAAAACTACGTCCATAACTCATGTAGAATATATTGCTGTGATTAATGCAATTGAAATTCATAGTAATGATCTACAAAAAGAGGATGTATTACACATTAAATTATCATCACCCGGATTCGCAGATGTAAATGAAACAACTGTCCTAAAATACGATAATAAAATTAATTCTACTGTATTAGATACTACAATAAATTACAAACCTGGTGATTTAAATACAATTATAATAAATAAAACAAGCTTACAAAGTCACATACATGAAATACAAGATATTCTTGAACATTATAAATTTAATCTTACTCTCAATGTTTTCCAAGATAATTCTGGATCTATGAGCAATTTAAATATTAGTAAAGAATTTAATGGAATAAATAGCAGTGACATAACTGATGATATTATTTTTGAAAGCACAGGAACAAATGTTATTGAAGAAAATAAACAACATATAATAAAAGGTTCTATAACTAATGTTTTCAATAATAACATTTTAGATATTGAATTTGGTAGAGTAGGTCCAGATTCAGCTATACCACAAATTAATACTTTCACTATAAGTTCATATTCTGGAACTCTTGAAGTTACTAATATTACTGTCAATGACTTAGATTCAGACTTTGACTTATATGCTTTAGCTATTCAAACAAATAATAACAGCAACTCTATTAATACAACAAATGTCATGAATTTATTCAATAATGCTACTATAGACAAAAATATTATTGTGAAATCTAATCAATCGAGAGAATTAGAGTATAATTTCAATGAAAATTTTTCCGCCAATACTGAACTTTTAACATGTTTTAAAAAAGTAGATGATAAAATTTTAGTTGATAGAATGTTTAACTCTAATTTGACTGGTGAATTATTAGAAGTTGATGAAATCTTTAATACACATAATATCACACTTGCTGTTTTAGTTAAAGATTCTACAAATAGAAGTAATATTCAAATAAAAAATATAGACATTGATCATCAAATCGAACAAATTTCTCTATCGAATGTATCATTTCCAGATTCTGTATTTACAACTCTTGGATCTAATGTATCACTTATTGTAGATACCAAATATAAAACACACTCTAATAATCTTGAAATAAAATTCGATGATGTATCATTAACTTGTAAAGAATCCAAAAATGATAAACAATTCATATATGATTTTGTAATTCCAGATGATAAAGATTACATTATTCATGAATATAATCTATCAAACATCCTAAAAGACCAATTTTCAAACGATTTGATAATTGATGATAAAACTTTTAATTTTAACGACACTTCTACAAATGACATGTTTATTTTATCCAATAAACCTAATTTCGTATTATCCGATTTGGCATATACAACTAATACAATTCAGTTTAAAGGAACAATATCAGACACATTATATTCATCTGAATATGACAACACAAATTATACAATTACTACCGACGAATATCATATTGGTGCTTCAACTTTTGAAAAGAATAGAACAATAACCACTAACTTAAATGTTACCAGTAAAGAAACAGATATTACTATTAGTGATTTGAATAGTAGTAATTACTACGAAATTTCGGTAGATTATTTTGATCCCGTTGACAATAAAAAGACACTAAATCTGTTAAGTGAAGTTGAAAGTAAATTAATCATTACAACAGATATTGTTTCTCCAAGTATAACAATTAATACATTTACATATGATTCAGCAACAGATGAGTTTTCATATGATGTTAATATTCATGATCCTACTACAACAATTAAGTATTACATTTTTGTTGCCAATAGATATAATGATACTATAATGTCATTACTAAGTGATGTAGTAAATGTTTCAAAAGGATCGATTGATACAAAACTATCAACAAATAAAACCGGCACATTAAGTAATTATTATGATTATGATGATGAAGCTTTTCAAACTATTTCGCAAGGCTATGAATATTATTTAATTGTTTATGTAGAAGAATATGAAAAAACCATAGCACCATATAATGAATTAGTGAACTTTACTAGTAAAAATAAAAAAGAATTTAAATCGATTATAACTCCACATCCAATAAGGACAAGTGATATTATAGATGAAAGTGGAACGTTATCAGGTTTGATAGTATATTATAATTTTGAACTTGAATCGTTATCTAATTATGTTGAAAATAAATTTAATGGTGTTAAAAACGGTAATGGTAAAATAACATTAAATAACACTACAAATGCTATTGTTGAAACATATGGTGCAATATTGAATGCTTCAACAGATAAACACAATATAAAAATTGTAAATGATTCTGATGAATTAAGTAGTTTACTTACAAATACATTTTCAATATCGACATGGATAAAAATATCTCAAAAGAAAACATTTGATTTAGCATCATTTTATAGTAATGATTCAACAACATCTATTTCATTTATTTATGATAGTGGTTCTGGTGATTATAAATTAAAATATAAAGAATCGGCGTTTAGTGTGAACGTTTCATTTAATGTCGATGAATGGTATCATATAGCTATTGTAAAACAAATAATAGGAAGTAATGATGAAATAGAATTCTATATTAATTCTGTGTTAATTGAAAAATTAGTAGCTCCAAGCACTTCATTATCCACTTTAAATAAAATTTATATATTTGGTTCTGGTGAAAGCACTATTACAAATGTATTTAAAGGACATATAGATGATTTCAGATTGTATAATATACCATTATCTATTAACCAAATAAATAATATTTATAATATGGGTTCAACTGTTGTAAGTAGTTCAACTGTTGATGAAGAAATTATAGAAGAAGATGTAGAGTTAGTCATTACAACATTAGATGAAACAAGCACAACTATTCAAGTCAACCCTGATTCAAGTTCTGGAACAAGCACATTACTAGATTATGAAAGTTTCCAAGTGGTTTATGATCCAACAACAGAAGACTTAAGTATCATTGAAATTTGATTATTTAATTTATTTATTTTTATACTATAAAAATGCTATATACAGTTACAACAGACTTTAATGAATATGAATGCTGTGAGATTATTAAAAGAAATACATCTAATACACTTGCAATTAGAGATATATCAAAATGTTGTCAAATATGTCATGATGAAAATGATATAATTTTAAATAATCATGACCTTAATAAATATTTGGAAAAAAATAGTGCTGAATGGAATGAAAAAATTTACTAATTACAAACTTAATATATATATATAAATAAATAATGGAACTTTATTTTCAGTTAATGATAGATAAGTTGATTCATATTATCATTATAATCGGTGCTTTAAATTGGGGCTTGATTGGTTTATTTAAATTTAACGTCGTTACAGCGTTACTTTCCTTATTTACACCAGTATATCAACTTAATAGGGTTATTTATGTAATTATTGGTCTAGCAGCATTATTAAAAATATATAACCGTGATTATTATTTACCTTTCTTAGGACATAGTGTGTTCCCATGTGATTCATTATTGATAAAAACTCCTGTTAATCCTACATTAGCTACAAAAATAAAAACTAAGCCTAATTCTAATGTAATTTATTGGGCATCAGAAGGAACTAATGATATCGTTGTTAAAAACCCTTGGAAAGCTTATGATAAATATAATAATACTGGTGTAGCACTATCAGATGGTGATGGATATGCTATATTAAAAGTAAGACAACCAGTTCCTTATAAAATACCAACAGGCTTTACACTTAAACCTCATATTCATTACAGAGTATGTCTTGGTAATGGTATGCTTTCACCTATTAAAACAGTATTTTTAAAATAATTAATTGTAAATTTATAATTTTTTTATTAATAATATTTATGCAAAATAATTAACTTGCATAAAATTAATAGATATTATCAATGGATAAAAATATAGAAGTAATTTCAAATTCATTAAATACCATAGCAAGTGCAACTAAAATGACTTCAAATATAAATGCTTTGAATTTTATACTTCAATCTCCACAAACAGTGTTTTATTCTGTTATTGCGATCATCATAATATGTGTAGTTTTATATGTTTTAGTTGAATTCTTTAGTAAAAATCGATTTAGAGGTATTAGTTTTAATATATTTTCTAAACTCATTACTGTAACTGATTATATAAATAAGTTTAATATACAATTATATCAAGATTTCAAAAATATCAAAAAATATCATGTTCAGTTAAAGTTAACAGATGAACCAAATACTTATAAATTAGATAAAGAAGATTACAAAAATAAAGTTTATTTTACAGAGACAAATAAACTTGATTATAAAAATAGTGATGATTCTACAACGTCTATCACATTGTTAAATGCTATAAGTAAATTCATGAGTGATGGTAAAATAGAAACTCAAAAAGATTTTAATCAAAAGATAAACAAATTTTTTCAACCAAATCCTTCTTTTAAAAAGAATATCACAGATAATGAACTATATAATTTAAAGTCAATTTTTGAAGCATTATATGGTGAAGAATTTCACAAACAATTCTCAGATTGGTTCAATTACGATTCCATTTGGAATTTTGCTTATAAAGATTCGAGTGATGGTAATCTAGATAAAAATCTATTAACACTTCAAATATATAATTCAAAAAATAGTGATGGAACAACAGATACAATACCAAAAATTTTAAGTGAAACAATTGATGGTAAAGACAAAGATTCTGAAAATAGTTTAAAAGAATATATTTCTAAAAATAACTTTGATTCAGCTATGACAAAAATGGAAGATTATATGAATGGTATCAAGAGTTTGATATCACAAAAGGCAACAAATAAAATTATTGATAATATGATTCGTGAATGGAAAGATGAAGTTATTAAACTAAAAGTTAATGAGGAAAAAAATAAAAAAGCTATTGAAGACTTTGAAAAAAAAATAAGCGAAATAACAAGTCTTAGAACACAATTAATGAACGATGTTAATTCATTATTTTTTAGTAAGTCGACTATAAATTATGAAAGTATTTCCCAACAACTCAACGAATCATGTTCTTTATTAGATGATGATGCAAAAGATAAATTTTTGAAGGAGTTTAATGAAATGAGTATAGGACAGGGTAAATTGAAAAACATTGTTGAATCAATGAGTTTCATTAATGTTCTTGATGCACTAAGAAAATCAAACTATAATGTAACACATACTACATTGAGAGGCATTAACAACATCCATCCTCATATTATAGAAGTATTTGAATCAATAAATGTAGATAGTAAACGAGAAGAAAAAGCAAGTATATTATACAATGCTTGTTTCGAAGTTTTCAATGAATTTATATACACGAAATATACATATAATGGTGTTGGAGAATTCATGTTTTTGGAAGCTGATGATGTCAATGATTTAAGTAAGAATGATTTATATAATAATGTTTTGCAATACTTCAATGTTCACATGATCCTCTTATACAAAGACAACATTAAATTTGCTAAACATTTCAATTCAATACAAACATCGACTAATAAAAATACATTTGACAGTATAACTGAGGCACATGTAAGCATTGCTAGATTGAAATATCTCATTCAAGATTACTTTGTGATCATCATGGAATATAATGACAAGAGCTTTCCTGATTCCAGTGACATAAGAGACTTTTGGCAAAAAAGAGTCAACTCTTTTGGAATAAGTATGCCTGGAACAAAAAAATTCAACAGACCAAGAGATGCACCAGATATTGATTATGTTGCAACACGAACGAATCGTTCAAGAAAAAATAAATCTGGTGAAAGAAGCAAATTATTCAATGAAAATGAAAATGAAAATGTAAATGTCATGGATGATTTAGATCAAGTGCTCAAGAAAAATACACCTTTTGAACTTTATAAAGAATATTTTTGGTCAATATTTGGAACAAGACACCCTAAAATACCATTTTTCCAAAGTATAATGGCTGGAATAAGATTCATGTTTCCAGACCCTAACACAGTGTTGGATAATTTCTTAGCACAATTGAAAGGAAAACCACCTTCGTCTTCTAATAAACAAATAAACTTTGACTTTTCATTCAAATATGATCCATACACAAGAGTAATTGATGGAATGGTTGATAGATTCAGTGATCCGGAAGTAGGAGTAGATAAAATGGAAGATGTGGTTACCGTAACGAAACAAGATCCTGATAATATACAAGCAGCTGCTACAAGAACAAATAGCAAAGCACAAAAAAAAGGAACTGCCGGAGCAGTTTCTGCAAAGGTAGGAACAACAAGCGGGCCTGATTTTGGAACAGATCCACTAGATTCAGAAACAGACACAGAATAAAAAAACCTCTTGTATGTGGTGAGAATGAGAAAAAGGTGAAAAAAGGTGGTAGATGTGTTCCTAAAACACAAAGAGAAATTGATATGAAAAAAGCCAGAAAAGCCCCAACTTGTTATAACTCAAAGAGCTGTATATAAACCCCGTAAGAAGAAATACATATGTGTAGACAAATAATAACTTGTAAAATACAATGTAAAAATAATACAAATTTATGAAATTTCACATCAATCTTTTTTTATATCATTAATAATTAATTAGTTAATAATAATGCTTTTCATACCTATATTTATTATATTGTTTGAACCTATTACAAAAGTTATTAATGGTTTTATTAAATTTTTTGCAAATATTCCAAAGCTTTTTTTGACACTTATAAATGCATTTGTATATTTTGTAACAAACTTTATTCCATTGTTGATCAAAGGTATAAAAAACATCGGTGTCATATTACAGAGTATTTTCTATTATTTACAGAATCCCACTAAAATTTTTGATTTATTGATTCAATTGTTGATTTTCATTCCATTGATGATGATATCCATATTATATCATATACCAGTTGATAAAAAGTATAAGCTCGGTGATTTTTTTATGTATTGGTTTTGTGGAGGCATATTCTCAGCTGTATTCTGGACAATAACAATATTGTATTATGTAATATACAAAATTATTATAGAATATATAATATTGGGTAGTCTAGATAAAATAACAGAAGGTGCAATATCGACTTTCTATTATAGGTATTTCCTAGCATGTGAGAATCCACCTGATAGTTGGTATCAAACAGCCAACTATCAACATCTAAATAAAAATACAAAAATACTAGCCTTTGCATATAATAAATGCCCCCCCGGTTTTATACCCAATGGAATTTTCTGTGAAAAGAAGTCGAAATATATTCCAGATTATTGTGAAGAAGCACACATTTATAAACATCATATCAATGAAGAAAAAGTATTCAATTCAGGATTGTTATTTCCTACAGAATTTAATCAATACAATCAAAGCTATTTGAAAAAGAAATCTATCGATAAGATGATAGATATAGAAAATTACTCAAATGATGTTAAAGAACACATTGACACATGCAAACAAGTTCATAAAAATAAAGATACCTTAATAAAATCAATTTGTAAAGATACTTCTAATGTGGAAAAATCAGATGAGCTTAAAACAGTATGTAAACGAAGATATTGTGTAAATGAACAACAACCATTTTGTCATATGTACAAGAAATATGAAGTGAAAAATAAGGATACTGTAGAAAAAAATACATACTCACAACTACTTGTGCTTGTTATTTTCATATTAATGTTGACAATTGGTTCTTTGAAATATACAAAAAATATATAATAAAAAATTAGTTATATTAATGATATGGGTATTAAAAGTTGGGTGAAGAAAACAATTAACTCAATTTTAAATGCCGTTATAAAACCCATCTTAAATGCGATTATTATCAAACCACTTAAATCATTCCTTCGTGCTTTAGGTTTCTATAAACTTATTGGGATTATTGACAAAATATTTGAAATTATATTTGGTATATTAGAGTTTTTTTTGAATCTGATAACAATAATTGCTGATCTACTAGAATTTATAGTTAAATTTTTCCTGATAATAATAGAAATTTTTACAAACATAGGATACTACATCACTCGTCCATTCAAGTTATTGATTATATTGATCAAACTATTCATAACATTTGTAACATATGGATTAGGATTTGTATATCATAGCTTTGAGGTAGGTGATAATCTAAAAGCTGTAGAATGGGTATTGTATACTTTCATATATATATATATATATCAACTTGTCATGCTAATACATATAATATTCTGGTTAGTATGGAGAATTTTTGTAGAGTATATCATTCTAAATAATATAGATAAAGCATCTAGAGGAGCTATATCTACTTTCATGTATAAATATTTTGAAGCGTGTGAGAACCCCCCAGATGCATGGTATATGACTCCTGGATGGCACAAAGAAAATAAGAATAAAAAATACATATTTGCTTTTAATGCATGTGAAGCAGGATATACAGCAAATAATGTAAGTGGATTATTCTGTCAGAAAAACAGTCCATATGAATTAGAATTATGTCCTCAAGCAAACTTGTATAGAATAATGGTTAGTAAAGAAACAAAAGGTAAATTACACAATCCTGATTTCAATCCAGATACTCAGGAATTCTTGAAGAAAAATTCACTTGGAAAAACAAGAATGATCGATGAATATATAGATGACATTAAAACAAACAATAAAGTATGTTCGCAAAAAATGAAAAGCAAAGACACAATACTGAAAACATATTGTTCAAATAACACAAATGATAAATCACAAGAAAGTCAATTATGCTATGACATATATTGTAGAAATGACAAAAGAGAACCATTCTGTCACAAACTAGAATATAATGGTAAAAATGATACCGTTAAAATATCCCAAAGTTTTGAATCTTTGATAGTTTTACTTGTATTTATAACTTTCATTGTTTTGGCATCGGGACATTACTTGAAGAATACCTCATCTTCATGAGGTTATCAACATTGTCACACATGAGAGGACCGCCGCAAACACCTTTAACATCAACGGCCTGTGTTCCATTTTGTCCTTCAATCACATTTAGACTTACATATTCACCGCGTTTAAGGGTTTTAAAGTTGCTGTTAAGAGGGTGAATTCCACTATGATGAACAAAAATGTTATTTCCTTTATGTTCACCAGTATATACTGTAATAAAGCCGTATCCTAGTTTTTTGTTAAACCATTTACAACAGCCAATGAAAGCACCAAACTCTCTATCAGTAGAGATTTCAGTAATTACTTCTGGGTAGGATTCTTCAGACATAATTTTTTATGTATATACATAGATGATAAACTTTAAATGATTTATACATTGAACACATTTTGTCTTAAATAAAGTGTGTCAAATTGTGAATTATTTATATGTTATCAATGTAATAATGAATCTTTTAACTTTATTCATAATAGTATGTATTGTTTCATACATATATATATA
>TARA_B110000037_G_scaffold24609_2_pt1 | contig 20998 bp, 19 predicted proteins | sample TARA_B110000037 | Tara Oceans TARA_B110000037 (sample SAMEA4397196) | marine metagenome | biome: Polar Biome; feature: [MIX] marine epipelagic wind mixed layer (ENVO:01000061); material: water (ENVO:00002006), including particulate matter (ENVO:01000060) such as... | depth 10-100 m
AGAATATCGGATTCGAACCGATCACCTCTTCACTGCCAGCGAAGCGCTCTAGCCAAATGAGCTAATCCCCCAAATTCATGAAATTCCCTGTACCGATTAGTTGAAAAGATCGAAGTTCGTAATTCGACTTTATCGGTAAGCTAATCCCTTGTGGATTTATGAAACAAAAATAACAATTCTTGCTACAGTTCATATTTAAAACCAACTGAAATATTCAAATCCCGCGTAAAGCCCATCTTCTCGCTTCTCAACTGGATAATTTTCTAGATGCATTCCTGTTTCAAGATCAAAGCCATAACGGTGCCCAGGGCAAACAATTTTTCCATCTTCACAAACGGCATTGTTTAATTTGGCGCCTTGGTGCGGGCATTTATTTTTGACTAAATAATATTTATCCTGGTGCTTTCCCAACAAAAGCCCTCTCCCATCAACCAAAATTGGTGCACATACACGTTGATTTAATTCTTCTTGCAATTCTTCAAAAGAATCTGCAAATCGGACCCCCCTCCTTTTCATTGAAAGCATGCTTGAAGATACAGAAAATCTCAGTCAATTTTCAAAATAAAACAATCCTGTAAACAAAAATCATAAACCGTTATAGAGATGTGAGGAGTAGGGTTAGAGTTCGGAATCCGGGTAAACCATCATAGTTTACTCGGCTCCAAATTCATTCAAAATCCCATAAAATTCAGCCAGTTTCTATCCTTATTAATCGCATATTCTTTCTGCCAAAGCCTTGCATTTGCAATTTTCGATCGATAAATCCGTATATCTTTATACTTTCTATTGAAAATAGGCTTGGTTAAATCCCTCTTAAACATATCATTATTCCTCCTTTTTTGGTGTACCCAATCTACGTTTGCACAAGATAAAATTGTGAAGTCGATTTATCTTGCGAATGATACCGTTCAATTTGACACCGTTTCTGTCTACAGAACAGGTTTTGAACTGCTTATTGACAGCGTCCCCCTCAAATCTAACAGCTATTATTTGGATCCTATTCATGCCAAATTATTTCTACCGGGTAGCATAAAAGGTAAATTTGAAATAAGCTACAAACGGACTCCTTTTGACCTCAATAGCGACTTTAGCCATAAATCCAAAGACCTCATTGTGTCTGACACAGTGACGCAATTTGATCCATTTCTTTATTCGGTTTCTTCAGCGAATCCTAATCAGGATCTATTTGGTTCTTCTAAGCTGAACAAACAAGGCAGTATATCACGTGGTGTTACCATTGGTAATGCGCAAAATCTTTCTTTACAGTCCACCCTAAACTTGCAATTAGATGGGCAAATTGCGCCCAATTTATTTTTAAAAGGATCGATATCTGATGATAATGTGCCTTTTCAACCTTCTGGAAACACACAAAAACTCCAGGAATTTGACCAAGTATTTCTCAAAGTTTACAACGATAATTTTGCTGTTATTGGGGGTGATTTTTGGTTAAAAAAACCTACTGGGTATTTTTTAAATTATAATAAAAGAACGCAAGGAGTTTCAGTGGAGGCTTATCATGACATGGATTTGGTTGGTCTATCTGGAAAAGCAAAACATAAAGTAAGTGGCGCATTTTCAAAAGGGAAATTTGCCCGTAATATAATACAAGGCGTTGAAGGGAATCAAGGGCCGTATAGGTTGAGAGGAGCGGAGAATGAAACATTTATTGTGATTTTGGCAGGAACCGAAAAGGTGTATCTCGACGGCAAGTTAATGACGCGAGGCCAAGAATTTGATTATATCATTGATTACAACACAGCTGAAGTTACGTTTACAGCCAATAATTTAATTACAAAAGATGTGCGAATGGTCATTGAATTTCAATATTCAGATTTAAATTATGCTCGTTCACTTTTGGCATATAATGCAGAATTTCAAGGCGAAAAATATCATTCGTGGGTCAATATTTATTCGGGGCAAGATGCCAAAAACCAAACGATACAACAAAACCTGTCGAATGAAAAAAAACTCATTTTAAGTCAAGCGGGCGATAGTTTAATGGACGCTTTTTCAAACAGTATTGACAGTGTTGGATATTTCGAAAACAGAGTCCTTTATCGAATGATTGATTCGTTGGGATACGATTCTGTTTTAGTTTTTTCAGTTGATCCGAACTTGGCCTATTTTCAAGCATTTTTCTCGGAAGTGGGTGAAGGGCAAGGTGACTATGTTTTCGACCGTTTTACAGCAAGTGGAAGAGTTTATAAATGGGTTGAACCTGTTGGAGGAGTTTCTCAAGGAAATTATGCCCCCATTCAATTGCTGATTGCGCCACAGAAAAAACAAATGTATGCGGTTGGAACGGAGTATCTCTTTACTGAGAATATAAAGTCGTCCATTGAAGTGGCGCTTTCTACGCAAGATAAAAACACTTTTTCGTCATTAGATGCTGCGGATAATCGAGGTATGGCGGTAAAATGGAAGTGGAGCTCCTTGCACCAATTGCGTGATTCATCTAAATGGAAGTTGAATACATTGGCGGATTTTGAATATAATCATCAAAATTTTCGGCAAATCCAATGGTTCAGAAGCGTTGAATTTGATCGTGATTGGAATGTACGAAATCAATCCTACTCTGGAGATCAATATTTGTCCAACGCTGCTATTCGATTAATTGGTAAAGATTTGGGTTCATTTGGATATAATTTTGAGAATTTTATTTGGGGACAAGATTATTTAGGCGTGCGAAACAACGCTACAGTGAATATCCAAAAAAAGGGATGGCGCCTTGCAGCAAATGGTAGTTTATTATTATCCAATGGCCGCGAAGAAACGAATTTTTTGCGGCACGAAATTGATCTTTCGAAAAGCTTTAAACAAATTAAATTAGGATTTATTGACATTCAAGAAACCAATCATAAAAAGTTTGCCGACAACCCCGTTTTAGAAATGACATCTTACCGTTTTTATGACTGGAAAACATATATCTCAACTTCAGATTCTACCAAAAATCAATTGGAGATTTATTATCGCGAACGTTACGATTGGTTCAGTGATTCAACGGCGCTCAACCTCTCCGCTAAAGCACAAAATATTGGTTTAGAGACTGGGCTCACTGGGAATCCGAACAATGTATTGCGCCTAAATGTGAATTACCGTAGGTTGAATGTGCTGGATAGCACATTATTCCTTTCTAAACCCGAAAACACCATCTTAAATCGTTTAGAACATGTTATGCGTTTGTGGAAAGGTGCTGTTTCTTCCAGCAGTTTTTATGAGTTGGGTTCTGGTTTAGAATTAAAACGTGAATTTGTTTTTATTGAAGTGAATTCAGGACAAGGAACCCATACTTGGATTGATTATAACAATGATGGCATTAAAGATTTGGGAGAATTTGAAATAGCGGTTTTTGCAGATCAAGGCAATTATATACGGGTATTCGTTCCAACAAATACCTATGTGCGAGCATATACAAATCAGTTCACCACAAGTTTAACGTTAGCGCCCGAAAGGGTTTGGCGGTCAGCAAAAGGATTTAAAAAATTGATTTCACGTTTTAGCAATCAAACGGTCTACAAAATCAACCGCAAAACCAGTTATGAGGACAATTTTCAATTGCTCAATCCTTTCGTATACAATATTTCGGACACCAGTTTGGTTTCCATCAGCTCATCATTCAGAAACACCGTTTATTTTAATAAGACAAATTCTATTTTTGGTTTGAATTATAGCTACCAAGAAAACGGCTCAAAAGTACTTTTAACCAATGGTTTTGACACCCGTCTCAACACCTTTCATGACGTACAGATAAGGTGGAATTTAAATAAATACTTCAACGTTAGAATCAGTAGTATTTTAGGCCGTAAAAAAAGTGCGAGTGATTATGCATCTGGTAGAAACTATTTTATTGAATATTTAGAAACGACTCCCGTATTTTCCTACCAGCCCAGCAGTGCGTTCAGAATTGCGCTGAATACAAAATACAGTCAAAAAGAGAACAATTCGGAGTTATCTGAAAAAGCCACCATTCGAGATGTTGGATTTGATTTGCGTTACAATCAGGTGAAGAAAGGAAGTTTTTCGGGGCGTTTTGTTTATATCAATATCGATTATAATGCCGCACTTAACTCTTCCATAGCTTTTGAAATGTTAGAAGGATTAAAAACGGGCAATAATTTTACTTGGGGATTCACTTATCAGCGAAAAGTGGCGAAAAACCTACAAGTTAACTTCAATTATAATGGACGTAAATCAGAAGAAAGCAAAACTATTCATTCGGGCGGAATGGAATTGCGGGCGTTCTTTTAATCTTCCGCTTCTTCAAACACGTTTTTAAAACGATCTACCTATAAATCTGGTAAGCATTTGGATAGGTTTCATAATAGTGCCGGGTTAATGCTACCTCAATAGATGGGAAAAGATTTAAACTTCCTAATAAGCCGCGATTAACACATGGTGAATTGCCACTAATGCTGTTCAAAATCCTTCCTCTTTACTTTAAATTCAACACGGCGACTTTTTTGATACAATGAATCGGCTTTGAGCAGGGGTTGCTTCGCGATATAATCACAATTTAATTCGATTCCACCCTCCGCTAATGGCAACTTTCCTTGATAACCAACCGCAGTTATTCTTCTTGGATCTATACCGAGTTCAATCAACTCTCTTTTGATGCATTGCGCCCGACTTTGCGACAAATTTGTAGACAGAGTCTCACTTGCTCTACAATCGGAGTGCACACCAACCTCCATTTTATAAGTTGGATTTTGCTTCATATAATCGACAATTGCCACTATATGATGATTGTTCGAATCAATCAATTCAACGCTTAGGAGTTCGAATAGAATTTCGTAACTGACAAAAGGTGCTTCATTGTCTAATACAGAATGTACTAAAAAACTAATTGAATCCTTTGCCTCAACCACATAATCTTTATCAGCAACAAAAGCTGAAATCTTCGATTTTTATTGTGCATTTCCTCCGCTTCCATTTTCGAATGACTGGTAATGTATTCACAAGTTAAAAGCGTTCCGTTGTCATTATAGGACTGACTTTCTTCAAACCCTTTTGGGATTAAACGATCTTCTTCTATTCCTGGTTTGACTAATTCTTCTACAATTGTTTTAGCTCTTCGATAAGTCCATATTCTCGAACTTGCACTGCTTCCTCTACAATCTCTGTGCTTTCCAATCTCAATGATGTATGTCGGGTGGCGTAACATATAAGCGGAAATCGCAGCAAGTCTAACCTTGTTTGACTCCATTGATTCGGCTGTTATCTCATGACTCCAAGCATTATTTGTATCAATTAATTCATAGCTCCCTAATGCAAAATAAAGTCCCCAAAAAGTAAATATGCCCCCTGAATCCAATATTTCTTCATCAACAAAGAAAAACTCTTCCTCCCAAGGTTCAACATGAGTAGAATCTTGCGCATTAGCCTTTGAAAATCCTACAAATGAAATCATTAAGATTAAAAAATACTTTTTCATGTTGTATGAATGTCTTATTTTAAATTAAGTCCCCTAAAAATAGACATTTAATGAGTAATTTTGTCCTGTTTTAATAAACGAGTACTTGGAAGAGGGTAAAATGAAATTTGGAACAAAAGCAATTCACGCCGGCGTTCATCCAGATGAATCAACAGGAGCAATTATGACTCCGATTTATCAGACTAGCACTTATGTTCAGCCAGAAATTGGAGTGAATAAAGGCTATTCATATTCCCGCACCCAAAATCCTACCCGCCATGCCTTGGAAAAAAACCTAGCCGCAATAGAAAACGGTAAATTTGGAGCCTGTTTTGGTTCTGGAATGGCTGCAATTGATTGCATTTTAAAAATGCTTAACCCGGGGGATGAAGTTGTTTCAACAAATGATTTATATGGCGGTACATATCGTATTTTCAAAACAATTTTTGAAAAATATGGGATCAAATTTCATTTTATTGGGATGCAAAACGCCGAGAGTATAGGTGAATATTGCAATGAAAACACAAAATTAATTTGGGTAGAAACCCCCACCAACCCCATGATGAATGTTATTGATATTGTTGCTGCCTCTAAAGTTGCCAAACAATACAATGCAATATTAGCAATAGACAATACGTTCGCTACTCCATATTTGCAAAATCCATTAGATTTAGGTGCAGATATTGTCATGCATTCCGTTACAAAATATTTGGGTGGACACTCAGACGTTGTAATGGGCGCATTGGTTTGTAATGATGGTGAGATAGCAAAAGAAATTTATAGAATTCAAAATTCGAGCGGTGCAGTAACAGCACCAATGGATTGTTTTTTAGTTTTAAGAGGAATCAAAACTTTGCATATTCGAATGCAGCGTCATTGCGAAAATGGCAAAAACCTTGCAAAATTTTTAGCTGCTCATCCCCGAGTTGGAGATGTGCACTGGCCAGGATTTGAAACGCATGCGAACCATAAAGTTGCAAAAGCACAAATGCGTGGTTTCGGTGGTATGATTTCATTTAATTTCGTAGGGAATAAAATGGAAGACGCCTTGGAGGTCTTGAAAAAAGTAACGGTATTTGCTTTAGCAGAGTCTTTGGGGGGTGTTGAATCATTAATTGGTCACCCTGCAACAATGACACATGGTGCAATACCAAAAGAAGAAAGAGAAAAAATAGGAGTAGTTGATTCATTAATTCGACTGAGCGTAGGAATAGAGGATGTTGATGATTTAATTGCAGATTTAGAACAAGCTTTAAAATAAAGAAATATGAATATAGAGGAAATGAACCCAAATGATGTGCAAGCAGCAGTTAAGCGCGGCTCAATTTTTGTTGATGTAAGAGAACCCTATGAAATTAATGAAGTTTCATATGCGATCGAAGGTCAATTACAAATTCCATTGGGACAAATTCAAACAAGAATGGCTGAAATTGCGAAAGACGCAAGCGTCATAGTTGGTTGCAGAAGTGGCGCAAGAAGCATGCAGGCTTGCCAATTTTTAGCAATGAATGGTTATGCAAACGTTAAAAACTTGCAAGGCGGAATAATGAGTTGGATGAGCAATGGCTGGCCGACAAAATAAGCTGGCCTACATAACTGGTTCTTCCAGAGGAATTGGTGGCGCACTAGTAGATTTGCTCCTTAATCAGGACTATCAAATTATTGGTATGGCACGCACTCCTGTCCCTGAACGTGTGAATTTTAGGTCTATTTCGATTGACTTAAATGATGTCGCGGCGGTCCAAAATTTTCAGTTTACGGAAGTGTCTGACGAAGTCTTACTCATTAATAATGCCGGGATAATTGGAGAGGTATCTCCTGTAGGACAGGTTTCTGACAGCTCTATTCAAAAAGTCATTAACGTCAACACCATTGCTCCTCAAATTTTGATGAATAAGTTTTTAAAAACCTATTCAAAAACGGTGAAAAAAGGGCACATTATTAATATTAGTTCCGGAGCAGGTAAGCAACCCATTGATGCTTGGGCGAGTTATTGTGCTTCAAAGGCCGCATTGGATCTTTTTAGCAGAACAACTGGGGAAGAATTTGAAGCGCGTGGTATTAAAAACTGGCATGTTCATGCAATTGCACCAGGCGTGGTAGACACGCAAATGCAAGCCGAAATTCGCAAGGCTAATCCTGCTAATTTTAAATTATTAGACCGCTTTGTGAGTTTGAAAAATGACAATGAATTAACCGACCCAAAAACAGTAGCTGAAAAGATTTTTAAGGTCATTAAGTATCCGTTAAAATTCCCTGAAACTGTAATTTCTTTAAGAGATTTTTAATTCATACGTCTATCTATTTTGGCAATTGTGCATTATTGTGTTCCCATTTAATAAACAATTTACCCACTTTAGTTGTTCCCTGAAGTAGTCTTGATATATTTTACTTATCTTTCGGCGCGCCTCAAAACGCATTTAATAAATTAACATGAAAAAATTTACGCTGGCACTCACATTGGCTTTTGCAAGCGCTGTGACTTATTCGCAGACCCAACAGCACATTCATAAAGACGATTCAAAATTTAACTTATGCGGTGAATCCGTGGAAACAAAGCGCCTAATGGCTGATTATCCAGAATTTGCCATAATGCGTGAAGAGGAGGAGGAGTCATTCCAAGCAGCATACGAAGATTATTTAGAATCTTGGAGTCCTGATGACAGGTCGCTTTATGTGATTCCGGTGGTTGTACACGTGGTTCACTTGGGTGGATCTGAAAACATTTCAGAGCAACAGGTTTTTAGTGGTATCGAACAAATGAATTTGGATTTCAATATGGATAATCCAGATATAGGAGGGACCATACCGGTGTTTGAGGATATACTAGGGAATTGCGATATTGAATTTCGATTGGCAACTAAAGACCCTGATGGCAATTGTCATTCTGGAATTACACGGACTTATTCTGAAACAACCTATGATGAAGGAAATTCAGGCCCCAGCTATCATCCCATTGTAGATGCCGTGGAGGCTGAGCATGGCACTTGGCCCCAAAACAAATACATGAACATTTTTATTTGTCGTGATCCGAATGGAAACGGCGGATACACTTTTCGCCCAACAAACTGGTTTCCGGCTGTTAGAATGTATGGTTCAATTTTCTTACGTTCAGATTATATGGGAATTATTGGTACATCCAACTCAAGTCGACGTCATACCTTAAGTCATGAGGCTGGTCATTGGTTAAACTTATCACATCCTTGGGGGAATAATAATAACCCCGGTAATCCGGCAAGTTGCTCAACTGATGATGGGGTAGCAGACACACCAAACACAATAGGTTGGGATAACTGCGGAGATGTATATGGCGAAACTTGTGGAACTTTAGACAATGTTCAAAATATAATGGATTACTCTTATTGCTCTACTATGTTCTCAGAAGGGCAAGCTGCACGTGTTCAAACGGCTTTATTGCACACAAAAGGGCAACGTTATAAATTATCCACACCATCAAACTTGGTGAGCACAGGAACTGATGGCCCTGGGGAACTATGCGAGGCAGTCTTTTCTTCTGATTTAAGATCAATTTGCGCAGGAACAACAGTCACTTTTTCAGACCTGTCATACCATTCAGTCACTAGTCGCGCTTGGTCTTTCGAAGGTGGATTTCCTGCAACATCAACTTCAGAAAATCCATCAATCACTTATGATACTCCAGGTGTTTATGAGGTTTCGTTAGAAGTTTCTGGTGGCGGAGGTTCTGAATTTACTTCCAATGAAAATTATATTGTTGTTCTTCCAAACCCAGGAACTACAGTGCCTTATATAGAAGGATTTGAAACATTAGGTGATTTACCAGATTATAATCGTTTTATGGTTGAAAACGAAGTAGGAGATGTGACCTGGGAATTGACCACTTTAGCTGCAAGTTCAGGTTCTAAATCAGCCTATATTTCGAATTATAATGTATCAAACGGGTCAAAAGACGCGCTCATATCAGGAACCATTGATTTGAGTAATGTTGACGAAGATGACGACATTATCTTTAATTTCAAATACGCATACAAACGCAGATCCGCAGATAATGATGAGTGGATTCGATTTTACGTTTCAAATGATTGTGGTGAAACATGGGTATTGCGCAAAAACATTCATGGAGAGGATTTAGATGAGGACATCACTGGATCAGCTTTCACGCCAGGAGCATGGGATTGGAGACAGGTAAATATCACCAACATCTATCCTGATTATTATGTGAGCACATTCAGATATAAAATTGAATTTGAGAACAACAATGGCAATAATATCTTTATAGATGATATCAATTTATACCCAAGTTCAATGACAAGTTTGATAGATGAAGATAAGGACTTTGGAATAAAAGTTTATCCTAATCCTTTAGCAGGTGAGGCCACCTTAGAACTTGCTGCCGAAGCTGGACAAAATTATAATGTAACCTTGCATAACGCCTTAGGAGAAAAAATTGCTGATATTCACAACGGTTCGCTTCTTGCTAGTAAAAACCAAATTCAATGGGCTACTGATCATTTAGCAAAAGGTATGTATATTTTGCGAATTGAATCTGATGGACAAATCCAGGCCATCAAACTAGTGAAAGATTAAAACTCACAATCCAACCATTTATGAAAAATTTTATAATTACCAGTTTATTTATTTTCGCCGTGGGTGCTTTAAATGCACAAGTTGAACAATGGTGTGGAACTGACCAATATAACGAATCAATTTTTGCAGCCAATCCAGATTTGCGTTTGCAAATGCACGAACATTTAAGCCGAGTGACTAGTGGAGCATTTGCGAGTGAAGAACGTGATGGAGAATGTATTATCCCAGTTGTTGTTCACATCATTCACGACAATAGTGAAGGCAATATTAGACATGAACAAGTGCTAAGTGGCATTCAAATGTTGAATGAAGATTTTAACAGAACAAACGCTGATGCTGATGATACAAGAGACACAGATACAGCACCGTTTTTAGATCAAGCATCCAATATGGGAATTCGTTTTGAATTGGCTAAAATAGACCCGGATGGAGAATGCACAAACGGAATTCAGCGCAGGTATGCGGGTTCAAGAAGTTATAATGCAGGAAATGGCATGAAGCATTATTCTTCTGGTGGATTAGATGCTTGGAACCGAAACTATTATTTTAACATTTGGATTGTAAACTCAATCAACTCAGACGGAGCTGGAACAATTTTAGGATATGCAGAATTTCCTTATGGTGGTGGAAGCAGTAATTACGGCGTAATTATTAGAAATGATTACTTCGGATCAACAGGAACAGCGAGCGGAGACAGAACACTCACCCATGAGGTTGGACATTGTTTAGGATTGTTACATACGTTCCAAGGCGGTTGCCATAGTGATGCGTGTGACGATAACGGTGATTATTGTTGCGACACGCCGCCAGTTAGCGAGGCACAATGGTCATGCAGTACAACTCAAAATACTTGTGATGAGGTTCCTTCGGGAGATCTATATGGCTTTGATGCCAAAGACCAGTTTGAAAATTACATGAGCTATAGTCCCTGTCAAAACATGTACTCTGAAGATCAAAAAACAATTGTATTAGGAAACTTGGCGGGAATTGGCTTTTTAGAAAATTTAGTAGACCCCGATCATCATGACTTAACTGGTGTAGGCTTACCCGCTGTGTTATGCAAGGCTCAATTCATGTCTGGACCTACGGTTATTTGTGCAGGATCAACTATTCAATATACGGATGATTCATACGCAAACGTTACGGAATGGAATTGGACATTTGAGGGTGGAACGCCTTCAACATCCACCGAAGAAAATCCGCTTGTGACATATGATGTATCCGGAGAATACTCCGTTGAATTAGAAGTTACTGATGGAGTGGGGACCGTTTCAACAGTTAAAGAAGATTATGTTGTGATTTTATCTTTACCAGGCAATACGTTACCTTACTCAGAAGGATTTGAAACCATTGGAATGATTCCTGACAATATCAATATTTTAACAGTGGATGAAGACGGTGAAGATTGGTGGGAAGTAACAGATGAAGCTGCCTATTCAGGGACGCATTGCGCATTTCTTGACAATAGAGGGAACGACAATAGAACAAAGGACGAAATTATATCTGCTACGTTTGATTTGAGTGGTGTTGACCCAGATGACGACATCATTTTTAGTTTTAAATATGCTTACGTAAGAAGGAATGCAAGTAATGATGAATGGTTGCGTTTTTATATCTCTAACAACTGCGGTGAAACGTGGACTTTGCGTAAAAATCTTCATGGAGATGATTTAGGGGAAGAAATTCAAAACAGTTCTTATAAACCTGAATCAAAAGACGAATGGTACAATGTAAATGTGACGAATATTAATCCAGATTATTATACGGCTGGATTCAGATTCAAAATTCAATTTGAAAACGATAATGGTAACAATATCTATATAGATGACATCAACATGTCGACAAGTGCAATGGTTGGAATAGGTGAAAACGAAGTACAAAGTTTAGATTTAACCGTTTACCCTAACCCTGCAAATGACCTGTTAAATGTTACAATGAATTTGGAAGTTCAAACAGAAGTAAACGTAACGCTATTAAATACTCTTGGACAAGAAGTTGGAACTGTGTTTAATGGAGAGCTTGCAATGGGCAACAACAATTTTTCTTATGATGTTTCGCACTTGCCGCAGGGTGTTTATTTTATCCGATCTGTAAGTGCTAATGGAATTACGGAGACTACTCGTTTTGTGAAAAGTTAGTAAGACGGGGTTACAAATCTTACGAGCGAAATGAAATACGTTCGTCTCTCATTATTAGTTGGCCTTTTCTCAGTTAATGCCTTAGCAAACGACTCAAGTCGGGTTAAACTACATCATGGTGTTTCGCTAGAACTAGGGGTATATCACAGGGAAATGTTTGGGCTTGGATATCATGCCTTTCTGGACACCAAAAATTCAGATTCATATTATGGAGTCACTGCTTCATTTGGAACAAATTATCCTTGGGTCAGCCCTATAAAAGACCTTTTTTTAACCCTTGCAATTTCAAGAAACACTAGATATCGTAAACATAATCTGACTTATGGTTTAGAATGCAAACACATATTGGCTGCACACTAGGACGACTTAAGTTTATCAAAATCATATAAAGAATTTGATGATTTTAACTACGGAGTGTTTTTTGGAGTTGAATGGTTTTTGCTTGACTACTTGTCTCTACAACCTCGATTGAGTTATGAGCGCAGTTTTCATCCCTTAACCCAACCAGTACCGTGGTATAGTTTAGAAGAAAACTATTATTCTGCCTTTGGCTTAGAGCTTCAATCCTCTTTCATATCAATTGATAAGCTAAATCCTGCCGATACGAAACGATACAGCTTCACCGTTTTCATCCATTACTTCATGAAAACCGTAACTCCCAATTAATAATCCATTGATATATTTTTAGTTTCTTTTAGATCTGCTTGAATGAGTTGCAATTCCAAATCGGTTGTATTAGCTGTTATTTTTAAATAAACTTCATTATCACTAGTGCGGTATTCGGTTTCACCTGGGTTGAATAAGAAGACAAATCCACCGATTATTGCGAGTGTTATCAATATACCTTTGTTGAGATTAGTCATCACATGATTTTAAAATTAGTGCGTTTATTTTATAAGATATGGATTTTTGAAATCGGTTACAAGCAAAAGCCTCTCCGTTTTTAGCTGGAGAGGTTTGCGTCCACCAGAGGTGGTTTGTTGTTGTAGATTATTAGGCCAATTTCTTGACTAACATTTAAAGCCCTTATTCAATAAATGTTAGTTATGATCATTAGAAATTAATTCAAACAATTCGCTTAAATCTGGTGTAATTATAATTTCGATTCTTCTATTTTTTGCTTTGTCATCAGGGTCTACTGGGTGAAACTCAGAGCGACCTGATGCTGAAATTGATGTGGGGTCCATAGTTGAATTATCCAACATAATTTTCACAACTGATGTTGCTCGCAAAACACTTAATTCCCAATTATCTTTTGGATGCGACCCGCTTCTTAATGCATCTACATCTGTATGACCTTCCACTAAAATATCAATGTCTTTTTGTGATTCAAGCACAACCGCCAAGTCGACAATAGCACGTTCACCCTCGCTATTTACGGCTGTTTTACCTGAGGCAAATAATAACTGCGCCTCCATGCTTACATAAATCTTTCCGTCGCTTTCAACTACTGAGATTCCCTTACCGGTAAAGCCACGCAAAGCGGATGCAATTTTGTCTCTCAATAAACGAGATGCCTCCTCTTTACTCTTAAGCATACTTTCCAACTCATTGATGCGGTCTTCTTTTTGAATCAATATACGTTCGCGCGCATTCAACTCCTTCTCTAGTTTGTTAAGGCGGTCTTCTTTCGATTGTAAATCGATTCGTGTTGCTTCTAAATCGTGAATAAGTGCCGCATTTTCTGAACCACCAGAGGCTAAAAGATCGTTATACTTTTTCTCAAGCACTTTGTTTAATTGTTGTGATTTTTTATAATCCACCTGCAATTGTCTATGTGCATCTCCAAGTTTTGAGGTGTCTCCTTGTAATTTCTCTAAACCACTGCGCAAAACATCAACTTGAACGTTGAGTTCTTTCACTTGATTTTCAAAATCAATTGCCTTGGTTTTATAGTCAGACTGTTCGTCTTGACATTTTTTATAGTTGGCTTCTAGCTCCTTATATTCTTTAGCTGGAACGCATCCAATTAAAAATCCAAATACTGCTAACCATACAAATTGCTTCATCTCCTCTTTTTTCAGTACTAACAAAGGTGCAAAGAATAGCGCGTAGTTTTATTGGAATCAAATGGAGTTATGAACAGGCGATTTTTAATTTGCTTTCACAAACTTTCCTCCTTCAATGAGGTCTCCGAACTCGTCATAAATAGCGTAAATGTATGTTCCGGCGGCTAATGTTAACGGAATATTGACATAATTCAAGAAGTTTGCTTGATCATAAACGATTCTACCATCCGCGGCGGCAATGGTAAAAGTAACGTCATCCGACCCTAAATTTTCTCTAGGAATTAAAACACTATTGGCATCTATTAGCGGTGAATTTGTCACATACGTACCTTCCTTATCCACATTCAAAACCTGAATAGGAAATGAAAACAAAAACAGACCACTTTGTCGATCAGACACTAATATTTGATTTTGTTCTTCAAACACATAAACTCCCCAAGCACCATTCAATTTATATTTTGTGTCTTCTAAAAATGTATCGTATACCCCTATCTCTTTTATGGGCGCCTTACTTATATCAAAAATCCGAAACCCTTCATTGTAATATGAAATAAAGGCCAAATTATCCAAAAGGATGACATTGTGTGGTACAAAATTCTCATAATCCGAAGTCGCAAAAGTCTCCGAAATAGAAATTAAAGCCAATTCATCCGTTTCGCATAATTTAATTTTTGTTCCTTCCGTTTCGTCAATAAATGCATATTTAGATCCGTCAGGAGAAAGCCAACCACTGTGGTTATAACCCTGATTTGGATAAAAATCTAAAATCCCTAATTCTACCGGAACGTCTCCCGCAAAATTATAGATGTGTAATCCTTCAAAACCTGCGTTTAAATAAGCCGTATCATTTCGAACATAACAATCGTGTACATAAGACAATTCTGTCATGAAATAGTCGAGTATTGGCTCCACCGGATTTGAGATGTCGAGGACTAACATTCCTAATTCATTTGCCGCACAGGCATATAATTTTGCATTTATTGTATCTATGAAAATATTGTGGCAAACGTTGAAGAAAGCGTCATGATCAGTAACCTTATGAACAGAATCTGGCAAATATGAAAGATCAAAAATTTGAAGACTACTCTCCCCTTCATCACATACGCCGTAAAGATAATTCTGATATACCTTATAATCGCGGTGTTCTACATATCTGTTTTGATAGCTCCCCGGTTCAAAATCAATTAATTCCAATTCCGTTTCTCCTACCTTGAAAATATGTGTTCCAATTGAAGAGCCCATGGCACAATAGTTTGCTCCATTAAAAGCAAAACCCCAAACATCATTAAAAACGGCATCACCTAAGCCCTTTTCAATGGCTGCGTCTGTCCAATTATCAAGCAAAAATACATTCTTTTGATTTTGGGCATGGATCACTCCACCAGAAAAAAGCAATATGATTAAACTTAATAATTTCAACAAAATCGTTTTTAGTTTCGTTTGTTTATTTTTTGACAAAAATAAGCCCTTTTTTGCCATCAAACGCAACTGTTTATTCAATTGTTGAGTCTTTGTGCGAAAGTCACCCAAATTGCTGATGAATGGTATGAATTACCAATTTAAGATTAATTAACGTTAAAAAATCGAATATCAGTTTTGATGTATTAGAAGATTCAATAAAATAAATTATCTTAGCGCACCAATAGAAAAGGCAGTCTCATTGAGACAGAGGACAACATTTAAATTTGAAAAACTTAGTCATCATACCGACGTATAACGAGAAGGAGAACATTGAAAAAATGATTCACAAAGTATTCTCGTTGGAGGAAGCATTTCATTTATTGATTGTTGATGACGGCTCGCCTGATGGCACAGGAGCAATTATAAAAGGATTACAAGCACAATATCCAGATAGATTATTCATTGAAGAACGGGAAGGAAAGCTTGGTTTAGGCACCGCTTATTTGCACGGTTTTCGTTGGGGATTAGAACGTGGTTTTGAACATTTAATTGAAATGGACGCCGATTTTTCTCATAATCCAGACGATTTAGTTCGTTTGTTAGACGCATGTAAAAATGGCGCAGACTTAGCGATTGGCTCGCGCTATGTTAAAGGAGGTAAAGTGGCCAATTGGGATCGAAAACGATTACTTCTCTCCTATTTTGCTTCATGGTATGTACGTACCATTTTATGGATTAAGATTAAAGACACTACTGCCGGGTTCAAATGCTATAACCGCAGGGTTTTAGAGAAAATAAACTTTGATGCCGTAACTTTTAAAGGATACGCTTTTCAAATTTGCATGAAATACGCCGCATTGAAGCACGGCTTTAAAGTGGTAGAGGTTCCAATTACTTTTATTGATCGTGAATTCGGCACCTCTAAAATGAGTTCCAGCATTTTTAAAGAAGCTATTTTTGGCGTTTGGAAAATGCGTAAGTTGAAGTTGTAAGTCGGGCATTTCGAGGGTCTCAATGCCTCCCGTGCTGTTAACTCAAAGCCCCCCCTCGCTTCGCAGTATTGCAAATACTGCACAGCCACAAACCAATTTGTTAAATATTTCTTAATTTTTTATCAAACCAATGTTTTGGCACGATTGTCGTATTACTGTTAACTGAATTAGACTAAATGATTCATGGGTTTTGGGTTAAGGCCGCTCTTTCTAAAAGGGCGGTCTTATTAGTTCTTCGAAATTTTAATGTGGAAGAATTTTTTTATCCCCCGAAAATTTAGCGAAAGGGTATTGTCCAAACTTTCTCTCTGCATACAAAACACACTACTTTATACCGAAAATGGCCATATTAATACCCAAGGTCACAGTTAATAAACCGCCGCCCAATTCAGGTATTTCATTTTGATAACCTGGATTTTGATACATCACTTTTAAACCAAGACCATCTCGCCTTCTTCCCTTAAAATACAATGGACACATATAATGTGGTGATTCATTTATTCCACCAAATGTAAATTCCATACCAACAGTCCACGGCAACGCGGCATTAAACTGGGCCAATGACCCTTGATACCTTGGACCTAGATTCGCTGCTCCGCGTATGCCAATGAGTGGACTAATATTAAATCGTTTTGTGATTCGAATACAATGCCCAAGAGTGAGGTCACCAGTTAACATTGTAAAACCACGCGTCCAAGTTGTGTCCTGGTAAATGTCATTGCGTAAACCTAGTGCGCCAATGCCACCCATTACGTTTATAAACGTGCTTTTATAATAAACTCTTAATCCAAGATTGACATATAAATTTGCAGGTTTTACATAAGCTGATATTCGGCCCAATGGAGCAACTGCGCCTAGATAAATTGGATCCAATCCAACCGCCCATTTCTTAATTTCATATTCTGTTAAAATGAAGTCATTAAGGAATTCGTTGAATTCCGAACTTGGATATTTAACCAAAAAATTCTCTGCCTGAATATGCGCCAACGAATCTAAGAATTGGTAGCTCTCCCACTCATCATTCAATTCGTCTTTGGTCTTAAGTGTTTTCCATACGCCCCACAAATACAAAGCTTCATAATCCAAAAAAACAAGCAAAAAATCTTTCACCTCATTTGAGTGATTTGAATGTTCTATTCCTTCCTTAATATCATCTGTATCATTCAAAATCAACGTTCCTATATGCTGCGCCAAACTATCACTCCACTATTGTTTCTCCTAGGTATAATCCCAGCTTTTGTTGCTTCTCGGGGATCAATAAGTTCTACCCTACTTCTTTCCACAAATACAAGAGCATTATTCCGGACAATATCAAGAATGTCTTCAAAATTATGTTGTATGAGAAAAATGCCTTCAATTTCGTTTAGCGTCAAGTAATGCTCTGTGGTTTCTTCATTTGTGGTACCCAAATAAGCATTCCCCTCTGGACGGTAGGTGACATAATCAAATTTCAATTCAACCTCATTCCCTTGCCCGTTTTTTAATTGTCTGTATAGAGTGTTGCGGTATGCATCTAAACCCGCCTTCAGGTCCTTATTCTTTTGTTGGGCAAATCCCTCAAAAACACACAAAAACAATGTGGCAATCCATAAAAAAGAACGAATACGAGTACTGCTCATTTATTTGATATTTTTTTCTTTATTAAAACTACATTATTTATTCTAAAATTGGGTCAAGAACCTAACAATTCATTTCGCCTTTCAATTACAACCCAATCACCTGACAAATGTCTTTTCATATCCCATTATAAACCGTAAATTTGCAAGACAAAAATCAACACAACATGGCCAAGTATCTTTTAAAAAACGCACGCATCATTAACGAAGGCAAAGATTTCGAATCTGACCTTTTAGTTAACGGAGAATATATAGAAAAAATTGCCCCATCAATTTCAGATGACACAGCAACGGTAATTGACCTCAACGGTAAAATATTGATGCCCGGAATGATTGATGATCAAGTGCATTTTAGAGAACCTGGCTTAACACATAAAGGAAATATTCACAGTGAATCACGTGCCTCGGTTGCTGGCGGAATTACTTCATTTATGGAAATGCCCAATACAAAGCCAAACGCTTTAACGCAAGAGCTATTAGCTGATAAATATGACATTGCCGCCAATAATTCAATTGCTAATTACTCCTTTTTTATGGGCGCTTCAAATGATAATATTGAGGAGGTTTTAAAAACGGATCCGGCAACTGTTTGTGGCGTGAAAGTATTTATGGGCTCATCAACAGGGAATATGTTGGTGGACAATGAAGAAACCCTAACAGGCATCTTTTCAAAATGTCCAATGCTAATTGCGACGCATTGCGAGGATGAAGCGACAGTTCGAAAAAACTTAGCAATTTACGAAGAGAAATACGGGCAGGATATGCCCATCAAATATCACCCTGAAATTAGAAGCGACGAAGCTTGTTATTTATCCTCTTCTTTAGCGGCAGGATTAGCAAAAAAATATGATACGCGTTTGCATATATTGCATTTATCATCTGCTAAGGAAATGGATTTGATCAGAAACGACATTCCATTGACTGAAAAGCGTATTACGGCTGAGGCTTGTGTTCATCACTTGTGGTTTTCAGATAAGGATTATGAGGAAAAAGGCACTTATATTAAATGGAACCCGGCGGTTAAAAAACAAAGTGACCAAGATGCTATTTGGGCGGCTTTAAATGATGATCGGATTGATATTTTAGCAACCGACCATGCTCCACATACCATTGAAGAGAAAGAAAATAATTATTTCAATGCACCTTCAGGCGGACCGCTAGTTCAGCATGCCGTATTAGCTATTTTAGAAAAAGCAAAAGAAGGCAAAATTAGCATTGAAAGAGCGGTTGAAAAAATGTGTCATGCACCTGCACAATGTTTCAACATTCAAAAACGTGGATATATTTGTGAAGGGTATTTTGCTGATTTGGTCATTGTTGATCCAAATTCTTCATTAACAGTTTCTAAGGATAATGTTTTGTATCATTGTGGATGGTCACCGTTTGAAGGATTTACATTTAGTCATACAATTGATACGACATTTGTAAATGGAACAATTGTTTACACAGACAATAAAGTCGTGGAAGGCAATACAGGGCGCCGAATGACGTTTGATGTAAAATAGTCGCATACCATTAAGAAACTGATTTACATATTTGCTATTATGCTCTCTTCTTGCGGGGGAGATCCGGTTGAGGATTTACCCGCCAATGTTTTGCAGCGCAAAGTATTTATTCCAGTGCTTGTAGATTTGCAGATTTTGGAATCGCATTTTCAACGTCAATTTGCCCGCATTGATTTGTACCGTGATGCTTTAGACTCTTCTTCACGATTTATTTTTGAGGACCACGGCATTACCAAGGATATTTTTACCGCTACTGTAAACTATTATGCGACGCAGCCAGACACTTTGTTTGTTATTTACGAGGCAGCGCTTGATTCGATTAAGTTTCGCACGAATAACAATACCTCTTCTGAAATTCCCACTGCTGAATAAGAAAGTTTTCTAGGAGGATTACAACGCCATTTTTATTGTTACGGAATTCAATTATTTAATGGCACAAATTGCCCTTAAGTTTAACAAAAACTAAACCCTATGAAAAATAATATACTTTTACTCTTTCTATCAATGTTGGTATTTGTGTCTTGCACAAAAGAGGTTGAAACAGAGAACAACTTAATTGGAACTTGGCACGCAGTTGTAGTAACTGCTGTTGATGACATTGATGGAACACCACTCGACTTGATTGCCATGGGCGAAAGTATGACCCTTCGATTTGAGGCATGCGGACTAGATGGACAATGTCAGACTATTGTTGAATTAAGCTTGGATGGAGATATTGAAATATTTGACCCTATTTATGTGGTAGATGCCAGCGGTAATTCAATGGCTATTCCAATTACCTTTCCAGCCGAAATAACCATTGTTGAATTAACAGATGATCAGTTAATTATAAGCACTCCAACCTTTGTTTATGGGAATGATCTTTATGTAGAATTGGATAAGGAATAGCGTGAAAAATATTGATTATTGTCTATTACCTAATAACTAACAAATACCTACTTTACAATAATCCGATCGTTCTTATTATCGAAGTTGACGTGGTAAAAACCTGGCTGCAAATTAGCATAGCTCACTTTTGAATTAAAGCCCTTTTTCACAATATTTCCAAGCTAATCCAAGTCCGAATACTTCTTTGAATTGAACACGTGGTCCAAAAGCTATTTCATTCCCTGAATCATCTTTAAAACTAATGTTCACACCATAATCATAGACCAAGTGTGTTGAAATTGTTGCAGATAAAAATTTCCACAACTTAATTTCTAACAAATTCTCCCAGTTTACATCAATTCGAGATGGATTATCAATATAGTTTGAGAACAAATCCAATTTAGTAGTGAACGTAATGTTCTCAGCCAGTTTAGTCTTATACTTCATTCTAAGCGGCCAATGACATGAACGATTTAAACACAGTTTTATCTTGA
>TARA_B110000037_G_scaffold42776_1_pt1 | contig 20883 bp, 22 predicted proteins | sample TARA_B110000037 | Tara Oceans TARA_B110000037 (sample SAMEA4397196) | marine metagenome | biome: Polar Biome; feature: [MIX] marine epipelagic wind mixed layer (ENVO:01000061); material: water (ENVO:00002006), including particulate matter (ENVO:01000060) such as... | depth 10-100 m
GAGTATTCTTTTTGCCTACGCAAATATTAAACTTAGAAAATTAACTTCAGCAGATCGTACCCTATGACCTTGCCTCTAACGATAACCAAGGAAGAAATCAAACAACTTCCTCTCATCAAGTTCGAAGGACACATTCATATAATCAATGATCATAAAGCCATGTTCTTAGCCATCAAAAAGCTAAATGAACAGGACATAATAGGTTTTGATACAGAGAAAAAACCTACTTTTAAAAAAGGACAATACCACGCAACCGCATTGATTCAATTAAGTACAGCTACGGAGGCCTTTTTATTTCGAATCAATAAAATAGGCCTTCATGATGACCTTATTGCCCTCCTTGAGTCTAAGACCATTGCAAAAATTGGAGTGGGTATGCGTGATGATTTCACAGAACTCAAACAAATCAAACCCTTTACTCAGCACAATTGCATCGACTTAAATGACCTCATGCCTACCTTGGGTGTTGAAAAAATTGGCGTGAGAAATCTGGTAGGCATCCTTCTTGAGAAACGCGTTTCAAAAAATCAGCAAGTCTCGAATTGGGAAAATGCAATACTTACCCTAGGTCAACAGCAATATGCAGCTACGGACGCATGGGTCTGCTATGAGATGTATGTATTATTACTCAAAAAAGAATATATTTAACCCCGATGCAAATCTATAACCTTGAAAAAATAAAAGTCATCACTCCCATGGCTGGGTTCAGCGGTCGAATGGTACATACCCGTGACTTGACGATCGTCTATTGGGAAATAGATAAAGACTCCGTATTGCCACTACATAAACATCTAAATACTCAAACCACGCATGTAGTTTCTGGTAAATTAGAATTGTCTATTAGTGGAGTAACCAGGGTGTTCAATGCTGGAGAACTTGTGGTCATTGATTCCTATGAACCACACTGTGGTAAAGCGCTGACCCCATGTTCTGTCATAGATACGTTTGCGCCCGTCAGGGAAGACTATAAAGAACTCAGCGACGCGCTTATTTGACATCTTCTGTTAATTGGAATTCGTTGCGATGTAGCCGATCTTTAAATGCGGTAGCTTGTTCCTTTTTCACATCAACCACCATCCAGCATTTTTGTAAATATTCCTTTTCTATAATCTCTGGTTCATAATCTCTGAATAAGCTTAATAGTAATTTAGTTTGATCGTAATCGTAAAAAACTTTAAATCGTTTCTTTTCAATATAAGGCATCAATACCGCTTGGGTAAGTGCTGCCGCTGCCGCCTGTCGATAAGCATTTGACAAGCCCCCTACGCCCAGTTTAGTCCCTCCAAAATATCGTACTACGACAACCAGTGCGTTGGATACATTGAAAGACTTTATCTGACCCAAAATAGGGTCTCCCGCGCTGTGCTTGGGTTCTCCATCATCATGAATACCCAAACTTGGCGTATCTAAACCATATAAGTAAGCATAACAATAATGATTTGCATCAAAATAAAGGCTCTTAATTTCTGCTATGAGCTCTTTGGCGTGTCCTTCATGGGTAAGTGGATAGGCAAAACTCAAAAACTTACTCCCCTTCTCCTTATACAACCCTTCACCCCCACTAGAAATCAATACATATTTCATGGATTTAACCCCAAATTAGCAGCGTTTTCAACATCTCGCGTTTCGGCATACTTCAGACATAAATTATAATACGATTTTGCCGTATTCACATTGCCTAATCGTTGGCTGAGCCGTCCAAGTCCTAAATAACCGACACTTTTAAAGTATTCCCCATGGTTAAGTATTTCTTTACCAAACGCCACCCCTTTTCCATAATAAATGTAGGCATTTTTTGTATCCATCTCGACAAATTCAAGATAAGCTGCTCTAAAAATACTACCTACCATTTTATAATATGTACGGTCAGCATCCATCAAGGCATCGACCATCCAAGGCATTATTTTATCGTATTGCTGTGTGGCGTAAGCAGATTCTAAAAATTTGGAAAGAATATAGTAATTAGTTGGATATCTTTTAATCAAATCTTGGAGTAAGAGAAATGCCTTTTCTGGGGTTTGCTCATAACGCAAATAAATATACGATAGATAAATAGAGGCTTCTATCTGAGAGATTACTGCTTTTTCGGTGGACATGACCATCTGTTCAAGTCCCAATACTTTATCTCCCCTTTTAAAAAAGATAGCTATGGGAGCAAAGATAGGATGCTTCTCAGGATACATTATTCTAAAATAATTGTAGAGTCCCGTAGTAAACAAAAACTCTGGATTATCGTCAACCAAGTCAAACCCTTTTTTAATCAGACCATACATTTTATTGGCCTCATTGATTGCTTCGAAATACTTATTCTTTTCAGCATAATGTTCCGCCAGCAGCCCTCTGGTCGCCAATTCAAAAAAAACGGCCTCTTCATCATAGGGATCCAAAGGATTGAGGTGTTCCGCTGCATCAATCGCCTCCCTCAGCTTTGCTTCAAACCGCACAAATGTTTGTCCTTCTATTATGGGTATATTTTGCCATTGAATCAAAAAAGCCTCCATGGAAGGGATCACAGGATGATTTGGTATTAATTTTCGAAGCTCACTAATATAATATGAAGCTGAATCTGCATCGAGTTGATAGATCTTTTCAGTCCCTTTACTCACTAACTCCATGGCCTTAGGATGATCAAACAGGTCATGCTGACTGTTCGCTTGAAAGGTTACATGAAAAAATAAGGCAATATAAAAAACTTTAATAAGATTCATATAGGAAAGGTTGATGAGCAAATAAACACCGCATTATTCGAAATAAAAAGATCAAACCTTAAATCTTAAGGAAAGGATCTGGTAACCCAAAAAACGTTTGTTAAAAAGTATAAGATATCCGGTAGACTAAGGAAATTGTTATCCAATAGCAGAAAAGCACGTCCATTGACTATCAATTGGAAAAAGCAAAATAAATAAGTCAAGAAGCTGCTCAATCCATTCAGAAAAGAAATATCTCATATTTTAGGATGTCCCCTCACTCGAGATTTTTTTTTCGGCAAAGAACATTTCCTCAACGATGAACGTAAGGTTGAATCACCATCATGCTTAGGTAACAGAGATTTATACCCTACTAATCAGAGTACTACACTGGCAAGGGGAAAAGCCTCCTTATGTCCAATGATGGCTAAGGTCTATTAGAAATATGGTAACCAAAATGAGGTGATTAATCAGTTACTTGTCACTAAATAAAAAAACCATCCTTCCGCCCTTTATTGACTTCAACAAACTCCCACTTCATTAAGTTTTTTTCTGAGTTCAATACATTTGTTTTGATGAGATCAAAAGACAGTGATAATTTACATTGATGTGAGCGTTAGGAATATTAATCGGAAATTTTGAACAAGTTTCAGAATGAGCAGCAGTACTTAAACTTCTCATAACAAAATCTTAAAAAACCATCGAAATTAAAGATATAAATGATGATAATTTATCGAAAAATCATAGAATCAAAAATGTTATTAATCCTATTCTTCTCTTTGCTCAATTTTATACTTGCCGCCCAAGTTCAAAAAACCAAAGACGGACAACCTGATGATTCAAAACTTGTATCAAAAACTTCAACGGCTGATATTGAAAAATAAAAATTGCTATTCAAACAGACTTGATGGCTTATACCTCCTCTGGAGGTTGGAGTGCTTGGAGTGACGTACAGCACCACCAAAACAAACTTTCGCTTGTTTATGTCAATTTCCCCAATCGTTATCAAACCACTTATGATGATACCAGCATTAAAAAAGACGATCGATTTGCCCGCATTCAATTGGCCAGATATTTTAATCCAGACTCGAAGATGAAGCATGTCTTTTATGGATTAAATATCGAGTATCATTGGCGAAAATTACTAGAAGATGGAAACGCAGATGAGATTTTAAAGGACCATAATTGGCAATTGGGGGCTTTTTTCGGTCTGGATTGGCAACCTTGGAGCCAAAAAAATGGATTGAATCACTTTTCAATCATCTCTTGGATCGGTTTCAAATTTAAGCAAGAGTATTATAAGGAAGAACCCTTATTTCAGAATACAGGAAGTGTTTATAAGGTCCAAGAACCTTTACAGGGTGCCATTGGCATCAACATCAGTTATACTTTATTTAAGAAATAGCAGAACATCCAGATTCCGTTTCTTGAAGAGAGTAAATATTAAAAATATTTACTCTCTTCAATGTTACAATTCACTTGTCAAAAAAACTCACTCAGGATATAAAATACCAGTAATAACATTTTTTTTTGTGGAAGTTACAGGCAAATGATGAATTTTTTGGGAAAAAGGATACTGCTCTATCATGAGAGTATACGAACCCTGATTCGTATAGGTGGATGTTATGAAGCTACTAAATAATTGGTTACATAAGAGTAAAATCGTATTTTTGAAATGGATTCAAAAAACAAAATGAAAAAAATTTATATCGCTGGTTCAGGAGGGATGTTGGGAGAAGGATTTTATCAAGTATTTAAGGATGAATATGAAATAAAATGTACCGACAAAGATGTGAATGAAGACTGGATTTCATTTTTAGACTTCAGAGATTTTGATACCTACGAGGAAGATGTAAAAACATTTAATCCTGATTATTTATTTCATTTAGGCGCCTATACAAGTTTAGAGTATTGTGAAGAACATGTTGACGATACCTATCTGACCAATACATTATCTGTAGAAAATGCCGTAAGAATTTCAAATGAACTTGACATCCCATTATTATATATCAGTACGGCAGGTATTTTTAATGGTAAAAAAGATCTTTATGACGATTGGGATATGCCAAGTCCCTTGGGTGTATATGCTCGGTCAAAATATATGGGAGAGCGTTTTGTCTGTGAAAATGCAAATCGCTTTTTAGTCTGTAGAGCAGGTTGGATGATGGGTTCTGGTCCAAGAAAGGACAAGAAATTTATTCAAAAATTAATGAAACAAATTAAGGAGGGGAAAAAAGAACTATTTATCGTAACAGATAAGGATGGTACTCCAACCTACACGCATGACTTTGCCAAAACAGTAAAGGCATTAATTAAAAAAGAATACTGGGGTCTTTACAATATGGTCTGCGCTGGAAAAACCAGCCGTTTTGAAGTGGCTGAAAAATTAGTCGAATATTTAGGTTTGACTGACCAATTAAAAATCACACCCGTCACCTCTGATTACTTTAGAGAAGAGTATTATGCTGAAAGACCTGCTTCAGAACGTTTAGTTACTAAAAAACTTGATTTGCGCGGTGTAAATAAAATGAGGGATTGGAAGGTTTCTCTACAAGAATATCTCACAAACTATTATCAAGGTTATTTAGATTAAAATAGAGGAGAAGCTCAAAACTACCACAGGATATTTTTACTTCAGGTATTACTATTCAATGTTTTCTTTGCATTCAAAAATCCATAAAGTATATAGTATCTGACATAGAGAATATACCTAGCTTTTTCGGTCTTACCTCTGACAAAGAACCCCGCAGATAACGCTACTGCAATGAGAAATTTTAAAATGTATTCAAAAAATTTCATTGCCAATTTTAGGATCGAAGGCTTACTTCTATAGTATTCTCCTTCTCCTGTTATTTTACTCACCTTAATGACTCCTTGTTTAGCAATGCGCTCCTTGCTGATCACATGCTCGACATAAAGTGACGGGATATACATGAACAAGGTATCTGTTTTTTTCAGCCGTAAAAACAGCTCTTTCTCATCACTTCTTAGTACTAAATCTTCATTAAATCCTCCAAATTTGTCAAAAACAGACTTTTGATAAGCCATGTTACACCCAATAGGGTATTTTCGAGTGAATGGCTTTTCTTGATCACCCATGTCAAGTTTTGAAAGAATCCCTTCGATGTACTTGGAAGTCCATTTTGGTGGGTCGCATTCAGGAAATATTGGAATTACTTTTCCTCCAATTACCCCTACTTTAGGGTATTTATCAAAAGCTTTTAAAATTTCAGTTACATAATGCTCATCACATAGACCGTCATCGTCAATAAAACTGATAATCGATGAATTGGATACTGCAATACCACGATTTCGTGCAAATGTAAGTCCCTGTTTTGTCTCAGGAATGTAACGGATATTATGAGTTGGATTTTCTTCGATCACAGCTTTACAAATAGAAGGCGTTTCATCTGTGCTGTTGTTGTCAATAATTATTGTTTCGTAACTCTGCTTATCTGCCGTTTGATCACATAGCTTTTGAATTACATTTCCGATATATTTAGCTCGATTGTAACTACAAACAATAACGGATAATTTCAACTGTTGCTGCATTTATGAATCACTAAAAATTGATTTTTCACTAAAAAATAGTAAAGATACAAATGATGAATTAGAATCATTTAAAAGGAATAAAATTCTATTTGATTCATGGGTAGTAAGATTTCAAATGGCGGAAAAACAAAAATTAAAAAGGAGGTCCTTTTTTTCTTAGCCGAACAAATGCACAAAACAAGGATTATAGTAAACTTACTGGGCATAGTAGGTATTTACTTCCTTGCCTTCATGTCAGGTTTAAAATATTGACTTAGATATTAGTAGCGGCAGTATACGAATCCAAATCAATACGGGTGATCACACTTTTAATTTCAACATTCAACGCCTATTGTCATCCTCTTGCATCATACTTAGATAACTTTCAAATCTACTTAAGGCAATATGGCCTGATTGTACGGCTTCCTGCACGGCGCATGAGGGTTCATCCACATGCAGGCAATTATTGAATTTACATTGACCCATTAAGTTCCTCATTTCAGGGAAATAATGAGATAATTCTTCAGACGTAATTTCCGCCAGTCCCAATTCCTTTATACCTGGGGTATCAATGACATGTGTATCGGCATCGAGTGAAAACATTTCGGCAAAAGTAGTCGTGTGCACCCCTTTGTTTGCGAAATCTGAAATTTCACCAATTTGTTGATGGGCATTAGGTTGCAACAGATTGATCAAAGTAGATTTTCCAGCTCCTGAATGACCCGATAATAATGTAGTTTTAGCTTGAAGCCAATCACCTACCCGATGAGGTACGCCTTCGATAAAAGAAGTCATTATCGCTTGATAACCGATGGATTCATACAGCTCCATGATGTCTTGTAATGCCACTTGCTCTTCTTTTGAATACAAATCAGACTTGTTGATCAATAAATAACCAGGTATTCGAAAAGCTTCCAAAGTCACAAGAAAACGATCAATGAAACCCAAGCTGGTCCTAGGTCGTTTGTGAGAGGCGATCAAAACAGCCTGGTCAATATTGGCTGCGATCATGTGTGCAAAATATTTCTTTTTGGGTGACTTTCTAACGATATAATTTTTTCTAGGTGCTATGACCTCAATGATGAAATTTTCAGCTTCAGGAAGCAGTTCAACTTTATCCCCTACCGCAATGGGGTTAGAAATCTTTTTATTTTGGAGTTTGAATCTACCTGGTAGTCGGGCCTTTACTTCTTTGCCATCCTGCAAGCGCACCGAATACCAAGAACCTGTTGATTTAATAATGACTCCGTTCACTTAAACTCTTTTCGTTAAATAGGTAACAATACGCGGTGTCGCCCCTTGCCTGGAACGTGTGTAGGTAAATGCCGCATCGGCTGCTTTTTGATAATTTGAGGGATCCGAATTAAGTAGCTCGAAATGAGACGTAAAACCAGATAAATCTTCAAAATCAAAAGCGGCGCCTTTGGCTATTAATTCTTGGCATTCATTAAATTTAAGGTTTTTAGGATTGCGACCAAAGAAAACGGGAATCCCATACACAGTGGCCTCAATCGTATTGTGTAAACCTGCGCCAAAGGCCCCTCCTACGTAGGCATAGTTGGCATACTTATAGGCAGCTGACAAGATCCCTATGGTGTCTAAAATCAGTATGCTCGCCGCCTTCAAGTCAGTCCTATCTAAAATCTGTGAATAGCGAATCGCTTTCGGGAATCGCTTTTGAAAATAATCAATGCTGTCAGCGCTGATACTGTGAGGTGCCAAGATAAATTGGGTGTCCTTAGATGCTTCTTTCAGAATGAAAGGCGACAAAACATCCATATCAGCCGGCCAAACACTGCCCATCACCCATACCTGATCTTGCTGTGCAAAGCGTTCGATCAAGGGCAATGACTTGGCTTGTTCGGCGATGGTAATCACCCGATCAAAACGCGTATCTCCGACCACAACAACCTGCCTTACCCCTAATTGATATAGTAAATCTGCAGATTTCTGATCTTGAACAAAAAATTGGGTCACCGACCTAAAATATTTTTCATACAGCTTGCTAGCAATCCCAAAATAGATGTGGTTGGTTCTAAAAATAACTGAAAAGAAAACGACAGGTATTTGAAGATCAAAGCAGGCCTGCAGGTGATTGAGCCAAAATTCATACTTCACAAAAACCACCTGATCAGGGTTTACTTGTTGAACAAACTGATAAGCCCGACTGTATTGGTCTTTAGGTATATACCCAACCCAATCGGCCTGCGCATATTTTTTTTGAATTTCAAACCCCGATGGCGAAAAAAAGGTCAGCACAATTTCGACTTGAAGCTGTTCTTTTTTAAGGGCCTCCATGACCGGTCTGCATTGCTCAAATTCTCCGAGCGATGCCACATGGAACCAATATCTGGTAGTTTCGGGGTCTTTCTCAGGAATCTCGAGCCAAAAGAAATGCTCTCGCCCCAAAATAAAAGCAGCAGCCTTCTCATTGAAAGGAGACACCCACCTCAATATGACAAAATACAGATGTATGCTTAAATCGTATAATATTTTCACTTCAGCAACGAAGCTAGAACAAAAATCACGTTGAATAAAATCTCTCTTTCAAGATTTTTAGCTGATAGAAATAAAAAAGGAAATATCCGCGCGCTATTATTGGGATTCAAGCCTGAAGCAATTTGACTATTTCCGAGGCCTTTTTCATTTCCGCATGTCCAAGTGCAGTGACCCCTTTAGCATCTTGAATGGTTTTATCTGCCTGGTTTTCTAGCAATAACTCAACCATCTCTTTTCTATTGAACATGGCCGCAAATATGAGGGCTGAAGCGCCCATGCCATTGGTTATATTTACATCCGCTCCCTCGTCAATCAATAATTCAGCCAGTTCCACAACTCCCTTAAAACAAACACCCATCAAGGCGGTATTGCCCGAAGCATCTTTGAAATTTACATCTGCACCTGCTTGCGTCAAAGTCTCTGTCAGCTCTATGTGGTCATAATAAGAAGCCAATATCAAAGGGCTAGATCCTCGGTCATCCGTAGCATTCAAGAGATCCGGTTGATCTGCAAGCTGTTGTTCCACAGTAGCCAAATTTCCTGATCTTATGGCATTAAAAAATAATTGTTCATCTCCAGTCATATACAACAAAAAAACAAAAAGAAAACCAACTCAAGAAGCAATATTTATTTTATTTGTAGGCTAGGTCACCAAAAACTTAATTAATTAAGTTTGCTCACTTATTTCCAGCTATGATTCAAATACTTTTTGTTTGCTTAGGCAATATTTGTCGGTCACCAATGGCCCATGCCATTTTTGAACATCAAATAAAAGTAGCCCAACTCGATGATCATTTCAAAGCTCAATCAGCAGGAACAGCAGGTTACCATATAGGGTCGCAGCCCGATCCTAGAACCCTGTCTACTTTAAAAAGCCATGGTATATTATTTGAACACCAAGCCCATCAAGTAAATTCTTCAGATATAGACACCTATGATTACCTGATTGCTATGGATCACCAAAACTTTGTACACTTACAAAAAATGAACCCCGTTCCTTCTGTACTCATCAAGATGAGGAATTTTGATCCCTTAGATAAAAATGGTGACGTACCCGATCCTTATTATGGACAACATGATGGATTCGAAACCGTCTTTGAAATTTTAAATCGCTCTATTAAGACATTGATTCTGGAACTAAAACAAAAACACTTCTCTTAAGCCGTTTACCCATGGGACTGCCTTCATTGGCACTCAGCATTCCTCAGTGGAAATGACTGTTGGCTAAGTCCACTCACTGGCGGTATTTATATATCGCAAAGGTTGGAATAAAAACCAAGGCCAGACCCATGAGCCCCGTAGTCAACAAAAAAGTAGCGCCTTGAAGGTGTAATATTTTAAAAAGACCCGAAAGTAAAGTCAATGAACTAAATAAAGCACCTGAAGTAAATACAATCTTTTTTATCCCATCAGAAATTGCCTTTTTCATAAAATAAATATAAGTGAATTTCCGTTCAATTAAATATATATGCTCATAAACCAGCTATAATTTGAGTATTTATCTATACAAGATTAATTTTACATCTATGATATTCAAAAAAGGTATTCAAAAAGGGATCATTCTATATTTGGTCGTCTTTTTTCCTTGGATCGCTCAAGGACAATATAAATCGGTTGAAATGGGTATCAATGGACTTACTTGTTCGATGTGCTCCCGGTCGGTAGAAATGAGTCTGATCAAGTTAGATTTTATTGATCGGGTTGTGATGGACTTGAACAGTACCAGCAGTAAAATCTTCTTCAATGAAGATGCCTATGTCTCTATTGATAAGATCGCCCAAGCGGTGGTAGATGCTGGGTTTTCTGTATCTTATTTGCATGCATGGTTTGACTTTAAAGATCAACCCATCCACACGGATAATTGCTGGAATTATGCCTATGAAATGTATCAGTTTTTAGATTTAAGCCTACCTCGATTGGAAGGGGAAATTATGTTAAAGTTTATTGGCGCAGATTTTCTTTCTCGGAACGAAATGAAAAAATGGAAGGCCAAACTCTCTGAAGCCCAAAATAAAGCATGTACTCAAAAGGAGCATTATTTTGTAACCTTATGAAAAGTATTGTTCGGATCATTCTCTTTTTCTTTGGTGTGCATTTTGCACAAGCGCAAGAATTATTTATTCATAACGAAGCTGCCAGCAGTACCCCTAAAGGTGTTTTGGGGATTCGGTTGTTTGGGAATACATTCAACGAAATAGAAGTTCGTCGAAATATGTTTGCGCTCAGATGGATGTATGGCTTGACGCCAAAACTCTCACTGTATGTAACGACCTCCTTTTCTAATCACCATGGGGCAAATTTGCCCAGTGATTTAATCACGCACAAGCACAGTGGCGGTCAAACTATTTATTATCCACAACAGTCACAACAAGGGGTAAGTTATCCCCTTAGCTTTAATGGGTTTCACCTCTACGCTAAATATCGATTCTTAACATGGGACGATGCCAATGAACATTTCAGAATAGCGGCCTTTGGTCAATGGTCTAATGTTTCCAATGCTCATGATGAGGCAGAACCTAATCTACTGGACGATACCAAAGGCTACGGAGGGGGTCTGATTGCCACCTATCTGAAAAGACGTTTTTCGGTGTCATTGACTACTGGTTTTACCATCCCGGGTGACTACAGCGAAGGCGTGCCCCTTTTTTCCGGAAGTGCTGCCACTACGAATACAACGATTGAATACGGGAGATCTTTTGAATACAATTTGTCCTTTGGTTATTTGCTCTATCCAAAAAAATATACCAGTTATGAACAAACCAATTGGAATGTCTATCTAGAATTTAATGGGAAATCATACGAAACCGCCGTGGTTTCCCAAGACGGATCCAACTTAGAGGTTCAAACAGATGGTCTTACAAATGGCTATTATGTGGAAATTCATCCGGGCATACAAAAAGTAATCTCTTCTAATCTCAGAATTGATGTCTCGGCAGGAACCCATCTTCTCAATACTTCTTATACACGCTTTTATCCTATTATTATGTTGAGTGTCCAGCGCTATTTTTATTCCCTAAAAAGATTAAAATAAATCTCTTAATCCTCCCTTTGGCATCAAATTTGATTTAATAGCTATAAATTTATGTCTCGAATATCTTTAATTATGCATTACAAAAAACATCTCTATGGGCTACTCATCACTTCTATGGCCCTATTCAATGCCTGCACCGATGAGAGCAGGAGTGACCTAGCAGGAGATTGTTTAATCCTTCCATCAAAAGTCATCGCCTGCACAAAAGAATACCTACCTGTTTGTGGTTGCAATCTGGAGACCTACGGCAATGAGTGTACGGCCCGTGCTTCAGGGATATCATCTTGGACAAAGGGTGTCTGTCCCGATTAACTGGGAAATTAACGTCTTAAAGTAAGGTCTGTCAAAGGCTGCTTTTACTCACTAAAAAAAATTATAATAAGGGGTTGAACTGCTTAGTTGAGGCGTTTTTCGGGATAAGGGGCAAAATAACTTGCTGAATAATTGCTTGCAATTGATTCAATAGTTGTTTTTTGACAAAATGCTTATGTGTAACCAATCCAATCAAACGAACAGGTGTCGGAAATTTAAAAGGTATCAATTTTTTTTGCTCTGATTTTGACAAGGCAAGTGAGGCCAAATAAGGCAATATCGTCACGCCCTTACTGGCCTTGGTAAAACGCAATAAACTGTCCAATGAACCTGCCTTAAATTCAATGTTGACATGCTTTTCTTGACTTTTATCTGACAATTCACAAATATTTTGTACTTGAGTTCGCAAGCAATGCCCTTCTTCCAACAGCCACAGTTTTGAATAATCTAATTCTTGAATGGCAATCGTAGATCTAATTTTTTCAGTACTGCAATCATAAAATAAAAAAGGCTCCGAATATAAATCTAACTCGACCAACTCATCGTCCTCAAGTGGAATAGCCAGAATGCCTACATCGAGCATTCTATTCTTCAAAGCCTTTTGGATCTCAAGGGTAGTCAATTCCTGCACAATCATTTTTATTTTGGGGAAGTCATTGGCAAATTTTGATAAAAATAAGGGGAGTAAATCAGGTGCCGTTGTGGGTATGATCCCGATACGTAATTCTCCTATCATTTCGCCTTTCAACTCCTGCACCACGTTGTGAAGGGCGTCCATTTCTTTTTGAATGATCCGCAAGCGCTTGATGATTTGGACCCCTTCTGCGGTAATGGAAACAGGCTTGGTTTTTCTATTAAATATTTTAATCCCAATCTCATCTTCAAACTTGTTGATCATGGTGCTTAAGGTAGATTGAGCTACGAAACAGGCCTCTGCTGCCGTTTCAAAATGCTTTAAGTCAACCACGGCCAAAACATAATTAAATTGTTGAATATTCATACCTTTCAAAAATAATTATAATATCTGTAAATTAGATGTTAATATCAAAAATATAGTTTTTATAGATGAGTATTCAAGTCTATATTTGTAACTAAAGACAATGTTATGGCCCGTTTTAATATGCTTTTCTGAAAAAATAAGCTAAATTATATGGGTAATAATTTCATTTAATTTTTGATACCCAATTTTACATTAAGAAAACACTTTCAAGTCAATTGAAGCCTTAATTTTACTTTCTATTACTTAAAATATTTATACATACATTCATGGAAAACATTTCACATCCCGACATTTCAAATGGACAGACTAGCAATGGGGAAAGCGAATGCCCTTTTGCGCCTGCCGCACAGCGACATACGGCTGCTGGTGCCCTCTCCAATTCAGATTGGTGGCCCAATCAACTGAATCTTAAGATTTTACACCAGAATACCCCACAGTCCAATCCCATGGGTGAGGCTTTCAATTATGCTGAAGCTTTCAAAAGCCTCGATCTTGATGCTCTCAAAGAAGATCTTTACAACCTGATGAACGATTCACAAGACTGGTGGCCGGCTGATTATGGACATTATGGTCCTTTCTTTATTCGTATGGCCTGGCATAGTGCCGGCACGTATCGTATCGGCGATGGTCGTGGGGGTGCTGGTGCTGGTACTTTGCGATTTGCTCCGCTCAACAGTTGGCCAGACAATGGAAATCTTGACAAAGCACGCCGCTTACTTTGGCCCATCAAACAAAAATATGGCCGTAAAATATCTTGGGCCGATTTGATGATTCTTACGGGCAACTGTGCCTTAGAATCCATGGGATTTAAAACCTTTGGTTTCGGCGGAGGCCGTGCAGACGTTTGGGAACCCGAAGGAGATGTTTTTTGGGGACCTGAGACCGAATGGCTAGAAGATGAACGCTACAAAGGTGACAGAGAATTAGATAATCCACTCGGTGCCGTTCAAATGGGACTGATCTATGTGAATCCAGAAGGGCCCAATGGCAAACCAGATCCCCTCGCCTCAGCAAGAGACATTCGCGAAACATTTGGTCGTATGGCTATGAATGATGAGGAAACCGTAGCCCTCATTGCAGGTGGACATACTTTTGGTAAAACGCACGGGGCAGGGAATCCTGACCATGTGGGTCCAGAACCCGAAGGTGCTACCATTGAAGAACAAGGACTGGGTTGGAAAAATAGTTTTGGAACAGGTAAAGGAGTCCATACTATCACCAGCGGTTTGGAAGGGGCCTGGACGCCCACGCCGATCCAGTGGGACAACAGTTACTGGGATACCCTTTTTGGTTATGAATGGGAACTCGTAAAAAGTCCAGCAGGCGCTCAACAATGGGCCCCCAAAGGCGGTGCTGCCTCAGATTCTGTTCCAGATGCCCACGATCCTTCCAAGCGTCATGCACCCATGATGGCTACGACAGACTTAGCCATGATTATGGATCCTCTTTATGCACCTATCTCTAAAAGATTTCACGAAAATCCTGCTGAATTTGCAGATGCTTTCGCTCGAGCTTGGTTCAAGCTCACCCATCGAGATATGGGACCAGTCGCGTGTTACTTGGGCAAAGAAGTACCTGTTGAAACCTTGATATGGCAAGATCCTGTACCTGAGTTAGACCATGATTTGATTGATAATCAAGACATTGCTGCTCTCAAAAGCTCAATTCTTGACAGTGATTTGACGATCTCTCAACTCGTAGCTACGGCCTGGGGATCTGCTGTCACCTTCCGTAACTCAGACAAACGAGGCGGTGCCAATGGCGGACGTATTGTTTTGGCTCCTCAAAATACTTGGGAAGTAAATCAGCCCGAGCAGTTGACAAGGGTCATTAAAACCCTCATTGAAATTCAAGAAGCATTCAACAAAAAGCAAGCTGGCAACAAAAAAATATCCTTGGCCGATATGATCGTCTTAGGTGGTGCCGCTGGTGTTGAAGCTGCTGCCCAAAAAGTGGGAGAAAAGATCAGCGTTCCGTTTACTCCTGGACGTACAGATGCCTTGCAAGATCAAACCGATCTTGAATCATTTGCCGTTTTAGAACCGAAAGCAGATGGCTTCCGAAATTTCAAGAAAAAAGGAAATGATCGGGCACCAGAAGAGCTTCTTTTAGATAAAGCTCATTTACTTACTTTGACCGCTCCAGAAATGACGGTATTGATCGGAGGTATGCGGGTACTCAATACCAATACAGATGGTGTATCTCATGGTGTTTTTACCAAAAATCCAGAAACGTTGAGTAATGATTTCTTTATCAACTTACTTGACATGGGTACCCAATGGGGTAAGTCAGCAGCATCTGAAGATATATTTGAAGGATGTGACCGTGAAACGGGCCGAGTTAAATGGACCGCAACTTCGGTTGATCTTGCCTTCGGGTCTAATTCTCAGCTGCGTGCCGTGGCAGAGGTTTATGCCTGTGAGGATGCTCAGAAACAATTTATTCAAGACTTCGTAGCGGTATGGGCCAAGGTGATGGATCTTGACCGTTTTGATCTAGCTTAATCTGCTACTCATTGATTTTATAAAAAAACCTACTTCTATGAAGTAGGTTTTTTTTATGTTTTTCCAATAATCTCACCCTCTTCTATTATTCCAGACAAGGTGGCTGTTGGACTCAAATTAATTTTCTTCTTCTAGTGCATACCACTGCTCTACCGCTAGATTTTGCCTTCTTCCTACGGCACTTGGCGCATAATTTTTGGCCAAATAGGTTAAAATAAGTCCTTCATCTTCACCTAAATCCCATAAATTTTGGGTGGCTTGCATCCATTGAATGGTACTTTTCCATCCTGCTTTGGTCATTCGGTTTTGAGTAATCAATTGGGTGGAATGACAAGCATTACAGTGTTGAAGCACTAGGTGTACCCCGGTATCATCTATAAGTCCAAGCATCGTACTATCAGGCAATGTGGCTTCTTTGACTTCACCTTTTGGTGGATCGCATTTCATTAAAAAAAAGCTCAACAGTAGGAGCAAAAACGTAAATATTGACCCTTTTTTCATACTACTTTAATCGCTATGCGATGACAGGCATTATTTAAATATCCTTTGGGATTCCATCCCGGTAAAATCATGGGTTGATCTACTCCTTTTTCATCTCTGGCACGCACCCAAACTTCGTAATAACCTTTCTTTGGAAATTGAATCTCTGACTTGAAATGCTGCCAAGCTAAACGATTGACGGGAGCAGACAATTGACAGGTATGCCAGGTAGCACCAAAATCTATGGAATAATTGACTGCTGAAACGAATAATTCGCCTGCCCAAGCATGGCCCCGTATCTCTAGGTTTCTCCTATTTTCTAAAAGGGCACCACTCTTTGGATAAGTTAATAAGGATTTCACAGGCATCGATTCAATGATGCACATGTCTTCGCCAGACACGGCGGTTCCTGGTGCCACGGTCTCGCAGGGTACCCGATAAGCTTGCCCCCCCATTTTAGCCCCATCATGCACGATATTTCTTATAGACAATTGCTCTAGCCATTTGCCCGATGCTGATGCAGGCCAACCACCTACTACCAACCTTAAAGGGTGACCATGAATCAACGGAATATCATCTTGGTTCATCTGATACGCCAATAATGTTTCATCCATCATGGCCTTTGAAATAGGTATCCCACGAGAGATGGCTTCTTTTTTAGGATCTCCACTAAGGTGCTGATCCCTTGAATGATAGGCTAAGTAGACCGCATCGTCCTTCATACCTATCCGTTCCAAAACATCACGCAATCTAACACCTGTCCATTGTGCACAAGATACCGCTCCAATGGTCCACTGATTGCCTTTGGCAGGTGGATTGAACTCACTGCGGCCATTGCCGCCACACTCTAAGACCAATTGATACGTATGTGACTCAAAAGTGGTTTTTAATTCCTCGAGCGTAAATGACCTCGCATTTATGGCGGATTCACCTTCTATGACCAATCGCCAATCTTTTACATCAATTCCCTGAGGCGTGATCCCATTGTTTCTCACAAACATTTTGTCTACGGGTGTCACTTCATCATTCAATAAATGTGCCTGGGCTTCCATGTTCAATGGACGATCATTCAACACAATCATTTGCTTGTGCTTATTTAAATTTTTGAAGGGATCTTGCCGATCCATCAAAGGAACATAGTCTTTGGGCATGCTTGAAGCAAATACTACCTCCAAACCCAAAAGTCCGGAGAGGCCCAAGCCCGTTTGTCTGAGAAAAATTCGTCGCTTCATAACTCCATTTGATACACAACAAATATACATATTAACCATTCATATGGAGAACAAACATTATTTTAGCCTAACGGTTAAGATCACCAACAGAAAATAGGCTTAATAAATATTTCATTGGAAGCAAAAATTGATAATTTCTCATCTTGGATGACCTACTCCTCGGATCACCAATTAAAAACAGATGTTGAGTCTCTCATCATAACATCGGGATTCACAGTACTCAAGTTTGTTGAGCATGTCTTTGATCCCCAGGGCTATACCGCCCTTTGGTTATTGGCAGAAAGTCATTGTGCCCTCCATACTTTTCCTGAGGAACAAAAAGCCTATTTAGAAATCAGTAGCTGCAACAGTGATATGTATGTAAATTTTGTCGTCGCTTATCACAAATACATTAAAGATGGAAAAAATTAGAAAAGGGTTGTTCGAAGTACTTGAGAAAGACGATGGTGACAATCGACTCAGTCGTCGATTTGATCTGTTCATCATGATCATGATATTTTTGAACATGATCGCTGTGATCATGGAAACAGTAGATGCTGTCTATGTCAAATATGATCGCTTATTTGAATGGTTTGAGATCATTTCGGTAGTAGTCTTTACCTTGGAGTACGCGGGACGCATCTGGACTTGTACTCTGATTGAGCGTTATAGCCATCCCATAAAAGGACGGATCCAATTCATCCTTTCACCGATTGGATTAATAGATTTACTTGCCATTTTACCCTTTTATTTACCCTTCATTATGAGCATTGATGGGCGTATTTTGAGACTGCTAAGACTTTTTCGATTGGTACGTATTTTTAAAATGGGAAGATATTCTACGGCCTTTCGAATGATTGCAAATGTATTAAATAGAAGAAAAGAGGAACTTTTGGTTACGTTGACTATTGTTTTATTGGTCCTCGTTTTGGCCTCCAGTCTGATGTATTATGTGGAACACGAAGTGCAGCCTGAAGCATTCAGCAGTATTCCAGCAACTATGTGGTGGGGAGTGGCCACACTTACCACGGTAGGCTATGGCGATGTGTATCCCATCACTTCCATAGGTAGGGTTTTAGGTGCCTTTATTGCTATTATGGGTGTAGGAATTTTCGCCTTACCTGCCGGTATTATTGCTTCGGGCTTCGAAGCTGAAATTAGAAAAAAATCAGAAGAGAAAGATTGAAAAGATCAATTTTAGCCTCCTTCATTTTTTTTGGACTGACCGGCAGTTGGTACCATCATGTGTCTGCACACTTTTTTGAATTTCGTACCCCAAATCAAATGGCTTTTTGGTTTTTTATTTTATTACCCCTAATAGCCCTACGATTTACTCCCATTGCTCCCTTTAAAAACAACTTTTTTTCATTTTTTATCTCATTGTGGCCCACAGCCATGATCTTACTGTCCTACCCTTTGACTCAGTATTTGATCGGAGTCTCCGATCATGGGTGGGTATGGATCAATGCCATTGCCCTGATCTCTGTACTTGTTGGGACCCAATTAAAAATGAAGTGGCTCGTGCTCCCCATGCTTGCCGCTGGCCTTGTTTGGATGATCCCTTTTACCTTTACACCCAATCAAAAAAAATATACAGAAAGCCTCATTTTGTCCATAAAAACAAGAAAAGGAGCTATCGATCAAGTTCGATGGAAAGATGATCGTTGGACGTATTACAATGGCCGATTAAGCACGGCCACCCCCGATCAAAGCATGTATGGTGAAGCCACTTTATATCCCTTATTACAAGTACTTACTGAAGAGGCCAAGATACTGATCATTGGAGGGGATAATGGCGTCATCGTTCAGCAACTAAAAACCTCTAAATTTCGTTATGAGTCGCTCCACCTACTCCCCTATGACCTAGATTTTCTCCACCATCAATTGAAGGATTTAAATCACGATTTCATAACCCTCATTGACCAAAATATAGTCTCATTTGTAGAGACCACGCCGCTCTATTTTGATGCCATCATCATTGATTTATTTGACCCCGCAAGCAGTTTGGAAATGCAAACTTTCATGCAACCCTACTTTACCGAAAAATTACTGAGTAAGTTAGATACTACAGGTTTTCTCTTGACCCAAATTGGAGATGTCTATAAACAACCTGAATTATTTAAAACCTATACGGATCAAATGACTTTGTTAAATTATGGAACCGTCCCATATCACTTACAAATCCCCACTATTGGGCAAATGGGTTGGGTTTTGGCATCAAAGGAATTTTCAAGTGATCAACTGGCTACTGTACTCAAAGGTGCACGTAAACCTTTCACCTCCCGCTGGTGGAATGATGAAACCATGTCAATGATGATGTCAATGGGTAAACAGGACTACTTTATGGAAAAAGAAAGATCAATAAACAGAAATTAATTGGATCGCAGAAAATTTATCAAAAAAACGGCCTTAGGCCTTTCAGTTCCTTTTTGGCTAACTGCTTGCGATACAGATATTTTGAATAGCAACTCCTTTCCTATTTCGGTTTCTTCATTGGCTCAATCTGGACATATGATTAAAAATGCCCTCTCCCTTGGGGTCAGTAAAAAACGATATACCGAAACCCTCATCGTAGGTGGAGGTCTCGCAGGTATGGCAGCGGCCCATACGTTGAAAAATAAAGATTATCTGCTCTTAGAGCTCGATGATCGACATGGAGGCTCAGCCTCTGCCAATAATTACCAAGGCGTCGCTTTAGGACGAGGCGCGCACTACGATTTGGCCTACCCTGCCTACTACGGAGAAGAAGTCCTAAAAATGTTTGAACAGTTGGAAATTATTGAATATCAAGCATGGAATGACAGCTGGTCTTTTAAGGATCGTCAACACCTCATCCCCACGGCCCGTCGTCAGCAATGCTTCCAGGATGGTATGACTAGGAAAGCATTGATGCCCAAGACGGAAGCTTCACACAAATTAATGGAACTGCTGCGGCCTTTTGAAGGCCGCATGATCTTACCCACCCGACTCACCTCACCAGATCTTCAATACCTCGATCAAATGACATTTAATGACTTTTTGAATGCCCAAAATATCGATACAGACCCTTCTTTCAGAAAACTTATCGATTACCAAATGCTGGATGATTATGGCGGTACCAGTCAACAAGTTTCAGCACTCGCTGGCATCCATTATTATACCTGCAGACCTTATCAAAAACAGTTTGTTGAACTTTTTTCAGCCCCTGAAGGGAATCAATATTTTGTCAATAAAATGCATCAACAGCTCTCCTCACATCGGATCCTTACCCAGCATTTGGTCTACCGTATTGAAAAGCAAGGTGCTGGTTATTTAGTGGATGCGTTGGATATTGCCCATAACGAACGGCTGCAAATCAAGACAGATGCCCTTATTTATGCCGGTCAGAAACACAGCCTCCCTTATATTGCTCCAGAAATTCATTCCCCATTTGAAAAGAATGTTTACGCCCCTTGGATGGTAGTCAATATTTTGACCCAACAAACAAAAAATAATTTTGGCTATTGGCAAAATGAGTATTTGGACAGTGACTCAGGTTTTTTGGGCTTTATTGATTCAAGTGTGCAATACCAAGGAAGCCTAAAAGGACTGCAGTGCCTCACCGGTTATTATTGCCTCAAACCTGAGCATCGCAGCCAATTGCTGACCG
>TARA_B110000037_G_scaffold219220_1_pt1 | contig 20877 bp, 16 predicted proteins | sample TARA_B110000037 | Tara Oceans TARA_B110000037 (sample SAMEA4397196) | marine metagenome | biome: Polar Biome; feature: [MIX] marine epipelagic wind mixed layer (ENVO:01000061); material: water (ENVO:00002006), including particulate matter (ENVO:01000060) such as... | depth 10-100 m
CGCGGTAGGTGCTGCCGACGCGCACGCCGCTGGAGCCACCCGGGAAGGTAAACGAGCTGCTGAACGGCGTCATGCGATCGGTCTGGTAGAAGGTTTCCGCCTCATAGATGTAGCGATCACCGGAAATATAGTTTGGTGTTGAAGGGTTATGCACTTGGCTGATGCGCCATTCCATCGAGCCGAAAGTTCCAGCACCTTGTGGATCCGAGAAAGAAGACGAGTTAAAGGTCAGCGCGTCCGTTGGGAAGCCGGCGGCTCCGGCGTAACTGATAGCTGGGGTGTTTGGGATAGCAGCATCAGCCTGTTTTGCCGCGAGCTTGTCACGGCCGTAGCCTCCGACGGTGAGGAAGTCTTTGGTGTATTGGGTGAGGTCGGCGAAAGTGCGGTTCGGCAACAATGATCTAGTAAAATTGGCGTACCAGATTCCTTTCTTTCTCTTACGCGGATGGTAATCCCACATTGCTTGGCTGGCTTCGACTAGGTTGTTTTTTTCACCTTGAGTTATGAAGCCGGCAAATTCGTTGGTCAGCTGGGCTGCTTGGTCGTTGTCGAGGAATAGGTCGAGGATTTCGCGCACTCGATTTTCGTAGGCTTGGTTTATTTCGGGGTGTTGTAAGCAGTGGTAAATTTGTTCCCACTGAGATGTGTCGCCACGTCCAAGGTGTGGTCTGTCTTCGAAGGTCAGGTCAAGATCCCATGGAAGGATATGCCACTTGTCTGTTTCCGAGTTGTGATAGTAGTTCACATTTTCATGATTGCGCATGTCCGAGTTGTTGATCGCGAGGTTCATCGCGTTGAAGGCGAAGTAGTCTTCGAAATCGAGGTTGGCTTCCCACTGCGCCTGCGAGGTGCTTCTATTGTGCAACCTCTGGAAGGCAAACAGGTCGCTTTTGTTAGAAACTTGGGTGGCGGCTTGGTTTCGCAGGCTGGAACCGCTTCCGCCATGCACGTTGTAGATATTACCATCGGGTAGGCCGCGCTCGTTGAGAAACTCGGCTTCGGGCTGCTCGATCGCGTTATACAATCCCCAGAAGTCGCCACCATACTGGTCACCAGCTGGGGCCTCATTGTCGTCGTCGATCACACGGAAGTGGAAGAAATGTGTGTTGCTGCTTGTGCCACCGGAGATCTGGTAGGCTCTGAAGCCTAGTGATTCGCAGAACATCGTGCCGTCGGTTGAGGCGTCATTGCGCCACCACGGGTTTGAACCGGGAAGAACGTTGATTTTGTCCCAGGGGATTTTGTATTTCTCACCGTAGTTGTCGCGCGCCTCAAGCGGGTGGGTGTTGGCGAAGTTGATCTTCCACTTGTTGCGACCGACCTGTCGTGTCGAGGCGTTGCCGCGGATCCGGTAGCGCATGTGATCGTAGACCTTGCCGTCGTAGACCCAGGTGCCAAGGTAGCGGTAGACACCATCGTTAGAGCCGGTCCACTGGCAGGCGATCACGTCCGATTCCTTGCTGATCAAATGGTAGACCGCGACGCTGTCGAGCGCCGCCGCCGGATAGGAGACGTCCGGTGAGACGCCGGGGCGCTTTGATGCGTTCCAGTCGGGGACGCCATCGTAGCAGAAGTAGGCGAAGTTTGGCGACTCGTCGTCGGCGTAAGGCGTTTGTTCCGAAACGCCGGGAACATCCTCCATCGTGATGCGGTAGCGGACGAGGCGGCGGTGGGTCTGCAGGGTGCCCGGCATGGTGACACTAAACACCGAGTCGCCAGGCACGGCATCACCAGCGCTACCGTCGTCGACCATCGGCAGGTTCGTCCAGTTGGTCTCGTAGCTGGCATCCTCGAGATTGATGTAGGAACCAGGATTGACCAGCTGGTAGCCGAGCGTGACCGAGGCAACGCCTTCGGGATCGGTCACCTTGGCGGTGACCACCACGTCCTGGCCTGCGACCGGCTGCCCGGGGGTGTGATTGACCTGACGGATGTTTGGTGCCGCGTTGGGTGAAAACACCGAGTTCGATGCGCCCGGCGTCGGGGTTCCGAGCGAACCGCCGCTTGGGTCGGGGGTTTTCACTTCGCAGTCGATCGAGAAATCGCTGCTGCCCTCGCCGGTGTTGAACGCATGGACCGCGATGGTGTTGGTCCCTGGGACGAGGATTCCGGCGGCGCCAGGCACCGTGACATCGACCCACGCGCGCTCGTGGCTGCCGATCGCTGCGCCGGGAGTACCGCCGGGACGATCGGAGGCGCGGATTCCCTCGAAGGTGATGTCTCCAAGAGCGATCTCGAGTCGTGCGACCTCAACCCCGTTGATCCAAACGATCGCACCGTCGTCGTAGTAGACACGGACGAGCAGCTGGCTGGGGAGCGTGCCAGAGACGTCGAACTGTTTGCGCAAGAACACGGAGCTGTAGCTGTTCTGCATGTCGTTCAGGATGGTCGTGTCATCGCCGTCGCCATAGCCGATCACGGTCGTGCCGAGCAGCCATGATAGGTCTTCGGTGAATCCGGGCTGTCGCCATTCATCGATCGGTGCCGAGGCCTCGCTCGTCCCTTTACGATAACTCCAGACGCTCGCGGCCGAAACATAGGTGGCCTGCGGCCCGGTGAACCCAGACATTGCAGCGCGCCACGAGCTGCCCAGGTCATTGTCGAGATCGGCGTTGATCAGTTCCATCGACGGCCCCTTGCCGCGTGAGGCACTCGGCCACGGGAACCCGATTCCGTAGGTAACCTCGTCAACCGTGTCCCCGGTCGCATCTTCGAGCTCGAGGAGTTCTCCGTCGTTGCTGAGCTTACCGGTGTAGGGGCCGAGTCCACTGACAGCGAACTCCGAAAGGAGCGTTGCCGGATCCTCGGCCACCACGATGAAGCCGTTGGCCGAGATAGTTGTGCTGGCAGGAAATTGATAGTCGATCGCTCCGCGTAGAGTCCAGCTTGATAGGTCAACTGGTGAGTCGCTTGCGTTGAATAACTCGACGAACTCGCCGCGCTCTGTTTTGGGATCATGATCGTAATGAATCTCATTGATAACAACGGAATTGGTGACGATCTGAGTGGTGCTGAACGATTGTGTGGTTGACGCCCAGTTGGAACCAGCCGAGTTGCGGGCTTGGACACGGAAAAATAAGTTACTGAGTGGATCTAGGCCCGTGAGGAAAAATGAAAACTTTCCATCCTGGATGCCGAGGTTGATTGAATTGTCCCACATGCCGGATATCGTTCCCCCATCAGTGGTGCCGTAATATATTGTGACCGTTGGCGCTTCGAACCCGGTGTTGGCAATTTCGCCGCGTAGGTTGGCTGAGCTGCCTGTGACTCCGTTGGCCGAATTATTGATCACGCTCGGCGGCTGTGGTGTTTTAGTTGAAAAACTCGAGCTGCTAGCGGCCCAAGTGGAACCTCCGCTATTTGTGACCAAGGCGCGGTAAAAATAATCGGTGCCGCTGGTCAGGCTATTCAGGTTCGTGTTTGCTAAGTTGCTTTGAGCTCCGAGTAGGATCGAGTTTTGCCAAGTATCAGCGTCGGTTCCGCCATCGATTGTCCCCCAGTAGATAAACATGGTCGGATCTTCGCCGCCGTTATCGGTCACAATACCGCCGATTGTTGCCGAGTCAGCTGCGATCCTACTTGCGGCAACGTTGGCGACCGCTGGCACGGCCGGCAACGTGGTGAACGACAGGCTTGGCGATGCGATCGAGTCGCCTGAGCTGTTGCTAGCGAAGGCTGTAAAGAAGTAGCGAGTATTCGGGTCTAGTGCCGTGCTTGTAGCGACTGAAAAACCACCGCTGTGCGTGCTAGGCAAGGTCTCTGTATGGTCCCAACTATTTGGGTCGCTGCCGCCATCTTCGTTTCCCCAACGTATCGTAATTGATGGCGGAGCATCGCCGATGTCGTCTACTTTTCCTCTCAGTTGGGCAGAGGCAGAGGTGATTCCATCAGCCGCTAAATTAGTGACACCTGCAACCCCAATAGGAATTCCAGTGGTGAAGACGACCTCGGCGAGACCAGTGCGGAACCCACCATGGTTAGCAGTAAGATGGAGTCCAATATACCTGGCCCCAGAAGCCCCCGAGATATCAAAAACTTCTCCTGGATCGCCAATTTGAGTTCCCTGTGCGAGATCGTTTCCCGTGCTGAGCAGGGTCCAACCACCACTTTTAAAATCATAGGGTGTAACGGCTCCACTCGTATCTGGCACTGATTCGCTAGGGGAGGAGGCGTAGTAGACGTTAAACTTACTCGTGCCTCGATCGAGAGCATTGGTCTCCTGGACGTTCCAGAGATACATCTGGTCAAGATCAGCGGTTCGGGCTCCCAGATCGAGGACGGCCCAGGTGTTATTCCCAGAATTATCTGCGGAGAAGCCCTGCCAGTCATCAGCCCAAGCAGTGCTGCTGATGGTCCAAGTTGTTGGATCATTAGCGTCAGGTTTTGACATGCCGCTTCCGTTGATAATCTGCAATGCGGCGCCATTTCCGGTTAGGCTATCGCCTTGGTGAAAAGCTTTGATGGAGCTTGGAATGAGCACATCGGCTGAGATGGATTGTAGTCCGATCAAAGTGAGAAGAACTGCCTTAGAGGCGGTTGGAAAAGGACGGGAAATTGAGCCCATGAGAATTTTGGATTGGGAGAGTTGTAAGAAAGACTGTGAAAATCATCATCCATGCTCGCCGATCGGGCAAGAGAATCACAAAATAGCGGCATCCCACCGGGACTACGCCAGTCCGGTTGGGCTTTCGGCGAACTCAATTTTAGAAATCATGGCAAACTCAGCGAGATGAGAGGGCAGTCTACATGTTACTGTTCTGACTGACGATCCTCAGGGGAAGGCCATTCAAAGAGTTTAAGGTATTGAGTTGTTAGAATAACCTGACTGGAAGGGAGAACTTTGGTCGCCAACTTGGAAAGTTGTCGCACAGCCCTCGCGTAATGATGCGCGGCTTCAAACAGACCGCTTGCCGGGAGGCCTTTAGAAGGCCTGTTTCTCATGCCTCTTATTTAGATTTCCCGATGCGTTTCACGTTCTATTTTATCACTCTCACCAGCTTCGTCTCAGCGGACCTCCACAAGGAGATCGAACCCTTTTTGGAGAACCATTGCTATTCCTGTCACGACGACTTCGATGCCGAGGCAGACCTCAACCTCCTTGATCTCCCCTTCAATCCCTCCAATCCAGAGAACCGCAAAATCTGGGAACGAGTTTTCGAGCGCGTGGAAACCGGAGAAATGCCGCCGAAAAAGAAGAAGCGCCCCGAGGCAGCGGACCTCGCTGCGTTTCTCAAAACCATCGAGGCTCCGCTCGTCGAAGCCGACCGACTTGAACTAGCGAAGCTCGGCCGCGTAAACGTGCGCCGTCTGACTGCACAGGAATACGAGAACTCGGTCCATGACCTCCTCGGGATCAACATTCCCCTAGCAGACGAACTCACGGCCGATTCTGATGAGGGCTTTGCCACCAATGCCGTCTCCCAACAAATCTCCCATTTCCACCTCAACAACTACCTGCGCGTTGGTGACAACGCATTGAGCGAGGCCTTTGACCGGGCCCTCAAAGGCGACCAACAATTCCGCCGGGAATACTCTGCCAAAGACATCACCAACTCAGGCCGCGGCAACAACCGGGGGCCACAATTCTGGAAAGGCAAGGCGATCTCCTGGCATGCCAGGCTTCAGTTTTCCGGTCGTATTACCCGCACGCGGGTCCCGGACAGCGGGTGGTATCGGGTCACGATTCACAAGCTCGACGCCGTGAACCCCGGACCGGATGGCTACACCTGGGGAACTCTCCAGACGGGTTCGGGATTTTCCAATGAGCCCCTCCTTTATCCTCTTGGCATCGTGGAAGCCACCACTAAGCCCGCGACCCACACCTTCGAGGGATGGATGCAAAAGGACCACCTGCTCGTCTTCCTGCCAAACGAAGCCGGATTAAAAAACCTGCCAAGTAAAGGCGGAAATTTCTCCTTTGGGAAAAGAGATTTTGAGAAACTTGGGATCACCGGATTCCGCTTCGATCAGATCACCATTGAACGCATTTATCCCAATGCCGAACGTCCCCTTGTGCAACGCCTCCTCTTCGGTGATCTCGACTCCAAGCTCATCCCAACCGGCGGCCCTAGACCCGCAGCCGAACTGACCCGGCTCATCCGCCGTTTCGCCTCACGCGCTTTCAGACGGCCCGTGTCATCCGAACAACTGGCCCCTTATCAAAAGCTCGCCCTAGCACAGCTCAAGTCAGGCAAGTCTTTCCCGCAGGCTCTCCGCGCGACCTATCATGCCGTCCTTTGCTCTCCAAATTTCCTGACCTTTGTCGAGAAGCCCGGCCGACTCGACGATCACGCCATCGCTTCCCGTCTCAGTTTCCTCCTTTGGAAGACCCTCCCCGATGGACCTCTCCGCAAGCTCGCCGATGAAGGGAAATTGCGTGATCCCGAGGTTCTTCACCAACAAATCTCCCGCCTCCTCGCCCACAAGAAATCGGAACGCTTTATCAAGGATTTCACCAACCAGTGGCTCGACCTCCGTAAGATCGACGCCACTCAGCCTGACCCGAGGCGTTTTCGTAGTTTCGACCTTCCACTACAGCATTCCATGCTCAAGGAAACCCGTGCCTTTATCGCCACCATGATCAAAGACAACCGGCCCGTGACCCAGATTCTCAAGTCCGACTTTGGATTCCTGAATACCCGCCTCCGCGACCACTACGGACTGAAGAAGATCAACGTGACGCCGGGAAAAGGGCTGCAAAAAGTGAAGCTCGAGCCCATTCATCGCTCGGGGCTCCTCACCCAGGCCGCCATTCTCAAGGTCACCGCCGATGGCTCCATTTCCTCACCCGTTCTTCGGGGAATCTGGATCAACGAGCGCATCCTAGGCCGCCATATTTCACCACCCCCACCCAATACCCCCGCCATCGAACCCGACATTCGCGGGGCCGTTTCCATCCGTGACCAACTCGACCAGCACACCGAGTCCACCTCTTGCGCAAGCTGCCACTACAAGATCGACCCTCCCGGCTTCGCCCTCGAAAGCTACGACCCCATCGGACAATACCGCACCGCCTACGGCCCCAAGAAAACCTCAGCCAAGGTCGACCCCTCCGGCGTGACTGCTGATGGGGTGGCATTCGAAAACTTCAGAGCCTGGCGCAAGATCCATCTCAAAAAGCCTGAGGTGCTCGCGCGCGCTTTCGCCCAGCACATTTTAAGCTATGGTTCCGGCGGGGAGATTCGCTTTAGCGACCGACCTCACATCGAAACCATTCTGAATCGCTCTCGCCCGAAACAATACGGGCTGCGCACCCTCATTCACGCCGCTCTTTCCAGTCCCACGTTCCTGAACAAGTAACTTTCACCCGCCATGTATATCTCCACCCATAAGGCCCTCCCCCGACGCACCGTCCTCAAACAGGCCGGGATCGCCCTTGGACTGCCCATGCTCGATGCCATGTCGCCCGCGTTCGGAGCCTCGACCCCGGCCACCCCCAAGCGCTTCGTGGGCGTTTCCCTTTCGCTCGGACTGCACAACCCCTACCTCGTCCCAAAGGACAAAGGCAACAGCTACACGCCTTCGCCTTATCTTAAGTCTCTTCAGGACATTCGCGACAAGTTCACCGTCGTTTCCGGATCCTCCCACCCCGGTGTGAAAGGCGGACACACCGCTGAGGCTTCCATTTTCTCCGCCTGCCCGATGGGCCGTGGTGCCAACAGCAAGAACACGATCTCGCTCGACCAATACATGGCGAAGCACCTGGGCGACAAAACCCGTTTCCCCTCTCTCGTTCTCAATACTTCCAGCGAACGCTCCCCCTCCTACTCCGAGAGTGGCGCCATGATTCCCGCCATCGACGACCCTCGCAAACTCTTCGCCACCCTTTTCATCGAAAACACCCCTGCAGCGAAGGAACGCCAATCCGAGATCGCCAAAGGGGGCAAATCCATCATGGACATCGTCCGGTCCGAAACCAAAGCCCTCGAACGTAAAGTCGGCCCCGGCGATCGCGAAAAACTCGACGAATGGTTCACCTCCGTCCGCGAGCTCGAGCTCCGCCTTGACGCCAACAAAGCCTGGATCAACAAACCCAAGCCCAAGGTTGGCAAAGCGCCTGCTGCTCCAGATCGTAACAGCGCGCCCGACATCAACCGCGCCTTTCTCGATACCGTCTTTTTGGCTCTACAAACTGACTCCACCCGCTTCGTGACTCTTCACTGCGCCGGCAACTCGGTGCGTTCACTCGAAGGTGTGGATGAATCCTACCATTCCCTTTCCCACCACGGTCAGAGTTCTGAAAAACTCGACCAACTTGCCATCGTCGAAAAGGCCACCATTGACCGCTGGGCCGACTTCCTCCGCCAGCTCAAGGGAGCCAACATCCTCGATGACACCATGGTCCTGCTGACCTCGAACCTTGGAAATGCCTCCTCCCATGACAACCGGAACATGCCGGTCCTCTTCGGTGGCGGCGGCTACAAGCACGGCCAGCACTTGGCCTTCAGTCCTACCAACAACTACCCCCTTCCCAACCTCTACCTCTCCATGCTCCAAAACCTGGGCATGGAGACCGAGACCTTCGCGACCGCGACCACGACGATGAAGGGATTAGTATAAAAAACTTCCGTCCCCTGTGACACCTTCCGGAAGATCTGTTCATCCGAAGTGAAGACAATTGGCTCGGTCGTTCCAACTGGCCCGGTGACAGCTACCTCGATAGTGATCTCACGCGAATCTCGAATCTGTGAAGGTGCCATGAATGATGCCGCCTCTGCCTTAGGGCGGGCCCGTGATTCACCGCGATGGCCGCCGGAATGACTTTCATCATCCGATACTCACCGCCGATATCAAGTCCCTTACTTTTATTATATTTTGGCGACTTGGAGGCCTTGCCGTGGTTTGGAAAAACGGCAGGATCAAGCTCGGGATCAGGGGCATAGGTCCGTATGATCACCGCACGATCTTTCTCCCCAAGAAGAGTCGCGTCGAAGGTAAGAGGGTCGCCAAACAAGATCGCATTTCCCAAAAGCGTGCGCATTTCCCATATACGGCAACTAGCCACAATGGCAGTCAAAGAACTCTGCTGCCGCCGCACAATCTCTGGCAAGATCCGCTCCCACGGTGGCTTCTACTGAAACGCCCCCCTGATAGCCGATCCCGGCAAGTTGCTCGAAGAAGGGAACGATTCCAGGAATATCAGCGTCGGCCTTCGGAAAGACGCGACCATTCGGGTCGGCAAGCTGGACCGCGCAGATGAGATCGGCGGCCTCTCGCATGACGTCAATCGCCTCCCCTTCCATCGCAAAGTGGTAAAAGTCCGCCGCCAATCCGATTTCGGGCCGGTCAATCTCCCGCGTGATCGCGAGGGCTTCGGCAAAGGTGTTGAGGAAGTTCGTTTCGGTATGATTCACGTGTTCAACCGCAATCCGCAGGTCCCAACCACCCCCTTGGATCACCTCCGCCGCGAGGCGACAAAAACGAATCATTTGCTCGCGTGCCTCCAATTCGGCCCAGCCCACCGGGATGGAACGCGAGACCGGACTTCCAAAGACCACGGCCTTGGCTCCGAGATGATTGGCCCGGCCAAGAGCAAGCTTCAAAAACTCACGCGATTTCCCGTCATCGACCTCCGGCCCAACCACTTTGAGCGAAGGAGGAAGAAACCAATTCGCGGATAAAACAGGCACCTCAGCAGCCCGGAGACGATCCGCCGCTTTTAAAAAATCCTCCTCAGGCATCGCTGCCGCTTTTGCAAGACCCGGTTCGATAAAATCAAGTCCACTGGCCTTGATCAGCTCGCCATTTCTCAGCGGCTCGCTGGTCGAAAAATCAGAAACGCCAAACTGCCACGGTGAGAAATTGAAAGTCGTCATCGCCGGGACACTACAACCTCACGCCAATCACTGAAGAAATTTTTTCGTCCTCAACGATAAAGAAGGACACCTGACCTCCTGGTCATAAATTGCTCCAGGTCCTTCTGCCACGACTCAACAATACCACTCCGAGGCCGCAGCCCTTTGATCGTATCCTCCGTCCCCGGTTGCCGAAGCAGGGTATTGAGTTTCTTGGTCTCCCATTGCTCCCGATGGAATTCACGAAGGGTCTGCGCCAAAAGAATACCCAATTCAACCGAGGGGCACTTCACCGGATCCGTCAGGAGAATCCTCACCCCGCGGCATTCTTGATTCGCAAACTTGCTCGCCTTTGGCGTGAAGTGGATGGGCACGAATTCGAGACCAGGAAGTTTGGCCTTCTTGAGCTTCTGCGTGAAGGCCCCGGCATCGAGGTATGGCGCACCAAAGATCTCGAAAGGAAGGGCGGTCCCCCGCCCCACCGAAACATTGGTAAACTCCAGTAACCCCAATCCGGGATAAAGAGTCGCAGCGGTAAGATTCGGCATATTGGGTGATGGCTTGACCCACGGGAGGTCGGTTTCATCAAACCGCATTCCCCGTTTCCAGTTCTCAACCGGAATCACGGTGAGCTTGAGCTTCGGGCAGTGCTCTTTTTGGTAAAGCCGAGCGATCTCCCCAATCGTCATGCCATGCTGAATGGGAACGTTGTGAAAAGAAGTGAAGGTAGGTTCCCCGTCTCGCAGCGGCCCGGCCACCTTTGTCGCTCCGATAGGATTGACTCGATCGAGAACAAAAAACTTGAGCCCCGCTTTCTCCGCGGCCTCCATCGCCAGTCCCATTGTGGAAATAAAGGTATAAAAACGCGTGCCGATGTCCTGCATATCGAAGACGAGGGCATCAATCAGGGTGAGATGTTCAGCCTTCGGTTTCCGCCGATCTTCCCCGGCATAGAGACTCACCACGGGAAGCTTCGTTTGATCATCCACCCCATCTTCAACCTTGTCATCAAGAGTTCCGCGAATGCCGTGTTCTGGGCCGAAGAGCAACTTGAGATCCACTTTTTTGGAACGATCAAGTAAATCAATCGTGCTCACCCGTTTCCGGTTGATTCCGGTTTGGTTCGTGATCAAACCCACCCTCAGCCCGGCAAGCGGAGCAAACTGGTCACGCTCAAGAACATCGATCCCGTTCAAAACATTCAGTAGTTTTGATGACCTCCTCACGACAGCAGGAAGGGGTTTTTTTATCTTTGAGAATTCAAACCCTGTTGCCCTCGCGGCGAGGGTTCCCAGCTTTCTTCTCAAAGCGAGCACGTCCCCCCCGGAAGGATGATTTCGGTTACTCAGAAAGATCACAAAAGTCCGGCTTGCAGGATCAATCCACATCGAGGTGCCCGTCCATCCGGTGTGGCCAAAAGAACCATTTGGAAAGAGCTCACCACGAAGCGAGGCGTCTGGCGAGTTGATGTCAAAACCCAGACCGCGTTGCGCAGAGATGTTTGACAGCGATTGCACCGAGGACATCAAGCGCACTGTTTCCAATTTCAAAATCTGCCGTCCCTCGTGGCTTCCACCGTTGAGCAACATCCGCGCATATCGCGCAAGATCCTCTGCAGTGCTAAAAAGCCCGGCATGCCCGGCAACTCCTCCCATTCGACGGGCAGTCGGGTCATGAACGATTCCTCTCAAGACCTTCCCGTCTGCCAAAAGCGTCGTTGGCGCAATTCTTCCCTTCAATTTCGAATCAGGCAAGAAGCAGGTTTCCTTCATTCCCATCGGCAGGAAGAGATGCTGCCGACAATAATCCTCGAACGAAAGACCTGATACCCGGGCAACAATCTCGCCGAGCAGGATGAAATTGAGATCACTATATCGATAGTTAAATCCCGCCCGCCCCCGTGAAGGCTCGCCGGCTGCGAGGGAGATCCCGGTCTTGTCACCACTCCACTCAAAGCCTCCGCGCAGGCCCGCCGCCAACCCGGAAGTATGGGTCAAAAGATGACGAATGGTGATCTTGGATTTGTTTGAATCACCATTCAGTTCAGGAAAATAAGTTTGAGCCGGAACATCGAGCTGGATCTTCCCCTCCTCAATCAACTTCATGATCGCCGGAGTGGTCGCCACGACTTTGGTGAGCGAGGCGAGATCGAAAATGGTTTCAGTCGAAGCCTCCTCGAGCGCCGGGACAATGACCCGATTCCCGTAGCTCTTTTGATAGGTTGCTGCTCCCCGCTCCAAATGAATCACCCCTCCAGGGAGGCGTTTTTCCCCAATGGCCTCATCGATCACCACATCGATTTCACCAAGCACCCTGGGATCAAACTCCTGCGCGGAAACAAAGGAGAGAGAGATCAGGAAAACCAGAAATCGAATCATCACAAGTCATCTACGGAATGATCGCCTCCTTCTTGTCCCTTTTCAAACGGCTCAAGAAAGTGCCTTCTCTTTTCAACGATCCTCCTTTAACAAATCCCTCCTGGGTTCGGGAACTTACTCCGTTGGGCAATCCTTCGTCCTTTGTTAAAACCCCTCACCCGGATTCTGGTGGGGCTGATCGCGATCGCGCTTCCCGGCTCAGTCCGGAAGGGAATGCGCATGGCCAAAGGTCGAGGAGGGGCTTAAAAACGACCTCGAGCAATGGTGCCGTGCCGCCCTCATCTTGTTGGTTGCAACCTCGAACATGGAGTGCCTCCTCTTCGAATGGGGCCCTCTCGGCCTGCAAGGTGACCAAAGCTGGGGCGAAGTCTTTTTTTGACTCCTTCTCGTGATCTGAGTGATCGAGTTCATGCCCGATCAAGCGCTCTATGGTGTCCTCAATTCCGGCCCCATGAACCTCTCGGTTAGGAAACCGGGCTCTTTCAGGAACTCTGGGCCAACCGGATCAAATGGCTCAAAAAAATTGGCGGAGTTCTCCTCAATCACTCCAGCCCAGTCAGCGGGAAGAAATCGTGGAAAAATTTGTTGGCGATGGAGAAGAAGAGGAGGAAAAAACTACTCGAGCTTGAACTCCCTCCCAATGATTTTGACAAACTCTTCGGGCGAGCCAACCAAGCCGTGCATCGTCTTGGAACCTGTGATCATGAGCTTGGGCATTTTAAGGTCGCGGCTTGAGAGAAGCTGGTAGTCTTGCAAGTTAGCTTTGAGCGACTGGTCAACCCATGGACTCTTCAAAGCAGCGTCAAGTTTGACCGAGGGAATCAATATCTCGAGTTCGATCCTTGCACTTTCAGGGCTATGAATTGGACGCTGGAAGAGAATTTTGTGCGCTTCTTTAAAGGATTCTGGCTGAGCCCTCCAAGCAGCAAGTCCCAATCGCGCAAGTTCGCAAGCATCCTGGTGATCATGAATTCCCTGTGGGAGGTAGGGATTGCAGGCCCGATTCAGAGGAGCTGGCATTAGGATGACTCCTATCTCCTTGGGGTAAACTTGCAAGAGGGCTTCAAGGTCCCCTTCCATCTCCTCGCAAGAGCCACAAGTGTAGTCGAAATACTTCACGAGAAAATGCTTCGCATCCGGCGAACCGATGAAGGGCACGGATCCAAGACGATACGTTTTCACAGCCTTGCCGTCAGGCGTTCTGAAAGTGATCAGACGCCCCTCGCCCGCCACCTGTTCCTTCACTTCTTTACGCTTTTCCAGCTTACTCTCAGAGGTCACTTCATACGTGTCAGGTTTGGGTCCATATACCTGCCCGAGAGCTAGACCAAGAATCAGCAACACGGGAACAAAAACAACAGTCGGTTTGATCTTCGCCCGCACCTTCCAGAGAATCGCCGCCGCTGTCGCAAAACCCACCATGTGAGTCGAGAAACACCACGGGCAAAACGATTTGATGACAAATACCTGCAAGCCCATAAACCAAACCGCCGCCCCAATCAAAAGGATCGCCGCCATCGTAAGAAGAGGCTTCGAAAGCTTGAAAGTCAGTCCAATCACCCCAAGATAAAAGACGGCCGAAACCGCGCTCACGGGAATCCCAAACCACTGAGACCATTCTGACCCCAATACGTCAGCGCATCCACCTTCACCACCACAACCCACCACCGAGGTGATTTTACCGGTCAGTTTCATGGAGAAAAGATAGGCACTGATCGCAAAACCGACGAAAGCGAGTGTCCGGACGATACGCATGAGCCAGCTTGTTCACAAACCGCTCACATCTCACGCATTTTTCGCGAATTTGAACTTCTTATTCCGAGTCCGCTCCCTAGACAATGCCCATGACGTTGAAGCTGAACTTCGAAGCGGTAGAAATCTCGGGCTTAGTCCTCGCAAAAGTTGGTAATCCCTCTCGCGACGAACCCCTGCAAACCTCCAAGCAACTTTTTAACGTCAGCGACGACGATCAGGCCACCCTGTGCCCCATTTTCCTGAAGCCCTTCCGTAATCTTATCGGCCAACGCTTCACCCACCACAGCTCCCTCGAAAAAAACGAAGTCAATACCAGCGCCAAGTCCATTTTCGAAGACTCCGAAAAGCTTCTCGAACAAGGCTGCGAAATCGCCCAGCGTCTTTATTCAAAGTCCTCCCACCCCAACATCAGGTCAGGCGACCTTTGCATCTCGCTCATCAACTCCATCGATCTCGATGGAGAAATGAAACGGGCGATTTGCATCCTGAAATCCGAGAGCATGACCCCTTTCCTCAGTATCTCGACCCGGGATGGGGACCTTCAACTCGAAACCGAACAAGGCATCAATCCCGAGAAAATCGACAAGGGCTGTCTCATCATGGAACATCTTGAGAAAAAAGGCTTCTACGTTCTCACCTTCGACCGCGGAGGCTCCGAGTCTCGGTTTTGGGTTCGTGACTTTCTCGGCGTCCGCCCCATTCCCGACTCCGCCCTCCTCAGTAAACGCGTCGCCGAAATGGCTGTCGCCGCCGTTTCTCCTGAAGGCGTCGCTGAAGACTGCCCGCCATGGGACGTCAACGAACCCGCCCAAGAAGCCCTCTCATACCTCTCAGGACAAAAAAACTTCAGCCTTCAGGAGTTCGAAGAACAAGCTCTTCGCACCGACGCTGCAAAAACCCGATTCGCAGAAGAACGCAAACGTCTTGAGGAAGAGGAAGGCATCAAACTTGAGGAAAACTTCGACATCTCAAAACGCGACGTCACCAAGGCCAGAAAATTCATGAAATCCATCATGAAGCTCGATACCGGCGTCGAAATCCGCCTGCGGCCCAAGGTCGTCGATAAGCCCGACGACGTCCTCGAAAAAGGCTACGATGCCGAGCGCAAGATGAGCTACATCAAAGTCTACTTCAACGAGGACCTCGCTTAGCCCAAGGTCGGCGCAGTCCAAGAATCAAGGCCACCAAGACAAGCGGCAGGAAACCCGCCGTCACCGAATGGGCAATCCAGCGACTCCCCATCTCTTGTTGAACAGCAGGACTAAAGTCCCCGTCCAGAAACGACTCGTGAATCGCTGCATACGCCAATATCGCAGTCAAGAAACCAGCAAGGCAGAATGTCACTAGGCTCCCGGTTCTCCCTCCCACCCTTGCGGCCGCCCATACAAGGGGCACGCTAAGTCCGGCAGCCCAGAACCAAATCTCGGGAATTGTCATCATCTTATCACCGACTTCTGCGATCACGGGGTAGGAGTAGCAATCACTTCTCCTCCCGTCGAGCGAGAGCTTCCCGGAAACGCCCCGCCTCTCAAACAAAGACAAGCTCCTGCCTCGCTTGCCTATAAATGAGAATTCTGACCTCGATCATCCTCTTTCTCACTCTGCTCGCCTCCGGTCAAAAAACCGCGACCACCAAAGGCGAAAAACTCGCCGAAGCCGCCCGCGCGCAAATCGGGGTCACCAACACCTACGATCCCGCCTACGTCTCCCTCAAATATCCCGGCGGCGATGTTCCGAAAGAACGGGGCGTCTGCACCGATGTCATCGTCCGAGCTTTCCGCGATCAGGGATTCGACCTTCAAAAGCTTGTTCACGAGGACATGAAGAAAAATTTCTCCAAATATCCAAAACGTTGGGGCCTGAAGCGACCCGACAAAAACATCGATCACCGACGCGTCCCCAACCTTCGGACCTACTTCAACCGACGCGGCCTCGAGCTCAAGGTCACAAAAAACAAGGATGACTACAAACCCGGCGACCTCGTCACCTGCACCGTTGCCGGAAATCGCCCGCACATCATGATCGTCTCGGACCAAACGAACTCTGATGACGCCCCCCTCATTGTCCATAATATCGGAGGAGGTGCGGCCGAACACGACGATCTTTTCACCTACCCCATCACCGGTCACTACCGCTGGTTCAAGGAATGATCTCAAGAAATGTGCAACGCCTTCAACACAGCTAAAAAACCGGATACAGCAAGACTTCCTGCTCCCGAAGATTCAGTCCTCATCCGCCGTACCGACCAAGCCTCCGTCGTCATCCCCTCTGGCGAGATCACGACCATGCGCTGGGGGTTTCAACGCAAGGGCTTGGGAGTCGTCAACAACACCCGCAGCGACAACCTCGACAGCTCCATGTGGCATGAGGCCATCGAAAAACGACGCTGCCTCATCCCGGTCGCCTCCTATTACGAATGGAGCGGCCCAAAAGGCCAAAAGCAGACCCATCTCTTCCGCAGCCCTTTGAACGAATGGCTCTGGATGGCCGGAATTTGGGAAGACTCACCCGAACAAGGTCGTTGCTTCTCCATGCTCACCACTGAGGCGAATTCCCTCGTCTCCCCCATCCATCACCGCATGCCGGCCATCCTCACAGCGGACGAGCAACAAGCCTATCTCCTCGAAGGACTGGAATCCTTCGCTCCCGCGCCCAATCTCCTCACCACTGAAAAAACCGCCAATCCCCTCCTCAAAAATCCTCCGAGCCCTATTCAGGAGGAGCTTTTCTAAAGAGGCCCAACGCTCTCCAGAGAGTCGCAATCAAGGCAACTGCGAATTCGGCTTCACCGCCTCCTTCGGATAAGGATTCCCTTTCCCAAAGACCAACATCGCCTCCCGTGTTTCCTCCGTCACAAAGGACTCATCAATCTCTCCCCCGGCATTCTGAATCTCCGAGAGATCAAGCTTCAGATGCTTCGCCAGAAACGGATACACCGCCATCCGTTTGGACTCACCATAATCGTGCTTCTCTTTTGGAAAGTGCGCATTCCCGACTCGCTCCTTCGCACCGTATAATCCGTAAACGTATTGCACATGCGGATACTCCACCTTCGGCGTATTCACCGTCCAATCAGAACCATTTGAAACGAGCAGTTGGGGTCTGGGAGCAGCCAGTGCCGCAACCTCGACATTGTTCGTTTTAAAATCTTCGCCGTGATGGATTGGCATCCCGCTCTCACAGACACACCCTCCAAAAAAATGAGCCGAAACCTGACAAACCGGCACACTCACTGCGATCCGCTCATCGATCGCCGTTAGAATAAAGGTCTGCGTTCCTCCGCCCGAGCAACCGGTCATCCCAATCCGCTTCGCATCCACCCTCGGCAGCGACAGCACGAAATCCAACGCCCGCATGCTATTCCAGGTTTGCAGCCGCAGCACCTCGGGAGTCTTGCGATGATCCCAACCCGCTTCTTCCCAATCCCCGTAACCCACCATGTCATAAAGGAACACCTTCGCCCCCATCCGGGCCAGAGCGGCACAGCGCGTCTGTCGACTCCCCTTGAACCTCCCCCCGTGGCCATGCGGGCAAAGGATTCCCGCATACGATTCGAACTCTTCCGTCGGTTCATACAAAGTCCCCGTCACAAAGAATCCCGGAGAACTCTCAAAGGCCACACTCTCAGCAGTATAGCCCTTATGAGTCCGCTTGTTTGAAATCCGCGGCTTCAAGGGCGTCATTTCCGGTAAAATCGTCAGCTGAGCTCCTTCCAAAATTCCCGCCACCAACTTCTTCTTCCGCTTTTTCCAGTCCGTTAAATCTGGATAACTCTCCTTCAAACTCTCCAGCTCCGCCTTCGCCTCACCGGGAGTCTGGGCATGCCCGACCCGCAAGCTTGGCTCGTCTGCATGGACAGTAAAAATTGAAGTCGCCAAGAAGATTGCCACCGCGATTGATCGTTTCATGAACATCCTTGCTAACAGATCTCGATCGAAAAGACCATGAAGGAAGAAAATTGCATGACTTTAGCTTGGGTTCTTGCCTCTCTGAATCTACTCATTGGGGCGATGCGCTTACTTTTGTTTTTCCTCTTCTTCGTGACCCGGACCACTTGGGCCGCCGAAAAGCCCAATATCCTCGTCATTGTCGCCGATGACCTGGGTTACGGTGACCTTTCCTGCTACGGGGCCACGGACCTCCAGAGCCCTCATCTTGATGCCCTCATGGCAAGCGGGCTTCGCTTTACGGAATTCTACGCCAACTGCCCGGTGTGCTCTCCTACCCGAGCAGCGTTGCTCTCAGGCCGCTATCAGGAATTGGTGGGGGTGCCCGGCGTCATCCGGACCAAACCGGAAGGTAACTGGGGATACCTCTCACCTGGAGCCACCTTACTCCCGCAGGCATTAAAAAAGCAGGGCTACTCAACCGCCGCGATCGGAAAGTGGCATCTTGGGCTCGATGACGAGGCCCACCCAAACACGCGGGGCTTTGATCACTTCCACGGGTTTCTCGGTGACATGATGGACGACTATTACCATCACCGCCGGCACAATCAGCACTACATGCGCTTGAACAAAGGAAAGGTAAATCCCGTGGGTCACGCCACCGACATTTTCACCACCTGGACCGTCAACCACCTCGACGCTCTGGCCACGAGGGATTCGCCATCCCCCTTCTTCCTCTACCTTGCCTACAATGCCCCACACACGCCCATTCAGCCGCCAAAAGACTGGCTGGAGAAGGTCATGGCGCGCGAAGAAGGCATCACCGTGAAGCGGGCAAAATTAGTCGCCCTCATCGAGCATATGGATGACGGCATTGGAAAAGTCATCGCCGCTCTCAAAAAGAACGGACAATGGGAAAACACCCTAATTGTCTTTGTCTCGGACAACGGCGGGCAACTCAATGTGGGAGGAAACTGCGGAAAGCTCCGGGGCGGCAAACAAGATATGTATGAAGGCGGCCTTAAGGTTCCAGCCTGCGCGGTTTGGCCCGGAATCATTAAGCCGGGAACGACAGGCTTCACCGCCTTGACAATGGACCTCTTTCCAACCGCGCTCGAAGCAGGGGGAGGGCAACCGGCATCAGGTCTGGATGGGCGGTCGTTTCTTTCTTTGCTGAAAAGCGGAATCCAGATCACCGAAGAACGGGATCTTTTCTTCACCCGCCGTGAAGGGAACCTTCGCTACATGGGCGAAGTCTCATGGGCCATGAAACGAGGTCCCTGGAAGCTCGTGAAAAATTCACCCATGATGCCTTGGGAGTTATTCAATCTGGACGATGACCCCCTGGAAGAAAGGGACCTTTCCAAAGATCAGGCTCAAAAATTCCGCGAGTTGGCCGTCGGTATGCGCGCCCACATTCAACGGGGCGGCGCCGTCCCATGGCAGAAACCCGAATAAAAAAAAGCCCCCCATTTTGGGTGGCTCCTGTAGAAATGATTCCGGACGGGCCGAAAGCAGCATTCACTTTCTAAAATGGAATGTCGTCGTCGTTGTCAAAGCTATCGGGAGCGGCAGCTCCACCCTGATTTGAGGCAGGTGGTGCCTGCTCTTGCTGTGGAGGCCCCGGCTCTTGCTGCTGGGGGGCGTTCCCGCCACCTCCGCCACCGCCCTGACTTCCTCCACCACCTTGTCCGCCGATGAACTGCATGTTCTCTCCGACAACCCGTAGACGTTGACGTTTTTGACCGGTCTGCTTGTCATCCCACTGATCGAGCTGAAGACGCCCCTCAATGAAAACAGAGCGTCCCTTGGCAAGGTATTGCCCGGCAAGTTCGGCCTGACGGCCCCAGAGGGTCACGTCGACGAAGGTGACTTCCTCAATCTTCTCTCCATTGTCACCGGTTCGAACCCGGTTCACTGCCATCCCCAGGTCACAAACTGCCGTTCCCTTGGGAGTATAGCGGACTTCAAGATCCCGGGTGATATTCCCGAGGAGCATGACTTTGTTGACGTTGGCCATCGCGAAAAGAGGTCGAGATTAAAAATTTAGGAAAGACGCTGATAGTGCTGAAGATGCACCGAGTTGTTGAGCTTGAGACGAGCCTGGATTTTTTCGACCACGTCAGCCTGGGCTTCGAAAACGTAATTCACGTAATGTCCGCCATCGAGCTTGCGGGCATTGTAGGCGAATTTCTTGCGACCGAGCTGCTTGATTTCATCAAGCTTGGCGCCTTCTTCTTCGAGCTCTTTGGAGACGGTGCTGACGAGGTCGTCAATGCTGCTCTCCGTTCCCTGGGTGTTCAGGACAATCATGCCCTCGTACTTGCGATTCATCTGGTTCCGTTTGTTTTTTCGGTTTCTTCGGAGTTCGGGTGTTGAACTCGTTTGCGGCTTTTTCAAGACCGCTAGAAACCGTAAGCTGAACAGCATCGGCGGCTCTTGCAAGCGTGTTTTCTACGAGTTCTCGTTCATCTCCTGCAAAGCTTCCCAAAACGTGCCCCACAAGCTTTTCTCCATCCGCTCCATTAATCCCTAATTTAAGTCGGGAAAATTGGTCGGTCGGCAAATGGGAGAGAAGCGAACGAACACCATTGTGACCTCCATGTCCCCCATTCATACGGAATCGAAGATGGCCCAACGGAAGGGAAATATCGTCAAACACCACCAGGATCTGTTCCGGCTCCCATCGGAAGAATCTCGCCAAGGAACCAATGGCCCTCCCACTTTCGTTCATATAAGTGAGTGGCTGAACCAGCAAGACATCGTCCATCTTGCAGGTTCGGGATTCCCACTTCGTTTCGAGCTGAAATTCCCGACCAGCCCTTTCCGCGAGGACGTCGAGCACCCGGAAGCCAATATTGTGGCGGGTGTGAAGATATTTGTCACCGGGATTACCGAGACCAACGATGCATTTCAAACTCACGTAATCAACCTAGAGGAGGCTGCGGTTGGAGAAAAGAAAAACACCCGAAGCACAAGGCAACGGGCGCTTTGAAATTGAGTCGAAGGACAAATTTACTCGGAAACCGCTGCGTCGGCAGAAGCAGCACCTTCGGCACCTTC
>TARA_B110000037_G_scaffold223174_1_pt1 | contig 20858 bp, 16 predicted proteins | sample TARA_B110000037 | Tara Oceans TARA_B110000037 (sample SAMEA4397196) | marine metagenome | biome: Polar Biome; feature: [MIX] marine epipelagic wind mixed layer (ENVO:01000061); material: water (ENVO:00002006), including particulate matter (ENVO:01000060) such as... | depth 10-100 m
ACTATTATGAAAAAAATATTAGCTCTATTAGGAGTGTCACTTATACTTGCAAGTTGTGGTGGTTCTGAGATTAACTCAGGTGCATTTTGTGACGGCGATATTCTAATTCCATTCCAAGAAAAAAAAGATAAAGACTGGGGGTTTATTAATATCAATGGAGAGGTAGTTATTGATCCTGAATTTGATTTTCAACCATCGTATGCAGAAAATGGTATTGCGTTGATAATGGACAAATCAAAAAAAGATGAGAAATACTTTTACCGATTTGTTAAGATTGAAGGTGGAAAGGCTGTTGAATCTGATAAGAAATGGGATTTAGCTGGAGAATTTAAAGAAGGTCTTGCTCCTGTTAGAAACGACAATGAAAAAGTACAATTCATTAACGAAGATTATAAATCAGTATTTACTGTTGAAGCGCACGAAGTTTCTTATTTCAATGACGGATTAGCAGCTATTTGTGACGAAGATAATAAATGGGGATTCATCAACAAGTCTGGTGAAGAAGTTATTAAGCCAACTTATGATTTTGTAGTAAATGGTTTTAATAATGGATATGCAATAGTCGGAGAGAATTCAAAAGAAGGTCGAAAATTTCAAATTATTGATCAGTCAGGTGTAGTGAAATTAAACCTGAAAGACAAGTATGAGTCTGTTATGAGTATTTCTAGTGGATTAGTAAAAGTGATGGACGAAGAAGAATATGGTTTTATTGATTTAGAAGGGAATAAGGTTGTAAGAATGAACGATGAATGGAGTTTTGTTTCTGACTTCATCAATGGTTTTGCAACATATAAAGAAGATGATGAATGGGGATTAATTGATCCAACAGGAGCTAAGAAGTTCAAAGCTAAATACCAGGAGCCTTTAATTGTTGTTGGAGGTAGTATTTGGTATAAAGAAGATGATGAATGGGGATTGATGGACCTTGAAGGAAATGACAAAATCAAACCTATCTTTGATGGGGTTGCTATGCCTTATCCATTTATGTGTGGAACTACTATTGTTCAAGATGGTGAAGATTATATTTTTATAGATTCTGAAGGAAAAGAAATCAATCAGGAAGAGTATGAAAATGTTGCCGGTTTTGATCCTATGTATATTACTGAGCAGCCATGGAATAGAACTTTTGAGTCAGATTATTTCGACGTTGGTTCTGTTAAAAATTTAGTAGCAAATGACTTTTTGAATATAAAAGATGTAGAAAAATTAACTACTTCATTTGAGTTGAATCCAAAATTATTCTGGGGTAAGTATGACAGAAGATCTTACAAAGAGATTGATGGTATGTATCAATTTTACGTTAATTCTAGTTCATATAACTTTACTGCATATGAATATGATTATTATGCAGATTATCCAGAAGAGGAATACGCAGAAGAGGAGTATGAAGGAGATTACTATGAGGATGGATACGAAGTAGAAGAAGAAATTGAAAACCAGTACCCGAAAGATGCACCTAATGGTATATCTAGTGTTTCATATAGATTTTCATTTGATGATTATTTAGGTGTTACAAAGAAAATGTCAATGGACGCAGCAAATGAGTACCATCGTTTAGATACTGAAGATAAAAAACTTGACCTGAATAAGACAGCTAAAGTTAAGACAGCACGTATGACTGTTAATCTTAACAAAAAAGGAAATGGTAAAGCAGTAATGTTAGCCGAAGAATTAACAGTTTCATGGAAAACAAAAATTAAAAAGGTTGTTGAAGAGGAGAATGAGGATGGTTCTTATACACTAGAGGGTGAATTAACAAATGGAAAAATTGTTATTAGAACATCTGGTGATAGTTCAGTAATCGTTGATGTAGAATATAATGTTGATTAAGACTAAATAATTGAATTTTTATTATGAAAAGGGGTTGTTTATCAACCCCTTTTTTTTAATATGTAACGTATGTATTTGAGGCTTTTTATTTTTTTTTTAGTTCTACCATTCATAGGATTTTCACAAGGGAAATATGATAACCTCATTGAAGCTGGTAAATACAGCAAAGCGGAAAAGAAAATAAATAAAAAACTAGCGAAGAATTCAAATGCATATGATTGCGTTTACTCAAAATGCTTATTACTAAATACAAGAGGTTTTGATGGTTATTCAACAAAAGAAGCCTACACTATTGTTGGAAATATGGACAAGGGCATCAAACAGTTATCGGCTTCGGATAGAGAAAAATATTTGAATGCAGGATTGTCTTCCAAGGCTATTAATTCATTGAAGAACGCCATTATTTCAAATGCCTTTGATGATGTAATGAAATTAGAAAACATTGAAGACTATAAACAATTTTTAAATTTTTACACGAGTGTTGATGATGGAAAGAGGAGTCAGGTTCAAAATAAGATATACACGCTTGCATTTGAAGAAGCAAAAAAGATAAAAACAGCTAAAGCTTTTAATAACTTCTTGAATGAATACCCCAATGCTCCTCAACGAAAGACAGCAATAACTATGCGAAACAATGCTGCGTTTTCTGAAGCAAAGGAAGAGAATACAGTTGAAGCTTTTATGGTCTTTATTCACACATACCCTAATGCATTATTTGTTGATAAAGCATGGCAATTTGTATATAAGTTAGAATACGAGTCTTTATCTTCTTCAACGAACTATAGAGTATATAAGAGATATATGCGTGACTATCCTAACAGTCCTTACAATTCAGCTGCTCAGGATAAATATGAATTGTATTTGTTCCAAGAGAAAACAAAATCAGGGTCATTAGATGATTATATTTCCTTCATTCAAGATTATCCTTCTAATAAACACAGGTCTGAAGCAATTCATAATGCTTTTCGTGTTGGTTCACAGTCTAAAGATTTTTTAAAGCTTCAGTATGTTGCAGAAAAACTAAGTAATTATGGAGAAATATCTGAAATCGTTGATGCTATGTATAAAATCATTCAAGCAGATGGAAGGTCTTCTTATTTAGAGAAATTCCACCGTGAATATGGAGAGTATATTGATGATTTAAATTATGATAAAGATATTGCACTAGGTTACCGTTATGATAATATCAACCTTCAAAGTATAACCTTTGAAAATTATAATACAATTGATGCTTTTATTAGTGATGCAGCACCAAGATCAATCGCATTAAAAGCTTTGATATCAATGTGTAGAAATCCAATTGATGCAACGAATTGGAATGAAGCGGCCAAGATTTTTAAAAAATATCGTTCTGATTTCATCGGTAATAAGGCTTATGCAAAAACATTGTTATTACTTGAGGAGCATGTAATGGATGATTTTAAAAAGATATCATTTGGGGCAAAAGTAAATTCTGAAGAAGGACAGGAATATATACCGATAGTTACTGCAGATGGGAATGTTTTGTATTTCTGTGGTCGTAATCGTAATGATAATATTGGAAATGAAGATATTTATGTTGCCTATAACAATGGTCTCGACTGGCAAGCACCAAAGGTAATGGATAGACTTTCATCTTATGATAAAAATGAGGCACCTGAAAGTATTACAATTGATGGAACTCAAATGACTTTATTCATTAATGGAGACTTATACGAAACGGAAAAAACAATTGATGGATGGAGTGTACCTGAGATGATGGGAGATTATATCAATCAAGGTAAATGGAATTCTGACGTTTCCTATACAGGTGATCAACAAGCTGTATTGTTCACTTCCCAAAGAGAAGGAGGTTATAATTATGTAATTGAAACAGAAAAAGGAAGAAGTTATCCTACTGATATTTATGTGTCTGTTAAAGACGAATATGATAATTGGCAGGAACCTATAAATTTAGGTTCAACTATTAATACAATGTTTACTGAACGCACACCATTTCTTCATCCTGATATGAAAACCTTATATTTCTCTTCGAATGGACATGGTGGCTTAGGCGATTTGGATGTATATATGTGTACACGCTTAACTGAGGATAGCTGGACAGAGTGGTCTACACCTGTTAATATTGGTAAGTATTTTAATACTTCAGGAAATAACTGGGGATATAAAATTTCTACAAATGGTAAAAAAGCTTACTTTTCTGAAGAAAAATCCACCAAAGATCAAAATCAAGGTTTATTTTGGACCAAGCTACCTCCAAGGTTACGCCCTGAATTAGTAGCAACCATAAAAGGTAATCTAAAAGATCGTGATGAAAAGCCAATTGCTGCACATTTAGTAATTGAAGACCTTACATCAGGTGATTTTGTAGCTGAAGCAAATTCAGACCCTACAAGTGGAGACTTTTTTGTTGTTCTACCACTTGGTAAAATATATGGATACCACGTTGAAAAGAATGAATTTTATCCAATGTCAGGGAATATCGATCTACGCCAGGAAGAAGACGCTGTAGAGAAACTAGATAATATTGAAATGATCACCTTTGCAGAGATGATTAATGAAAAATTGGCGGTGCCAGTTAATAATCTATTCTTTGACTTTGGTAAAAGCGACTTACTTCCTACATCTATACCTGAGCTGAAACGTATTGCAGAGATCTTGAAAACAGGAGATTTGAAGATTAGTATTGAAGGACATACAGACAATGTTGGTGATGACGATTCTAATTATAAATTATCACTTCGAAGATGCAATGCTGTAAAGCTTTATCTAATTTTACAAGGCGTTTCACCAAGTCAAATGGAGACTATAGGATTTGGAAGTACAGAACCAGTTGCTTCAAATGAAACAGAAGAAGGTAGAGCGCTTAATAGAAGAGTTGAATTACGTTTTATTTAGTTGAGGACTCATCTTCTTTATTAGAGTTTGTATCTAGTTTGTCTTGATCTGTAGAAGATTTTTCCAACTCAATTGAAACCTCTTTTTTCTTGTCAGAGCGTTTAAAGAACAGTTCTATATAACCATCCAGATTTTGAAAGAAATAGATAAAAAAACGAATGAGTGGAATAGAAATTAAAATAATTTCAAAAGTAGAAATGTAATTTCCGATTGCTGAGCGTGTTACATAAACTCCGATTTCAGATAATAAACCATTGATTAGTTGGATGAGTGCGTTGTGAAGGTTATCGTTGTTAAAGATAATTATAAATGCAATAAGCCAGATTAGTATTTTGAATATCCGACTTAAGAATTTATTGTAGCTCTTAATTCCAGACCCAATTACAGATGCGTATCGAATTAGAAATAAAATAAAAATAAAGATTAATGAGGCAGAAATTAAATCGGTAATCCGTATACTGAAAATGGTAGTAAAGAAATTTCCATTTATAAACCCATTATTTATAATTTGTAATAACCCTATAAATAAGGCGATTATAATAAATTTAACTGTATGTTTTATAATTTGTTTCATTTCTCTTTCAAGTCAAAATCATCAAATTTCCTTTATGTATTTGGTTCTGTTTTATTCTAATTTGAATAATGATTGAATCTTGAAAGTTATTAATAGTGATTTTTACCCCTCTAACTGTACTGAGCCAGGACCGCTATTTTGTTCAATTTACTCGGCTATGCGTTCAACCATTTGTAAAAAAAACAAAAAGCCTCAGAAATTTGATACTTCTAAGGCTTCTCTAGGTCTACAGCCATATAGACTTACTTTTTTCTCTTTCGAGATGGCGGTCTGGACGAGACTCGAACTCGCGACCCCCTGCGTGACAGGCAGGTATTCTAACCAACTGAACTACCAGACCAATAAATTTTACTACTGCTACTCTCTTGAAGCGGGTCAAAAGTAAGTATATTTTTTATTACAACAAGCAAAAAAAAATAAAAAAAGTACAATTATTTTTTTCCAGACTAAACAACCGTTTCAGGGATACTGCTAGGGATTTTGATGGAGCTTTCATTTTTAGTTATTTATACCTTATTAATTTGATTAGGTAATTCTGTCCTCATCACATTACTAAATCATTTGTAACATTGTTAAAACCTAAATTTTTAGATAAGGCAAACTATAATTCGAAACAACAAATCTAAAGCCTTTCGCAAACTGCGAATATTAGCTTTAATAAACGCTTTGCAACCTTGGAAGAACTGCAAGCTTATGAAACTGACACTATGCTTGGCCTTTTGACGAATCCAGCCGCACAAGCTTTAATCGGTGATTGGAAACCCATTTGGGGACCATATACATGTTGCAAGCTACAGGAACAAAGCCAAGTTATACCCATGAGGTATTGGAAGTGATTGCTAAATTATTGAGAGTATTCGATACTTTTTCTAAATAATCTTTTGACGTTTAACAAGGTATTGCTGTAAGACAAAGGCAATACCTTCTTGAATGTCTGCTTCAACAAAATCAATTTTGAATTGCGTACATTTTAGCTTTAATTCGCTTGTGACTTTTGCAACTTGTTCCTGAAATTGTTTTTTGATTTCGCCGGGATGAAGTTTAATTTTTTCACCCGACTCAAGATCAATAAAAGTAGTGGGTTTGTTTGGATAGTCCAAATTCATTTCAGTGGCTTTATCCATAACATTGAAGAGTAATACTTCGTGCTTATTATGCTTTAAATGCAAAAAGGCGTCTGTCAACTCATCTAACGATTCGTTGCTAAAAAAATCTGAAAATATAATAACGAGTGATCGTTTATGGTTGTTTTCTGCAACTTGATGCAAAATTTTTGAAAGGGACGTTTTTACTTGAAGATGCTCTTCTTGTTTCACCATTAATTTCTCCAACTCATCATAAATCATTCTATGGTGCGAGGGAGATGTTTTTAGAGGGGTGTCTAATTTGATCTCATTTTCAAATACTGTAATTCCAACTCCGTCGCGTTGTTTTTTAAAAATCTCCATTAAAGAGGCAATTGAGTATATGCTAAACCCTAATTTATTGATTGGATATTTTTTATCGATTTTAGGGAAATACATGGAGGAAGAAATGTCTAAGATGACGCGGCATCTTAAATTGGTTTCTTCTTCATATCGTTTGACAAATAATTTATCTGTCTTTGCATAAAGTTTCCAATCAATATGCCGTGTTGATTCTCCTGTATTATATAGGCGGTGTTCGGCAAATTCAACTGAAAAACCATGAAAAGGAGAGCGGTGTAAACCCGTAATAAATCCTTCAACCACTTGTTTAGCGATAAATTCCAAATTTCCAAACTTGGCAAGCTCCTGTATATCTATTTTTCCGTACAAATCTGTATTTTAGTGAAAGATAGTAATCTTATTCAAAATGTTTATCTTTAGAGGTGAATTATGATTAAATATACCCCAAAAAATAATCGAGTTTGTGAGTGTTGTGGAGATGTCATAACAGGAAGAAGTGATAAGCGGTTTTGTTCTGACTATTGTCGAAACACACAGCACAATCAACTCAACCGAGACAGTTCAAACTATATCAGAAAATTAAATAATATTTTGAGACGTAACCGCAGGATTTTAGAACGGTTTAATCCAAAAGGGAAATCAAAGGTGATGGGTGCTACGTTAATGGAAGAGGGGTTTAATTTTGCTTATTATACTAACATCTATGAAACTAAAAAAGGGGCACGCTATTATTTTTGTTACGATCAAGGTTATTTGAAAATTGATGATGAATATTGTGCGCTGGTTGAGCGCGAAGAATATGTGAAGTAGTTATGATGAAATATATTAATTACATATTCATTTTCCCCGTTAAAATCTATCAATGGATTATTTCGCCCATCTTTCCGGCGCAATGTAGATATACGCCTACCTGCAGCAATTATACAATTGAGGCTATTAAGGAGTGGGGGCCAATTCGTGGAACTTGGAAAGGGATTAAACGAATTGCTTCTTGTCATCCTTGGGGTGGAATGGGGCACGATCCTGTTCCGAAAAACCCTAAAAAAAAGAAGTCCAATAAAAAAGGAGCGTAAATTATACGCTCCTTTTTTAAATATTCATTATTCAATTATAAGGCCACAAATTCTGGCGTAATAATGGTCGCATTTTTAGATGATACGAATTGCTTTTTGGCAAAATTCAACCAATCTTTAAATAATTCCGCTTCAGAGTGAGAGCTGTAATCTGCTAAACCAGAAATGTTATTTCCTTTATGGTCAAGCACAACATACATTGGTTGTGTAGCTTGCTCATATTCTTCGATTTGCATTTTCATCCATTTGTCACCCGTAGTTTCCATTGGGTCTCCGTTGGATTTTAGTTCACCTTTATATTTTGCAGGTAAGCCCGTTCTGTCATCTACATACAAAGAGGCAACAATAAAGTCCTCAGCCATGATTGGTGCAACAGTTGGGTCTGCCCATACATATTCTTCCATTTTACGACAGTTAACACATGCCCAGCCTGTAAAGTCAAGTAAAACTGGCTTGTCAACCTCTTTCGCATATTCCATGGCATCTTCAAAGTCTCTCACGGTGTAAATGTCATGTCCGTGTGGGTGCGTTGATTCTGGCCATCCGTTAGGGACTTTTGGCGCTTCGCCATGAATGCCGTATGGCGATTCTGAATAAGTCATTGGAGGAGGGAATCCTGAAATCATTTTTAGAGGTGCTCCCCACATTCCTGGTATCAAATAGATGATAAACCCAACAACCAATGTTGCTAAAATTCCTCGTCCAACAGAGAGTTTTTCAATTGGACTGTCATGCGGAAATTGGATTTTCCCTAAAAGATAAATGGCTAATACTATAAATATTCCAATCCAAAGTCCTAGGAATAATTCTCTTTCTAAAATGTGTAATTGCAATACCAAGTCTGAGTTCGATAAGAATTTCAATGCAAAGGCAAGCTCTAAGAATCCTAATACAACTTTAACCGTGTTCAACCATCCACCTGATGAAGGTAAAGAGTTTAACCATCCTGGGAATGCTGCAAATAATCCAAATGGCAATGCTAATGCTAATGAAAATCCTAACATGGCTACAATTGGACCAGAGAGTCCACCTGATGCTGATTGTACCAATACACTTCCTACAATTGGTCCTGTACATGAGAAAGATACCAATGCTAATGTAAATGCCATGAAGAAAATTCCAATCATTCCGCCTCTGTCGGCTTGTTTATCAGCTTTGTTTACCCATGACGCTGGCAATGTAATTTCAAATGCACCCAAGAAAGAAATAGCAAACACCACAAATAAGATGAAGAATACAAGATTCACCCATGGGTTTGTTGCCATGTCATTCAGTATTGTTGGTCCGGCAATTGCGGCAACTAGCACTCCGAGTATCACATAAATGACAATGATACAGACGGCATAAAATATAGCCTTTCGTATTCCTTGTGCTTTGGTCTTAGATTGTTTCGTGAAGAAGCTTACCGTCATTGGAATCATTGGGAATACACATGGCGTTAATAACGCAATGAATCCTCCAAAAAATGCCAATATGAAAATGATCCAGAGTGAATCTTCTTCGGATCTTACTTTATTGTCAATAGCATCTTTAAGGTCAAACGATAAGTCCATGACCTCCTTGTTTCTAAAGGCGTTTTCACATCCCATGAGGTAAATGTCAAGGGCGGCTTCAAGGTTTGGGACATTAGCCGTGTCTTTAATTGAGACTTCTTGCTTAATGGTTGCTAAGTATTTGTAGCCCTTAGTTTCAGTTCCTGTGTTTTCAGATACTGTTAGACTATAGTCTTCCGCAGATGCAACTTGGTCATTCTCTTTTAAACTGAATACTGACTTATATCCATTCGGATTATCAAATGCATACATTGCGAAAACAGAATCGATTTGAATTTCAACCGTTAATAGGTAGTTTTTTTCATCCGTACGCTGTGCATCAAAAACCCTTACAATAACTGGGTCAAAAACTTCATCATAATTAGAGCCTTCGCAAGTGCTTAAAAGTGCAACTAATGCCGAGTCAACTTCAACGTTATCCTCTGTCAGCTCAGGGTCGTCTCCCTCATATGGCTCACCACCCTCATCTAAAACAACGGCCTCATCAACCCCATCTTCTAAATTATTAGTTCCTTTAACAGTTATATCAAAATCAGTGTAAGCAGGCGGAAAACAAACCGTTTTACATGCCATTGAGTAGACTTCAACATTTAAAACAAAATCCTTTTTAGATTTAATCTTAACTTTTTGTTTAAATGTGGCTTTCGAACCATCAAAAATCTTTTCGGGATATCCGTCATTGTCTTTTTCAGATGCACCGTACTCTCTTGTTTTACCAATTAATTCATAAGAGTCACTAGGCTTGAATGTTAACTCTGTTCCTTGCGAAATTCCAAGAGGTGGCTGCTCCTGAGCGTAAATATGCCAGTGGTCGTACTGTCGAGCAACAATGACAATTGTAGCTACATCACCCTCATATTCAACCGAATGTTCCCATTTAATAACTTCGTCAACCGACGCAGGCATTTCATCATCTTGAGCAAATGAATAAGGAGCAAATAAGGCCAGAAAAATGAGTGAAATTTGTTTAAGCATAATGTTTTGTGATAAGTGTAGCCCCAAATGTAATATAAAAGAAACATAAACACCTGTGTGAATATTGCTTATTGTTGAAATTCTAAAAAGGAAAAAAAGATGGGAAATCCGGCCTTTTATATACAAAAAATCGTCTATTATATGTATCTTATGTCATTAATCTTATCAATTGGAATCCAAAGTCCGCCTTTGAGGCAAATAAATTTATTACCGGTTGCCCAAATTGTGGTCTGTACAGATTTTGATCCTGAGTCTGAATGAAAGTCTATATTGAATTTAACTTTACTTAAATTCCCTAATCCTGCGGCATCTTTTAGTTTTTTAAGCAGTATTGGATTTTGTTTAAAACGCACATCATTTTTGAAAGAAAAATTCGCAATAGCCTCTTTTTCTAGTAATAGGGGACTTATTGTATCTTGCATAGTTAAAAGTTTTTAGGGGCTAGAATTCCCTACTTGATAAGTTTTGGAAACGAATAAATAGAGGAGTTTTAGCTCGGTTTGAATACATAATTTAGAAAAAATAACCGAGAAAGCAAAAATTAACTATCATATTCGGACAAATTGTTAGAGAGTAATCGATTTTCAGATTTCTTGCACAAAAAAAACGTCCTGATCAGCAAAGCCGTCAGGACGTTTTTAAAAGTTTTTTTATTGGTTAGTCCACCATAATGAAAGTGGTCATAAATTCATTTCTTTCCATATCTGTGCCATTGACACCGATTTCATTAATTTCTAAATTAACGAATAATCGCATAATTACTCTACGAGCCATTTCTTTATCTTCAACTAACGTGATGTTAACTGTATTACCCCCAGTACCTGCTGCTACAACTGTCACTGTGAAGTAACTTTCGTAATATGCTGCGTTGCTGGTAATATCCTCAGCTGTATGAGTTGGGCTAAATATAAAGTTAAAACTTGTAGTTGCCTTTTTATTGTAACTATCAGTTGCATCAGTAAACGCAATGGTTGATTGTCCAAATGTAAATGCAGCCATCATAAGCCCTGCTACTAATCCTAAAATCTTTTTCATGTGTTATCTTTTTTGTCGTTTCTTAAATAGCTAGCCGCCTGTTTTATCTTCTCGTTTGCAAACCTTAGAAGCAATTAGTGTGCCAAAGGATGTTGTAAATATATAAAATATGGATATATCCACCCGCTTTAAAAGCTTATTATTCTAAATTTGTTTTAGCGGAAACTTGGAATCATAATTAATAAAATGGGACTTAAAACGTATTTTAAAAAAGGAAAAATTGAAGCCGGATGTGATGAAGCGGGAAGAGGCTGCTTGGCAGGTCCAGTGGTCGCAGCTTCCGTAATTCTACCTAAAGGATTTAGAAATAGCGTGCTCAACGATTCTAAGCAACTCTCAGAAAAGAAACGCGAAATGCTTGCTCCCATAATAATGGATAAAGCTATCGCTTATGGAATAGGCGTTGTAGATCATTTAGAAATTGACAAGATCAATATTTTAAATGCCTCCTTCGAAGCCATGCACCGAGCTATTCGCGCCCTAAGCACTACACCAGAATCCTTGCTGATAGATGGGAATCGTTTCAATCCCTACGCCGGAGTTCAACATCATTGTATCATTAAGGGGGACGCAAAATACATGGCTATTGCGGCTGCATCTGTTTTAGCAAAAACGTTTCGAGATCATTTAATGGCTGAATATCACGCCGAGTATCCGCAATATGATTGGAATCAAAACAAAGGATATCCCACGAAAAAACACCGCCAAGCTATTTTTGATTTTGGAGCCACACCGCTTCACCGAAAGTCTTTCAAACTGCTGTCGGATAAGCAACTCAGTTTGTTTGATGATGTTAGGTAATAGGTGTAAGGGAAATTTCAAATTTCAAAAAAAACAAATTCCAAAAAAATCAAAAAATTGAAAATTGCACCCTTCGACAAATCCTCATGGTAGCAGCTTGTTTCAAACTCGTTCGTGTTTTAAATCCTTTTTGAGATCAGTGAAGGCCAGATATATCTCCGTGATCCGCGTTCTATTGACTGAGCGCATAGTTAATGAAGTTGAAATTTCAAAATCTGAAATCCAAAAAACAAATTTAAATCTAACGAAATAACACAATACTTCATGCACAACAAAACCTAAACCGAGTAACTAAATGAGCATTGATAATTTTAATTGCACATTGCTTTGTGCATATCATCTCAACTTTAAGGAAATTCACGGTGTTTTATGGTTTAAATTTGATAGTCAAATCTTGAATCAAAATAGTGAAGTTTGTACGCGTAATATTAGTTTTGGTATTAGTAGGTGCATTTGCTTTTTTAGCTTATGATCTCTATGAGAAGCAAAAAAACAAATATTCTTTCCTTTCATTTGAATTAGAAAACAGTTCAAACGCCATTGTTGTTCCCGATATTGATCGTTTACTCCAAAAAATTAATACCGCCGAACAAATTGAAGGACTAACAGGCAATACTGCACTCGAAAGTGGATTTGGACTTGTACTTCAACATAAAAAACACGATTTTAACAATGCGTTTGGTTCCTCATGCTATTTATCATTCAATGCGACAGATTTTAGTATTGTATTTTCTAATCCGGATTTGGCCTTTGACGCCGTTCTAACTGTGTTAAAAGATGTTTTAAAAGTTGACGCCTCGTATTCGAATAACACACTGCAAATAAATGACAGGAGTTACAACGCTGAGCAACATGGTGTTTTTACGATTTTTAGCACCCAGCCCATTCATCCTGTTTTTACCGCTAATAGCTATTTGGCTACAAACGCAGATTTTTTCGTGCTGAAAGACAGTGTTCAAATCGATCGGTACATTTTGGCGAATAATAAGCAGTTTAAGGTTTGGAATGAAGTGGCGGACCCTGTTCGTGGAAACCCTATAGAGCACTCGGCTTTTACTAAAAATATTCCGGCAAGTTTTGAATCGGCTCATTTATATGGAAGTGCTCGTTTTTTGGAAGATAAAAACAGCTTTTTTGCTGAATCAGGTGAAGAGGATTACAGTTGGGTGGATGAAGGAGTGTTGATTTTTAAGAAGGGGGATTATGAGATAATGCTTGGCATGCAAAACGACGAGCGCGACCTAAAATTGATTCTAGAAGAACAAACACTAAATGCAAAAGGTGATACGGTCCAAATCGACTTTTTGAATGTCAAAAATTTTGAAATTATGCCTTTTGAGACGGACTTTAATTGGACTGAATCAATACCCGCCTTAACTGCAGAATTAACGGTGTATACTGAGTTTGATAATTTCAATATTTTAGCCAATAATATGGCAGCTATGCAGTGGTATTTGTCTGAAATTCAAATAGGAAATTTATTAGAAGAAAATTCAGTCATGTTTGAGCATTATAGCTTGTCGGCCCCTATGCGAAGTCATTATGTGCATTTGGAGAATAATATAGACGTAATTCAAGTTGAAACAGGAACATGGACGGAAAAAACCAAATGTACCAAAACGTTCACAAATGCCTCTTTAACTGAAAACGCCGTGCAAATTGATGGACAAGATGTAGATTTCCCAATTAATTTTTCACCACTTAATATTCAGCCATTTGTGCAAAATAATGCCCATAAATTGCTGATTTCTGATGACACAAAAGTAGCCTGCTATACCGCCGAGGGAGAATTGGAGTGGGAGCGAGCTTTGCAAAGCAGTTTGATTTTTGCACCTGAATTGATCGATTTGCAAAATAATGGAGAATTTGAGATCGCTTTATTTGCTAAATATAATTTCACTGTGCTAAATGGTAATGGAACAGATGTTCCTGGTTTAAAGCGAAAATTTGCAAATCCTATTTCAGGCGGTATTTGTGTTAACTATGATCAAAAATATGACTACCGCTTCTTTGTCGTGTCTGGAACTGAAATTATTTGTTTAAATGAAAAGGGCGAAACTGTAACGGGTTGGCAATTTACAAATACTGACGTGCAATTGTCGGGTGAGGCGGCCTACACAAAAATTGCTGGCGTAGATTTTCTGACATTTAAAGCAATAAATAATAACCTGTTTATTTTAAACCGCCGCGGAGAGCGGAAATATGGAGAGGCTGTGCAATCCAAACTTCCAAATGAATCGAACTTTGTAACTGGAAAAAACGAGGGTGTTTTGCATAAACTGGGATACTCAAATCAGTACATTTATAACCGCTATTTAAAGGATGGTTATACTGATTCAATAAAATTAGACAAACGTGCCAATGCGATAGCCGCAAGTTGGGTTATGTTGGATGAACCTACGCTCTTGATCGAAGAGCCAAATAGAATTGTGCTTTTTAACGAGTTTGGTTATTTGAAGCAAGAAATTCTTAAACCACAAGAAGCGCAAGTATTTTTGGGAATAGAAGGTACCCGAGAGATTCACTATGTTTTCTACAATAATTCTAATAATAGTTTATATTTGTTAAACAGAGACGGAAAAATTGTGCTTTCGAATCTCACAAACTGTAAAGAGGTTTACGGAATTGATAGAACAACCTTTTACACATTTAACGGCCAAAACATTAAAGCACATAAAATAAAATAACTAACGATATGATGAGAAATTTACGCTTATTATTTATTCTCTTAAGTTTCACCTATAGTAGTATTTTTGCACAAGACTTTATGGGATACAGACAAAGCAACTATTCAGGAGTTACGGGTGGTGATTTAAATCCTGCTAATATTGCGGATAGCCGTTTTGTGGTAGATGTAACACTTGGTGCGGCATCCATGTCAGCCTATAATAATCACCTCTACTTTAATCCACATAAAATGCCTTATTGGTGGTCACAGTCTTTTGATACAGCTGATTTGGCGGTTCAAAATTGGCAAGATGATCCGAATTTTGGAGCAATTATTCTTAGTGAAAATGCGAGAGATTCAGTAAATTCTAATGCTGGTAACTTCTTTGAATTTGCAAATCCAAAAGGAAAAGCTGTGAAAGGATATTTCGAATATAATTTAGACATTTTGAATGCTATGATTAGCATTAATCGAAAAATGGCTATTAGTTTTGGAATTAAGCAGCGTACTATATTTAATGTTGATCATATTTCACCAGAATTATTAACTCTAGCACAAAACGGCTTGGAGTATGAGGATTTATGGAATCAAAACTTTGATGACGAATTGGTAAATATTTCATTCAACAGTTGGGTAGAATATAATCTAGGATTCGCCATGACTGTTTATGATGGAGAAGAGCATTTTGTTAAAGCGGGTGGTAAACTTAAGTTTTTACAAGGTTTAGGCGCACTTTATTTATATACAGATGAAGTAAGATATAATGTTCAAAATGACGATACATTAGCTGGGATTTCAGGGAACTTTAATTACGGTTATTCTTCAAATATTGATAACCAGTGGGATGCATCTTCATCTGATTACGTTGGAGGATCTGGACCTGATGGTGCACTTCAATTCGGTGATATTTATTCTTTACAATCTAAATTAGGTCTAGGATTAGATTTAGGTGTGGTGTATGAGTGGAGACCAAATTGGAAAGATTATAAATATGACATGGATGGTGAAACCAACCTGTGGCGTAGAGATCAAAATAAATATAAATTGAAAGTGAGTTTTGCCTTGAATGATATAGGTGGAATGAGATATGAAAAATCTGTAAATAGTAGAAACTTTGGAGTTGATATTGATGCCAGTAACCCATCTTCGGTTTTAAGTTTATTCCAATTTGAAGATTCTGAAGGATTAGAATCGTTCAATCAAAATGTTGACACACTTGTTGGCAATGGCGGAGCGACTTATATCGATGATGTAGGATCATTTTATATGAACCTACCAACTCATATTAATTTAGGAGTTGATTATAATATTTGGCAAGATATATATGTGAGCGCGAATGCAATGCTTGGATTCCAAATGAATAAGAATGCTGAAAAAGTACGTTACCCAACTAACTTGAGCATTACGCCACGTTATGATTTTGCATGGGCAGGCTTGGCTGTGCCAATGTCTTTTAGCAGTATGTATGGTGCTAGAGCAGGTTTAGGTCTCAGATTTGGACCACTAATTGTTGGTACTGGAGATTTAAGATGGGTTTTCGCACCAGGGAAAGACAAACAAGTTAGAGGTGCTGACCTTTATTTTGCATTAAAAGTTCCAATTTTATATACTGCACCTCAAGATGCAGATTTCGATAAAGTATCCGATAAGTTAGATCTTTGTGTCAATACTCCAGGTATTTGGGAATTCAGAGGATGTCCTGATACGGATGGTGATGGAATTCAAGATTCTGAGGATTCTTGTCCAACAGAGGCAGGACCGAAAGAATTTAACGGATGTCCAGATAGAGATGGCGATAAGATTATTGATAAAGAAGATAACTGTCCAGATGATGCAGGATTAGCTGAGTTTAATGGTTGTCCTGATAGAGATGGAGATAAAATCATTGATAAAGAAGATGATTGTCCAGATGTCGCGGGTATTGGATTATTCAAAGGATGTCCTGATACGGATGGTGATGGTTTAAAAGATTCAGATGACCTTTGCCCTGAAGATCCAGGTCCGAAAGAAAACCAAGGTTGTCCTGATACGGATAATGACGGAATCTTTGATTATTTAGATGAATGTCCGACTGAGGCTGGACCAGCTGAAAATAGAGGATGTCCTTGGCCTGATACTGATGGTGACGGATTATTGGATAAAGATGATAAATGCCCAAACAATGCAGGTCCCGCTAAGAATGACGGCTGTCCTTATAAAGATACAGACGGTGACGGTGTATTGGATAAAGATGATGAGTGTGTGAATACTCCAGGTCCGGTTGAGAATAAAGGATGTCCAATTGTTGATATTGAGATTATCAAACGTGCATTTGATGCGCTTCAGTTCGAAACTTCTAAAGCGATAATCAAATCTGAGTCTAAAGAATCGTTAGATGATTTAGCAACTTACTTAGTGGACAACCCAACTTTCAGATTGAAAATTGCAGGTCACACAGATAGTCAAGGAGCTGAACAATCGAACTTGATCTTATCTAAAAAACGTGCTGAGGCAGTTCGCGATTACTTAGAGTCAAGAGGTGTTGCTAGAGAAAGAATGGTAGTTCAATTCTTCGGAGAAGAACAACCAAAAGCAACAAACGATACACCTGAGGGAAGAGAAGAAAACAGACGTGTTGATATGACCGTGATTTTTGATTAAGAATAATTGAAATACTATAAAAAATGCCCTCTCCGTCCTAGGCTGAAGAGGGCATTTTCTAATTTATGACAGTATAAAAAGCTTTGATATGAGGAACAGCGCCTATTTATTAATTTTATTTTTTCTTAACGCTTGTAGCGGTGAACAGGGGATTGAAATAAGCACTACTGAAATTGATGCTTATGTCAGTGATAAAATGGGGGAGTCACAAATTTTTGATGTTTCTCAAAGTTTACGATTCTCTCGTGAAAATGAAACCTATGAAGTGGTGCGCTATATGCAAAACGACACCGTTGTGTTGTATATAGAAACCGACGTAACGAAAGACGAACAAATCATTCGTCAAACCTTTTTTAAAGAAGGCGTTCCGGTTTATGTAGATGAATTTATCGCTTCAAATATCAACGAAACCCCATTTACTCAGCGCAAAATTTATTTGGATGGCCTAAATATTATCGAAAGCTATGAGAAATCCGCCTTTGCTGAAATGGATTTAGAGGGGATTGATTATGAAAAAGCAAATGCTGATATCAGAGAATTTGATTTTGCCAGACCAGATAGCGCCCTTCAACAAAAGGGCGATTTTGAAATGAGCTTTGAAGAATTCATTATTATTGATCCACAAACTTACCTCATACTAGAAAATAACGAAAGTAAATATGACGTGGCCTTATTTGTAAGTGAAGAACATCCGGTACTTACGCAACTTTTTGCTAACCCTGATGACAATAAAGGGCGAACCATTTTTGTAACACATCAATTTGTGTTAATGAATGGCATTGAAAGAATGTTGTTTATAGAGGGTGAGTTTATTGACGACTAATTACTACGCTAGTTGGTTTCAATGGTTAATGAAGTAATCTCGCTTTTACTGCCTTCTGACTTGCTGTTCAGGGTTACACGGTAGGTGCTATTAGCAGTCGAAATTAATTCACCAATAAAATATTGACTCGTTCCTCCATTTCCTTTATGGATAATCGTAAATTCTTTTGGTTTGTGTTCAGTAAAAAAACGTTGCAAAATTTGCTGTGCTTGCGATTTAGAGTAAAGGTTTGCTTTCCCTAAAATCGATAAGTCAACATTATCACCAAAAAATGAGGCGATTTTTGCTGCATTACCTGTTTTAAAGGCATTTATAATAGCCTCCTCAAATGTAAGAGCTGGTGCAGCATATGACAATAATGTGTCAGTTGAATCTAATTCAACCATTATTATATCTCCAGATGTAGGTTGAGCAAATGCCCCCGTACCTACTAGAATTAATAATATCGCAACAAATTTTTTCATCTTAATGTATTTATCAAAAGTAAATCAAATCTTATTAGAAAACAAAGTGTACAAAAACTAAGCCAATAATTTTAATTTGGTTTAACTATCTTTCGAATCTCAATAAAAGAAAAATTAGTAGTGTATTTTATATGAAGATCAATTTAATAGTTGTAGGTAAAACAAATGAAAAGTTTTTGATAAATGGTGAGGCCGAATACGCTAAACGTATTAATTGTTATGTGAAATTCGCCAAAATTGAAATTCCAGAACTGAAGAATGCCAAAAAAATGAGCCATGAGGAGATTAAGCGGGAAGAAGGAAAGTTCATTTTGTCCAAATTAAGCCCGCAGGGGGTCATTGTACTCCTAGATGATAAAGGTCAGGCTAAAACCTCGCTACAGTTCTCTAAATGGATTCAAAACACAATGAATAGAGGGTATAAACACATTACGTTCATAGTTGGTGGGGCTTACGGTTTTTCAGATGAGGTTTATAAAGCGGCAAATGAGCAATTATCGCTTTCTAAAATGACCTTTAGCCACCAAATGATTCGCCTGTTCTTTACCGAACAAATTTACCGCGGGTTTACTATTTTAAATAATGAGCCTTATCATCATGAATAGGGTTTAGGCAAGAGGTAGTTAAACAAGGGGCAAATAGGCAAAAGTTAAAGAGTAATGAAGAGTAGATTGGTTTTATTGGTTTGGCTGGTGCTGCTGTTTGCTGTTGCGAATTGCGGTGGGAATTCAGATGCGGAAGATGCTGCGGTGGATAATGTTGCACCTGATAGCAGTGCTTTTGATCGAAGGTATGATTTAGATAATAAGCAAGCTCTTGAACCGATTGAATATGCGTATGAATTTAGCATGAAAGTGAGTGATTATGAAGGTGTTTTGGTGACGACTGAAAACATGCTTGAAGGAGATTTAATTGAAATCTTAAATGACCCAAATGAGGTGGTAGATTATATTCGATACGGTGGGGAGAAAAACGTTGTGCCTTTTTGACAATGCGCATCCATAGGTCCCAATCTTCTGTTCCTCTCAAGGTTTCGCTTTCGTCAAAATATCCAACGGATTGGAATAGACTCTTTTTCACTAATGCCGTATTTGTATTCACGGCGCAATAATGGCAGAGTGCTTTGAAAAATTCGTTGCCCGTCATTTTTCCAGAAATCCATTCGTATATCTCTAATTGTGGATCTCTTTCGGGATAATAATAGTAACCCAAGCCATATAAAAAGTCCGGATTGTGTGTTGAAAGTTCTTTTATTTGTTCTGTTAATTTATGCTTTAACCAAAGGTCATCCGCGTCTAGAAAAGAAATATAAGTTCCGTTGCTTTGATCAATTCCAAAATTTCTGGCTGAGGCTTGACCGCCGTTTTCTTTGTGGTGAATATGAATGCGATCATCTCTTTTTTGCAAGGTTTCCATAATACTTGTTGAATCATCTGTAGATCCGTCATTCACAAGGTGTAATTCCCATTTTTCATAGGATTATTTTAGAACAGATTCTACCGTTTCGGTTAGAAATTCGCTTGCATTATAAACAGGCACAACTATCGAAATTAGCGGAATCATGATTGAATTGCGACAATATTTTGAGACATGAAAATCTCGTGTATCGGCTGCCATTCGTTCAGCGGAATTAAACGGTTTTCATCTAACCTATAAAACGTAAATCCATCCAACAATTCATAAAAATCTTTTAGGTACCTTCTTTTAACAATATTCACTTCCTTAAATTCAAACTGAATGATTTTAATGGCTTTATTCCTCAATAACTCGGTTGCGCCTTGCAAGGCTTCCAACTCAAATCCTTCTGTATCTATTTTTAGTAAATCGATTTGCGAAACATTGTTCGCCTTGCAATATTCATCCAACGTAACGACCTCAATTACTTCAGCAATTACATTTGTGGTTTTGGCAATTTTTTTAATATTTATGGATCAGAAGTTGCTTGTTCGCTTGTCCTATTTTCGGCGTCAAAAAACAATTCAAGTTCGCCACTTTCAGCAACTATTCCTAGGTTATTCAAAATGACCGAACCCCCTAAATTATCTGAAAGAATCTTGAAGGTATTTGGGTTGGGTTCGAAAACGTGAATGGTGGCGTTGGGGAAACCTTGTAGCAGTA
>TARA_B110000037_G_scaffold82340_1_pt1 | contig 20706 bp, 19 predicted proteins | sample TARA_B110000037 | Tara Oceans TARA_B110000037 (sample SAMEA4397196) | marine metagenome | biome: Polar Biome; feature: [MIX] marine epipelagic wind mixed layer (ENVO:01000061); material: water (ENVO:00002006), including particulate matter (ENVO:01000060) such as... | depth 10-100 m
ATTGGGCGCCCTTTTTGGGGAGAATACAAACAACAAAATTGGCTGATAAGAAATACAGCTTTGATGGATCGGGAAATTTTACAGTTAATGGAGATTGGACGCTTCGTTTTCTGAAATATGATATATTACGTTATGTTTTGGAAATTTATGAGGATCATTACATTTTTTATCGCGATCAAAACATCAAGTTAGCATTGCATTATGATCTTAATCGAATTGAAAGCCTGAAAGCCTGAAAACCTGAAAGCTGAAATAATGAATAGCGACAGCTGTATTATAGACGATTGGGGTGTGGAGACTGATTGTTTTGACAAAATTAAAATGTTCGAATATGAATTATTTGCTGCGATCCTTGACGGGCATGACAACTATAAAAAAGATTATTTTGACCTTCGTTCCAACGTTTCAATTCTAAATGCTGGTGAAGTTTCAGAATACCTTGAAGGCAATTATTATCTCTTGAGATTGTATGGAATTGCGGATGATGATGACTATGACTTTATCGTATTAGAATATCTCTATGGAAATCGAATTCAAAAGCGGTGCTATTGAACGTTTTTCACCCCAAATTTATTGCATCAGAAATTTTAGATAAGTTGCGGTTATAGCCGTTATTGACGGCGCGGAATAGAAAATAACCCTTTCACAGGCAATATTGCATTATTTTTCTTTCCTTTTCAAATAAAAAAAGTATCTTTGCGCTCTCGTTTGCCAAAGCAGAGTGCGTCGGCAGACTAATATTAAAATTTTATTTATGAATAGGTACGAAACTGTTTTCATTTTAACTCCCGTTTTGTCTGAAGAACAGACAAAGGAAGCAGTAAAAGTGTATGAAGATTTTATCACCTCCAATGGAGGAGCGATTAAACACAAAGAATTCTGGGGCCTCAAAAAGATGGCTTACCAAATTCAGAAAAAATCTAACGGCTTTTACAATCTTGTTGAATTTGAAGCACAAGGAGACTTGATCCAGAAATTGGAGATAGCATTTAAACGTGATGAGCGCATCATGAGATTTTTAACCGTGAGAATGGAAAAAGATCATGTAGCTTTCGCTGAGAAAACAAGAAGATTAGCTGCAAAAGCTTAATAAACAAAGTGTTTAATTAAAAGAATTTAGAAATGTCACAATCAGAAATTAGATATTTGACTCCAATTAACATTGAGATTAAAAAGGAGAAATATTGTAGATTTAAGAAAAGCGGAATCAAATACATTGATTATAAAAACCCAGATTTCTTAATCAAGTTTATCAATGAGCAAGGGAAAATCTTGCCGAGAAGAGTAACAGGTACTTCTCAAAAGTTTCAGAAAAAAGTAAATAAGGCAGTTAAGAGAGCAAGACACATTGCTATTCTTCCTTATGTTGCGGATTTGATGAAATAAAAATTAGTGTTAATTTAAAATTCCCTTGTAATGGAAGTCATATTAAAGAAAAACGTAGACAAGCTAGGATATAAAGACGAAGTAGTAACTGTAAAGAATGGTTTTGGAAGAAATTTCTTAATCCCTCAAGGTTACGCGTCATTAGCGACAGAGTCTGCAAAGAAAGCACACGCTGAAATAATGCGTCAAAAATCACACAAAGAATCACAAATTAAGGAAGCAGCTGAAGCAATTGCTGCTAAATTAGACGGATTAACTGTTAAAGTTGCCGCTAAAATTGGTGAAAGTGGAAAGGTTTTTGGATCGGTAAATACAGTAGGTTTAGTAGCAGCATTGGGTGCCGCAGGATTAGATCTTGATAGAAAATCTGTCACAATTGTAAACGAGCCAATCAAAGAATTAGGAACATACGAAGCAATAGCGAACTTACACAAAGAAGTGAAACAAAGTTTCAATTTTGAAGTAGTAGGAGAGTAATTTTCTTTCGATAGAAATTTCTTATTAAAACCGTCCTGACGATATTGTCAGGACGGTTTTTTGTTTTATATAATTTCAAAAATAGGTTGTAAAACTATAATTACTTAATTATCTTCAAGTATTGTGACCAACCGCCTCAACCAACAAGCTAAATTACTTGACTAAATATGGTAGCACTGTAGATTGCTAATACTGGCTTTTAGTTTAGTATGCATTTCTCAATCATCAGTCGCACAGAATTCATCTGACAGCCAATTAATTGATTCACTTATCATGCGCCTTTCTGTCCTTGCACTAGGAGAGGAAAAAGCGGATGTACTATATCAAATTTCTGACGTATATTATGATTTTGATTGGAAAAACGCAACCGATTATGCCCAACTTTCCCTCAATCTTTCGAAAAAAATAAATTACAAAAAAGGGGAATTGGAGCCATCCAAGCGTCTAGGGGAACTAAAAATTGCAAATGGCATTAATGTTTCTGAGGGCTTCGAATACTTTGATAGAGCCGTTAAGTTTGCAATGGCGAAGGATAATCAAGAAATGGAACTTAAGGCATTAACAAATATTGCGCTAGCCTATAGTTTGAATAAAGATTTTAACGAATCTATCCGTTATTACTTGCTTGCAATAGACTTAGCTAGCGATATTAATGACAAAGCATCTTCAGCCGGAATATTTGGTGAGCTAGGAAAAGTATTACTTGTTTATGGAGATACCACGCTCGGCTTATTTTATTTCGAATCTGTTCTTAATTTTGAGACCGAGAATGAATTCAGGAATTCAACTCCGGCAAACTTATGTGCAATATCAAACGGATGATATTTGTTTAATGGGGATTAGGATTCAATAACCCGGTCGCTCTTCTGCCTCCATCTCAGACCTGAGACAAATGTATGCCTATTTTCGCTTCTGGAATGCCAAGAAAGCCATGTTATTGTATCCGAGAGAACCGAATGATAATGGATTCAAAAAGTTTTTGACTGAAGATTGTGTTGAGGAGGTGGATGAGATTAATCTAATTAAACATGAATGCAAAATGGGATTTATTTTTGTTTTGAAGGGCATGGAGTTGGTTGAAGGGATTGGCATGAAAGTGCTTCCCGTTCTGGGTTTGTGAATTATTAAAATTGTCGCAAGGAAATATTTTTTTTATAGCTATACCCTTTTCAATAAGTGCACAAAAAACTCCATCACTTGTATAAAATGATGGAGTTTTGAATGATATTAGGCTCCATTTTTATTACCAACACGTATGCATAGCCAATGCAATTAGCCCACAGCACATTATTTCAAAAATAAAACCCTTTAATATTCTACGACTAGCTACCGCGTTGTATATTCAAATTCTATTGATCCGTTTCCGTTTGAGTAAATTAAGGCACCATCATCAAGAGGATTAAATGAACCCGTAATCATTTCTTGGGAACCTATAAGATCTTGATCCCACACCTCAAAGTCCCAAGATTCATTGGTCATCAGAATTGATTCGTCAAGTGTCAAGATAAAGACATAAGAATCATCAAGAACCCCTGAAACATAATCCCAACTGTCGCTAGATGTTTTAGCATATTTAAGATACATATCTGGAGCAGAAATAAGATCCCAGCTTTCTGATTCGTTGGCACGTACAGTTATTTTCGAGAAGTATCGATAAGTACAAAGCCCATAACTTTTTTCAGCAAATTCACTGTAGTTATGTGCATCAACATCCATACACCCTTTCTGCTTGCAAGAACTAAGTGCCAGCATAAAAATAGCTGAAAATAGAAATAATAATCTCATTGGTTTCATATAAATAAAGTTTGTTTAGTCCAATTTTTTGAACTTATTAAACTTACTAATAATTTTCCAAATCAAAGTAGTGATTACTAATGATCTCATTTTTAATTGCTTGCGCATTTATTAAATTTGCAGAGCCCAAGCGCATTGCAAGCTTGTTTCAATCCGGTCAATAGCTAAAATACAAAATTTAAGAAAGGTAGATAATCTTAGAACAAAAAAAAGCCGCCTCGCCAAACGAAACGGCCCATTTATCTTTTTTTGACTAAAAGACTATTAACTATTTAGTAAAATTATCCGCAACAATCAAATCCTTAGTGCCATGTCCCCAACTATAGAACCCTTCACCTGATTTAATTCCTTTTTTGCCGGCCATTACCATATTCACCAATAATGGGCACGGTGCATACTTATCGTTTCCTAAACCGTCATGTAATACGTTCATAATTGCTAAGCATACATCTAGCCCAATAAAATCAGCCAATTGTAATGGTCCCATTGGATGAGCCATACCTAGTTTCATAACCGTGTCTATTTCTTCAACTCCTGCAACGCCCTCATTTAATGTAATAATTGCTTCATTAATCATTGGCATTAATATTCGGTTGGCAACAAATCCTGGATAATCGTTCACTTCTACTGGAACCTTTTTTAAAGATTTTGAAGTCTCCATAATCGTGTTTGTCACTTCGTCTGAAGTAGAGTATCCTCTAATGATCTCAACCAATTTCATGATTGGAACTGGATTCATAAAGTGCATGCCTATTACCTTGTCAGGTTTAGACGTAACGGCGGCAATTTTTGTAATTGATATAGAGGAAGTGTTTGTTGCTAAAATGCAATCATCACTTGTGTTGTCATCTATGTCTTTGAAAATTTTCAATTTAAGATCTACATTTTCAGTTGCAGCCTCAACAACTAAGTCTGCGTTAGAAACGCCTGCTTTTAAATCCGTGTTTGAAACAATATTCACCAATGTTGCAGCTTTGTCAGCTTCTGTAATTCTTTCTTTGGCAACCATACGGTCCAAATTCTTACCGATTTTTGCAATCGCTTTGTCAATTGCTTCTTGGCGGATGTCAACTAAAGTTACGGCGTATCCGTTTTGTGCAAATACATGCGCAATTCCGTTACCCATTGTACCCGCTCCAATTACTGTTATATTCTTCATAAAAATGATTTTTTCTAAGATTGAAGGGCAAATATAATCAATTTAGAGCAATCAAATTGTCTCATTTAATGGTGGAATTTGGCGGATTAATGAGCGAATAATACATTGGGATTGATTTTTGCGAAGTCCTGCCTAAGATTCACTATTTTTGAACCGTGGAAGAAGAAAAAGGTTCAAAAAATAAAGGAGGCTCCGTAATTCTACTCGGAATCGTTTCGGCGATCCTCACTATGCCTTTTTTTTTTCTCCTCTACAAGTACATTCCTGCGCTTGAAATTGCTAAGATTCGGATTGATCATATCATTTTATTCCTTGCCATTTTCTTTGTAACGTATTATTTGTTGAAGAAAATGAGAATGGTGGTTTACATTGTTCTAGTTGGGGGATTAGTGGTGTTGACTATTACAAATTTTTCTGGTTTCTATACCATAGATAATCTCTACCATGATTATTCCCAGTTTTTATATGATCTATCAGAGAACTCCTTGCGTCAGAATTTTGAGAATCACGAAACGCATTTTAAGAAAGAAAAGGAGTTACGTGAAGCAATTAATTATAAAGATCCTGTGGTTCGAGATTATGCAGCAAGCACGGCGGTTAAACATTTTCAAGATAATGCACACCTTTCAAAAAACAGAAAGTGGGTGCAGTTTTTTAGCGTTTTTAAAGAAGTTTATTCCCAATGGAAGTATGTCTATGATCCTATTAATGAAGATTATTATTCAGATGCGGTGAATACCATTAAACAACTAGAGGTAGACGGCTTTTTTAAAGGAGATTGTGACGATTACTCAATTATGATGGCGGCGGCAATCAAGTCAATTGGCGGTGAGGTAAAGCTAATACGAACATTTGTTGTGCAAAATGGGGTAGAAATAGGGCATATGTATCCCGAGGTTAAATTTGACGATTCTAAAGATTTAGAAATGGTCGTTTATCTCATCAAAAACGTCTATTTTCAAGAGGAATCAAAGGGCAAATCTATCTTTTACTATCAAGACAGCAAAGGCTTCTTCTGGCTGAACTTTGATTATAATGATTCCTATCCCGGCGGTAAATACATGAGTGACGTCCGCGAAAGTGAAATCCTTATCTAAATTAAACCTACGACACGCTTCGTTGGATTTGTAATCTTGAGACAGCTCGGCCTTTAAGGCCCTCTCAAGCCAAAAACCTCGCGAATTTCGCAATCCATGCTTCGCTGGATTTGCAATCCTGCGAAAGCAAGGCTGATTGTTTTAACACAGCTCCTAACCCCTCGATTATTTTTCATCAAAGATTTGCAAAACCGTTTGTTTACAGATATGAAAAATCAAGCAATGCGCATTTGGACTGAATCAAATAATCACCTTTAAGAAACAGATAATAAGTTGTTTGTTAAATCATACCCATTTCTATTGTTATAATATAGAATTCGGCTTATCTTAGTGCAAGTCAATTATTGGTAACGCTTTTTAACCAATTTCGCACTTTATAATTGCCCTATAAATAACCTTTTTGCCGTATGAAAAAAATCACATTATTTACCTTTATCCTAGCCACGCTAGTAGGTTGTTCAAGTTCTAAAGACACTGAACAAGGAGAGCAAGTACAAATCAATCCAGAATTTGCTGAATACATTGCAGCATTTACAGGAGGAACTGTAAATACAGATGCTACTGTAAAGGTCCAGTTTAATCAAAATATTGCGCAAGATGTACGTGATCAGAATCATTCTGACGCTTTCACATTGCAGCCTTACGCTAAAGGTGCTGCTAATTGGGTAGATGAACGTACCTTTGAATTTGTGCCGGATGAACCGCTTATTGCAGGTGTGCGATATAAAGCTGCGCTCGAATTAGAGGGAATAGTTGAAGTGGATGAGGGTATGGAAGTTTTCCATTTCAATTTTAGAACCTTGGAGCGTAATATGAAGGTTGAAATTGAACGTTTTCAATCGTACAGTAATTCCGATTACTCGAAACAAAAATTAATCGGTAAAATTCACTTCACAGGAAGTGTGGACAGTACTAAAGTCAATGAGATTATTCATGCTTCACAGGATGGCGCCGAACTAAATATTAAAACCTATCGCGAAAGTGATAATGTTTTTGTTTTTGTGGTTGAAAATATTATTCGAAGTAAAGAGCGCACAAAGCTAATCCTGGAGTGGGATGGAGGCCCATTAGATATAGCTGTTGCGGGAGATAAAAAAATTATGATTCCAACCATTAATGAGTTTGTGGTATTGGATTATGAGGTCAATCATGCGCCGCAACAATATGTGAAAGTTCACTTTTCTGACCCTTTAAGTTCTTCTCAATTTTTAGAAGGTTTGATTTATTTGGATGATAATGATGTCAATATCGTGGCAGATGGTCAGGTGGTTATGGTTTATCCAACCGAAAGAGTGACGGGTTCTGATCGATTACAGGTCAATCGAGGAATTAAAAACTCGAACGGCGATAAAATGAACAATTCAGAGTCATACAAGATTTATTTCGAAGATATTTCTCCTGATTTTGAGTTGATTGGTGATGGAAATATTGTGCCTAAAACAGGTGATGCGCATTTCCCATTCTCGGCAATTAACATGATAGCTGTTGATGTGACCATCACAAAAATTTATGAAGATAATATGATGCAGTTCTTGCAAGTCAATGATATTGATGGAACGTATCAGTTAAGACGTGTATCTCGTGAGGCGCATGAAGAGCGTATAGAACTTAATCCAGATGGAGATCTAGATTTACACAATTGGAATAACTTTTCTATCGATCTTTCCAAATATGTCGATATGGATTTAGGATCTGTTTATCGAGTAGAGCTTTCTGCTAAAAAAGAATATTCGCTTTATGATTGTGAGGATTCTTTACAAGGTGATAAAAACTTAACCACATTTAATTTTACATCTACCAATGAACCTTGGACAGAAAGTGATTGGGGTGACAATTATTATTACTACGATTATTACGACGATTATGGATACGATTACGACTATGATTATAGCGATCGCGACAATCCTTGTAAGGACTATTACTACCGCTACAAAAAAATTGCCCGTAATTTATTGGTTTCAGACATTGGAATAATTGCAAAAGCCGGAGCAGATAAAAACATGCATGTGGTCTTAACAGATTTGAACACAACAGAACCTATTTCTGGCGCCACGGTTAAATTTTACGATTATCAACAACAATTTTTAGGTGAGGTGGATACGGATGGAGATGGAATGGCAATTGCTTATTTAGATCGTAAGCCATTTTTATTAATTGCAGAACATGGCGACCAAAAAGGTTATTTAAAATTGAAAGATGGAGAGAGTTTATCGCTCAGTAAGTTTGATGTTTCTGGTGAAACTGTTCAGCACGGAATAAAAGGATTTATTTATACAGAGCGAGGTGTTTGGCGCCCAGGTGACAGTTTATACATTTCGTTTATGATGGAGGATAAAGCTGATTTATTGCCGTCTTCACACCCGGTTAAGTTTGAATTTATCAACCCGCAGGGAATTGTGGTGGATGAACAAATGAGCACGCGTTCGGTAAATGGATTGTATGATTTTAGAACTGCCACTAATCCTGAAGACGAAACGGGTAACTATAGTGCTCGTGTAAGTGTAGGGAACCGAAAGTTTTATAAAACAATTAAAGTTGAATCCGTTAAACCAAATCGTTTAAAAATTGAACTGTCGTTTGATGGGGAAATGTTAACCCAAACTGCGAGTCGTAAGGTAAACTTAGAGTCTAAATGGTTACACGGTGCAATTGCAGGTGATTTAAAAACAAAAGTGGATGTACATTTGGTAGCGACTCAAACGGCCTTCAAAAAATTCAATGGCTTTGTATTTGATGATCCATTAAAAGAGTTTTCGGCTGAGGATAAAACAATTTTTGAAGGGAAACTAGACGATCAAGGAAAAGTTTCATTCGATCATGGCATTTCTTTAACAAGCTCGGCACCTGGAATGTTAAAAGCGTATTTCACAACCAAAGTGTTTGAAAAAGGTGGCGATTTCAGTATTGATCGAACTTCAGTTGTGTATTCGCCTTATGACGAATATGCAGGACTTCGTGTTCCGGAAGGAGATTTATACGGCGGTGCATTGGTAACTGATAAAAATCATTATTTGGACTTGGTAACTGTAAATGAGGACGGTAAATTGGTGGATGGCCAAGTGAATGTACAAGTTTATAAGTTAGAATGGAGATGGTGGTGGGATAGTTATGATAACGATTTGGCAAGTTATATCGCCAGAAAAGGAACTGTTCCGGTATCTCAAAAAAGAGTGAAAACCACTGGCGGAAAAGGTCAGTTTGATTTTAGAATTGATCAACCAGAGTGGGGGAGATACCTCATTTTAGTAGAGGATGAAAAATCAGGACATGTTGCTGGTAAAATCGTATTTGTGGATTGGCCTTATTATGCCAGAGCAAATCGCCGTGACTCTGAAAACGCGACTATGTTGAGTTTTTCGGCTGATAAAGAGAATTACACAACTGGTGAAACGGTTAAATTATCAATTCCAACGCCGTCTGAAGGGAAAGCTTTGGTTAGTTTAGAAAGTGGTACCAAAATCATTAATAAGTTTTGGGTCGATACTGAAAAAGGGGAGACCACGGTTACGTTCGAAACTACAGATGAAATGGATCCGAATGTATTTGTTCATGTGACATTGATTCAGCCGCATCAAGCCGTAACAAATGATTTACCAATTAGAATGTACGGCGTTATTCCAATTTATGTGGAGGATCCTGCGAGTCATTTAAATCCCGTTATTCAAATGGTTGATGTTTTACGTCCAGAAACGACGACAACAATCAAAGTTTCAGAAAAAACAAAGAAACCAATGACCTATACCTTGGCCATTGTGGATGAAGGATTGTTAGACCTGACCAACTTCAAAACGCCAGACCCTTGGAACCATTTTAATGCGCGTGAAGCATTGGGTGTTAAAACTTGGGATATGTACGACTACGTAATGGGAAATTATGGCGAAGAATTGGATAAGCTATTAGCCATTGGTGGAGATGCTGATGGAGATGGTAAAAAAGCTGCGAAAGCAAACCGTTTTAAACCAATGGTCACCTTTTTAGGGCCATTCGAATATGACGGGTCTACAAATTCGCATACGATTGAAATTCCGAACTATGTTGGTTCTTTAAGAGTAATGGTGGTTGCGGGTGAAAATAGTACTTATGGGAATGCGGAAAAAACAGTCCCTGTGCGCAATCCATTAATGGTTTTAGGAACACTGCCACGTGTTGTTGGTCCTAGCGAAGAGGTCACCTTACCGGTAAATGTTTTTGCCATGGAGAAACAAATTAAAAACGTTTCTGTAACGGTCAAAACCAATAGCTTTTTCACTGTAGATGGTAAAAAAACAAAGGCGATTACATTCAATAAAGTCGGTGATAAAATAGTCAACTTTAATCTGAAAGTGGCTGAAAAAACAGGGATTGGTAAAGTAAGCATCATTGCGACAAGTGGCAGTCAAAAAGCGACTTATGATTTTGAAATAGATGTTAGAACGCCGAATACGGAACAAACCAAAACAGTTGAAAAGGTATTGAATGCGGGTGAATCATTCACTTCATCAGTCGATTATTTTGGAATTGCAGGAACCAATCGGTCCTATTTAGAGGTTTCTAATTTCCCTCCAATTGATTTGGGTCGAAGGTTAGATTATTTATTAGCCTATCCACATGGATGCATTGAGCAAACAACATCCTCCGTATTTCCGCAATTGTATTTGGCAGAATTAGTGGAATTAGATCCACAGAAACAAGCTGGAATCCAAGCCAATGTAAATGCGGGAATTGAACGCATTAAACTCTTTCAAACTTCTAATGGAGGATTCTCGTACTGGCCTGGTGGCAGTTATGATAATGAATGGGGAACAAATTATGCGGGCCACTTTTTAGTGGAGGCAGAAAAGAAAGGCTACTCTGTTCCTTCTGCTTTAAAAACCAAATGGTTGATGTATCAAAAACGACAAGCACGTAATTGGAGCAAAGCAAATGCTACAACCGATAAAGCACGTTATGATGATTTGACACAAGCGTATCGTTTGTTTACGCTAGCATTAGCGAGTAAAGCAGAATTAGGACTAATGAATCGTTTGCGTGAACGCACCGATTTATCTATACCAGCAAAATGGCGTTTAGCGGCAGCTTATAAATTAGCGGGTCAGCAAGAGGCGGCTTTGAGTTTGATTCAAGGAACAATTACAAGCGTGCCTGAATATCGAGAATTGTCCTATACCTACGGATCAAATAGCAGGGATGAAGCTATGATTTTAGAGACCTTGGTTTTATTGGATCGAAAATTAGAGGGCGCTGAATTGGCGAAAACTATTGCCAATCGACTGAATAAGAACAGCTGGATGAGTACGCAAACTACGGCGTATTGTTTATTGGCGGTAAGCAAATTCGTTGGGGAGAACAAGGCGGAAGACAAGATGAAATTCTCTTATAAAATCAACGGTGAAGCAGGCTCTAGAAATTCTGATATGACCATGGTAAGTTTTGATTTGGGCGGAAAAGGAAAACAGATTGAGTTGAAAAATACGGGAGAAGGAATCCTTTATGTTCGCTTAATAACCAAAGGAGTTCCGCTAGGAGGAGACGAGGAAGCAATGGCGAAAAATATCAGCATTAACGTGAATTATTTCGACATGAAGAACAACCGAATTCAGGTAGATAAACTGGAACAAGGTAAAGACTTTATTGCTGAAATCACGGTTTCAAATCCAGGTACAAGAGGCAAATTAAAAGAGTTAGCCTTAGTGCATATTGTTCCTTCTGGTTGGGAAATTCATAATTCACGAATGGATCAATACAACAGCAATTCATCTGATTACTTCACTTATCAGGATTTGAGGGACGACCGTGTATTTACTTACTTTAACTTAAACGCAAATCAGAAAAAAACCTTTAGAGTCCAGCTAAATTCAAGCTATTTAGGTAAGTTTTATTTACCCGGAATATCAGTAGAGGCCATGTATGATCATTCGATATATGCCCGAACAAAAGGGAAATGGGTGCAAGTTTCGGATGAAGTAGAGTTTAACTAGGGCAACAAATTAGAATTAACTTCTATTAAAAAAGAGATGGGTTTTACTGATTGAAACTTATGGTTTGTAGCACGAGCCAACCATTTTTAACTCAGTTTCGTATTATAAATAAAATACGGAATTGAGTTTTAGCTATAACGATAATTCATTACTGATAGAAAGATACTTAAGGGTCATAAACTGGATTGACTTTTCAATCCAGTGAATTCAAAATTTGATTTGAAATTTTTCGAGCACTTTTTCGTATATTTGGACAAAATATTATTATCATGAAGAATAAATTAGTTTTTGGAATTTTAGCTTTAGCAACAATCGCATTTTCTGCTTGTAATAAGAACAACGGATGCGCGCGTTCTGAAAAAGCAACAGTTCTTGATTTTTCTGATTCAGACACTTGCGGTCTCGTTTTTAGATTGGGGGATGGAACTTATCTAGAAGCAACTAATTTAAATGAATTCCAAGCATGGGAAGCAGGCGATTTAGTGTGGATTTCTCATAAAGAAACTGCTGGCGCTAGCACTTGTGGTTTAGGAGAGGTTATTCAAATTAGATGCGTAGTTGCAAGAGAATTCTAAATCATATTAAAACATCTTTTCAATTGAAGAATAGAATTTCACCATTTTCTATTCTTTTCATTCTATTTATTTCATTTTTTTCAATGACTTCTTGCAATCGCAAAGAGTTTAAAGGCTACAAGGGTACTTATGCTTGCAATAAAGCCGTAACAACCTGGAAAGCTGGCGAACCCACTGAGCACATAGTAACTTCTGCTCATTTTATTAAGGTGGAAAAAGAAAAGGAATCCATTATTGTTCAAGGTCATAGTGTGCATATCGATTCAATTGCGCCTGACACTGATTATTCATTCACCAAAGGGAACCTAGATTATAAGATAAGATTTGCTGAAGACTGGATTCTCTATCAGGAAGTAGATAGTTCAGAAGGGAACGGCACGCGTTTGCAATACGCTGGTGTGAAAGAATAATTTGATATTTTCAACAATTTTATGCAGCTCCGTTCGTTTTATTCCTGTGCGCTACTCAATTTATTTTCTAAGCCTGATTGTCTTTCTTTTTGCTTGCGAAAAGCTGGATCCACAAACATATCGTTCAAGATCAACTCCTATTTTCAATCCTATTCAGTCTGATTCTTGTTTGCTTGGGGAAATTCTGTTTTATGAAGATTCTATGACCGCTGACGGAATAGCCTTTCAGATGCCTGTATGGCGTCAGGACAATTTTAATGTACACGATAGTTTACATATTTCAGATATTGAGCAACTTTACTCGAATTATGACATACAATTTTATGAGCAAGAAGCCGCGGTGATTAGTACTAAAAATCTCTACTCACATGCAAGAACTTTTGTTCGGTTAATCACGTTTGATACCAAGGGTTATCAAAGGTATGACAGCACTTTCTACAATATCCAATTTGGCGAACTCATTCATTTTAATGAAAATAAAATACTTGTTCTAAAAGATCCATAAATTTCCTCCTTTACACACAGAATTACCCAAAATAAAGGGTTTACATGCACTTGCGTGCTACTCAATAAAGACTTTAAAACAATCAAAATAGTGAAGGAACCCCCGTTATGGCATGCGTACCAATTATTTAGGCTATGCGTTGAATGGCAATCGGCTGCAGCTAATCTTTGAAGTGGAAGATGGATGCGGTGGTTGTAGGGATGAATATTGGTGGTTATAGAATATTACAATCAATGCTGACGGAGACTTAGTAAATGTAGAAAAACAAAGCCCACCTAACTTTATAATGGAAAGCCACCCAAGCATTGATGAATTTAGAAAAAGCGAACTAGAGGCTTGGCGGATAGCTAAATAGATCTCACTTTAGTTTGGATGCGGAATAATTTGAAATCGCCGTTCTAATGGTTTGAAAATTAGCTCGCCATTTTTCTTTAACAAAACGACTGCCATTGTTATTCGCTGATCCTATTTCACCATCAATTGTTATCGTGAATTCAGCGCCACCAAGGTCATAAACAGTCCCGTGTGACAATTCAGATTCAATTTTAGCGTAGCTGTTTTTAGTGAAAACAAGGTGCAATTCTTCCAATTCACTCATGGTAGGGGCCCAATGTGTTCGCGTTTCTTCACTATGCAAATAATGTTTATAATATGCGCTATCGTTTGAAATAAAAATACGCTCAGATTCTGGAAACATACCACCTCCATCATAAAACTCAATGGTCATTTCTTTAAAACTGGCAGGACCATGATTTGAGATTGGTTTTTCATCCTTTTTTCAGTTGTCGAAGTGAATGCAACGCTCAATAATGCTATAGAAGTGATTAAAAGTAAAATTCTCATGGCTTATAATTTAAATCATCCAATGCAATTGGAATCGAATTTATATAACCGTACATTTTTGATGCAAGAAAGTTCATTTCTAGAATCAATGTACAAAACGTAACACGAAATAACTTAAAAATTGCACATTGTGAGATGCGCCATCCACATTGATTTTAAAGCAGAACGTCTTCCTTCACCAATTCCAAACAATTACCATTTAAGGTCGGAATTACAGGCGCCTTATTAGGTGTAAAACAATACTTAATATCTTCGTTTAAATTCAAGTTCTTTAAACGTCTGCGGTGAGAAGAGGCCTTTAGATAACCTAAAATATTATCCTTTGCGCTTAGAAATAAATATTTCGCAGCAATAGAAGAATCTTCTTCAGATCGGAAATTTCCAGAATTCAACAAATGATCAGAAATAGCTCCAGCACAGATGGTATCCTCTAAATTGAACTTGTTTTGCCACCCTGAGCATAGGCAAAGAATGTTTTTATTCTGTTTTTCCAACCAAGCGCATAAAACATCTAGGTTAGACAATGCGCCAATTACAACTTGCCCCGCATCCTTGGCAATATGAATCGATTTTGTGCCGTTAGTTGTGCTCAAAACAACTGTTTGCCCTTTTAGTTCTGGTTTAAGATAAGAGAATGGAGAGTTTCCAAAATCAAATCCATCAACAATTTTACCTTGGCGTTCCGCACCCACTAAATAACCTTTTTCTTGATATGCTTTTGCTTCATCAATTGTTGAAACAGGAATTAATCCTTTAACACCATTATGAAAAGCAGCACAGATAGCCGAAGTTGCTCTTAAAACGTCAATCACAACAATAATTTCAAACTCATCTTTAAAAAGAGGAAATAAATAGGGACTAAAACAAACTTCTATTTTTTTACGGGTGTCAATACTTTCCATGTTCCGAAAGTACGAAATTTAATGCTGGAATTTTGCGGATAAATAGAAATATCCCGAAAGTTTTAAGCAGCTTCTTGTGGATGAATTATCACCTGAAATGAAAAAATTTCTAGAAATAAAATTGGTTGGTAAGCTGTAAAAGTAAATGGAACTAATCCAAGTGCATGAAATCTTTCTTCGCTAATAGCTCGTCTTCTGTTTCTCTCACATCCTCATCATCTACACAACAATCAACTGGGCAAACTGCAGCACATTGCGGTTCTTCATGGAAACCAACACACTCCGTACATTTGTCTGGAGAAATGAAATAAACGTCCATATCTACTGGCTCTAGATCAGCATCAGCATCCACTTCTTTACTGCTATTTGGTAAAGTTACCATTCCTGTTAATGAAGTGCCGTCAGAGTAACGCCATTCCGCGCCACCTTCATAAATTGCGTTGTTTGGACATTCTGGTTCGCAAGCCCCGCAATTTATACATTCATCAGTTATTATTATTGCCATTGTTGTTCCTTTACATTTTTTAACTTTGCAAATATACTGGTTAGGTTTTGCATAAGTAAAATTTTAACCAGTTTATTTTTTTAGGTTGTCAACCGTGTAATGTGAGCAGTGTCGCTAATTTGTTTTAGAACAAACCACATAAAAACGACTGACTGTTGAGTTTATAAACATTCAAAGAATGAATTTGTTGCAAAAAATTAAAATACTATCTCAACTTGGAGAAATAATCCGATCTATAGGATCTGGAGAGCCTTGGCCAGGTTTTGAGATTGGAATTATTGAGGATGAGTACAATGATTTAATTGATTTGACCAAACGGGCAAAGATCTATAACGGTTGGTTTACTGAAGTAGAAGTGAAAAATGCTTTTGTAGGCATTGGCGGCTGGTTGACTGAGGATGAACTGTCCAATTGGGTGGATGGTTATGCATTAAATGAAGGGAAACCAAAGTCAATTGCCCTAATAATGGCGGGTAATATACCCTTAGTAGGCTTTCATGATTTTTTGGCGGTGTTTTTAAGTGGGAATAAGTCAGTCATTAAATTGTCATCTGATGACAAGCATTTGTTTCCCGCACTTGTTCAAATCTTATCACTTTTCGATCCTACAATAAATGAATGGGTGGAGATTAAAGAGCATAAGCTAGAGGCATTTGATGGAGTAATTGCCACAGGAAGTGATAATTCTGCAAATTATTTCCATTCATATTTTGGGAAATACCCAAATGTTATTCGTAAAAACAGAACATCTATTGCAGTGTTGAATGGTCAAGAATCAAAAGCCGACCTTGTAGCACTCGGTCATGATATTTTTAAGTTTTTTGGTTTAGGATGTCGCAACGTCTCGCAAGTGTGGCTACCTCCGGACTTCAATATAGACCTCTTGTTTGAGGCCCTTTATGAGTTTAAGGAAATTGCCAACCATAATAAGTATGCCAACAACTATGATTATAATAGGGCGGTTTATTTAATGAATTTGGAGGACATGCTTGATAATGGCTTTTTGCTCTTGAAAGAAGATAAAAAGCTGAACTCTCCGCTAGGTATGTTGCACTATGTGCGATATAATGATACATCAGAAGTCAACGAATTTATTGCTGAGCATGAAGCGAAAATTCAAGTTGTAGTAGGAGAGGGATATGTACCATTTGGTAAAGCTCAAAATCCTTCGCTCAACGATTTTGCAGATGGGGTTGACACTTTGTCTTTTTTATCTTCTTTATAAGAAATTATCGACAAATACGTATTACCAAATAAAAGGCACTAAACGACCAATAAAATCCAAGAACAGTACTGCGCTTTTATACGCTATTCGTATATTTGCGCTTTAGAATTGAAAGTAGAAAAATGACAAAAATAAAATTCGGAACAGACGGCTGGAGAGCAATAATTGCAAAGGAGTATACCGTTGATAATGTGGCACGTTTAAGCATTGCAACCGCAGAGTGGCTATTGCAGAATTTCAAAAAACCAAGCGTAGTTATTGGACACGATTGTAGATTTGGTGGTGAAATGTTTGTTGAAACTGCCATTAAAATTTTTGTTCATGAAGGAATTAAAGTTTATACAACAAATAAAGGCTTTGTGTCTACGCCAATGATTTCGTTAGCCACACTGGAGTTAGAAGCATCATTAGGCGTGGTTATCACAGCAAGTCATAATCCACCGAATTATAACGGATATAAATTAAAAGGATCATTTGGTGGCCCATTATCGCCGGAAGAAGTGGATGAAATCGAAACTATTATTCCAAATACAAACGAAATTAACTTAGGGGTTATCTCCATTGATAAAGCCAAAGAAGATGGATTGTTGCTTTTCCGTGATTTAGAGAAAATGTATATTGATCAGGTAGAACGTGTTTTTGATCTTGAATTAATTCAAAACGCTTATTTTGGTTGGGCTTATGACGCTATGTACGGCGCAGGCCAAGATGTAATGAAACGTATATTACCCAAAATTAAATATCTGCATTGCGAGCATAATCCATCATTTTATGGGCAGGCACCTGAACCTATTCATAAAAATTTAATTGAATTCTCAAAGCTTATAGCTAAGGATGACAGCGTTCATTGCGGTTTAGCGACTGACGGTGATGCGGATAGAATTGGTTTGTATAATGCAGCGGGAGAATTTATTGATTCTCACCATATCATTTTATTGTCAATTCATTATTTGGTGAAGTATCAAGGCTTAAAAGGCAAAGTTGTTACCGGATTTAGCAGTACGCCTCGAATCAAGAAAATGTGCGCTCATTATGGCCTAGAGCATGTTGAAGTTCCAATCGGATTCAAATACATTTCAGGTTTAATGGCTGATCCTGATCAAGATGTCTTATTAGGAGGAGAAGAATCGGGTGGAATTGCCTTAAAAACGCATATTCCAGAACGAGATGGAATTTGGATGGGACTAACCGTTTGGGAGTTCATGGCAAAGACAGGAAAGAGCTTGGAAGATTTGATTGAGGAAGTTTATGCCATTGTTGGACCATTTGCTTTTGAGCGAAGCGATTTGCATATTACAGATGATTTAAAAGGACAAATAATAGATAAATGCAAGAATAAAGCCTTTAATATGTTTGGCAAATATAAAGTGGAACGCATTGAAACAATGGACGGTTTTAAGTACTTTTTTGATGACAATAGATGGTTGATGATTCGCCCATCAGGAACTGAACCTGTTTTAAGAACCTATGCAGAAGCACCAACTTTAGATGAGGTTCGTGTTATTCTTGAATCATGTAAATTAACAATTGGAGCATAAAAAAACGAGCTAATGGCGGGTAATACCTTTGGAACTATCTTTAAACTTACCACGTTTGGTGAGTCACATGGTCAATCCATTGGTGGTATTATAGATGGCTGTCCGAGCAATTTTTTACTAGATTTAGGTGCAATTCAAGCAGAACTTGAACGCCGAAAACCTGGACAATCGTCCATTACCACTCAACGCAAAGAAACCGATACAGTTGAATTTTTATCAGGAATTTTAGACGGCTGTACATTAGGAACCTCAATTGGTTTTTCACTAAAGAACGCAGATCAGCGCAGTAAAGACTATGATAAAATTGGCGAAGTTTATCGCCCATCACATGCCGATTTTACCTACTATAAAAAATACGGCATAAGAGATGTTAGAGGCGGCGGGAGAAGCAGTGCAAGAGAAACAGCTTGCAGAGTAGTGGCAGGAGCAATCGCCAAACAACTCCTGGCTCAAGTTGGTATAACTGTTAAAAGTTATGTTTCACAAGTGGGAACTGTCGCCACACAAAATTCATACACTCAATTAGATCTCAATCAAATTGATTCAAATATCGTGCGTTGTCCAGATGCTAAAACGGCAGCTGAAATGGAAACGCTTATTAAAGTCACTAAAAAAAACGGAGATACAGTTGGTGGACAAATTACATGCGTAATTAAGGGAACGCCAATTGGTTTAGGAGAACCCGTTTTTGATCGCCTTAACGCTGATTTGGCAAAAGCTATGTTTAGCATTAATGCCGTAAAAGGTTTCGAATTAGGCTCAGGCTTTGGTGCCATTACTATGAATGGTAGCGTTCATAACGATTCATTTGAAAACAAAGCTGGCGCAGTATCCACAACCTCAAACTATTCGGGCGGAATTCAAGGTGGTATTTCAAACGGTGAGGCCATTTATTTTAACGTGGCCTTTAAACCTGTTGCTACAATTATTAAAAATCAATCAACGATTGATAAAACAGGTGAGAATGTAGATTTTATGGGTGAAGGACGACATGACCCATGTGTAGTGCCAAGAGCAGTGCCGATTGTTGATGCTATGGCATCAATGGTAATTTTAGATCATTATCTAAGAGCCAAGACGGCTCAATTGTGATTGGCACTTGTTTTTTCGCTAATAAATCAAGTTCAAATCAAAATTTAGATTTACCCCTTGATGAAATTCAATTTTTCATAGATTCGATTGAAACAGCTAAACAAAATAACCCCGTTTTTATTATAGAAGAACTTGGTTCAGGAGAGGATTAAATTCCAGCCAGCTGAATATTGAATTAAACGAATCATTCAAGTCAAGAATTTCTTGTTTGAAAAGCTCCGCTTAATGGAATAAAAAATAGGAGTCTCATAAAAAATGAAAACTCCCGTTTTAAATTGATTTTATGCTAATAGGTTATTTCTTGATCATTTTAGAAGTAAACAAGCTGTCATCAGCATTTACAGTTATGAAATACGATCCACTAGCTAGTTCACTTAAATCAATAAGTGCTGCACTTGTCGCAACTCCTTTTAATACAAGTGCTCCACTTGTAGTTGTCAGTTCATAATTGAACGAACCATTCGTTGCAATTGTAATATTTGAACTTGTTGGGTTAGGGTAGACCTGAACATTAATAAGGTTCTCGCTAATATTGACTTGGCTTCCTAATTCAATTGTTTCACTTTCTGTACACGTAATTTCATCTCTTACCACTACAATATGTGTTCCGCCAGCAACATCTGTCAAATCCTCCATGTCGTCCCAATCGCCCGTTCCATCATCATCCCAGTCAAATTCGTAGGGTGGGGAACCACCTGTAACGGTAATATCTATACTCCCATCTCCACCTAAAATTTCCTCTACTGTGGCGTATGTAATTACGATTTCTTCATTGATGAAGACTTCAACACTATCTTGATCTGTACAACCATTTGCATCAGTGCCAGTTACATAATATGAATAAGTTCCAGCATCTGTAGGAGTGAATGCTACTCCATCTTCAATTTCATCAGGCGACCACATATAAGTTTCACCTCCAGTTCCTGTTAGTGCGATGGACTGGCCGAAGCAAGCTTGATCATCAGTAACAAATGCACTAATATCAGCAGCCTCAAATACTTCAATCGTTATTGATTCAATGTCTTGGCATCCAGGACCAACTGTACCAATTACAGTATAATCTATTAAGCCAACGTCAGGCACAAAAGGCTCACCATCTTCTACATCAAGTTCCCATTCATAATCCGTTGCTCCATCACCAGAAAGTGTAATTTCATCACCAAAACAAATTGGGACTGGCCCTTCATAAATTATTTCCACATCAGGATAATTCCAAATAGCAATAATAATTGAACCATCAC